>Ga0326726_10006941_pt1 | contig 10166 bp, 10 predicted proteins | sample MHFenrmetagenome_2_FD_207603 | JGI IMG/M metagenome (GOLD analysis project Ga0326726, IMG submission 207603) | Lab enriched peat soil microbial communities from Michigan Hollow, Ithaca, NY, United States - MHF15MN | ecosystem: Environmental > Terrestrial > Soil > Wetlands > Peat | place: USA... | reverse complement strand
TTGACCATGATCTCGCTCACGTCAGGGTCCTGAATTAGATGCGCAATGAGCCGAAGGAACGGCAGGATCAAGTCGAACGACATCACAACCCTCCGGCCGCGACCTGATCGAAGTATGAAACCCGTGGGTCGAGGTAGTACGGCTTGAGGTAGCACGTTGTCGGCGGCTGTGGATTGAACCCGTCGTACGGCAGGACGATGGTTTGCGCGTTCTGGAACTCCGTGAACGCCTTCGGCTCGAACACGTAGTCGAGGGACGGGTTGTACGTCTTCGCGGCGCTGACCGTGGCTCGGTGCGCAGCCGGCCGCCCGGTCAGCACACTGACACGGGCGTCATGTCCGGCTTCGCTCAGTATGTAGCCTGGTTCCAGGCGTTCTGCTTTTCTGCAGAGCTCCGCCGCGATATGTGCGCTGAAGTCATCAGACGGCGCCAGGAAGACCTTCGTCCGAAGCCCCTGCAACGACACGGTCACGTACGCGAACAAGAATCCCGCATAGATCGTCGGGCGCTGCGCCTCGATCAACTCCAGAAGCGGGCGATCGAATGGGAACGGCCACACGTCCAGCCCTGCGCCGCCCACGATCCCGGCCAGCGCAAGGTTGATCACGAACCGATACTCGACGAGGACACGCCTCACGATGGCCTCACCGCTGATCGTTCGCAGGTGCGCTGCCCCTGGTCGATCGGTCCACACCATTCGGCCTGGTCCCGCCACACGACGAAGTCGCGATCCTTGGCGATCGTCGAATCAATGATCTGATTCAACACGTAGTCCGCGGTATCGCCAATGAAACGCGCATACAGGACGAACGCGTCGCGATTCGGTTCCCGCAGGCGACAGATGTGGCGAACAGTCCTGACGCGGTTTGTTCGCGGCTTGATCAACGGCATTAGGCCTCTCCTTTTCGTTTGTCTCCACTACTTTGTGCAGCCGGGCCGAGGGGGGAGCGACTCCCACGATGTGGGTGGGGGTCGCTCCCCCCTCGCCTGTGCCCCATCCCGTGTCGCCTGGCGTGAGCCGAAGCCAGATTTCTCGCGTATTTCTCAACGTTCTTTCCACGTCGAGGGGCCAGCGTACGGGCCACCCTAGGGGCCACCGCGTTGTTTGAACGCTGGCCCCTGTCAGTGACACCAGGCAACGAGCGGAACTGTTCGTACGAGAACGGCAACACGTCCGTGACCAGTGTGCCGTGCGAGTCGCCGGTAGGCGACCCGGGTGTCATTGCCGTTGTTAAGATCCGACCCGTCGCGAGCCAGTCGGCGTACATCGAGTGATGGACCAGCGAGTCGAAGCGCTGCGGTAGGTCGCGGTAGCGCCGCAGGTCCCACACGGAGAACCTCCTCATGACGTGAGTGCGGTGACTGACGAACTGAGCGTAGCGAGCGCGACACACGCTGTCTGTTCCCGCAGGAACACGTGTTCCCGTCGGAACATGACGACGCGACGTATTGTGGAAGTGCGGAACGGTCGGGCCACGTCGTGCCCGGCTAGGTGCGCTACGTCAGGCCGCTGCTCCGCGGCCAACCTCTTCCGAACCAATGGGCGGAATCAGCGCACGAGCGGTTGACGTGAACGGTTGGGCCGGCCGTTCGTGTGCCCGTAGACACCATTCGTCCCTCCTGTCCGACTGCGTGCTGTTTTTCCATTCACCGGGCTCTCGAAAGGCCTCGATACTTTGTGAAGACAATAAGGTGGTGAGATGACCAACCGCTCGAGGTGCTGCTCCGTACTCCTGTTCCTTCTCTTCGCGACCGCGACCGTGTCCCCGCAGAGCCTGCCGAACGAGTCCGCCGTCACGCGGGCGACGCTCGACAATGGGCTGCGCGTCGTCATCATCCGTGATGCGCTCGCCCCCGTGGTGACGATCGAGGACAACTACCTCGTCGGCGCCAATGAGACCCCGCCGGGATTCCCAGGCATGGCCCATGCGCAGGAGCACATGGCTTTCCGCGGATGCGCAGGCGTCACCGCCGACCAGACGGCCGCGATCTTCGCGAGGCTCGGCGGCTACGGCAACGCCGACACCCAGCAGAACATCACGCAGTACTTCACGACCGTCCCGGCCGCGGATCTAGACGTTGCCCTGCGCCTCGACGCGGCGTGCATGCAGGACGTCGAGGATGCCGACGCGGAATGGGCGCACGAAAAGGGCGCGATCGAGCAGGAGGTCGCGCGCGATCTGTCGGAGCCGATCTATAAGTTCCTCACGCGGCTCAACGAAGATCTGTTTTCGGGCACGCCATACGCACACGATGCGCTTGGGACGCGTGACTCGCTCGAAAAGACGACGGGCGACATGCTGAAGGCGTTCTACCGCAACTGGTACGCGCCGAACAACGCGGTCCTCGTCGTCGCGGGCGATATTGATCCCGCGAAGACCCTGTCGCGCATTCGTGAGCTGTACGGCCCCATCGCTCGCAGGCCGATTGGCACGCGGCCGAGCGTCTCGCTCGGACCCGTGAAACACGAGAGCTTCTCGATCGACAGCAACCTGCCCTACACGCTCGCGATCGTCTCGTATCGTCTGCCGGGGACCGATGGCGCCGACTTCGCGGCGACGCGCATCATGGCCGACGTGCTCGCGAGCCAGCGCGGCGACATCTACGCGCTCGTGCCGGCCGGGAAGGCGCTCGAGGCGCAATTTCAGCTGGCGGAGACGTACCCGAAAGCGAGCGTGGGGTTCGCGTACGCGGTGTTACCGGCAGGAACGGCGCCGACATCTGTCGTCACGAGCCTGACGGACATCGTCTCGGGTTACCTGCGGACCGGACTGCCTCCCGAGCTCGTGGAGGCGGCCAAGCGCAATGAGATTGCGGCCGCCGCGTTTCGCAGAAATTCGATCCCTGATCTCGCAGCCGAATGGTCGCAGGCGCTCGCGGCCGAGGGCCGCAGTTCGCCGGACGACGACGTCGACGCGATTCGGCGGGTGACGGTCGCCGACGTCAATCGCGTCGCCAGGCAGTTCCTGATCGAGAGCAACTCGATCGTGGCGACACTCGTGCCCAAGCCGTCGGACGAGCCGGTTTCGTCGAAGGGCTTTGGCGGCGGCGAGCAGCTGACGTCGGCGCCGACCAAACCCGTGCAGTTGCCCGCGTGGGCCGAGTCGGCGCTGTCGTCGCTCGAGGTGCCGCCGGTCAGATTCGACTGGACGGACACCGTCCTGCCGAACAAGCTTCGCCTGATCGTGAAGACGGAACGAACCAGTCCGACCGTCACGGTCGTCGGCAGCGTCCGCCGCGAGCCCAGGCTCCAGACGCCGAAAGGCAAAGATGGCCTCGCGGATGTGCTTGGCGACCTGTTTTCATACGGCACCACGACCAGAGATCGGCTCGCGTTTCAGAAGGCGCTCGACGATATCGCCGCGACGGAGAGCGCCGGCTACGACTTCTCGATCAAGGTGCTGAAGGGTGATTTCTCCCGCGGCGTCGAACTGCTGGCGGACAACGTCCTGCATCCGGCCCTCCCGGCGGCGGCGTTCGACGTCGTCAGGCAGCAGACGGGCGAGTTTCTCGCAGGCCGGGTCAAGAGCCCTGGCTTCCTCGCCGATCGCGCTCTGCGCGCCGGCCTGCTTCCCGCTGACGATCCGGCGCTCCGCGACGCGACGCCGGGGACCGTCGCGACCCTGACCGTCTCAGACGTCAAGCAGTTCCATGCGACGACGTTCCGGCCCGATCTCACCACCATCGTCGTCATCGGAGACGTGACCGCCGCCGACGCGCGACAGGTGATTGCGCAATGGTTTGGGTCGTGGCAACCGGCAGGCACTCCGCCGTCGACGGATCTGCCGGGCGTGCCGGCCAACCCGCCGTCCACGGTGGCCGTACCGGACCCCACTGCCGTTCAGTCGTCCGTGACGCTGGCACAGGAGGTTGGGATTACGCGTTTTGATCCCGATTACTACGCACTGCAAGTGGGAAATCACGTGCTGGGCGGCGGCTTCTACGCCACGCGCCTCTACCACGACCTGCGCCAGGAAAACGGCTATGTGTACAACGTCGACGATACCCTCACGTCGACGAAGACGCGGAGCGTATATACCGTCACGTACGGCTGCGATCCCGTGAACATTCCGAAAGCGCGGGACCTCATCGTCCGCGACCTTCGCGCGATGCAGACAACGGACGTGACGCCAGAAGAGTTGCAGCAGGCGAAAGCCCTGCTCTTGCGACAGATGGTATTGCGGGAATCGAGCGAGGAGGCCGTGGCGGGCGGATTGCTCGCTCGCGCACAAATCGGCCTCCCGCTCGATGAGGCGTCGCGTGCAGGGCGCACGTATCTCTCGATGACCGCCGCCGAGGTTCGGGCCGCGTTTGCGAAATGGATTCGGCCTGATGGGTTCGTGCAGGTCGTCCGCGATCCGAACTGATCCCTGGCGATCGACCCGTGTAGCATCGAAAAATCGGGAAGGTGCACGTGCGTGGCGTGACGGCGGCGACCAGGGCTGTGCTGTACGTGCTCGTGTTCCTCGTGTCGTTCAGCCGCACATCCCTCGTTGCGGCCGGCGGTGAGGCGATCGCCGACCGGCTCGCGCATATTTTGCTCAACTTCACCCACGTTCCCAGCGTGTCGCAGGAGGAGACGCGCACCGCAATATCGGTTGACTTTGAAATGTCAAAATAATACTTTTGATTCTTGAATTTCCCGGGCTCGATTTCGGGACACGAGCGCGTCCGATCGTTGTGGTGCGGTGCGCTGCTCGGCGCGTTGTGGATCAGCGCGTCGGCGGTGGCCGCCGCGCAACGCGCGGTGACGGGAGTCTCGCTCTCAGGCATCGTTCGCGATACCACGGGCCTCGTGCTGCCCGGTGCGACGGTCGAATTGACGCCTGGAACCGCGGCCACGGTCCGTTCAACGGTCACCGCCGCCGATGGGACGTTTGAGTTCTCGAACGTCCCCGTCGGCTCCTACAGGCTCCGCGTCACATTTCCGGCATTCGAATCGTTTGAGCAGGCCCTGACCATTGAGGCGAAGATGCCGCGGCCATTGCTCGTGGTGCTTGGACTATCCGGCCTGCAGGAGCGTGTCACGGTCGAAGCGACCGCGGTCGATCTGCCCGCCACAGCGACACTCCAAACCACCGTGAGCCGCCGCCTGATCGACACGCTTCCGAGCGAGAGCATCAGTGCAGGACTCAGCTCCCTCGTGACGCTGACGACAGCCGGAGTGGCGGCCGACTCAAATGGCGGGTTCCATCCGCTCGGCGATCACGCCGAAACATCCTTCAGCCTGGACGGCCAGCCGATCACCGACCAGCAGAGCCGCACGTTTTCCAATCAGCTGTCGCAGGACGCGATTCAGTCGTTCGACGTGCTGACCGGTGTGCCTCCAGCGGAGTTCGGGGACAAAACGAGCCTCATCGTCAAAGCGACGACACGTTCGGGGCTAGGCGTTCATCGACCGGCGGGTTCCATGTCTGTTGGGTACGGATCCTTCACGACGCCGACGGTTGCGCTCGCGCTCGGCGCCGGCTCACAGCGCTTGGGAAATTTTGTCGCCTTCGACGGATTGACGAGCAGTCGATTCCTCGACACGCCGGAGGTGGAGCCGCTCCACGCGCATGGCAACGTCTTCAATCTCTTTGACCGGTTCGACGCCCGTCTCTCGGCCACCACCACCGTTCAACTGAATGCGTTCGCCGCGAGGTCCAGTTTTGACGCGCCCAACACCGTCGACCAGCAGGACGCCGGACAGGACCAGCGGCAGCGCCAGCACAGTTTCAACCTCGCGCCGTCGCTCACGCGAACGCTCGGACCGCGCGCCGTCGTCGAGTTCAACGGGTGGGTCCGCCGCGACGTCGTCCAGTACGACGGCAGCGCAAACCCATTTGATGATCGGCCGGCGATGCTGTCGCAGCGCCGAACGCTCACAAACGCGGGCGCGAAAGCCACCCTGTCCCTTGCCGCCGGCGCACAGACGCTCAAGGCCGGCCTTCAAGAAACGACGACGTGGCTGACAGAGCGGTTTCAGACCGGTCTGACCGATCCCGCGTTCAACACGCCTTGCTTCACCGCGGGAGGTGATCCGTCGGGCGACACCTCGCTTCGCAATCCGTCGCAGTGCGTCGGGCGCGGTCTGGTCGTCAACGACGGGTTCCTCCCTGGCCTGCTGCCGTACGACCTGACGCGCGGCGGAGCTGTGTTCGACTTCGACGGGGCCGGGCGCATCACGCAGTGGGCTGCGTATCTTCAGGACTCCGTCAAGATCGCGAACTGGGATCTGACCGCGGGCCTCCGGCTGGATATCTATGACGGTTTGAGCCGGGCGATAGGCCTACAGCCGCGACTCGGTGCGGCGTATCGGATCGCTGGGAGCAGGACTGTGCTGCGCGCGTCGTACGGTCGCGTGTTTCTTACGCCCTACAACGAAAATCTGGTCCTTGCGAGCTCAACGGGAGGCGGAGGCTTCGGTGGCGGGCTGCTGGGGAGCGTGGGCGGCGCGCCGCTCTCGCCGGGCCGCCGCCATCAATACGACGTCGGCGCGCAGCAGCGCGCGTGGCGGGGCCTGCAGATCGACGGGGAGTATTTCTGGAAATTCACCGACGGCGCGTACGATTTCGATCTGATCCTCAACACGCCGCTGGCGTTTCCTGTGCAATTCCGCCAGTCGCGACAGAGCGGCGGGCTTGTGCGCATCACCGTGCCCGACTATCACGGCTGGCAACTCTACACCACGCTGTCACATACGAGTTCTCGACTGTTTGGACCGGAACTCGGCGGCCTTCGGTTCAGCGCGGACTACGCGTCCGTCGCGCGACCCGATCACGACGAGCCCTTCCAGCAAAACACGCACCTCGAATATCGTTCGACGAGAAGGCTCGCGTTCTGGGGCGGCGTGACGTGGCGGTACGACAGTGGGCTCGTTGCCGTCGCGGTGCCGACCTATGCGGTGGCGTTGCATCTGACCGGCGATGAGCAGGCCGCGATGGGCCTCTACTGCGGCGAGACGTTCGCCACACGAGGCCAGCCGCTGCGCAGTTGTGCGTCGTCGGTGTTCGGTGCGACCCGCATCAATATCCCGGCGCCGGGCACGGAGAACGACGATACAAACCCGCCGCGCATCAGGCCCCACCATCTCTTCGACGTGGCCCTCGGGCTGGATAAGCTCGCGGTCGGGCGTATGCCGGTTCGCGTCCGCCTGACCGTCATCAACCTGTTCGACACGGTCGCGCTGTACAACTTTCTCTCAACGTTCTCGGGCACGCACTTCGTGACGCCCCGAGCCGTGCAGGTCCAACTGACTGTCCCGTTTTGATCTCCTCACCCTTGCTTCTTCCGGCCTACGAGCGCCGCGGCCGGAACCGTGAGGACCAGCGCAGCCACTGAGACAGGACCCGGCGGCAAGTCCAGCTGGAATGCGGCCACGAGTCCCCCACAAACGGCCGCGATACCGATCGCCGCCGAGACCGCAAACGTCGTGGCCATGCGTCGCGTGGCCAAGAGCGACGCCATGGGGGCCAGTGTCAGAAGCGAAAACGTGAGCAGGGCGCCGATTTCGTGGACGGCGGCAGCCGCGGCCACACCGATGGAGAGGTTCAGACAGAGCGCCCAGAAGCGTGTGTGCACGCCGGCCACCTGCGCGGCTTCCGCATCGAAGGTGATGAGCAGGAATCGCCGCCCGAAGAGGACATGCATGACCCCGACGGCGAGCGCAACGAGGACCAGCGCGGTGGCGTGCTTCGGGCTCACCGCGAGCACGTTGCCATACAGCAGGTGCAGCGTGTCCGCATCGGCCGCCGCGGTGCCCGCCAAGATCAGCACCGTGGCTGCCGCCGCCGCCGCGTACGCCCAGCCAATCACAGACTCTGCCGACACGCGACGGGGTGGCGGGATGAGGGCCAACCCGAGTGCGGTCGCGACGGCCGCCACGACCGAGGCGATTTCTGGCGGCCATCCCACGATCTGCGCGACCGCGGCGCCCACGGCCGCCGCGTTAGCGAGCACCAATCCGAGAAAGACGACTCGCCGGATGATCAGGTACACGCCAATGATGCTGAGTGGTGCGCTCGTCGCGATGGACGCGAGGAGCGCGACGCGCATGAACGAGCTCTCAAACATCAAGCGTTCCTGGGCTGACGACCACGAGCGTTCGCTGGCCGCCCACACGACCCAGATGGATCGGGACGCCGTACAGCTCGCTCAACCGATCCTCTCGGAGCACCTCGTCCACGGCGCCATGGAGGATCGCGCCATTGCCCATCAACATGATGGACGTGGCGAAGTTGAGCACAAGGGAGAGGACATGCGTGACGATCAAGATCGTTACGCCGTGTGTGCGATTCAGGCCCCGCAGAAACTCGATGACGGCCGCCTCGCCCGCGACGTCCATGCCCGCCGTCGGTTCGTCCAGGACGAGCACGTTGGGCTCGGCGGCGAGCGCTCGAGCGAGGAGCACACGCTGTTGTTGGCCACCGGACAAGGTGCGAAACAGGTGCTCACTGAGGGTGGCGACGCCCACGCGGGCCAGCGCGTGCCGGGCCGCATCGCGATCCATGCCGCGTGGGCGTTGGAGCGCACCGGATCGCGCCGCGCGTCCCATCAGCGCCACTTCGAAGGCGGTGATCGGGAGGATCGTGTCGAGTCGGTCGCGCTGCGGGACGTAGCTGACGACCAGCGTCGAGTCGCGTTGGATGCGGCCGTGGATGGGCTTCATCAGCCCGAGGATCGTCCGCAGCAACGTCGTCTTGCCGCAACCATTGGGCCCGACGAGGCCGAGAATCTCTCCGGAGCGGATCTCGAACGACAGATCCCGCACGAGCGTGCGGTGACGATAACCGAGCGTCAGGCCTTCCGCTCGCACCACCGTTCGAGTCGCGGCCTCGGTGATCGGCACACTCATCTCCAGCCTACAGGCTGAGCACCGGGCACGGTGAGCGCTGGATGATCCCGAACGCATGGGTGCGCAGGCGGCCGAATCCAGGTTCTGATCCTGCACATTCGAACCGCGATGCCGCACGACCATGTCGTGTTCATCTCCGCCGTGGACGCCCGAGACATCGTGGCCTTTCTGCTCGAAGGCAATGGGGCGCCAGCCGGCCACGACGAGCTACCGACCGACCTCGCCGCGCTGGGACAGATTCTCATCACCAACCCGGCGCTCAAGTGACAGGCCCTGACACGTCGGCACCGGCCGTGTCGCCGCGCCGCCTCGACTGAGTCGATCAGGGCCGAAGCGGCGGCAGCACGCGGCATCAGGTGACGGCGTGTGATGTGCACGGTCGCTCCTTGCGAAGAACGCCGATGTGAGTTGCGGCTCGGCGACTTCGAATCGTTCGCCGGTTCGCGCCGCAACGGCCCCGCCTTCTTACTTGCCGCTTGCGGCGCTCGGCACTTGATACTCCCCTTCGATGTCGAACGTCGCCGTCCCGTCCGGACTGTATTTGCCTGCGTACGTCCCCTTCCCCGTGATCCCCTTCAGTTTGCCGGTACCGCCGGAGAAGGTCCACGTGCCGCGACCGCTCACGGGGGCGTCATTCTTGATCGCCGTACTGCCGTCGAATCGAACGAAGGCCTTGTCGTCGTTTGCGAGCACCGTCACCCCGTAACCGCGATCGCGGGCGCTCGTACCGTTGATGTCCGACCAGATCGTGTCGTCATCCTCTTTGATCTGAACGCCTTCGATCTCCCCCTTGGTCCACCGGCACTTGTCCTTCGTGAGTGACATGACGTGACCAGGCCGATCATCCACGGCCACGGTATAGTTGGGAGCTGGTTTCTCGCACGTTTGCGCCCCTGGGAACTTGGTCTGCGCCGACACCGTCACCGCCGTCAACAGCACGACACCACAACCCAAGACAGCTTTTACGCGCATATACACCTCCCTCAGCCGATCGATCGCTCGGCATGACGACGTCACAGCCCCCTACAGTTAGTTTTGCCTGCGTCGCAATGCACGTGCCACGTGGACCGGCCGAAACCACGCGGGTGGGTGGTGCGTCGCAGCCTATGCACGCGGACAAAGACAATGCTTTAAGCTTTCGATATGCGGGACCCGCGAGAACAGGCGCCTCAAGACGTGCCGAGCCGGCCCCGATGACGGCCCTTATGGTTGGCTTCCGCGCGCACATGCAGATGGTCTGAGGGCTCGGAGCGATCACGCGCGGTTGACCGCTGCACTGAAGACACGATGAATCGCGATGGCCCTTGCGATCGTCCGGCGCCGACCGCGA
>Ga0326726_10006940_pt1 | contig 10166 bp, 6 predicted proteins | sample MHFenrmetagenome_2_FD_207603 | JGI IMG/M metagenome (GOLD analysis project Ga0326726, IMG submission 207603) | Lab enriched peat soil microbial communities from Michigan Hollow, Ithaca, NY, United States - MHF15MN | ecosystem: Environmental > Terrestrial > Soil > Wetlands > Peat | place: USA... | reverse complement strand
CGACAACCTCGCCATCTCGCGCTCCGACGCCTACGACTTCTACAAACACTACTACGGGCCAAACAACGCGGTGCTGACCATCGTGGGCGACGTGCGTCCGGACGACGTCCGCCGCCTCGTTGAGAAGCATTTCGCTCCGCTGGCCCGCGCGCCGCGGAGCGGCGAAGTCCGCGTGGTCGAGCCGCCGCAGCGCGTCGAGAAACGCGTCGTGCTCCACTACACCGGCGATCGCCAGTACGTGGACCTCGTCTACCGCGCGCCGCAGGCGGCGCTTCGCGACTACAGCACGCTCGTCGTGCTCGACCGGCTTCTCGTATCTCGGCTCCGCCGCGCGCTCGACGCCGGCGTGGACGTGACCACGAGCCACGCGGCGACGCCATATCCATTCGTCTATCGCGTGTCCCTCACCGCCGGCGCGCAGGCCGACGCGGGCCGCCTGCTGGCCACCATCGAGAGCGAGATCGCCCGGCTTCGATCCGAGGACGCCGGCGATGCGGAGCTGGCGGCGGCGCGCGTCGAGGTCGTACCGCAGGGCCGCGGCGGACGGGGACGCGGGGCCGGCGGACAGCCCACACAGGCAACGGGACTCCCGCCCCGGCAGTCGAGCCTGACGCAGATCGCCGGTGAGCTCACGGCGCGCGAGGCATTTCCATGGGAGGTGAGCGCCGAGACGCGCGAGCGCATTCAGCGCGATCAGGCGAGCGTCTCCGCGGCCGACATCAAGGCGTACGCCGATCGCTGGCTGCGTCCGTCGCAGCGAACGATCGGCCAACTGCTTCCGGGAACGGAAGACTACATGCCGCAGTGGTCCAACAGCCGCGCCCTCGCGGGCGACCGTCTCGAGGTGCCTCCGCTCACCACACCGCCCGCCAAGCGCACGCGACCCACTCCCGTGCCGGCACGCTCGCTCGCGCCGCTTGCGCCGCTCGGCATTCGCATGGAGCGCGTAGTCCTCGACAATGGAGTGGTCATACGCGCGGCTCAGGCGACGGGGCCTGACGTCGCCATTCAAGTTCGCGTCGCCTTCGGCAAGCGCGCCCCCGAGGGTGACGATGCGCCTGCGCTGGTCGCGGCCCGATGGATCGCCGCGGATTCGGGCCTGCGTGCCGTCGGTGCGCGAGTCACCACGACGGGACTCGCCAACGACGGCTACTTCGACATTCGTGCGAGCGGTCGCGAGCCGGACGTCTCACCGATGCTGGCGACGATCGCTCACGCGCTCGCCTCGCGGCCCACGGCCGGGGATCGGTTCGACGCGCTCCGCACCGTGTCGGCAGACGTCGGCGGGGGCCGCGGCCGGGGTGGGGGTGGCGGTGGGGGCGCGGGCGCGGCGGTGAACGCCACTGCCCGTGCGCGGGTGCTCTCGGCCGTCGCGCCCGCGTGGCGGCTTGGCGATCCGTCCGCCGACAGTCTCGCTCGAGTGAGCGCGGCGGAGGTGACCGCGTTTCTCGACGCACGACTTCACGGCGGGGCCGTGACCGTGGCGATCGTCGCGCCGGCGTTGCCGAGTGTTGTATTAGAGAGTGCTAAGCGATCGGTGAGCGCCTTGGCGAAGGGCGAGCGCGTGTCGGGCACGCCGACGCCGGTCGTCTCGGTCTCCGCCCATTCGGATCGCGATGCCGACCAGCGAATACCGATGTCGACCGAGACGCAGGTGACGGTGCTCGCGGGGCTCCCCGGCGTGCCCCGCGGATCGAGTGATTGGCGCGCGCTCGAGCTGCTGAACTACATCGTCGGTGTTCCGTCCTACGGGGGACGTCTCGGGTGGGCGCTCACCAAGGTGGGGCTGACGTATTCGTCCTCGGCGACGACCACCTTCGGTGCGACCGCGGGCCACATGCTGTTCAGCACCAAGTGCGACACGCGAAACCTCGATGCGACGGTCCAGGCCATTCGCGAGGTCATCGGCGACGTCGCCGAACACGGCGTGGAGGAGTGGGAGGTCGACGAGGCCAAGGCGTTCACGCTCGGACGCATGCTCCTCTACGGCGCGCGTGACGACTCTGGTGGCGACGCGATCGCCACCGCGCTGCTCGACTCCGAGCTCACGGGCAACGAACTGCTCGATCTTCCGGCGTGGTCGCGCGGTTACCTCTCCGTGACGCGCGATCAGATCAACGCCGCGGCGCGCCGGTACTATCGCTTGGACCGCCTCGACGTGGTCTCGATCGGCGCGATCCCCGGCGGAACGCACGCGAGTCCGTTCAAACCGGGTACCTTCGCCGCGCTCTTTCAGCCCTGAGGCGCCGCGACCTTCGCACGCACGCACGCTTCGCGCTGCGCGGCCTCCAACTCGGCTTCGCGTCTCGCGACCACACGCAGGGCATGCGCCTCGCCCGCATTCCACGAGCGCCATGCGCCCGGTTGCGTGCGACTCGCACGCACTGGCGAGATCGCGCCCCACCGTCCGAGCAACCCGTTGAGCGTCGCGCATCGGTTGAGCGGGTGCTGATCCACCGGGGTAGCTCGAGCGCGCCGCGCGTCGTCCAGGATCGCCTGAACCGCCCACTCGGCCGCCTCGCCGCTCAACGACGAGAGGTACTGGGAATCCAGCGGGAGGCCGACGTCGGCGATCGAACGCGCGACGTTGACGCGCGCGACGACGACGTCCGGCACCACGACGTTCAGGCCGGCGAGCGTCCCCAGTGCGGACAGGACGATGCCGGGTCCAAGATGCTGCGACCTGCCGCGGAGCGTCGTCGCGGACAACCAGACGAGCACGAACCCGAGCCACGCCATGAACACCAGCGGGTACACGCGGTCGGTGGACAGGCCGTAGTAGTGAACGTAGAGACGCATCCGCAGCGCCGCCGATAGAATGATGGCGCCGAGCAGAGCGACGACCGGCAACGCCAGCGCCGTGTGACGGCGAGCGAGCGCCCGGCCGGGCCGGAGCGCCGAGCGCGTCGCGACCAGGAGCGGAATGACGAGGGCGACGACCCACACCATTTGGAAGAACCCTTTGCGCGCGTAGGTCGCGGCCGTGAGCCCGGTTCGCGCGCGAAGGAACGCTTCACCGCCGAAGAGCCAGCCGAGTTGGGCGACGATGAATCCGCCGAACAGGACGATGAGCGTGACGAACGCGGTCGTGATATCGAGGGTGTCCAACTGCCACGTGCGCACGCCGACCCCATTCGCGGAATCGGTCTTCTCGATCAACGCACCGCGCGCCCACCCGCCGATCCCCCAGGTGAGCAGCACGACCACGAGCGTGTGACGGAGCAGGGCGGACGCGTCGAGACTCGGCAACGCCACGAAGCTCGCGAAGATCGGGTCCGCGCTCGAGAGCAACGATCCGAAGATCAGCGTGAGAGCGGCCGCGACGAGCGCGATGCGCAGTGTGCGTTGCCCGACTACGGACCACCGCTTGCTGTCGTGATGCGCGGCGGCATCGCGAAAGACGAGGTGCGCGAATCCGCTCGCGGCGCTGCCAAGCGAGGACAATGCGGCCCGCGCGGTGGTGCGCAGGCGCGGCGCGAACAAGACGGCGTGCGGCGAGTCGAGTGACGCCGCGGCGAGCAGGAGCGTGCCGAACGTCGCGAGAAAATCGAATGCCTGGAGGACCTCGGAGTCGCGCCACGCGAGCCCGAACGAGAAGAACACTGCCGCCGCGAGCCAACCGGCCGCTTCGCGGGAGACGCTCAGGCCGGCCCGCCAGGCCAGCCAGGCGAGTCCGACTACCGTCATCGCCACCCAGACCGGGAACGCGGCACCGCCGAGTCCGTCCCGCAGGAGGGTGTCGGCCGATAGGGCCAGGGAGAACGCTAGTCCGAGCGTAGCGGGCACGAGGGTGGGGCAGAGCACCGGTCGCTCGATGCGCGCGCCGCCGGCTCGCCGCACGGCGGGGAGGGTCTGGGCGTCTGAGGTCATGATGGAGAGTACTTTACTATGCAAAGTACTTCTCCGCAAGAGGCGGCGACGATATCGCTCCCCGCCGTTGCTCCGCCCGGCCGCCCTCGCCGGCCGCCGCCCGCCGTTCGCCGGTGAGGCCGGTGACGACGCGTCAATTAGCTTTACCGGATGCCTCAAGCGCCCTCCGCCGCGCGCGGCCTCAAGGTCTCCGTGATCACCCTCGGCTGCGACAAGAACACCGTCGACAGCGAGCGCTACGTCGCACAGTTGGCGGATCGCGGCGCCGAGTACACCGAGGACATGGCCGACGCCGACGTCATCGTCGTCAACACCTGCGGGTTCATCGACGCCGCGAAAAAGGAGTCGATCGACGCGCTCGTCGAGGCGGGCCGGCTCAAGGAGGAGGGAAGCTGCCGCGCGGTCGTCGGCGTCGGCTGCATGGTGCAGCGCCACAAGGACGAGCTGATCGAGGCGCTGCCCGAGGTCGACGTCTTCCTCGGCTCGGCGGAGATGGACCGGCTGATTCCCGAGCTCGAGCTGCGTGGCCTGATCGGACCGGACGACGTCCCCGTGCTGCATCCTGGCGTCCGCGCGTTCGCCGGCGGTCTGCCGCACGTGCGGTATCTCAAGATCAGCGAGGGATGCGATCACGGCTGCGCGTTCTGCGCGATTCCGCTCATGCGCGGCCGGCACCGCTCCTTCGCGCTCGACGACATCGTACGCGAGGCGCAGCTCCTCGAGGCGCAGGGCACGCGCGAGATCAACCTCGTCGCGCAGGATCTCGCGCACTACGGGCGCGACGTCCGCGACGCCAAGCTGTCGCTCCCCGACGTGCTCGGCGCGCTCGTGCGAGAGACGACGATTCCGTGGCTGCGCATGCTCTATCTCTACTCGGCGGGCCTCACGCCCGCCTTGCTGGAGATGATGGCCACCGAACCGCGCGTGCTGCCGTACCTCGACATGCCGATTCAACACGCGGCGGACGAGGTGCTGGCGCGCATGCGGCGCCCCGAGCGGCGGCGGACGATTCGCGACAAGGTGGCGCGCATCCGGTCGATCGTCCCCGATGTCGCCATTCGCACGACGTGCATCGTCGGGTTTCCCGGCGAGACCGCCGAGGATTTCGACACGCTGCTCGAGTTCCTCGAGGAGATGCAGTTCGACCGCGTGGGCGCGTTCACGTATTCGGCGCAGGAGGGAACGCGCGCCGCGCAGCTCGCCGACGACGTTCCGGAGTCGATCAAGCGCGAGCGCCTCGAGCGCCTCAACGAAGTCCAACGGTTGATCACCGCCGAGCGATACGAGGGGCGGATCGGGAGGTCGGCTCGAGCGCTCATCGACCGGGTCGATGGCGCGGCGGTCCAAGCGCGAACGACTTGGCAGGCGGACGATATCGACGGCGTCACGTACCTGACCGGTGCCGAGGGCCTTCTGCCGGGCACGTTCGCCGACGTCGCGCTCGACGAGGTCGTCGAGGACGTCGACTTCAGGGCGTCGCTCGTGAATGTGGTCCGCGCGCCAGCGGCGCCGCCGCGGCTGGCGCGCGTTCTTCCCGTGTTGAGCACCGTCGGAAGCTTCGGCCAATGACGACGCGTTCGCACGAGATCATGGAACGCGCGCGCTCTCTCTTTCCGGGCGGAGTGAGCTCGCCGGTGCGTGCCTTCCGCGGCGTAGGCGGCGAGCCGTTCGTCGTCCGCCGCGGCCAAGGGTCGCGCATCTGGGACGCTGATTCGCGCGAGTACATCGACTACGTCCTGTCGTGGGGTGCCATCGTCCTCGGCCACGCCAATCCGCTGGTGATCGACGCGCTCGACGCGGTGATGCGGTACGGGACGAGCTTCGGCATTCCCACGGAGCTCGAGGTCGAGCTCGGCGAGCTGATCGTCTCGCGAATGCCGCACATCGAGATGCTCCGGTTCGTCTCGAGTGGGAGCGAGGCGACGATGAGCGCCATTCGACTCGCGCGGGCGGCGACGCAGCGCGACGTCATTCTCAAGTTCGACGGCTGCTATCACGGACATGCCGATTCGTTCCTCGTGCGCGCGGGATCCGGCGTCGCGACGCTCGGCTTGCCGAACTCGCCAGGTGTGCCAGACGTGCTCGCCGCGCTCACGGTCGTCGCACCGTTCAACGATCTCGCCGCGGTCGATGCGCTGATGCACCAGCACCGCGTGGCAGCGGTGATCGTCGAGCCCGTGGTCGGCAACGCCGGCTTCATCCCTCCCGATCCGGCATTCCTTCCCGGCCTCCGGACGCTCGCCGACACCCACGGTGCGCTGCTGATCCTCGACGAGGTCATGACCGGGTTCCGCGTGGCGGCCGGCGGTGCGCGCGAGCGGTTCGGCGTGACCGCGGATCTCACGACGCTCGGAAAGGTCATCGGCGGCGGACTGCCGGTGGCGGCGTACGGTGGGCGCCGCGATCTCATGGAGCAGATCGCGCCGTCGGGAAGTGTGTACCAGGCGGGCACGTTGTCCGGCAATCCACTCGCGATGGCGGCGGGTATCGCTGCTCTGAGTGCGCTCACGCCCGAGGTGCACGACCGAATCGCGTCGCGCACGACGCGGCTGGCGCGCGGTCTGCGAGAGATTGCGGGACGGCGAGGTATCCCGTTCACCGCCGACTCCGCCGGATCGATGTGGGGATTCTTCTTTCGCGCCGAGCCGGTGCGGTCGTTTGCGGATGCCAAGACGTCGAATGTCGATCGCTTCAAGCGCTTCTTTCACGCGGCGCTCGCGCGCGGCGTCTACCTGGCGCCGTCGGCGTTCGAGGCGGCGTTCGTGTCGGACGCGCACACCGACGCCGACATCGATGAGACGTTGAGCCGGCTCGACGATGCGATGGGCGAGATTGGTGCCTGACCGGCGTCGTCCCGCGCTGGCCTTCGGGACGACCGCGGTGGCCGTGGCACTGGTGTTGTCGTGCACGAGCGCGGTGCCCGCGCCGGAGCCGGTCGTCGTGCCCGTGCCCGTGACGGCACCGCCCACGAGCAGCGCGAAGCCGCCCGCTCCACCGCCGCCGAGCAATCCCGTCCCGCGACCGCCGTCCGAACGTGTTGGCCGCGACGTGGGCGATACGACGATTCGCGTTCTCTTATCGTCGGCCTCGAGTGTCGTGCGCATCGCATCGCCGGGCGGACTGCTGCTTGGCGGCCGCGACGGTTCGACCTTGGCGCGCGGCATCGGCGGCGAAGTGTGGCGCGTGGAGAAGTCGGGCCGGCGCGTTCGCGCGCTCAAGCCGGAAGGCGGGAGCACCCAGTGGGTGGACGGGCCGCTCATCGCCCGGCCGCTCAACGCGGCGTTGTTGAGCCTGGGCGGCAAGCCGTACCGCGGCGACATCGCGTTCTACGGCGGCGACAGCGGCGTTGTCGCGGTGAACGTGGTGAAGATCGACGACTATCTCCGCGGCGTCGTGCCGCTGGAGATCGGCTCGCGCGCGGAAGGTGATTCGGCGGCCGCGCAGGCACAGGCCGTCACCGCGCGCAGCTACGCGTACATCCATCTCGGCGGCGGTCCATTCCGGGTCTACGACGTGACGAGCGGCGTGCTCGATCAGGTCTACGGTGGCGTCGAGGTGGAAACGCCGGTCGCGTCGGAAGCGGTGGAGTCGACGCGAACGCTCGTGCTCAAGTACGCTGGCCGCGTGGTCAACGCGCCGTACCATTCGACATGCGGCGGGTCCACGGCGGCGGCGTCGGAGATCTGGCGGTCGAATGACGAGCCATATCTGCAAGCCGTCAGCGACCGGATTCCGGGCACCGACCGATTCTATTGCGACATCTCTCCGGCCTTTCGCTGGAGCCGCACGCTCGACGCGTCGTCGGTGAATATGGCGGTGGCGAGATACCTCAAGGCGTACACGTCGGTGCCGGCGCAGGGGCCGGGATTGGTGCGCGACGTGACCGTGGGCTCGCACTCGCCGTCGGGGCGAGTGGGCACGGTGACGATCACGACGGAGCGTGGGAACTTCGTCGTGCGCGGCAACGACATTCGGTTCGTTCTGCGACAACCCGGCGGTGAGATCCTCAACAGCACCGACTTCTCGATCGAATCGCGCACGACGGGCGACGGTGCGCTCGCGCGGCTGGTCCTGCGCGGCAACGGCAACGGCCACGGCGTAGGCATGTGTCAGTGGGGCGCGATCGGCCGCGCGCGGGCGGGGCAGGACTTCCGCACCATCCTTCACACATACTTTCCGGGGACGTCCGTTGGGCCTGCGCAATAGGATCGTCGCGGCGGCGGTGCTGGTGTGTTGCTCGGCGTCGGCATTGCCGGCGCAGGCGGGCGGCGACCTGTTCGGGCGGTTCAACCTGGACAAGCTGCAGCTGGCGTCGCTCGGCGCGAGCGTGGGGCGCGTTTTCCCGTCGCAGGTCGCTCCGACCACGGTGTTCGCGCTGGGCGCCGACTATGGTGAGATCGCCCCGGCGTGGCGAGTCATCTTCGGCGTGAGCTACTGGGAGTCGCGCTTTCGGGACGATGTCGTCGAGACCTTCGTCGACTCGATCAACCGGAGCATACCGCCCGGGAGCCAGGGCCGCGTCCAACCTTCACGGATCTCGCTCTACGACATCGCGTTCAGCGTGGAAGGGCGGTATGTGCCGGTGCACAGCAACGACCTCAAGCCGTTCATCGGAGTCGGCCTGGCGGCGCACGCGATCAATGCCGAGGGGAAGCTCATCAACGGCACGTTCGCGGAGCGGTCGCTCGACAACATCGCGGCAGGGGTGTTCATCACGACGGGCGTCTCGCTCAAGATCGTGAAGCACTTCGGCGTGGAAGTCGTCGCTCGCGGCGATTTGCTGAGCAGCTTCCGGTCGACGCAGCTCCGGGCTGGCGGCACGTATTACTTTGGGCACGTACGCGGCATGCAGCCCACGGGGACCGACGGGAACATACAGGGACCGCCATGAAGGACACCACGCGCATCGGGGTCGTCGGCGCGGGCGCCATCGCCCAACTCGCCCACCTGCCCGTACTCGCTAAAATGCGCGGCGCGACGCTGATCGCGGTGTGTGACAACGACCAGTCGAAGGCGCGCGGCCTTGCCGATCGATTCGGCATTCCCGACGTCTTCACCGACATCGAGGATCTGCTCGAGCTGGACGAGCTCGACGCGGTGGTCATCGCCACACCGAACCACCTCCACGAGCCGCACGTCCTCAGCGCGCTGGCCTCGAAAGTCCATGTGCTGTGCGAGCGCCCGCTCTCGCTCACGTCGCGCGGGGTGGAGCGCATCCTCGCCGCCGCGGCGCGTGCCGAGCGCATCGTGACGGTGGCGAACAACCACCGCTATCGCACGGACGTCCAGACGCTCTCGCGATTCATCCAGGGCGGCGAGCTGGGGAAGTTGTCGGGCGTGCGCGCCGGGTCGTACCACTTCAAGCGACCGTCGGAGGGCTGGCGCTTCCGCCGCGCCGAGTCGGGTGGCGGCGCGTTTCTCGATCATGGCGTTCCGCTCCTCGACCTCGCCCTCTGGCTCTCCGACTTTCCTGATCCGGTGCGCGTGACGTCGCACATGGACCGCGGCCGCGGCTCGAGTGCCGTGGAAGAGGCGATGGCGCTGCAGCTCGAGTGCGCCGGCGGGATCTCGTTTCTGCTCGACGTGTCGTCGGCGTACGTGGGAGAAGAGGAGCGCTGGTGGTTCGAGGTGTTGGCGACGCGCGGGAGCGCGAGACTCGCGCCGCTGCGCGTGGTCAAGGAGCTCAACGGGCGGCCGACGGATGTCTCGCCCGCGGGCGCAGCCGGCCGCGAGAGCGCGTTCATCCAGTCCTACCGCGCGGAGCTCGCGCACTTCCTCGCGCAGGTGACCGGCGAAACGCCATACGAGCCACCGTCGGATCAAGTGGTGCTCCACCGCGTCATCGAAGCGGTGTACAAGTCGGCCGAGGAAGGGAAGGAAGTCCGCTTCTAGCCGCGGACGGCCACTGACCCATCTCGGTCGGGTCAGGCCGTGAACTGCATCTGGCCGCGGAATGCGCGGAGGCCGCGGATGACGCGGACTGCTCGGCGCAGCGTGGCCTCCAAGAAAGGTCACTGCCGTTCACGATGAACGCGGTTCAGTGTCACTCTGCGCACTCCGCGCATTCCGCGGCAAAGCAGTTAGAACCCCCGGCGCGGATCGCCTAGCGGCCGACGGTCTTCACGGTAATCCCGGCCGCCTCGAATCCCCGCTTGAGCCTCTGCGCGAACTCCGCGGCATGCGGGCCGTCTCCGTGGATGCAGATCGTGTCCACCTTCATCGAGAGCTCCGTGCCGTCGACAGCCGTCACCTTGCCCTCGCGCACCATGCGAACGGCACGGCGCACCGCTTCATCG
>Ga0326726_10006939_pt1 | contig 10169 bp, 5 predicted proteins | sample MHFenrmetagenome_2_FD_207603 | JGI IMG/M metagenome (GOLD analysis project Ga0326726, IMG submission 207603) | Lab enriched peat soil microbial communities from Michigan Hollow, Ithaca, NY, United States - MHF15MN | ecosystem: Environmental > Terrestrial > Soil > Wetlands > Peat | place: USA... | reverse complement strand
GCGAGAGCTAACGCCGAGCGCAAACAGCGTGGCGTTCGGGCCCGAACGCCACTATGTTGTGCTGCGGCCATGGGCAAATTGAAACTCTACGGCGAACTCGGTTGGGGCTCGGCGATCGTCGAGGCGCAGCTCGCGTGGTACGGCTTCGAATACGATTTCGAGCAAGTAGGTGATTTGTTCAAATCCGCCGATGCTCGCCGGCGGCTCGAGAGCGTGAATCCGCTCGCACAGGTGCCGACGCTGGTGCTCGCAGACGGCACGGTCATGACCGAGAGCGCCGCCATCACGTTGTTTCTGGCGGACCTGGCGGACGGCGATGCATTGGTGCCGCGCGCAAAGGATCCGCTGCGGCCGACGTTCCTGCGGTGGTTGATTTTTCTGGTCGCGAACGTGTATCCCACCTATACGTACGCGGACGACCCGTCGCGTTTCGTCGAAGCCATCGAGGCGCAGCAACGTTTCAAGGACGCCGTGGATCGCTACGCGCGCCGCCTCTATTCGCTGCTCAAGGACCATGCGAAAGAACCCTGGTTCCTCGGTACCAGGTTCTCGGCCCTGGACGTGTATGTCACGGTGATGACGCGCTGGCGTCCGGGGCGCGCGTGGTTTGCGGAGCACGCGCCGCGATTGTCAGCGATCGCGACGAAGACCGAAACACACGACCGGCTCGCGGCCGTGTGGTGTAGGAATTTCCCGAGTGGCTGACGCGCTCCGCAGTGAAACGCCCAGCGCGGATCGAAAAAAAGGGCCGGCGCTTACAGCGCCGGCCCTCCTTCCTATCTCGCTCGGGCGATCAGAACTTCACGTTGAAGGCGAGGAAGATCTCGCGACCGAACATGTCATACGTCGAGTAGGTGTTCGGCGAACCGCCACCGACAATCTCCGATCCCAGCATCGGCGGCTCCTTGTCGAGCAGGTTGTTGATACCGCCGCGCAGCTCGATCTTCTTGATCTCGTACGTGGCGGCGAGATCGAAGTAGTTCTGCGCACCGATCTTGCCGTTGAACGCGTCGAAACCGTTGAACGCGGAATTGTTCAACGTCGGATCCGCATCGTTGTTGTCCTCGGATACCGCGGAAATGTGCCGCCAGGTCAGCGTCGTCGAGAGATTCTTCGGCGTCGCCCACGTTGCGCGGAACACATGTCGCCAGGTCGGGTTGACGGTCTGGCAAGTAAGGCCGAAGAGCCCAGCGCAGTCGTAGGTGTGGGCGCCGACGTACGGCGTCGACTTGTTCATGAGCTGATGAGAGGCCGCCCACGCCAGTGTCAACGAGCCGTGCCTCGTGAGGTCGAGGCGGTACGCTCCCTGCAGGTCGATACCCCCGGTCTCGGCGCCGGCGATGTTCGTGCTGGTTTGCAGGATGTAGCCACCGCCGGCAACTGTCGCGCCCTGCAGCGAGAACGTCTGCGGATTGCGGATCTGTTGACTGCAGAACACCGGGTCACCGGTAGCGGGGCAGCCGTTCAAGATCACGCCCGCCGGCAACGTGCCGACTTCCTTGTCGATCTCGACGTGCCACAAGTCGACGCTGGCGGTGAAATTCTTCAGCGCCGCGGGCGTCAAGGTCACACCGATGCTGTACGTGTCCGCGGTCTCCGGGATCAGGTTCGGATTGCCACCCTGAACCTGCGACAGCTGGCTTGCCGTGCCCTGCGGGATCGTGTTGGTGGTCGTGCCGTTGCCGAAGGCCGCCGTGAACGCCGCCGCCTGGGCGGCGGTCACTGTCCGCAGACACTGCTGCAGCGTGAATTGCGCGGGCGGCGCGCAAGGATCGTTGCCGATCGTGATCTGGCCGATGAACTGCGGGTTGTACAGCTCGATCAAGCTCGGAGCGCGGATCGCGCGGTTCAACGACGTCCGCAGACGAACGGCGTTGCTAGGCGCGTACTGGATCTCGAACTTCGAGGTACCGACCGAGCCGCTCGTCGAGTAGTCCGAGCTGCGGAACCCGGCGTCCAGGCTCAAGTCCTTCACGTGCTTCTTGTCCGCCAACAACGGCACGCGTATCTCGGCGAAGTACTCGTCGACGTTTTGCGCCCTGTCGATGGATACGGACGCGCCTGCGAAACCGGAGAGCAGGCCGCTGAGCTCTGCCGAATCGGGATTGAAGACGACCGCTTCACGGCGAGTCTCGTAGCCGACGTTCAAGGAAACGCCCTCGCTCGCGCCGCGCAACTTCAGGCCGTAGTGTCCGAGATCGGCGGTGAAGTCGGCATGCACGGTCCGCAGCGAGTTCGTGCCGTACGCCGTGCCGTTCGTGTAAAGGTAGTCGAGCTGGTCCTGCGTCACGCCGCCGTCCCTGAATATGTTGTAGGGGACACAGGGCGAACCGCTGATGCACACCGGAGCTGTGGCCGTGCCCGTCACCTGCAGAGCATTCGCGATGCTCTGGAAATTCAGGTAGCGGTTGTTCGTGTTGTAGAACTGAACGTAGTAGTACTGCGCGTAGGCGTCGTAACTCCAGGCCGGACCGATCTCGCCCCGCAAACCGCCGACAGCGCGGTAGTTCGTGTGCTCGAAGTCGGAGTAGCGCTGGCCGCCTTCGAGGTTGCGCCGCCCGATCTCCACGTGCGCCGAAGCCGATCCGGGCACCGCGGTATCGGCGGCAATCTCGGCCGCCGAGCAGAGATGGTTCCGTTCATTCGTGCTCAGGAGCGGATTGCTGCAGTTGATCAGATAGTGCGTGTCGGGCGACAGCGGATTGCTGTTCCTGAACAACGCCGACGGAGCGATCTCCTGGTGCGTTTTGTCGTTCGTATAGCCGAACTCCACGTACGGCTGCACATAGTCGTTCAAGTCGTAGTGCCCGATCAGGCCGGCGGTCGCGCGCTTGTACTGCCGCGACATGTAGATCAGCTCCTGCGAGTTGTAGACAGCGGGAGGGTTCGTGTCGACGCTGCCACGCGGCACGAAGCCGGTTCCCAAAACACTGTACACCGTACCGAAGTTCAGGTTTGCGGGATCTATTTCAGGTCCGCTCCTCGGTCGGAAGTAATTCGAGTTGCTGGAGCCGCCCATGGACGCGGTGCCGAGCGGCACGCCGTCATCATCCGTATCGGTAAACAACTGGGCCGCGCCGAAATCACGGTGACGGGACTGCACGCCGTCCTGGCTCGTGTATCCGAGGAAGACCGTGAAGTTACCCTTGCCGTTGGCGGTATTGGTGCCGCCGATCAGGCTGTAGTTGGAATTGCGTCCGTCCGTCACGGTGCCGGTCGGCGGCGTGAATCCCGCATCACGCGCGAGTTGCTGGGCGAACGCGTTGTTGTTGTCGTGCACGTTGAAGCCGGTCTGAGCGCTGAACTCGATACCTTCGAAGTTCGTCTTCGTGATGAAGTTGACCACGCCCGCAACGGCGTCGGAGCCGTAGACCGCCGACGCACCGCCAGTGACCACCTCGACGCGCTCGATCAACCGCGCCGGGATCTGATCGAGGTCCGGTGCCGGCGAGGAGATCGCCGTGTTCGGCGAGCCGTTGCCGATCCGGCGGCCATTGACGAGCACCAAGGTCCGGTTCGGCCCGAGACCGCGCAGATCGGCGGTCGAGACGCCACCCGGGGTGGTCAAACCGCTGGTTCTGTTGCCGAGGTCTTGCCCCAGGTCGTTGTTCAGATTCTGGGGCAGCATCTGGAGGATGTCGAAGGCGTCATTCTTGCCGGAGATCGCGATCTCGCGGGAAGTGACCACCTGAATCGGGCTCGAGCTGATCGCGTTCGGGTCAGGTAGGCGCGTGCCGGTGACGATGATCTGTTCGACGGCGGCCGGTGCCTGTGTCTGTGCCTGCGCCCACGAGACCGCGGGGAACAGGATGCTGGCGAGAGCCAATCTCCGGAGTGTTGCAGTGCCCTTGGCTTTCGAGGCAATTGGACTGGTCAGCGGTTTCTTGTTCATGGGTGCTGAATCTCCCTCGAGTAAAACTGGTGACGCTATCAAATCGTGCCGAACTCCTCGCTTTCGTTTGAGGATAGTATCCGGCCATTCCCGTGGCTGGGAAGCCGTATTCCTTATGCAACAAATCGGCCAATAGAGAGCAGTACCGCAGACGAAGGCGTTGTGCTGGATAAACAACCAGTACGGAACGCGCCCCTGACGCGCTCCGGCGCGTCCCCGTAGCGGGACTCGTGAGTCCATTTCCGGGACGGCGAGAGCCCGTCGCCGCGGGCGACGGTCGCCCTCCCGTTGAGCGCGCCTGTCCGCGACCCCTGGCCCGCTCGTTGCAACGTAGTGGGGCATGAGCACCCCAGACCCGCACCGCGGCGGCGCTATTCTCTCGCCCGACCGCCTGCTTCAGGACGTCCGCTACGCCTTGCGAACGCTGCGTAGCACGCCGGGTTTCACGGTCACCGCTGTCGTCATTCTCGCGCTCGGCATCGGGGCGAACACGGCGATCTTCAGCCTCGTGAGCTCGACGCTGTTGCGGCCGTTGCCGTTCGAAACGCCCGAGCGGCTCGTGATGGTGTGGGACGACTTTCGCCCGACGGGCGGCCCGCCGCGCGGCGAGCCCACGCTCGCGGACTTCGTCGACTGGCGCGACGCCAGCGGCTCGTTCGACGAGCTCGCGGGTTACCTGTCCGTGAACTACAACCTGACGGGCGGGGGCGAACCGGAACGCCTGGCCGGCATGCGGACGACGACGAACCTGTTCGCCGCACTGGGCATGCAAGCCGTGCTCGGTCGCACGTTCGTGCCCGACGACGACGGCCCGAATGCGTTGCCGGTGGTGGTCATAAGCACTTCGCTTTGGGAACGGCGGTTCGGCCTCGATCCAGGCCTCGTCGGTCGCACGATCACGCTCGACGGTTTGTCTCGGACAGTGGTCGGAATCGTGCCGCCCGACTTTCGGTACCCGAACCCCGAGACTTCGGTCTGGGTACCGGCCGCGTTCTCGGCGGCGGAGCTCGCGAGCCGCGGAAACTACTCGTACGACGTCGTCGGCCGTTTGAAGGCGGGCGTGACACCCGCGGCAGCACAGGCCGAGCTGACCACCATCGCGAACACGGCGGCGCCGCTTCCGGCCGGCGCGCCGCGGAAGGCGGTGCTCGTCTCCGACCTCAACGAGTCGTTGACGTACTACTCGAACACGCGACCCACGCTGTACATGCTACTCGCCTCGGTGGCGGCGCTGCTTTTGATCACGTGCGCGAACGTGGCGAACCTATTGCTCGCGCGCGGTGCGCAGCGCCACCGCGAGCTTGCGGTCCGCAAGGCGCTCGGCGCCGGTACCGGGCGCATGCTGAGACAACTCCTGACCGAGAGCGCGGTGCTCGCGGCCGCCGGTGTCGGCGGTGGCGTTGTGCTGTCAGTGCTGTCGTTTCGTTATCTCAGCAGGCTCGTGCCCAGCCAGTTGCCGGATGCGATGCGGCTCGGGCTCGACTGGCGCGTGCTCGCATTCACGACCGCGCTCGCAGCGGTGACGGTGCTGCTGTTCGGCGCCGGGCCCGCGCTGCTCGCTGCGCGGCGCGACTTTGGCGCGGTTTTGAAGAGCGGCTCCGCGGCCACGTCGTCCGGCAGTGCGCGCCTGCGCAAGGCGCTGGTCGTGGTGGAGATCACGGTCACGGTCGTGCTGCTGGCGGCAGCCGGACTTCTGTTGCGTAGCTACGCCGCGGTGCTCGCAGAGGATCCCGGCTTCCGTCCCGATCATTTGCTCGTCGCGGAAACGGTGCTGTCGCCCACGCAGTATGCCGATCGTGCTGCGCGCAGCGGGTTCTATCGCCGCGTGCTCGAGCGCGTGAGCGCGCTGCCCGGCGTCACGGCCGCGGGTTATGCCAACAACGCGCCGCTTATGTTCAAGGGCGGGCGCGTGTTCTTGAGGGTCGAGGGCCAGCCGTCGCCGAGACCCGAGGATTCGCAGAAATACATCATCAGCAACAGGATCGTGACGCCGGGCTATCTCGAGACGCTTGGCGTGCCACTCAAACGTGGCCGTGTCCTCGATGCGCGTGACGACGCCGATGCGCCGCTCACGGCTCTGATCAACGAGGCGATGGCGCGCCAGCTGTTCGCAGGTGAAGATCCCGTAGGCCGGCGTTTTCGGTTCGGGCCGGAGGGTGTCGATGCGCCGTGGATGACGATCGTCGGCGTCGTCGGCGACATGCGGCAGATGGCCCGCGACGAGCCGGCCGAGGCCGAGCTCTATCTCCCGACCGATCAGATCGATGTCACGTTCGCGTTCTTCTGGCCGAAGCATCTCGTCGTGCGCACGCATGGCGATCCGCTCGCGCTCGCGACCGCGGTTCGCCAGGCCGTCTGGGATGTCGATCCTGCGCAACCCGTAGCGTCGATTCGCACCATGACCGACGTACTCGAGGCCGATCTCGCGAGCCGCAACACGCAGCTCACTCTGCTCGGCGTATTCGCGGCGTTGGCGTTGTTGCTCTCCGCCGTGGGCTTGTACGGTGTTCTGGCGTACACCGTCACGCAACGAACGGCCGAGATCGCGTTGCGCATGGCGCTTGGTGCGCCCGCGACGAGCGTCGTGCGCGGCGTGGTGCGCAGCGCGCTGCTGTTGGCGTTGCTCGGCATCGCGCTCGGGCTCGTCGGCGCGTTCGCGGGCACGCGCGTGCTCGCGTCGTTCCTGTACGGCGTGAGCGCGACGGATCCCGTGACGCTCGCGGCTGTCGCCGCCACGTTCGTGATCGTCACGCTCGCGGCCAGCTACGTGCCGGCGCGGCGCGCGGCGCACGTTGATCCGGCGACCGCGCTGCGCGGCGACTGACAGGCGCGCCGGATCGGCGAGGGCGGCCCGGCGTATTTCTACGTATGCCCATGGAGCGGCGGAGGCGCCTACCATCCCCGCGCATGGCCAAGCGCAGTCGACGAGTCCTGATCGGTGGCGCAGTCGCGGTCATCTTTGTCGGGGGGCTGCTCGTTTGGTTCTACGCCGCGTATTCGATGGCGCCGGCGAAGGCGTTCACCGTCAACGATGCGGCCTCGCCGCAGCGCGTGCTGATCGCGACGCAGGGCAGCAAGTTCAAGGACGCCGTCGTGCAGGGCGTCGTCGAGAAGCTCAAGTCGCGCCCCATCTACATGCAGGTCATGGATGTCTCGGGCCTGGGCGCGATCGACGAACGGCAGTGGAGCGCGATCGTCGTGCTGCATACCTTCCAGCTCTCGCAACCGCAACCCGACGCCGCCGCGTTCATCGCGCGCGCGAAGGCTTCGCACAAAGTCGTCGTGCTCGGCACGTCGGGCGAAGGCACGTTGAAGATCGAGGGCATCGACGCGCTCACGTCGGCGTCGAAGCTCGTCGACGTGCCCGCGCGCGTTGCGGATATCGTCGCGCGCGTCGACGCAGTGCTCGCGCACTGACGGACCCATGCGCCGCTTTGCCTGGATCGTGATGCTGATCGCCGACGCCGGGTTGCTCGCGTGGGGCGCGATGGCGGCCGTGGCACCGGAACACCTGATGGGGCCGGGCGCGGCGCCGATTCTTCCTGCGGGCTACGAAGGGTTCACGGGCGGCTCGTGGCAACAGCTCGCCGATAGGTCGCCGCCAACGGCCGGCTACATCACGCTGCTGTTCCGCCTGTACGGCGCGTACATCGTGGCGGTCGGCGTGCTGGCCATCGCGATCGCGGCGACGGCGTTCCGTCGCGGCGAGCATTGGGCGTGGTGGGCGCTGCTGGTCGGCAACACCGTCGCGTACGGCGCGGCGATGACCTACGACCGGATCGTGAGCGCCATCGGGCCGTTCGAGATGTCCGAGTACCTCGGCATCGCCGCGGTTTACGCCGCGCTCGCCGTCACCGCGCCATTCCTCGTCCGCCGCGCGGACCAAGACATAACTCGATAGACTCGGTCTCGACCCCGGCAATGTCCTCGCCGCGGCGGGATCCGCCCGCGTGGCCTGCTGACCTTGTCCGGACATTGCTGCTATTCTCCGCGACGCTCCCGCGACCTCCGTGACCCCGGCTGGCATCCGACGAAGATCGAGAAAAGCCGCGGCGCTACCGGTTTGCGGTCGAGCACAACAACAACGCTGCGGAAGATCGGGCCATGAATCGAGCTCACCGACTGTTGCTAGGATTGCTGATTAGCGCAGCCCTCGCCGGCTGCGGCGGTGGGGGTGGTGGTGGCGGTGGAGGTGGCGGCGGCGGTGGGGGTGGCGGCGGCAACGTCACGGGCATCTCGATCACGCCGAGCACGCTGACGTTCACGTCGAATCACGACGACCCGGATCCGCCGCCCGCACAGACGATCACCATCACCGCGCTCGGTTCCGGCACCACGTACATTCGCGGCGAAAACGGCACGCTGACGGGCCTCTCGTGCAATGGCACGTCGTCGTGCACGTATCAGGTGCGCCCCGTGGAAGCGCCGTACAACTTCTTGAGCCCCGGTACGATCACGAACGGGCTCACGTTCATCGGATGTGCCGATCAGGTCTGTGCGACGGGCGCCGTTGCGAACGGACGGCAGACGGTAACGTATACCTACACGATCACTCCGGGCCTCGACTTTTCGCCAAGCTCCGCGCTGACGGTGAACGGTGTGGAAGGTGTGCCGACGCCGCCGCAGACGCTCACGCTCATGCATCCCAGCGGCACGGTGCAGCCGTGGCATGCCACGTTCACGCCGACGGGCGCCGGGCCCGCGTTCGTGACGCTGAGTCCGGCGAATCCACCGACGCCCACGTCGAGTCCCGCCACGCTCCAGGTGCAGTTCGCCACTCTGTCGGCCGGCACCTATACCGGAACGATCGAGGTGCAGCCGGGCACCAGCCCGCGGCGCGTGAAGCGCGACGTCACATACGTCGTGCAAAGCGCGCTCAACGTGCCGGACACTCTGAGTTTCACGATCGATACGGCGACGACCACGCTGCAGCAGACCGTGACGGTAGCCACGAGCTCCGGCGTCGCGGGCAGTTTGCAGTGGTCCGCGAGTGAGAACAGCCCGTGGCTCGATCTGTCGCGTACTAGCGGAGACACAGTGGCCGGCAATCAGGTCGTCGTATCGTTGGCGCGCGCGGAGGTCGAACGATTGCCGAAGGGTGTATACACCTCGGACATCACGTTCCGGCCGCCAAGTGTGGTGCCGCCGTTCGACTTCACGACGCGAACGCTGCGTGTGGTGCTCGACATGCGGCTGCCACACACGGCGTTCGTGATGCCGCGCGCGGTGGCCGAGGGCTCGACCGGCGAGGCTTTCATTCGCGGCTCCGGTTTCACGCCGCTAGCAGGCACCGTGAAGTTCGGCAGCACAGACGCAACGCCACCGGTAACACTCGACGACGACACGCTGGTTCGCGCGAACTACCCAGCGACTCTGCCAGCGGGTAACTACAAGGTCGATCTCGCGATGCCGACGAACGCGCTCGGCCTGAACCGGGAGCGCGCGCGGCTCACGGTCATCTCCGCGACGGCCCTGCAAAGCGCCACGGCGGACATCACCGTGCCCACAGGGAAGAAGTACGCGGTGGTGTTCGACGACGCGCGGCTCGCGTTGTACGTCGCAAACGTCGTCGACACGTCGCCGTCGTCGTCGTCGACAATCCAACGGCTCGTGTGGGACAGCGGCTCGAACAGCTGGTTGCCGGATGCGCTGCCGGTGGCGCTGCTGCGCGACCTTACGTTGTCACCGGGCGGCGACGAGCTGCTCGCGCTCACGGCCGGCGACGTCACGCGCATCGATCCCGATGCGTGGTCGGTCATCGACACCGTAACCGTACCTTCTCCTGGCAGCGTTCCGAACCGTTCGTTCGGCGTTGGCAATGACGGTCGCCTGTCGATCTCGCAGGCCACGGATGTCGGCACGAGCACGAACATCACGTATTTCGATCCGTACGCCAATGTCTTCGCGAGCGAGTTCGTGGCCGAGGTCTCCGGGAACATCCGAGCCAGCGGCGACGGCACTGCGCTATATCTCGTCGGCGACGCGAATACGCGCCGCTACGACGTGAAGACGCGCACCTACACGGACAACAATGCACTGGGCCACGCGGCGGGCAAAGTCTTGTCGGTGTCGCGCACCGGTGCGCGGTTCATCGTCGACGGCACGACCGTCTACCGGTCGGACTTCACGAAGCTGGGAGACTTGTCGGTAGGCGGCGGTGAGATCTTGACGGCCGCTGTAATCACGCCGGACGGCACGCGGGCCTACGCCTATGGCGCCAGCGGCAAGCTGTATGGGTTTCAGCTCGACGTTTTCTCCAGCGGCCAGTTCGCGCCGG
>Ga0326726_10006938_pt1 | contig 10170 bp, 8 predicted proteins | sample MHFenrmetagenome_2_FD_207603 | JGI IMG/M metagenome (GOLD analysis project Ga0326726, IMG submission 207603) | Lab enriched peat soil microbial communities from Michigan Hollow, Ithaca, NY, United States - MHF15MN | ecosystem: Environmental > Terrestrial > Soil > Wetlands > Peat | place: USA... | reverse complement strand
AAAGCTTGGTTACACAGGTGTTACAGCGATCTGTGCCAGCCCATGGATGGGATCGCGCTGGTCGTCTCGGGATGTGTAAGCCGCTGATTAGATGGCACTTCGAATCACGCTCTTCCATCGGTCTCCATCTGGTTATGGGAAGAATTGGCAGCGGGCGTGCACCTGTAGGGGGTGCGCGAGTGCAATTTGGGTAATGGTTACCGCAATTCTTGGTAACTCCCGGGGGCAAGCCAGGACGCCCTCTCGTCGCAAGCGTGCTGATTTTTCTGTGGGAGGTGTTTTGTGAAGCTGAATCTCCGCCCTGTAATTGTGGTTGCGCTGGCGTTCCTGATCTCGAATATCGCGGGCGCGCAAACTCCGGCCCAGATCGGCAACGTGTATGTTGGAACCTGCGACGGCGCGAATACCCAGCAGAATGAGGTCGACGTCTATACCGCCGCTGGACAATTCGTCACTGCGTTTCACGGCCCCAGCCAGAACGCATGTCTGACCGCCATGACCTTCGATGCGGGTGATCATCTGCGCGTCATCGACGCTGATTTCGGAACCACGTCCTGGCACGTCATGGAGTTCGACAACCTCGGCAACTTGCTCTCCAGCCCCGGACCATTCGAGTCCCCTGTCTCGATCACTCACGACCAGCACGGAAACATTTATGTGGCCCAAGGCAACATTCTCAAGATCGCGCCCAACAGCATCACCACGACCTATTTTGTTGCTGGCGGTGTTCGCGGGGTCTCGATGGCGGCCGACCAGCACACCCTCTTCTATAGCGCATCCAATGGCGACGTAAAAAGCTTCGACACCGCTACCCAGCGGCAAGGACCCGACATCGCCATCAACGCGCTGGCCCGGACCGTGCGGACGCTGCCCGACGGCAGCATCCTGCTCGATTCTCTCGGCGCGATCCAACATTGGATTCAGCCCTGCGATGGGTGTCCCTATAAGGAAAAGCTCGCCTATCAGGTTCCCGCTAATGCCGACAGATTCGCGCTTGATCCCGATGGTGCGAGTTTCTGGACGATTAACACCTACTACGACGCCCAGAACCAACTCGGCTTCGCCGACGTCTATCGCACCGACATCAAGACCGGCGATCCCCTGGGAAGCTTCTCTCTGCAACCCCTGACCAACGGCCGATATTACTCGATGAGCATTGACGTCAATGGCGACGGAATGAATACCACCGTTACCACGACGCCTTCCCTGAGCTTCCCCGCTCGTCTCGTGGGCACGACCAGCGGCGGCAAGAAGGCCGTCCTCACCAATACTGGCCCAGTGCAGCTCGCGGTCAGCGATCTGGTGATCACCGGCGATTTTGCCATCAATCGACATACCTGCGCGAAGGGCGTTCCGCCGGGCGGCTCCTGCTTCGTCTCGGTCAGTTTCACCCCGACCCAGACTGGGCCACGCACAGGAACGCTGAAGATATTCGACAACACCGGCAACAGCCCGCAGACCGTCCAACTCTCCGGCACCGGCAAGTAAGCGGTGGACACCTGCATCGGGCTCTTCGTATAGTCCTTGCGATTGCAGGAGCGGAGTTGGCACGCTCCAACTCCGCCCCCAATCGACCGTCTTAGGTCGTCGACCATCATCGACTTGGAGACCATGCCTGATGCTGAATCTGTTCTTCCCGTATGGCTGGGCGTCGTCTCTGGGCCGGCTGGCCGTCGCGGCGGCGGTCACGCTTGGCTTTGCGCTCCTGGCGCGGACCTTGCGAGGAGTAAACCTCTCTGGAATGTTCGCCGGGGGCGCGGCGTGTTTCCTGCTCTACGCGGGCACGGGACCGGCGGCCTTCGCCACTCTTGCGACGCTGTTCCTTTTGACCTGGGTCTCCACCCGTGTGGGATATCGCCGCAAACAGGAACTGGGTATCGCCGAACGCCGTGACGGACGGAACGCCTGGCAAGTGCTGGCGAACCTGGCAGTGGGAGCGGCGAGCTCGGTAGCATTCAGCGTCACCGGAAGCCGCGTCTGGCTGGTGATGCTGGTGGCGGCACTGACCGAAGCCGCTACCGACACCGTGGCCAGCGAGGTCGGTCAATCTCGCAGCCGGACTGCGCTCCTCATCACCACCTGGAAACCGGTGCCGGCCGGAACCGACGGCGGTATCACTCTTTCAGGCACCATCGCGGGGGCCGTCGCCGGCCTGCTGATCGCGGCCGTCGCCACGTTCGGCGGGCTGGTTCCTGCAACCCAGCTATGGATTCCCGCGCTCGCAGGAATTGCGGGGATGCTCGTAGATAGCGTTCTCGGTGCCACCCTTCAACGCCGCGGCTGGATCAACAACGACGCCGTCAATCTGTTCGGCACCCTGACCGCAGCCGCGTTCGCGTACTCGACGCGGTTCGCTCTTAGCTCTTAGCATGGGAAATTGGGGACTCTGCTCATGTAAAGGTTGACCGTCCTGTAAAAGAGGGAATTATGAGATGAAGACGAATCGGCGAATTCTAGTCATCGATATCGGTGGCACACACGTAAAGCTGCTCGTCACCGGGATGAAGCAGCCCATTCTCATTCCTTCCGGGCCAACTTTGACTCCGGCGGTGATGATCCGGCAGGTCAAGAACGCCGTGAAAAACTTTCCGTACGATGTCGTGTCGATTGGCTATCCAGGACCTGTGGTACACGGAAGGCCTTTGCGGGACCCACATAATCTCGGACCGGGATGGGTGGGCTTCGATTTCCATAGGGCGTTGGGACGGCCCGTGAAGATCATTAACGATGCGGCCATGCAGGCGCTCGGTAGCTACAAGAAAGGCAGGCTACTCTTCCTCGGCTTAGGTACCGGATTGGGCTCTGCCATGATCGCTGACGGAATAGTAGAACCGATGGAGCTGGCCCACTTGCCGTACAAGCGTGGAAAGACCTATGAGGACTATCTCGGGATTCGTGGCCTGAAGCGGTTGGGTCGGAAGAAATGGGCGCGACAGGTGGCCAAGGTGGTCTCGTTAATACGCGCAGCATTGCAACCGGAAGAGGTTGTGCTGGGAGGGGGCAACGCAGCCAAGCTCAAGAAACTTCCGCCCGGCACCCGCCTCGGAAACAACCAGAACGCCTTCCGGGGAGGCTTCGAGCTGTGGAACGCGGACGCAGATCATCGAAGGTTCAGATGTTAATCCGAAAAAGAAAATTTGCGGGATAAAGGTTCTTGCCAACCCCCGGCGCCTCCCCGGACGGGGTTCTGAGTGAAATTGATTCCATAACAATGTCGGCTCCCACGCCCGAGTAAACTTTGGTGGTACCAACCAACCAAGGCTCGGGAGAAGGAGCCGAACAATGATCATTATAGGAGCGGATTACCATCCGGGCTTTCAGCAAATTGCGTTTGTGGATACCGAAACTGGGGAGTTACAGGAACGGCGACTAGAGCACCGTGAGGAAGCGGAGAAGTTCTACCGTGATCTTGCAGCACAAGGGATGAAGGTGCGCGTGGGGATGGAAGCGAGTGGGCACGCTCGCTGGTTTGAACGGCTGCTCTCGGAGCTGCAGTTTGAGCTGTGGATCGGGGACGCCGCCGAGATCCGCACGAAGCGAGTCCGCAAGCAGAAGACGGATCGCCAGGATGCGCAGCTGATTCTGCAATTGATGCTGGAAGATCGCTTTCGGCAGATCTGGGTACCGAGCTGGGAGAATCGGGATCTGCGGCAACTGCTGTGGCACCGACACCGAATGGTGCAGGCGCGCACGCGGATCATGAACCAGTTGCAAGCGGTGGCGCTCAACGAAGGACTGCGCTCGAAGAAGCGGCTGTGGCGGGACGCTGGAAGAGAGCAACTGGAGTCGTTTCCGTTAGCACCGTGGGCGAGCCGACGCCGGCGTGATCTGTTGGAGTTGTTGGACCGACTGAACCCGACGATCATGGATCTGACGCACACCATCGAGCAGGAAGTGGAGAAATGTCCCGAGGCGCAGCGGTTGAGGACGCATCCTGGGGTGGGTGCACTGACGGCGCTGGCCTTCGTGTTGATCATCGGCCGAGCGGATCGGTTTCAGTGTGGCAAGCAGATCGCGAGCTATCTGGGGCTGGTGCCGTTGGAGGAGTCCAGCGGGCAGCGGCGACGGCTGGGACATATCACGAAACAGGGCAACTCTCTGTTGCGCTTCTTGCTGGTGGAAGCGGCCCAAGTCACGGTGCGCAGCGACCCGGCATGGCGCAGCAAGTTCTTCCACCTGGCGATGCGGCGGGGACGGAAGACCGCCAAGGTCGCCATGGCCCGCAGACTGGCCGTTCGCATGTACTGGATGTGGCGCAAGGGATGGGATTACGAGCAGTTGCAAAAGTTCGGTTCGCACGCGGGACAGCCCGGAAATCGCGATGGTGTGCAGTAGAACACCGAGAAATTGATTGGGTATCCCGCTCCCCTTCACGGGGGAGTTCGAAGTAGTAATCATGATCGAAAGTGTGACCGAAGAGATGCATGGGTCGGACTGAGTTCCTGACCTGGAAACGATTACGAGCGAGCCTTGGGTTGGTATGGCAATTCTTCAACGAGAGCGAAATGGCGCACTCTTCGGAGTGCACGGGCTAGTGCGCCCCAAAAGTGCTTGACACCGCCGACATTGTTAGAGATGCGATTTTTCACCAATTGAGACGATTGCTGGCAGCTTGGATTACTTCCGGTTGGCCGACGGTGCGTCCAGAATGTGACCGGCGCGAATGGCACTTCTACGTGTAGCCGTTATATATCGACTAGTGGCGGGGGGGCACTCAGATGCACGCCCTCTGCTGATCAAGGGCGACAATTCGCTGGCGACTTCGCAAGCTCCTGAAGCATCTTTCTGGCCGGGCCTAGATCCGGGCTGAACTCCAGCACGCGCAGAAGGTAAGCTTTCGCTTCGTCGCCCATTCCTGCCTGACAATACACGCGTGCGAGGTTCATCCCGACACTGCTGCGATCGGGTGCTCGTTTGAAGGCTTCTTGCCAGAGTCTAACCGCTTCCTGCAAATGCCCGCCCTGCGCCTCGATTACACCCAGATTTGTCGCGGCGTCAATCGACTCAGGGGCGAGTCCGAGCGCTTTCCGATACAACGCACGGGCTTCAGCCGTCGCACCATCCTTCTGGTTGAGATAACCAAGCGCCGAAAGAAGCGCCGGATCATCGGGCGATTGCTTCACGGCCGCAAGAAGGAGTCGTCGCTTCTGAGTCTCGCCCACGGACATACCACTCTCCACCAATGCTACCCACGCCAAAGCCAAATCCCTGGGCTCAACCGTCTGCGAAACAGGGAATGGAACAAGACGAGGCACGGACGTCTGTATCGCCGCATCCTGCACCGACATCTGTGGCCGCCGTGGAATTCGATGATCCGTCACCTGCGTGTGCGCCACATCAGTGCTGCGTGAAGCAGGCATGTGGCACGCAGTGCAATCCGGGCGATTGCCATGATGCCTGGCGCCGAACGCAGCACCGTGGCACGACAGACACTTTCCCCGGTAGTAAGCGACACGATCCTCCGTCGTTGGGGACTGGTGCGGATCGTGACAACTCGTGCACGACATCACATCGCCTGACTTCTTCTTGCACGCGCTTTGCAAGATGGCCTCCACTTGACTGACCGCCCCCAATCTCGCGCCCTGCCCGCCGACGAGCACAAAATAGCGGACGTAGTCCGCGAGAGTATCGCCGGGTCGGAATTCATAGAGGTGGCGCCCCGGCCGTTCGATCGCGGCCTTGCCCTCCAAGTGACACTGCATGCACACTTCGTCCCGCCGGGCCGGTGTCAGTTTGGCAGGGTTCACGATTGCGCCACCGTTCACGTGCGCGACTCCCGGGCCATGGCAACGCTCGCAAACCACTCCACCTTGAGTGAAGGCCGGCTCGGGATAACGGTTGGCGGTACCCTTGGCCGGCGGTTGCATCCCGCTCACGTGGCAGTGCAGACAACTGGTGTAGACCGGAAGATTCAAAGGGGTCTCGCGTGCGGCCTGGTAGCCTGGTGTCATATCCCACGTTTGAGCATCTGCGTACCAGTTCACTGGAGACTCGAACAAAAAACCATCCGTTTCGAACAGGTAGCTTCTCCCCCGCCGTCCCGACCCGATGTAGTAGAGTAATTGCTTTTTTCCGCGTAGCGACGGGTCGCCCGGCCGCTCAAAGCTCAACCACGCCTGTCCCCCTTCGGTGTAGATGCGGTAATGAACACCGGACGGTTTGTGAGCAAATTCGGCGGGGGAAAGCGTTTCGATCGCCGGGCCGCTGGCGCGAGCCATGGCAGTGCGCTGGTAAGACTCGTAAATCGAGGAGTGGCACCGAGCGCACGGCTCATTGCCCACATAGCCTTCGTTGGAAACGGTCTTTCCAAGTCCTGGAACATTCAAGGCTAGAATCAAGACGACGGTGCTGACAGTAGTGTCATATTTCCCCCACCTGCGCTGCCACATTGGAATCCCGCCTCGTTTTCAGGAGTTGCGCCGCGTTTGTTTCGGTTTTCGGCCCGCCACGCTGACGATGGACTGCGGGAAGCAGACAGAGCAATGCAACGGCGCACACCTCTTAAACACGCGTCGATAACGTGATAAGTTGTTGCGCTGGTTGTGCTTGCCAGATTGCTGGGCGGATCACGTGTTCGTCACAGCTTGCTACGACGAAGTCGCCTGGTCGGCGGAAGGGGCCAGTCGCATGGTGCTACACTGCTGCACAATGTGGGGGAGAACATGGCGGTGCCAGCGAATGCCGGGTCTTGGGTGATTCATTTCGGTGTTTTCGAAGTGGACCTGCGGGCGGGCGAACTACGCAGAAATGGCAGGAAGGTAAAGCTCCAGGAACAGCCTTTTCAGATCCTGGCCATGTTACTGGAGCGCCCCGGGGAGATCGTCACGCGGGAGGAGCTGCGCGCCAAGCTCTGGTCGGCAGACACTTTTGTCGGCTTCGACCACAGCCTCAATTCTGCAATCCGGAGGCTGCGGGACGCTTTAGACGATTCTGCTGAAAACCCCGCCTTTGTGGAGACCCTGGGGCGTCGCGGCTACCGTTTTATTGGTGCAGTCGACGGTGGCTTCGCTGTGGGCGGAATCGGAATCGCGGCCGTGCCGGAGCGCAGCAAATCATCTTTTTTGCGTCTCTGGATCGCCATTGCCTTCCTCTCACCAATCGTAGTTGCCGTTCTCATGTGGGCACTGTGGCGGCATCCAGGGCGGCGCACGGAGGTGATTGAACGAAAACTGACCGCGAATTCATTAGAGAATAGCGTGAGCAGCGCGGCCGTTTCCCCGGAGGGCAAGTACCTCGCCTACGCGGACAATACAGGTATTTATCTGAAGCTGATTCGTACCGGTGAAACCCACCCCGTTCCCTTGCCACCAAACTTCTCGGCACGTGTGGATGACTGGTTTCCGGACGGATCTCGCTTGCTTGTCTCGCGCGCCGAACAACCCGGGAAGGCAAGCTTGTGGAGTATCTCCGTGTTCGGAGGCCCGCCACGCCAACTAGCCGATGACGCGTCGGGAGGATCGTTGTCCCCGGATGGAGCCCACATTGCATTCCGTCGCGGTGCCTTAACTTACGATGGTCTGTGGGGTCGAGAAGAGTGGGTCATGCGTTCCGACGGAACAGATCTCGTCAAGGTTGCAGCCGATAGGTCCGATGACTCGCAGGTAGGAGCACCGACATGGTCTCCCGACGGCAAACGAATCGCCTACATCCGATCAAATTGGGCGTGGAATGCGCGGACGAGTTCCGTTGAGGTAAATGAATGGCAGAAGGCAAGCCCTGAGACCCTTTTTTCAGATATCGCCTAGGTCCTGCGCTGCACTGGTTACCGGATGCCCGCCTGGTCTATGCCTTTGGATCAGCCCAACAGCAACAAGACTCAAGCCTGTGGGTGGTGTCGCTGCAAGAATCGAGGAAGGTCTCCGCGCCGCCCAAGCGCATCGCAGGAGGACACGGTTTGATTTCGCAAGTTGCTGGCAGCGCCGACGGGAGAGTGGTGATCTTCCTCAGAGGGAATTGGTTACCCAGCGTCTACATAGGCACGCTGGCGCCGGACGGCACGCACTTGCTCGCAAACAGACGACTGACGCTCGATGAGAATGAAAATATCCCGTCTTCCTGGACACCCGATAGCAAGGCAGTCCTGTTTGCTTCGGATCGAAATGGTGCGCGAGAGATTTTCAAACAGGCAATCGATCAGCCCTTGGCGGAAGCTCTGGTGACTAGCGCAGAGCATCTCTCACAACCCAGAGTGACGCCCGACGGTTCAGAGATTCTCTATATTTCCACTCCTAAATCCGCCAGCCCTGAAACTCCCTCCTCCATTTTCGCCATTCCAATCGGCGGCGGAACTCCTCGCTTAGTCCTGAAAGACGTCGGCATCTGGAACGTGCAGTGTGCGCGCTTGCCATCGACGATCTGCCTGTACAGCACCGCAAGGGGAAATACTTGGAAAACATTCCGCTTCGACGTGAGGAACGGGAAAAGTACAGCCCCCCCGCAAGTTGATCCCGACTGCAATTGGGGCTTGTCCCCCGATGGTTCGCAACGAGCCATCATCGTTTTTGGGGCCAACGACGGAAAGATCCACCTCCGCTCCATATCCACGGGCGAATCGCGTGACCTAGTCGTAAAAGGTTGGGACGGATTGATGGGCCTCGACTGGTCCTCAGATGGTAAGAGCCTCTTGGTTTCCTGGCATAATTTTGAACGGGACAGTGCATTGCTGAATGTCACACTTGATGGCAGAACTTCTCTCCTGCTCAATTCCAGCAATCCCGAGATTTGGGCTGCAATTCCGTCACCGGACGGTCGATTCCTGGCCATAGCTGAAGCCGGCGGTCCCAAAAACGTGTGGCAGATAGAGAATTTCTGATGATCCAACCAAACCTTCCTGGCAAAAGATCAATCGACCGGTACCCGTCTCTGAGGTAAACCCTGATTAACGGGCAAACCGGAAGTCAACTGTTGTTAACAGGCGATTTCACTCAGAACCCAGTTGTGAGTGTAAACGAGATTTTAAGTCAGCTACGGGGGCTGGCTGCTGCTGAGCGCACAAATCGCTTGTACCGCCACCGATCAGCGATCCAACCAACCGCATAGAACCATGCGGAGATGAAGACAGGCATGGCGACGAAGAAACTCACCGACTCACTGACACCGAGCCGGGCCAACCCCCTCACAAGACCTAGACTGCAAACGATAGCCGGGAGCGCGGTGAGAACCAGAGCTTTTTCCATCAATCCCGGAGTGACCCAGATGTACTCGGGATCCCAGCTACTGCAATCTTCTGTGCCTTGCCCGCACGATGGTGATTTTCGCGGATGTTTATTGAGTGGGTCTGAATCGAGACGATGGCCGCCCCACCAGAAGTAGCGGCTTGAATGGCCATGACGCATTTCGTGATTCACGCGAATTGCATGGTAGGTCAATAACGAAAAGAGAATCATGCCCCACACGCATAGGCCGATTCTCCATCGACATCGCATACCAAATTAGACACCAACTTCACGGTTCACGGCCAAACTGGCGTAACCAGGCGATTACACTCATTGACCCTTGCGCCTATCAAGTATCGTATTCGCCACTGTCCCACGGTTCGTGGAAGGCCATGTAGTTCCCCGGTTGCATCTCAACCCACCAGCTGTCCCCTTCATCCTCGGGCGGACGCGGCACCAGCCCGAACGTTGTCCCGAAGCGCTCGACTGCGAAGGGCTGCACCTCTATCCGGCAATAGTCGATTGGCCCCAACTCAGACATTCGTTGGTCAAGGACTCTGAGGGCTTGATCGCGATCGAACTCTGCGCAGGGACCTAGGTCATCGATTCGCGCCTCAACCAACTTCCCCTTGGTGTCGAAGAGATAAACCGCAAGGAACTCTCGCCCAGATTCACCGCCCAATGCTGGCACAAACGGAGTAGTGACGAAAACCTGCAAGCCATCCTTGATTCGACCAACTCGGCTGGCGTGATACTCGTCGTGGTCGATGGCAATCAGGCTTGGAGGTTGAGCTTCCATGGCTTCAGCGGTGGAATCTTAACTCACAACGGATGGTTGACGTAATCAGGCGTGGGTGTTGAAAAAGGCTTGCTACGGACGGTCGGTTGGAGAGTGAGTACCGCGGCGCGGAAGAGCTTCTTGTCGGTCGGAACTAAGTTGTTACTGGGAGCAGTGGCTGGGATTTTTGGTTGAGGAATCGGACCAGTCGCTTGATGTTCTGGGCGGCCGCTGCCA
>Ga0326726_10006937_pt1 | contig 10170 bp, 7 predicted proteins | sample MHFenrmetagenome_2_FD_207603 | JGI IMG/M metagenome (GOLD analysis project Ga0326726, IMG submission 207603) | Lab enriched peat soil microbial communities from Michigan Hollow, Ithaca, NY, United States - MHF15MN | ecosystem: Environmental > Terrestrial > Soil > Wetlands > Peat | place: USA... | reverse complement strand
GGCGCCGTGATTCCCATCGTCGTCAACACCATGGCGGGCGTGCGTCAGGTGGACCGCACGCTCGTCGTCGCCGCCCGGTCGTTCTGCGCGACGCGTCTGGACGTGTTCCTCAAGGTCATCCTGCCGGCGTCACTGCCGGCCATCATGGTCGGCGTCCGCCTTGGGCTCAGCCGCGGAGTGCTCGGCGTCGTCGTCGCAGAGATGTACGTGTCGCAGGAAGGCGTCGGCAATCAGATCATGCGGCTTGGGTCGGCGTTCCGCGTGGATCGGCTGCTCGTCTACGTGCTGCTCGTATCGGTCTTCGGGTTGGCCGCGACGACCGCGGCGCGCACGCTCGAGGAGCGGGTGGCGCGATGACGCGTCTGAGGCCGGTCCTCCTCGGGATGCTGTCGTTTGTCGTGATTCTCGCAACCTGGGAGGCCGTTGCGCGCCTCGAGTGGGTGAGCACGTTCTTCGTTTCGCGGCCGACGATGATCGCCGACGCGCTGGCGGAGAGCGCGCGATCGGGCGAGCTTGCACGCAACGTCAGCGTCAGCCTCCGCGAGTTCGCGGCGGGCTTCGGCGCGGCCGTGGTCGTCGGGCTCGTGCTCGGCGTCCTCGCCGGGTGGTTCCGCACCGTCGAGTACGCACTCGATCCGTTCATCTGGTTCATCTACTCGGCGCCGCTGATCGCGTTCTACCCGCTGTTCGTGCTCTGGCTCGGCCTCGGGCCGGGGACCGTCATTGCCATCTCGTTCCTGCTGTCGGTCACGCCGATCGCGGTGAACACGATGACCGGGATCAAGAACGTCAGCCCGGCGCTGCTGGTGGCGGCGCGCGCGTTCGGCGCCCGGCCCGGTGACGTGCTGTGGAAGGTCGCGCTGCCGGCCTCGGTGCCGATGATCGCGGCTGGACTGCGCCTCGGCATCGGACGCGCGCTGACGGGCGTCGTTGTCGCAGAGCTCTTCGTGCCGAGCGGCGGACTCGGATCGAGCATCGCCTACAACGGCGGCCTGCTGCGGACGACGAACATGCTCGCGTCGCTGATGGTCATCGTCGTGCTGGGCGTGATCTGCACGCAGGGGCTGAGCGCCATCGAAGCGCGCGTCGACTCGTGGCGCACCGGGCCGGGGCTCTGACATGGCGCTGACGGTGGCGGTCGACATCGGCGGGACGTTCACGGATCTGCTCGGTTACGACGATCGGACTGGCCGCTTGATCAGCGCCAAGCGTTCGACCACGCCCGCCGATTTCACGCGGGCGATCCAGGACTGCCTCGCGCGCGTCGCTGCGCCGCCGCGCGACGTGGAGACGTTCATCCACGGCTCGACCGTCGCCATCAACACGGTCATCGAGCGCACCGGGGCGCGCACCGCGCTGGTTGTCACGCGCGGGACCCGCGACGTCTACGCCATCGGGCGCGGCAACCGGCCGGACGCGTACGACATCTGGTTCACGCGGCCGCGGCCGCTCGTCCCGCGGCATCTGACGTTCGAAGTGAACGAGCGGCTCGGCGCCGACGGCGCCGTCCGCGTGCCCTTCGACGACGCGCAGGCCGCCGGCGTCGTCGCGCGCGTCAAGGCGAGCGGCGTCGACGCCGTGGCCGTCTGCTTTCTGCACTCATGGAACAACCCCGCGCACGAGCGGCGCATGGGCGAACTGCTGCGGGCCGCGATGCCCGACGCGTACGTCACGCTGTCGCACGAGATCCTGCGCGAGTACGGCGAGTACGAGCGAACCTCGACGACCGTGCTCAATGCGTACATCGGCCCGCGCATCAGCGCGTATCTCGACGAGCTGGATCGCCGGCTGCGCGGCGACGGCTTCACGGGCGAACTGCTGATCATGCAGTCGAACGGCGGCGTGATGTCGCGGCCCGTCGCGCGCGCGCTGCCCGCCGCCACGCTCGAATCGGGCCCCGTCGGTGGTTTCATCGCCGCGGCGCGCGTCGGCGCCCGCCTCGGTTACCGTCACGTCATCGCGTTCGACATGGGCGGGACGACCGCGAAGACGAATCTCGTGCGGCACGGCGAGCCGCAGATGGCGCACGGCTATCACATCGGCGGGTACGCCACGGGCCTGCCGATGACGCTGCCGGTCGTCGACACCGTGGAGATCGGCGCGGGCGGCGGCAGCATCGCGAAGGCGGACGCGCTCGGCGGATTGCGCGTCGGGCCGGACAGCGCCGGCGCCGAGCCCGGACCCGCGTGCTACGGCCGCGGCGGTGTCGAGCCGACCGTGACCGACGCCAACGTCGTGCTCGGCCGGATCGATCCGCACGGCTTCCTCGGCGGCGAGATGACGCTCGACGTCGAGGCCGCGCGGACCGCAATCCGGCGCGTGGCCGCGCCGCTCGGCGTCTCGGAAGTGGCCGCCGCGCTCGCCATCGTCGAGATTGCCGTCATGAACATGTCGCTCGCCGTCCGGCAGGTGTCGGTCGAGCGCGGGTGCGATCCGCGCGACTTTGCGCTGCTGGCGTTCGGGGGCGCCGGCCCGCTGCACGCCGCCGACGTCGCGCGCGCGCTGCACATCCCGACGGTGGTCGTCCCCGCGTTTCCGGGCCAGTTCTCGGCGGCCGGCATGCTGATGGCCGACGTGCGGCACGACTACGTACGCACGTACTACGAACCGCTCGATCGCGCCGACTTCGGCGCGCTGGGGCGGATCGCCGACGAGCTCTCGGAATCGGCGCGCGCGCGCCTCGAGGGCGAACGCGCGTCCGGCACGCACGTCGAGCTGCGTCTCTCGCTCGAGCTGCGGTACACGGGGCAGGATTTCTCGATGCCGGTGCCGGTCGACCGGGACCTGCTGGCGCAGAGCGAGCGCGACGCGGTGAAGCACGCGTTCAATGCGATTCACCAGCAGGCCTTCGGCTACCACGATGCCGAGCAGGCGCTGGAAGTCGTCAGCGTGCGCCTGACGGCCGTCGCGCGCAGGCGTGTCGCGCCACCCTTTCAGGATGGCGAAGGCGACGGCGACGTGGATCGCGACCCTGATAGGGCCGCGCTGCACATCACGCGACCGGTGTGGTTCAGCGCCCGCGCTCCGGTCGAGTGCCGCGTGTATCAGCGCGCGTCGCTTCCGGCGGGCGCGCGGATCGAGGGTCCCGCCATCGTGCAGGAGTACGCAAGCACCACCCTCGTCGGTCCGGGCGATGGCCTCGACCTCGCGCCGACCGGCGAGTTGGTGATCACAATTGGCGGGTCCGAAAGGACCCGCCCTACAACCAATGACTGACATCGTCACCCTCGAGGTGGTCCGCAACGCGCTGCCGGCGATCGCCAACGAGATGTCGTACGTCCTGCAGCGGACCTCGTACAACATGATGATCTACGAGGTCCGCGACTACTGCTGCGGTCTGCTCGACGTCAGTGGCCGGCTGCTGGCGCAGAACACCGGCGGCGTCTCGCATTTCGTATCCGATCTCGGCGTGGTCATCCGCGACGGCGTCGCGCGCTACGGCGTCCGCGGTTTCGCGCCGGGCGACGTCGTGATCACGAATCACCAGCGCGTCGCGGGCCAGCACCTGAACAACATCATGATCTACACGCCGTGCTTCGCCGGCGGCGAACTGTTCGGCTTCGCGGCGACGCGCGCGCACTGGGTCGACGTCGGCGGCCTCAGTACGGGCTTCAGCGCGGGCAATGCCACCGACCCGTGGATGGAGGGGTTGCAGCTCGATCAGATCAAGCTGTGGGACGCGGGACAGCTCGACGAGAAGGCGTGGCGGATCATCAAGGACAACATCCGCTATCCCGAATCGTCGATGGGGGACTTGAAGTCGCAGGTGGCCGCGTGCCGGCTGGCGGAGCGACGCGTCGAGGAGATCGTCAGCCGCTACGGCCGATCCGTGGTGGAGCAGGCGATCGAGCGCGTGTTCGATCAAGCCGAGGCTCGCTGCCGCGCCGTGGTCGAGACGATGCCCGACGGCGTGTACGAGGCCGAGTCGCTCTTCGGCGGCCACCCGCTCGACGACAACCAGCCCGTGCTGATCAAGGTGACGGTCACGATCGCCGGCGGGGACATGACGATCGATCTCACGCAGTGCTCGCGCGAACGGCGGCAGCCGATCAACGCGCGCACGCTCGCGGCGCCGCTCATCGCCTACAAAGCGATCACGATGCCGCGCGATCCGGTGAACGAGGGCGCGTTCCGCGCGCTGAAGGTCGAGATTCAGGAAGGCAACTACATGATGGCGCGCTTTCCGGCCGGCATGGCGTCCTGGGGGCGCACGCTGCCGAGCGTCGTCGACACGATCCTGACCGCGCTCGCGCCGATTCTGCCCGACCGGATTCCCGCAGCGCATCTCGGCGTGCTCGGCGGCACCGTCGTGTTCTTCGGCTCGGATCCCGCGACCGGGCGCGGCTTCGTCACGCAGAGCATCGAAGGCGGCGGCTGGGGCGCGCGCGCCGGCGCGGACGGCGAGTCGGCGTCCGTGTCGGTCTGCCAGGGCGACGTCCACAACGCACCGATCGAGAAGATGGAGCTGCGCTGGCCGATCGTCGTCCACCGCCGGGCGCTGCGGCAGGACTCGGGCGGCGCGGGCGAATTCCGCGGCGGCCTCGGACTCGACGTTGAAGTGCAGGGCCTCGTCGACGGATCGTGGACGCTGGCCGATACGGGACGGCATCACTTTCCGCCCTGGGGTGTGAACGGCGGATCGCCAGGTTCGCCGTCCGACAGTCTGGCGCGGCTGCCCGGACAGTCGTCGTTCGCGCACGTCGAGTTCGTCAGGCATCGTGTCCCCGCCGGTGCAACGGCCGTCATCGTCACGGCCGGCGGCGGAGGTTGGGGCGATCCGCTGACCCGCGATCCCGAGCGCGTGCGCGCCGATGCGATCGAGGAGTACATCTCGGTGGAGGCCGCGCGCGATCGCTACGGCGTCGTCTTCAGGCCAGGCACGTTCGACGTGGACGTCCACGCGACGGCGCGGCGCCGTGCGCACTTGATCGCGCAGCGCGGGAAGGCACGCGCGTGACGCCGCTGATGAAGATCGCGGAGTTCGTGCAGGGCCGCGATCTTGCGAACATGCCGGACGAGCGCCTCGATCGCGTGAAGCGCCACGTTCTGGATACGTGGGCCGCGCAGATCGCGGGATCGCGGACCGACGAAGGCGAGGCGGTCGGACGGCTGCCCGATGCGGCCACGGATGACCTGCTCGGGGCGATCGTCGCCGGCTGTGCCCAGGCGAGATGCACCGAGATAGACGACATTCATCTGACGTCGTGCACGACGCCTGGATCGGTCGTCGTCTCGACGGCGCTGGCGCTGGCGCGCGACCGCGCATCGACCGGCGCGCCGATCAGCGTTCGCGATGTCTGCGCAGCGGTGGTCGCCGGATACGAAGCCATCATCCGCGTCGGCGTCGCCATTGATGGTCCGGCCGTCCTGCTCGGACCGCGTGGAGGCGTGTGGCCGACCGGTTTCGCGGCGGCGTTCGGCGCCGCTGCGACGGCGTGTCGCGCGTACGGATTGAGCGTCGAGCACACGGCCGGGGCGCTGGCGACCTCGCTCGCGTTCGTGCAACATGCGTCGGTGTCGTCCTCGCCGCCATCGTCGTCTCGCTGGCTGACGCTCGGCGTTGCGGCCGCGTCCGGCGTCATCGCGGCGCGCGGCGCGCGCGCGGGACTCGTCGGGACGATTGACGTCGGCCGGGTTTTTTCGGATGAACGCCGGGTCCTTTCGGCCCCGGCGTTCGACCCGGCGCGTCTGACGCGCGGCCTGGGCCGCACGTATCTGTTCGACGACGTCGGCATGAAGCCGTACCCGACGGCGCGGCAGGGGCTCGCGGCCATAGAGGCCGCGCGAGAGATTGCCGCTGCCGAGCGCCTCGAGCCCGCGGACATCATGGCCGTTGTCGTCGCGTTGCCCGAACGGCAGCGCGCGATCGTCGACCGCCACCGCTTTCCGGCATCGCGCTTCGAGTCGATCGTCAACGTGCGCTACCAGATCGCGCTCGCGCTGACGGCGCCCGAGCGTCTGCTCGACGTGCAGCGCACGCCGCTTCTCGATGACGCGCGCCTGAAACGGCTCATGGCGAAGGTGAGCGTCCGGCGTGCGCGCGACCTCGACGCACAGTATCCACGTGCGTGGCCCGCGCGTGTCGAGATCGAGGCGCGCGGCCGCCGCTATGCGCGCGTCGTGCGGCATCCTCGCGGCGACGCCCGTCGTCCGATGGCCTGGGACAACGTCATGGCGAAGGCGCTCGCGATCGCGGGTCCGATCGCCGGAGCGCCGGCCGTGCAGCGCGTGGCGAACGAGTGGCGCGCGGCCGCGCTCGACGCGCCGATGACGCCCTTATGGAAGCGGGAAACGTAGCGCGAGGTTTCAAACGTTGCGCGAGGCTTCAGCCGAGCGAATGCCGATGACTCTGAATCGAAAATTGAACGAGGCGACGCGGCTGATGCGCGAGGGCGGGCTCGCAGGCCTCGTGATCTATTCCGACGGCACCTGCAACATCCTGCGCGCCAGCGCTCTCCGCTACTTCGCCGACGTCGCGCCGATGGGCCCAAATGCCGCGGCCGTGGTCTCGGCGGACGGACGCGTCACGCTGCTCGTGCAGCCGTCATGGGACGCGGACCGCGTGAAGCAGCGCACGTGGATCGACGACGTCCGCGGCGCCGACGAATTCGAGCGTGGGCTGACCGACGCCGTACGGCGGTTGGAGATCTCAGGCACAGTCGGGCTGGGCGGCGGCCGCGAGATGCCGCATCCGGTCTACGCCGCGCTCTCGGGCGCCGTCAGCGTGGTGGCCGCCGACGACATCATCGAAACGATCGCGCGGGAGAAATCGCCGGAGGAAATCGCGCTCGTCCGCAAAGCGGCGGCCGCCGCTGATGCGGGCTTCGAGGCGTTCCGTGAGGCCGCACGCGTCGGCGTCCGCGAATACGAGATCGTCGCCGACGTGGAGTACGCGATGCGGCGCGCAGGCGCCGACGACAACTTCATCCTGTTGTCGACGGGCCCGCACAACACGGCCATGCGCGCACCGACCGATCGCCGAGTGGCGCCGGGCGACATCGTCATCGGCGAGATCACACCGGTGTGCGAGGGCCAGTTCGTTCAGCTGTGCCGCACGGTCTCGGTCGGCGCCCCGGCGCGGGCGCTCGTCGATTGCTACGATTTGCTGCTGCGCGCCTGCGAGCGCGCGGTGCGCGCCGTGCGGGCGAACGTGCCCGCGTCGATCATCGCGTCCACGATCGACGGCGTCCTGACCGACGCCGGCTACGGGGAATACTGCCGGCCGCCGTACATGCGGACGCGCGGCCACGGCTTCGGCATCGGCTCGGTCGCGCCCGGCGCGCTCATCGACGCCGACACGGACCGGCCGCTGCTCGATCAGCAGGTCGTCGTCGTCCACCCGAACCAGTACCTGCCGGACACCGGTTACCTGGCGTGCGGCGAAACGTGGATGGTGACGCGCGACGGCGCGGAGCGTCTCGCACGCACGGAAACGAAGTTGTATGTGAATTCGTAATTCGTCGTCTTGACTTTTCACTTTTCTGTTTTCACTTTTAAGTTTCCATGCTCTCTCTTCAACCCACGCTTCGACTCGGCCGCGATGTCTGGGATCGCGCGGCGATGCCGGCCGACGAGTTTCACCACCGCGCCGACAGGCTCCGCGCGGCGATGACACGCGACGGCCTCGATGCGCTGCTGCTCTACGGCAGCAACCTCAACGGCTGCGGCCATCCCACGTACCTGGCCAACTACATCGTCAAGCTGCCGTTCGCCGCGCTGGTCGTGCTGCCGCGCGACGGCGAGCCGGCGTTGATGTTTCAGGGCGCGACGCGCGGACGATCGGCGGCGCAGGCGACGACGTGGATTGAGGACGTGCGGCCGTGCTGGAACATGGCCGAGACGTGTCTGGCCGTCCTGGCCGAGCGCGGGTTGACGCGTGCGCGCCTCGGGCTGGCGGCGATGCCGCGGCTCGTGCCGCATGCGGACTGGCAGACGCTCGTCGCCGGTCTGGCCGGCGCAACGCTGGTGGACGCCGAGGATCTGGTGAATCGTGAAAGGGCGATCAAATCCGATCGCGAGCTCGCGCAGATCAGGCGCGCGTCAGAGATCGTTCACCGCGCGCTCGATTCTGTAGCCCGGCCCTTTCAGGACCGCGAACGAGGGGCTGTAGGCCACGCCCGAGCGGCCGATGAATCGTCGCTCGCGGCAGACGTGATTCACGACGCACGGATGCACGGCGCCGAAGACATCCGCCTCATGATTGCGAGGCCGCGGGATGCCGCGTGGGCGTTCCGGCCCGTCGAGGACCGGCCGCTCCGCGACGGTGAGACGGTGACCCTGCTCGTCGCCGCTTCATGGGAGCGCTACTGGTCCGAGGCGACGCGGACGTTCGTCGTTAGCGCGCATCGCATCGATCCCGTCTGGCCGGCCGATCTCGATGCGCGATTCCGCGCGCTGGCGAGCGCGCTGCAGCCAGGCCTGACAATCGCGGACTGGACGCGTGCGGCGCTCGACACGCTGACGCCGGTCGAGGCGAACGCGATTGCGCCGTACGGTCTCGGCCACGGTATCGGCATCACGCCAGAGGAGCAGCCGTTGCTGTCGACCGCGGACCCGTCGGCCATCGCGCGCGGCATGTGCTTGGCCGTCCGCGTAGCGTTCGAGAGCGACAACGGCGTTGTCCTGCACGGCGACACGATCGTGGCGTGAAGGTATAATCCCGCCGCTCCCACCGGTTGAGTGAAAGAGAAACGTGAAGCAGAAAAGTAAGAGCAAGAACCGAGAAAGAACCATGAACATTCGACGACTCGCCATTGCGCTTGGCCTCGCCACGGTGGCGGCCGCGCTATTGTCCGCGCAGATCGCGAAAGAGCCGGACTGGAAGGCGCTCGAGGACGAAACGATGCGCCACTATCAGGCCGTGTTGCGGCTCGACACGCGCAATCCGCCCGGCAACGAGCACGTCGTCGTGGACTATGTGAAGGGCGTGCTCGAGAAGGAAGGCATCGCCGTCCAGGTGTTCGCGTCGGATCCGAACCGCTCGAACCTGGTCGCGCGCCTGAAAGGCAACGGCAAGAAGCGGCCGCTGCTGGTCATGGGGCACAGCGACACGGTGACGACCGACGAAAAGAAATGGACGTACCCGCCGCTCAGCGCCACGCGCAACGGCGGGTGGGTCTACGGCCGAGGCACGATCGACGACAAGGACAACCTGACCGGCGGACTCATGACGATGCTGCTGCTCAAGCGGTTGAATGTGCCGCTGGATCGCGACGTCATCTTCGTGTCCGAAGCGGGCGAGGAGGGCAGCACGGGCGTCGGCATCGGCTACCTCGTGCAGAGTCATTTCGGCGACATCGACGCCGAGTACTGCCTCGCCGAAGGCGGCGGCGTCACGCGGATCGGCGGCCAGACGAAGTACGCCACGGTCCAGACGCTGGAGAAGATTCCGCGCGGCATCGAGATCGTCGCGCACGGCATCTCGGGACACGGGTCGATTCCGCTCAAGTCCAACGCCATCGTGCATCTCGCCGGCGCCGTCGCCAAGATCGGCGACTGGCGGCCGGACGTCCGGTTCAATGAGACGACGGGTACGTACTTCCGCAAGCTGGCGGCAATCTCGCCGCCGGATGTCGCGAAGTACTACAGAGACGTGCTGTCGCCCGACCCGAAAGTGCAGAGAGCGGCGGACGACTGGCTGTTCGAGAACGAGCCGCGGCATTCGTCGATGCTGCGTACGTCCGTCTCCCCGAATATCTTCCAGGGCGGGTATCGATCGAACGTGATTCCGTCCGAGGCGAAGGCGACGCTCGACGTGCGCGCGCTGCCGGACGAGGATCCGGCGAAGTTCCTCGAGCAGGTGAAGCGCGTCATCAACGATCCGGCCGTCGACGTGCACTTCACCAACGAGTCCATCCGGCCGGCCGGGCCTGACGCGAACCTCAACTCGGAAGCGTACAAGGCGCTCGAGGCCGCGGGCACGAAGATTTACAACGCGCCGACGCTGCCGATGATGAGCACCGGCGCGACCGATATGGCGCAGCTGCGATCGAAGGGCGTGCAGTGCTTCGGCATCGGCCCGGCGGCGGATTTCGAGGACGCGCCGAAAGGCTTCGGCGCGCACAGCGATCAGGAGCGGCTCCTCGAGTCCGAGTTGCACCGCTTCGTGCGGTTCAACTGGGAAGTGGTTTACGAATTGGCGAGGAGTAAGTAATGAAGAGACTCGGGTGC
>Ga0326726_10006936_pt1 | contig 10171 bp, 5 predicted proteins | sample MHFenrmetagenome_2_FD_207603 | JGI IMG/M metagenome (GOLD analysis project Ga0326726, IMG submission 207603) | Lab enriched peat soil microbial communities from Michigan Hollow, Ithaca, NY, United States - MHF15MN | ecosystem: Environmental > Terrestrial > Soil > Wetlands > Peat | place: USA... | reverse complement strand
CGAGTCGGCCACCGCGAGCTGGCGGGCACGCGCCAGCGAGTCGGCCGCGGCCTTGCCCCCGCCGAGCATCTGCCGGATCTGGTCGCCGAAGGCGAGGTAGCCGCCGAGTCCGGCGGCCGCCAGGACCAGGATCACGCCGATCAGGACCGGCGCCCGGCTCTTCTTCTTCGGGACAGGGCGCGGCTTCTTCTCCGGCTTGGCCGGCGCAGCCGGCGCGGCGCCGCCGGGCGTGAATCCCGGAGGCGGAGGCATCGAGCCCGAGGCGCGCGGCAGGGGCGTCGTCGCCTGCGCCGCCAGCGCCGCCATGCCCTTCACGCCGAGCGCTTCGGTGGGCCGCGTCGCCACGTCGCTCATCATCGCCGCCGCGATGCCGCCGGTGCCCTCGAGCGCCGCGACGAGGTCCTCCGCCGTCTGGAACCGGTCCTCGGCCTTCTTGGCCATCATCTTCTGGACGACGGCGAACAGGTCTCGCTGCTCGGCCGTCTCGAGCGCGGGCGTCGGCAACTCCTCCATGATGTGCTTGTAGCCGATCGAGAAGCTGTCCTCGCCGTCGAACGGAACGTGCCCCGTGAGGCACTGGTAGGCGACCACGCCCAGCGAGTAGATGTCGGAGCGCCCGTCGAGGTTCTGCGCCCGCGCCTGCTCCGGGCTCATGTAGTGCGGCGTGCCGATGGACATCCCCGTCCCGGTCAGCCGCGCGCCCGACTGCGCCTTGGCGATGCCGAAGTCGGTGACGATCGCCTGGCCCAGCTCGTCGAACATGATGTTGTCGGGCTTGATGTCGCGGTGCACGATGCCGTGCTTGTGCGCGTACCCCAGCGCGCGCGCCGCCTCGACCACGACCCGCTTGATCTCGGGTACCGGGATCGCGCCGCGCGCCTCGATGACGTCGGACAGCGGCTTGCCCCGGAGGAACTTCATCACGAAGAAGATGACGCGGCCCGACTTCCCGACGCGGTAGATCGGGATGATGTTCGGGTGCTCGAGCTTGGCGGAGGTGCGCGCCTCGCGCTGGAACCGCTCGACGAACTCGGCGTCGAAGGAGAGCGAGAACGGCAGAACCTTGATGGCGACTTCGCGTTCGAGCGACTTGTCGCGGGCCTTGAAGACGATCGCCATCCCCCCGCGGCCCAGCTCCTTCTCCAGCTCGTACTCGTCCTTGAGAGCCTCGCGCACCGCAGCGGTGTCGTCCTGCGCCGCCGCCGGCTGCGCGGAGGTCCCGGGCAAGCTGCCGCCCTGCGTGACGGCGGTCAGGTCAAGACCGCATGTCGGGCAGAACTTGCTCGACTGCTGAACTTCCGTGCCGCACCGCGAACAGAACATTGGCGCTCGGGACCGGGGATGTAAGGCTCTGAGTGGGGGGAACTTAGGAGCCGTGCGGAGGGAGTGTCAAGGCATCCGCGCAGCGGCGGCGCGCGACACCTCCGCCGGTCAGAACGACGGCCCCAGCGCTGCGTACGCGGTGAGGGGCGCGCCGGCATGCGGGGGACGCGCCACTCCCAATCTGAATCGCAGCGGAGTCTCGTACACCGCGCCAAGATCGGTCACCAGCTCCGCGCCAAGTCCTCCGATCGTCGCGGAGAGGGGCCTCAGCGACGTGAATCCCCGCGGAAACCAGGCCGCCCCGGCGTCGGCGAACAGCGACAGCGACATCCGGTCGAGGTAAAGCGGCAGCAATCCGAGTCCGCGGCCGACGAGCGCGAGCGGGAGGCGCAGCTCGATGGACGCCGAGGCGGCCGTGCGTCCCAGCAGGGCGTCACCCGGGTAGCCCCGCACCGGGAAGGTCCGCCCGTTCCCACCCAGCGTGAGCCCCGGCGCCAACTCGACGCTGCTTTCGGGAATGCCGCCCACGCCGTAGACCAAGCGCTCGGTCCCGCCCAGCACGCCGGCGCTCCCGCGCACCGCGAGCACCGCGTGCGCGAAGTCGCCGAACGGGAGCGCCCGATACGCCGTGACGCCCAGCCGCGCCTCGCGGTACTGGAGCGCCGTGTCGGTGCGCCAGCGCTCGCGCGCCGTCACCGCGAAGGACCAGCCGTTCTGTGGAGAGATGGCGAAGGCCGGCCGCGTGAGGTGCGCGGCGGCGAACCACACCACGGGGCCGGCGCGCCGGATCGCGCCGCTGCGCTCGTATTCGGCTCCTGCACTCGCCGCGACCTGCGTGCGCCACCGCGCCTGCCGCCACGCTACCGAGAAGCTCCCGTTCTCGTCCTCCCGGCAGCACACGGGCGCCGTGCCGACGGCCGTGTCCACGAGGAGCTGGGATCGGGAGTACGACGCCTCCACCAGCCAGGGCACCAGCCGTGTGTAGACGTAACCGGCCGAACCCGTCCACGTGCGCGCCGCGATCCCGGTGCCGAGCGCGACGGTCGCGACGTAGACGTGCCGCCCCAGCACGTCCTGCCCGGACGTGAGAACGCCGACGGAGCCGGCGCCGTTTCCGCTTTGCCCTATCGGCAGCCAGTACTGCGGCAACAGTGACGGGAAGGCGCGATACGGGTGCTCCGCGACGACGACGGAGCCGGACGCCGCGGGCGCGGCGCCGGCCGGGAGCGGCGGGCGGACCGGCCGCGGCTCGTCTGGCACGGCAGGCACGGGGGACCACTGCGCCGTGTCGAACGCCACGGCGGCCAGACTGAAGCCGTCGTGATGGTACGCGAGATAGAAGATGGAATCGGATGCCGGCGCCGGTGCATACGCTCCGTACGGCTCGCGCGTGACCAGCCATCGCCGTCCGGCCGCGTCAGCGGTGCGCAGCGCGTACAGTTGCGCGCTGCCGCTCCGGTCGCTCGACCAGAAGAGCCACGCGCCGTCGGGGCTGAAGGCCGGTGTCCGGGACAGCGCGCTGTCGTCCGTGACCTGACGCCGCACTCTGCCGGACCGGTCGAGCAGGACGACCTGCGGCCAGCCGTCCCGCTGACGGACGGCGGCGATGGTGCCGCCGTCGGGGGAGAAGCGCGGCTGCGCCCACTCGACGCCGGGCTCGCGCGGCGTGAGCGGCCTGATCACGCTGTCGCGCAGGACCAGATCCGACCCGCCGCCGCCCAGCCGCGTCGCGACGATCGCGCCGTCCGGCCCGACGTCGGGATCGCGCAGCCGCGCGCCCCAGGTCAGCCGCCGCTCCGTCCCGGCGGCGCTCACCTCCCAGAGATCGCTGCGCGACGTGTAGGGATCCGTGAGGTCGAGCTGCGAGAGCACGACCCCGCCGGCCGCACCAGCGGCCAGCGCCGGCGCGCCGTTGAGCCGCGCCAGCGTGCGGACGTGCCCGCTCGCGCGGTCCAGCGCGGCGAGACGCGGCGTGTCCTTCCCGCGGTCGTCCACGAACAGGATCTCCCTCACGCCCGGCGACAGGCGCGGCGGCACCGCTTCGCGCAGGCCGCGCACCAGGACGGCGCCTCCCCAGCTCTCGCGGGGCGCCCCGCGCGCCGCGGCGGCGACCAAAGTGTCCTGCCACTTCGCCCAGGCCTGCGAGAGCGACAGCCTCGCCACGGGACGGAGCGCTCCACTCAGCCACAGATAGGGGATGGGCCGGCGCGCGGTCTCGCGCACCAGATGCGGCACCGCGCTGTCGCCAAACTCGGAGGTCACCCAGTCCAGGAATCGGCTGCCGAAGGCGTACGGCCGGTAGCCGTCCGGCCACCTCGGGCCGAGCCCGACCGCGGCGTCGATCGGGAGCGCTCCCGCCTCGGCGTCCTGCGCGCCGACGATCGCGCCGTGAAAGACCCCGTCGGCGCGGCCCCGCCCCGTGACGCGCGACTCGTAGTAGACCGCGAGCCCCTCGATCAGCCAGTCGGGTGCGTAGAGGTTGGGGAAGAGGCCCGGCATCCGGCCGAACACGCGGCGCGCGAGCCGCCACCAGCCGCCCGCGAGGTCGAGCTCGAAGACGTGGGTCAGCTCGTGGGCGAGCCCCACGTGCAGCCACGTGTCGTAGTTCCCCAGCTCGATGTCGCCCGCCGGCGGCGTCGCGAAGACGAACGCGGTGGGGAGCGGATACTCGGTGGCGAATCCGTTGGTGTAGTCGGCATTGTCGCCGACGATCACCTCGATGGGACGCCCGGGGGGCGGGAGCAGCGCAGCCAGCGCCGCGTACACGGACTCCGCGTCGGCGGCAGCCTCGATACCCAGCGTGCGGTCCTCCGCCCGGACGTGCACGCGGAAGTGCGCCGTCTCCAGCGTCAGCCACCGCCCGGCCGGATGCACCTGCGCCGCGGCCGCCCCGGGACAGAGGACCCCGGCGGCGATCAGAACGGCGGCCGTCAGGACCCGGGGACAGCGCCTGTACATGGGTCGGGCAACGTACACCAACTCTCGCTGCAACGTCAATTTAGCTCAGTTGACCGGGAGAAGAAGCGGTCCGTATATTGGCGCTGCTCAACCACCCCTGCGTTGCGCCCCGGAGGCGATCCGAAACGTGACAACGTGCGCCCATTGCGGGCGGCAGAACGATCCCGGGTCCCGGTTCTGCATGGACTGCGGGAAGCCGCTGTCCGCGTCCGCCATGGTGGTCGGGCCCGTGGCCACCCCGACGGGCAGCGCCGCCCCAGCCACGCGGGTCTACGCGCCGCCACCGTCGGGGGCCAAGACGGGCGCGGGTAAACCCGGCCTCGCCTGTTCCTCGTGCGGACACGCCGTGGACGCGACGATGCCGTTTTGCGCGTTCTGCGGCGCGAAGCTCGAGGCGGCTCCGGCCGCCCCGGCGGCCGCCGGCGGCATCACCTGTCCCAAGTGCGGGTGCCCGATCGCGAGCGCGGACTACAAGTTCTGCCCGATCTGCGCCACGCCGATCGGCGCCGGCCCCCGGGCCTCGGGGCCGCACGAACCGACGGCCGTCTTTTCGGCGAAGCGGGCCACCCAGCCGCCGGTGCAGCTCGCCCTCACCGCCGAGGACGGGACCAAGAGCACGCGCTACCCGCTGACGGGCGAGGAGACGACCGTCGGGCGCACCGGGGCCGACGTCAACTTCCCCGACGACGTGTACCTGTCACCGGTCCACTCCCTGTTTCTGTGGAAAGAGGGGAAGCTCAGCATCCGGGATCTCGGATCGCGCAACGGGACGTGGATCTTCCTCGAGGGCCCGCACAAGCTGGTGGACGGCGACCTGATCCTGATGGGCTCGCAGCTGCTCCGGTTCCGCCGGCTCGGGTACCCGGGGCCGCACGCCCCCGACGCCGACGCGACGCGCCGGATGGGGTCGCTGATTCCGAGTGCCGACATCGCCAGCATCTCGCAGCTCCGGGTGGACGGGAGCGTGCGCGACGTCTTCCACCTCTCGCCGGGACGCGACATCAAGCTCGGGCGCGACGCCGGCGACTGGGCGTTCCCCTACGATCCCTCGATGAGCTCGCAGCACGCGATCATCCGGTCGGAGGACGCGGACTTCGTCCTCGCCGACGCGGGCAGCCGCAACGGCGTCGCGGTCGCCGCGCGCGGTGACGTCGCGCTGAAGAAGGGCTCGAAGATCCTGCTCGGCGACAAGCTGCTGGTGGTGGAGACCCCGTGAAGACCTGCCCGGTCTGCGGCAAGGAGTATCCGGACAACGTCAAGTTCTGTCCGGTGGACGGCTCGACGCTGCGCGCCAAGAGCCCCACCTCCGACCTGATCGGCCAGGTGGTCGCCGACCGCTACCACATCATCAAGAAGCTCGGCGAGGGCGGGATGGGCGCCGTCTACCTCGGCGAGCACGTGAAGATGGGGCGGAAGAGCGCCATCAAGGTGATGAATCCGGGGATGTCCGCCGACCCGGACGCCATCAGCCGGTTCAACCGCGAGGCGTCGAACGCCAGCCGGATCTCGCACCCCAACGTGTGCCAGATCTACGACTTCGGCGAGACCCCGGACGGCATCATCTACCTCGCGATGGAGTTCATCGAGGGCTCCGCGCTCACCGACATCATCGATCGCGAGGGGGCCCTGCCCCCGGCGCGCGCGGGGAAGATCCTGAAGCAGGCGGCGGACGCGCTCGCGTCCGCCCACGACCTCAGTATCGTCCACCGCGACCTCAAGCCCGACAACATCATGATCGTGCAGGGCAAGGACGGCTCGGACATCGTGAAGGTGGTGGACTTCGGGATCGCCAAGGCGGTGGCGGGAGACGAGGCCGGCCAGAAGGTCACCAAGACGGGGTTGGTCGTCGGCACGCCGGAGTACATGAGCCCGGAGCAGCTCTCGGGCGACAAGCTCGACGGGCGCAGCGACATCTACTCGCTGGGCCTGGTCTTCTACCGGATGCTCACCGGCGTGCTTCCGTTCCAGGCCGACAGCGCGCAGGAGACGATGATCAAGCGGCTCACCGACGAGCCGATGCCGCTCATGGTCGCGCGCCCCGACATCGTCTTCTCGCCGGAGCTCCAGGCCGTGCTCGACAAGGCGCTGGCCCGGTTGCCCTCGGAGCGCTACGCCAACGCCACGCAGTTCGGGAAGGACACGGAGGCGGCGGTGGCGGGGCTCGCGCCGGCCCCCGATGCAGGAGCGCACGTGGGTTCGGCCGCCACGCAGCTCATGGATCCCGAGGCGGCCCTCAAGTCCATCCCGACCAGGCAGAAGGCGCCGCCGCCGACGGTCGCGGCTCCCACTCCGGCGCCGATTCCGGCCGCGGCGAAGAAGTTCCCGCTCGTGCCGATACTCGGCGGGGTCGGTGGCGTGGCGGTCCTGGCGGCGATCGGGTTCGTCGCGATGAGCGGCGGGAAGAAGCCGGGTGCGCGCGCGGCGGCCGACACGACCCACGCGGCGGCACCGGCGCCGCACCCCGGCCCCGACACGCTGGCGGCGAAGAACACCCCGAACAACACGCAGACGGCGAGCACGCAGCGGGCGAACAACCAGCGGACGGTGCCGCCGCCGGCGAACACGCGCAGCTCGACCGCACCTGGTGGCGCGTCGGTGGCGGACTCATTGAACGCCGCCAATGACGCCTTCGACGCGGAGAATTACGAAACCGCACGGCGAATTGGCACTTGGATCTACGCATGGCCGGCGGCGACACCGAACCAGAAGGCCCGCGCCGCCGTGGTGGTCGCCACGTCCTACCTGGGCCTGAACAAGCCCGAGGAACAACTCAACTGGTATCGAAACGCGCTGAAGTACGACCCGAGCAACCAAGGCATCAAGGACGCCATTGCGCACCTCGGCGGACAACAATGAGCGGCCCGGTGAAGGTGGACGTCTTCGGGCGCACGGACGTCGGCAAGGCCCGCGACCACAACGAGGACAGTTTCCTGGTGGCGGACCTGTCCACGCGCACCGCGTCACTGCAGCCCGAGGTGCGGGAGCACGTCGTCGGGCGCCGCGGCTCGCTGTTCATGGTGGCCGACGGGATGGGCGGCGCTGCGGCCGGCGAGGTCGCGAGCGACATGGCGACCACCACCGTCTACAACCACATGATCACGCAGTGGGGCAACGACCAGGACGTGACGGAGCAGAAATTCGCCTACCGCCTGAAGGAGGCGGTGGAGCTTGCCAACCAGCAGATCCACGAGTACGCGAAGAGCCATCTCGACGCGCGCGGCATGGGGACGACGACCACCGCGGCCGGGGTGTTCGAGGGCGCGCTCTACCTCACGCAGATCGGCGACAGCCGCGGCTACCTCATCCGCGGGGGCCGCATCGCGCAGATCACCAAGGACCAGTCGCTGATGCAGCGCCTGGTGGACGCCGGAGAGCTGACGGAGGAGGAGGCCGCGGTCTCGGAGCGCCGGAACATCATCCTCCAGGCCCTCGGCCCGGACCCCCACGTCAAGGTGGACCTGACGCGGCAGGACCTGTGCCGCGGAGACGTGCTGGTGATGTGCTCCGACGGGCTTTCGGGCCTGGTGAAGAAAGAGGAGATCTTCACCACTGTGACCCAGGCCACCGACCTGGTAGCCGCCTGCAAGGAACTTATTGAGCTGGCGAACAGTCGCGGCGGCCCGGACAACATCACGTGCATCGTTGCCCGGTTCGGCGGCGAAGGGCTGGCGGAGCCTGACGGCTCGGAGGCCCTCGGCCACCGGGTGTACCCGTTGCTCGACACCGAGTCGACGACCGACCCCGTCCCGGTCTACAAGCCCGAGGACGAAGCGAACCGGAAGACCGAGGCTGCGCCGAGAAAGACGGACGCCAACAAGAAGAAGTGGTGGCCGTTCTAGGCACCCCCCGCCTGGAGGCTTGCATCACATCGTGAAGTGCGAGTTCCGAATCGTGTCCGGCGGGCGCGCGGGGCACCGTGAGGTCTTCGACAAGTCGTACATCGGATGCGGGCGCCACCCGCTCTCCGATCTGAAGTTCGACGCCGAGAAGGACCTCGACGTCTCGACCCGTCACGCGGCCGTGGTGGTGCAGGGCGAGCGCTATCTGGTGCGCGATCTTGGCAGCCGGAACGGCACCTTCGTCCGCGGCCGGAAGATCGAGGGCGACTTCGAGCTGTCGGACGGCGACGTACTGCGGTTCGGCCTCCAGGGACCCGAGGTCGAGTTCCACCTGGTGCGCGAGGGCGCCGAGAAGGTCATGGCGGCGGTGCGGGCGCCATCGGCGGCGAGTCGAGCGCCGGAAGCCCCGCTGCATCCCACGACGGAGCGGCGGACCCCGGCGCCAATGCCAGCCGCCAAGCCGTCCGCCACCGGGGTCCTGCGGGCCGAGGTGAACAAGCAGGCCTCGCGGTTCCGCTCGCTGATGATCGTGCTCGGCATCGTCGTGGTCGGGGCGGCGGCGGTGCTGGTCTGGCAGGGCCGGACCGCGCAGCAGCAGGTGGCGACGCTGGGCACGGCCCTGGATTCGCTGAGCCGGCAGCTCGCGGCGCTGCGGGTCGCCCGGGCCCGGGCCGATTCGGAGGCCACCGCGCTCCGGGCGCAGATCGCCGCGGCGCGGAGCTCCGGGCAGCGCGACTCGCTGCAGCACAGCCTGGCGGTGGTCCAGCAGCGTCAGCGCGGGATCACCGCGGCGCAGGGAGTGGATTGGGGCGCGATCAACCGGGCCAACTCCCGGGCGATCGCGATGATCTACGTCCGGTTCGCCGACACCACGAAGATGTGGACGGGCACCGGCTTCTCGGTGGCACCGGAGGGATTGCTGCTGACCAACAAGCACGTCGTGATCAGCGACGAGGGTGAGCGTCCCCGCGACATCGCCGTGCAGTTCTCCGGCTCCACGGCCGTGCTGCGCGGGCGGCTGGAGCGGGTCGCGCCCGACGCCGACATCGCCACGATCCGGATCACCGACGCCGGCACGTACCCCGTCGTCCAGGGGCTCAAGACCGACGCCGCCGGCGTGGAGGTCGGCGACCCCATCGCGCTGATCGGCTACCCGCTCGGACTGGACACGCCGATGGGCGCGACCACCGTCAACACGACGCTGGCTCCGGGCACCATCGGGAAGATCCTGCCCGACTCGCTCCTCCAGCTCGACGCCTACAGCGGCACCGGCGCCAGCGGGAGTCCCATCCTCGATCGCACCGGCCAGGTCATCGGCATGGAGTTCGGCGGCCTGCGTGAGTCCGGCGGCCGCATCGTCCTGGGTTTGCCGATCCGGCGCGCCCTGGCACTGCTCGGCTCCTCTCCGTCTTCTTCCAAGGAGTAACACCCATGCACGTGCGTCGTGCGCTCGCGCTTGCCAGCGCGGTGGCGGCTGCAGCCTTCGCGGCCTGCAAGGAACCGCCGTTCGCGCCCCGATGGGATTCGGACATGTTCATGCCGCTGAGTACGCAGCCAATCCGCCTCAGCACCTACTTCACCCTGGGCACGATCCCTCCCGCGACGTCCGCGTCCGTGAGCTTCCCGGCCCAGCAGCAGTCCATTTCCGGGGTGCTCGGCACCGTGCTGAAGAACATGGTCACCGAGCAGGCCCGCTGCACGTCGACGGTGAATCCCGCCCTGACGTGCCACATGCTGAAGCTGACCGTCGCCAAGACCAAGCCGATCACTGCCACTGACACGCTGTTCCTGGCCAACGCGCAGGCCAACCTCAACGCCGGGGGGCCGGGGACGGTCGTCTTCCCGATCAGCCTCGCGACGACCGACGCCTCGAAGAGCGATTCCGTCTATCTGACGACGGCCTCGGTCAACATGCTGCAGGCTGCGGGAAAGAACAGCTCGCCTCTGTGGATTCAGCTGCGGGGCCAGGTAGCCAATCCGGGCGCAAGCCCCATCGCGATCACCGGCACTGACTCGCTCGGCATCACCCTGTCGGTGACCGTGCGTGTCGC
>Ga0326726_10006934_pt1 | contig 10172 bp, 12 predicted proteins | sample MHFenrmetagenome_2_FD_207603 | JGI IMG/M metagenome (GOLD analysis project Ga0326726, IMG submission 207603) | Lab enriched peat soil microbial communities from Michigan Hollow, Ithaca, NY, United States - MHF15MN | ecosystem: Environmental > Terrestrial > Soil > Wetlands > Peat | place: USA... | reverse complement strand
ACCAGGTCGCGGTACTGCGCGCTGCTCACGAGCTGGTCGTTGGCCCCGATGGTGAAGGCCTGGCGCGGACCGTCGAGGCTGCCCTTGGCCTGGTTCACGCTCGCCGCCGCCACCGCCGCGCGCACGTCGTCGAGCGCGAGCGCGTTGGCGGCGAGCCGGGCCGGGTTGACCTGGATGCGGATCGCCGGCTTCTGGCCACCGCTCAGGCTGACGAGACCGACCCCCGGGAGCTGGGAGATCTTGGGCACGAGCCGCGTGTCGGCCAGATCCTGCACCGTGGTGAGCGGGAGCGTGCTCGAGGTGAGGCCCAGGGTGAGGATGGGCGCGTCGGCCGGGTTCACCTTGCTATAGATCGGCGGGTTGGGCAGGTCGTTGGGCAGGAAGGAGGTGGCCGCGTTGATCGCGGCCTGCACCTGCTGCTCGGCGATGTCGAGGGCCAGGTTCAGGTCGAACTGCAGGGTGATGACGCTGCTGGTGGACGAGCTGGTCGACGTCATCTGCTTGAGCCCCGGCATCTGGCCGAACTGCCGCTCGAGCGGGGCGGTGACCGCGGAGGCCATGACGTCGGGGCTCGCGCCCGGGTAGAACGTCTGCACCTGGATGGTCGGGTAGTCGACCTGCGGCAGGGCGGAGACGGCGAGCAGCCGGTAGGCGACGATGCCGGCCAGGACGATCGCGGCGGTGAGGAGGGAGGTGGCGACCGGCCGGAGAATGAACGGCCGCGACGGGTTCATGAGCCCGCGCGAGGGGGTGGGCGCTCGCCGCGGGTCGCGGGCTCCACGCGCGAGCGCTCCTGCACCTTGTCGGCCCCGTCCACGATGAGCGCGTCGCCGGCGGCCACGCCCTCCCGCACCGCGGTGACGCCGCCCTCGGTGGGCCCGAGCGCGATCTTCCGCAGCTCCACCGTCTTGTCGGCCTTCACCACGTAGACGAACGGGCCCTGGGAGCCGCGCTGGATGGCCTCGTTGGGCACCAGCACCGCTCCCTTGAGGGTGTCGACGAGCACCCGCGCGTTGACGAACTGGTTCGGGTAGAGCGCGCCGTCGGTGTTGTCGAAGGCGGCCTTGATCTTGACGGTCCCGGTGCCCTGGTCGATCTGGTTGTCCACCGCCACCAGCGTCCCGGTGGCGATCCGGGTGCGCCCCTCGCGGTCGAAGGCCTCCACCGCGATCGCCCCCGCCGCCCGCTGGCGCGCGAGTACCGACTGCAGGTTGTCCTGGGGGATCGTGAACAGCACCGCGATCGGCTGGACCTGGGTCAGCACCACGAGGCCGCCCGGATCGTTGGCGTGCACCATGTTGCCGGCGTCGACGAGACGCAGCCCCGTCCGGCCGGTGATCGGGGCGAGGATTCGGCAGTAGGTGAGCTGCAGGCGGATGGCGTCGATGTTGCCCTGGTCGGCCTTGATGGCGGCGGCCAGCTGGGACACGGTCGAGGCCTGGGTGTCGAGCTGCTGCTGCGGGATGAAGCCGCCCTTGACCAGCATCCGGTAGCGCTCGAGGTCCAGGCGCGCGTTGCTGAGCGCGGCCTCGTCCTTGGCGAGCTGGCCCTCGACCTGGGTGAGCTGGGCCTCGAACGGCCGCGGATCGATCTCGGCCAGGACGTCTCCGGCCTTGACGATCTGGCCCTCCTGGAAGGAGGTCCGCATGAGCTGGCCGTCGACGCGGCTCCGGACCGTCACGGTGTTGAGCGCGGTCACCGACCCGAGGCCGGTCAGATAGACGGGGAGATCGCCGGTGCGGGCGGGGGCGGTCACCACCGGGACCGGGCGCGGACCGGCCGGTGTCGCCCGCTGGGCCGCCCGCCCGGGCCGGTTCAGGGCGAAGTAGCCGCCGCCGACGAGCAGGCCGAGCAGGACGATCCCGATGACCAGGATCCGGCCCGTCGACCGGCGGGGCGAGTCCGTGGACGTCGGACCCGACTCCCCGGACTCATGCGCTTCGCCAGCCATGCCGGCCCCCCTCTCGTGTGGCTCCGCTTGTAGCATATCTTGACGCGCCACTCGGCGGGATCATTCGGCCGAACCGCCTCGGCGGGGGCGGCCGGGGGCGAGATCGGCGACGTGCCGTCACGAGCGCGACCCGAGCAGCGTGAGCCAGGCCGGAGACGGCGCCCCCAGGGTCCGCAGGATCCGCGCGACCCGCTCCGGCGTGCCCAGATCGCACCAGGTGTAGGCCGCCACCTCCGCCACCGCGAGGGCCAGCGCCGGCGACTCGAGGACCGCCCGGGAGAAGTCGGCCGCCGGAGCGAAGAGGTAGGCCTGCCGGAGCGCCCAGGGCTCGTAGTGCGTGCCCGCGAAGAGACCCATGCGTACGAGGCGATCGTGGAGCAGGGGCACGCACTCGCGCCCGGCCTCGATGAGGGCGGCCGCGCTCGCCGCGAAGACGAACGTGTTCCACAGGCCGCCCAGGGCGTAGAGGCGTCGCGCCGACTCCTCGGTCGGCTTCTCCCGGAAGCCGCGGATGCGATGGACCGGGTCCGGCCCCGCCCAGCCGACCCGGGCCCCGGGCTCGATCCAGCCGTAGTCGGGATCGGCGTCGGTCGGCGGCACCCCGAGCAGCACGAGCCCGTCCAGATGCGCGCGCACGTAGCCGGCCACCTCGCCGACGTGGCGCATGAAGGCGTCCTCCTCGAGAATGAAGTGGTCCGCCGGGAAGACCGCGACCACGGCCCGCGGATCGCGCGCGCGGATCCAGTGGGCCGGCATCAGGACGCCGGCCGCGGTGCCCCGGTTGCAGGGCTGCGCGAGGACGTGGACGTCCGGGAAGCCGGCCAGCTCCGCGCCGAGGTAGCGGTCGTGGCTGGCCTGGGTCACGACGACGATGCGCGACGGTGGGATCAGCCGCGCGACGCGCTCCAGCGTCTGGCGCAGGAGGGACTTCGATCCGGTGAGCACCGCGAACTGCTTGGGCCGCTCTTCCCCGTAGAGATATCGCGTGAGCGCCCGCAGCCGGGTGCCCTCCCCGCCGGCCAGCACGATCGCCCACAGATCGCTCCCGCCGCCGGCATCATGGATCGCGGTGCGTGGCTCACTGCACGTCATGGCCTGCTCGAGCATGGATCGCCTCCTCGTGGTCACCTCCGTTCGGGTTTCGACGGGTCGCCGGAGCGCAGAGGCCTCGCGGTCGAGCCCCCCGGGGGGCCCGTGAGCCGGCCGGCGACGACGGGATGAAGGCGCTACGAGGCGGGAGGAGCGCGACCGTGACCGACGGCGAGCCCGGGCGAATCGGGCGCCGCCTCGGGCGCGTGGCCGAGACGCTCGGCCGGTCGCAGGACGACTCCGAGCTCGTCGAGGATACCGGGACTGACGCTCCCGGTCCCCGACACGATGCGCGTCACGACGTCGTCGTAATCGGCGTCGTCGTAGACCCCCGGGATCCACGAGGGATCGGGTGGGCTCGCGTGGGCGAGGACCGGCAGGGCCAGGCCCGCGGCCAGGACGAGCAGAGCGAGCGTGTCGCGCACGGGTCGCTAGGGCCGGGCCGGCTGCATGAGCTGGCGCATCTCCTCGCGCAGCTGCCGGAGCCGCTCTTTCTTCTGCGCGACCCGCGCGAGCTGCTCGGGCGTGAGCACGGCCCGGACCTCCAGGGCCGCGCTCGCGCTGTCCTGGGCGAGCTGATCGCGCAGCTGGCTGATGCGCTGGAGCTGGGGCTGGAGGTTCGCCGCCTGCACCTGGCCGGGCGCGAGCAGCTTGCCGCCCAGCTCCTGCTGCGCCTGCCGGAGCTGCTCGATCAGCGGGCGCGCGATGGCCCGGTGCGCGGACAGGATGGCGCGGACGCGGGTCTGCTGCTCGGGCGTGAGATTGGCGGCGCGGATCATCAGCCAGAGCTCGCCGTCCCCGCGCCCGGTGTCTCCGCGCATCGACGACTCGTGCCCCGGGGCCTGGGCGAGCACCGGCGCCGCCGAGGCCGCGACCAGCAGCAGCACGCCCGCGACCACGCGCCTCACGGCTCGCCTCCCGTGAGGGTGCTATCGACCTCGCGGGCCATGCTCTCGAGGCTCAGCGGCCCATCGTCCGCCGAGCCTGGTACCGGGTCGCCGCTCACCGAGAAGAGCGACGCGGAGACGTCCGACAGGATCGCGGCGACCTCCTGCGGCTGCATCGTGGGCGGGACCGGGGTCACCGCGCGCCAGACCGCGACCTCGACCCACACCAGCAGGGCGACCGCGGCCGCGGAGAGCCCGACCGCGGCGGGCAGCCAGCGCCGGCGCGCGGGCGCCACCCGGGTCAGCGGCTCGCGGGTGTCGCGCAGCACCGCGGTGATGAGATCGAGGTCGCGGCGCAGCTGCCGCGAGCGCCCGGTGCACGCCGCGCAGGTGGCCAGGTGCGCCCGCTCGGAGATCGACGCGAGGTCGGCGTGCAGGCGCGCGAGGGCGTCGTCGGAGAGGCAGGCACTCATCGCGCGTCCGCGAGGGCGCGCCGGAGATGGCGGACGGCCCGGTAGAGATGGCGCTTCACGCTGCCCGGGGAGAGCCCGAGCGCGACCGCGACGTCGGTGGTCGCCTGCTCCTCGATGTAGCGGAGCGCGAACACCTCCTGCTGGCGGCGCGGCAGCCCGCGAAAGGCGGTCCAAATGCGCCGCCGGGTGTCCTCGCTGACCGCGGCGTCGCCGGGGCCGGGCGTATCGGCCACCAGCGGCAGGTCGTCGATGTGGCTGCTGCGGAGCCGGAAGCGCATCCAGCCCCCGGCCCGGCGCCGGTCCCGGCAGGCGTTGACCGCGACCCGGGTGAGCCAGGCGGCCCAGTCCATCGGGGCGCGGCCGAACTGCTCGGCCTCGTGCGCCTTCAGGAACACCTCCTGCACCACGTCCTCGGCCTCCTGGGGGTCGCCCAGCAGCAGGCGGCAGAGCCGCCGCAGGCGCCCGTAGTGGGCGATCACGATCGTGTCCTGGCTGGGTGAGGGCTCCACGTCCCTCTGACGGTCGACCCACCCCCTCTCATCGGTCCTGACGAACGAAAGCGGCGATCCGTTGACACCCCGGGGGGTCAACCGGGGGAGGAACATGCTTCCAAAACCGCGCCACTTCTGCTAAATTGACCTTCCGGGGCCGAGATCTACGGCCCGGAAAAGTCGAGGTCGGCGCGTGGCGGGCAAGGGGATCCAGGACCTGGTGGGGCAGGTGATGATCGACAAGGAGTTCCTTGCCGATCTGGTGCGCGACCCCGCGCGGGTGCTGGCGGGCTTCGAGCTCACCGCCGACGAGCGCGCCGCCATCATGCACGCCCTCGGCAGCACCTCGCAGGTCTCCGACCGCGAGCGGGCGCGCGCCCTGCAGAACGTCATGCTCAAGCGCTGGGCCACCTGATGCGGGCATCCGCCGGACGGCGCTGAGTGGCCAACCTCCCCGAGATCGGCTTCCTGCGCCGGGTCTTGCTGTTCAGGGACGTGGAGGAGCCGGTCCTGCTCGCCCTCTGGCCGGGCTTCCGGGAGCGCCGCCTCAAGAAGGGTGACGTGCTGTTCCGCGCGGGCGATCCGGGCGAGGAGCTCTTCCTGATCAGGGACGGCAGTATCGTGGTGTCGAAGCCGGTCACCGGGCGGGTGGAGCAGGTGCTCTCCCGCCTCGGGGCGGGGGAGGCGTTTGGCGAGATGAGCCTCTTCGGCGACGAGCGCCGCCGCTCCGCCACCTGCCAGGCCGAGCTCGACAGCGTGCTCTACAGCCTGGACCGCGACAGCCTGAGCCGCTTCGTCACCGGGAGCCCGATCGCGGCCGCGAAGTTCTTCCAGCAGATGGCCCAGGTGGCCTTCAAGCGGCTGCGCGACTCTTCCGACCTGGTCGCCGAGGTGACCCGCTGGGGGTTGGAGGCGACGGGCCTCGACATCGAGCACAAGTAGCGCCTCCGGGAGCTCAAGCGTGAGCGAGGTCGGCGACAAGGCCGCGGAGAGCAGACCGAAGCGCACCCGGATCGAGCTCCTGGTCCGCGAGCAGGACGGCCAGGGCTTCGAGACCCGCGAGATCCCGAGCGCGGTCGCCTACCTCCACAGCCGCCCGCAGCGCATCCCCGACGCCGACTGGGAAATGGCGCGGCTGCCCTACGCCCCGCAGGGCGTGGTCACCTACGCGCTCAAGAACCGCCGCACCGAGGTGATCATCCAGATCACCGAGACCGAGAAGTTCCTCTGGGGGCAGATGGACGGGCGGGCCTCGCTCCAGGAGATCGCGACGTCCTACCTGCTGCACTACGGCTCCTTCGACTTCGAGATCATCCCGACCCTGATCGTCAAGCTGCTGCGCGCGGACCTCTTGACCATGCGCCCGGTGTCGCGCCTGCGCGCGGTGCTGGCCCGCAACCGGCGCAATCCGGCCGCCCGGGCGATGGAGGGCACGCTCCACGCGCTGGAGCGCCTGACCGTCACGAGCCGCCGCTCGCATCAGTTCTTCGAGCGGGTGTACCGCTACGGGGGGTTCCTGCTCTTCTCGCCGTGGGCCCTGGCCGCGCTCGCGATCATGGTGGTGCTGGGCGGCCGCAGCGCGATCGCGATCTGGCGCGACCTGGGGCAGGTGACCCACGGGCTCGCGAGCCATCCGCTGGTGGCGATCCTCCTGGTGAAGATCGTGTTCTGGCTCACCGTGGTCAACCACCAGATCATCCATGCACTGGCGTGCATCCACTACCGGCGACGGGTGCGCGAGTTCGGCTTCACCATCCTGCACGGCTTCATCCCGACCTTCTACGCCGACGTCACCGACATCTTCATGGCCACGCGCCGGGCCCGCATCGTCAACGCGGTGGCCGGACCGCTCTTCCATCTCTTCCTCGGCTTCTTCTGCTTCTGGATCGCGGCGCGGCTCGAGCCCGGCCTCATCAAGGGCTTTCTCGCCGCCTCCGCGCTGCTGCAGCTGCAGTCGTTCGTGATCAGCCTGTACCCGTTCTGGTTCCTCGAGATGGACGGCTACCACATCCTGGTGGAGATGGTGGGCGTGCCCACCCTCAACCACGACTCGGTGCGGTTCGTGCGCGAGTCGCTCTGGCGGCGCATCCGGACCGCCACCTGGCTCACCCGCCAGGAGACGATCTGCCTCGCCTACTTCACCCTGTCGCTGGCCTCCCTCGCGGGCTTCGTGCTGCTGAACGTCTGGCTGCTGACGCGGGCGGGCAAGTCGTAGCGGGCGACCGTCTAGTTCTGCAAGCTCTTCAGCTGCGGGGGCCCAGAAATGGCCCCCGCACTCCCCCAGGTTGGCGGGCGACCGTCTAGTTCTGCAAGCTCTTCAGCTGCGGGGGCCCAGAAATGGCCCCCGCACTCCCCCAGTCGGCGGACACTCGTTCACCGCCCGTCTTAGCCGCCGCCCCGGATTACTAGGGCGAGCAGGCGGCCGACGGACTCGCCGAGGGCTTCGGGGAGCTCGGCGGGGGCGGCTTCCAGGATGCGGCGCTGTTCGGTCTCGTCGAGCGTTTCGAGGCGCGCCTGGGCGCGGAGGCGGACCTCGGGCCCGAGCAGCCGCGCCACCTCCAGCACGAAGCGCAGGGCCTGCTCGGCGCGCTCGGGAGGCGACGCGGCGCCGGCCAGCGCAGCCATCCCGGCCTCGCGCAGGCGGCGGCTCAGGCGAACGCGCTGGCCCTGCACGCGCAGCAGGTCGCCGGGCACCGGGCCCCACTCGAGTGCGAGCCCGGCGGTGACCCGCGCGATATCGGCGGCCAGCGCGGGCGCGCTCTCACGGGCGATCAGCTCGCCGAGGGCGACCTGCCACACCGGCGGCAGCGGGGCGGGTGCCCCCGCGTCCGCCGCGGGTGCGGGCGTCTCGCGCACCTCGCCCAGGCGATCGAGCACGAGCCGGTCCTCGATCGGGCCGCCGAGCGCCCAGAGCGAGCAGACCACGCGGTCGCCGTCGGTGCGGACGACGCGGGGCTCGCGCCGCCGGATGTCCTGCCAGTCCGCGCGGTAGAACGGAACCCCGTCGAGGATCACCTTGTCCACCTCGTGGCGGAGCTGTACCACCACCCCCGGCGTCACGTGGTGCGTCTCGAACGGCGCCGGGTGCCAGTCGAGCGCCCCATCGGCCAGGAAGCGCTCGAGCGGCAGGGCCTCCGCCGCGTCGTAGCGGAAGCACTCGAGCAGCGCGGTGAAGAGCAGCTCGGTCGGGTAGGGGCCCCGGTAGCGCACCGTGGCGACCCCGTGGTCCTTCATGAGGCCGGCGATCAGGTTGAGCAGCGTGGTCCCCCCGCCCGCGGGCACGCGGCGCGGCTCGGCGAGCGGAGGAATGAAGTCCGGGCGCGCGTAGTCGAGGGACTGGAAGAGCGTGAGCGCCTCGCGGGGCTCCCACGGCGCGTCGGGCGCCAGCTGCCACACCCGGTCCGAGAGACCCCAGGCCGGATGCGTGTCGGCGGCGGGCTCGATCCCGAGCCAGCGCTCGTCGGGCAGGAGGCACTTCGCCCACGCGAGCCGGCCGTCGGGACGCCACCGCCAGGCGGCCACCAGGTGGCCGCGGCGGTCGAGCTGGAGCAGCCGCCGGCGGCCGGGGCCCGGCGTGTACGCGATGAGCGTGCCCCCGCGCCCTGCGGTGACCCCTGGGTCGGGCTCGTCGAGCGCGCTCCGGAGCCGCTCCACGCTCTCCGGGTCGATGGCGACGACGTCGGCGCGCGCGAGCCAGCCGTGTAGCCGCGTGAGCGCGGCACGGTCCATGCCCGCGATGATACAGTCACCGCGACATGAGCGTGACCACCCGGCTCGCCGGACCCGAGGACGCCGGCGCCATCGCCCGCATCTACAACCAGGGGATCGAGGAGCGCGTCGCCACCTTCGAGACGGCGCCGCGGAGCCCGGAGGACATCCGGGCCCAGCTCGCGAGCAAGGGGGACCGGTACCCGACCGTGGTCGTCGAGCGCGACGGGGTGGTGGTGGCGTGGGCGTCCGCGGGAGCCTACCGCAGCCGGCCCGCCTACGCGGGCGTGGCCGAGCACTCGGTGTACGTGGACCGGAGCGCGCGGGGCCACGGGGCGGGCCGCGTCGCGCTCGACGCGCTCTGCCGCTGCTACGAGGCGCGCGGCTTCTGGAAACTCGTCTCCCGCATCTTCCCGGAGAACGTGGCGAGCCTGGCCCTGCACGAGCGGGCCGGCTTCCGCACCGTCGGGGTGTACGCCCGCCACGGCCGGCTCGCCGGGGAGTGGCGCGACTGCGTCATCGTCGAGAAGCTGCTCGGGGAAGCCGCAGGAGCCAGCGAAAGTACCCCGTCGCCGCCGCCGCGCCCACCAGCTGGGCCGCGATGAACGCGGGGGCGTCCGCGGGCCGGATGCCCGCGAAGGTATCGCTCGCCGCGCGCGCGAGCGTCACCGCCGGGTTCGCGAACGAGGTCGACGAGGTGAACCAGTACGCGGCGGTGATGTAGGCCGCGACCGCGTACGGCACCGCGGCCGCCCGATGCCGCGCGCAGCCGTGGATCACCGCGAGCAGGCCGAAGGTCGCGACCACCTCGCCCAGGAGCTGGGCCGGGCCGCTGCGCGCGTGGTGGGAGGCGAAGAAGACCGGCGCGCCGAACATCAGGTGCGCGACCGCCACGCCCGCGAAGGCGCCCGCGATCTGGGCGAGGATGTAGGCGGGCACGTCCCGCCAGGCGAGCCCGCCGCCCACCGCTTCCGCGAGGGTCACCGCCGGGTTGAAGTGCGCGCCGGAGATCTCGCCGAAGGTCAGGATGAGGGCGACCAGGGCCGCGCCCGTCGCGAGCGTGTTGGCGAGCAGCGCGATGGCCACGTTGCCGCCGGCCAGGCGCTCGCCCATGATGCCGGAGCCGATCACCGCCGCGAGCAGGAAGGCGGTGCCCACCGCTTCCGCGGTCACGCGCCGTGCGCGATCCGGACGCGCGCCGTCCGCGGTCACGACGGCGCCTTCGCGCGCTTCAGCACGTGGGCCCCGGGCGCGCGGTGGAGCATGAGCACGGACGCCACCGCGACGAGGCCCGCCACGCCCAGGCTGACGAACGCCCAGCCCCACGCCTGCGCGCTGCGCCCACCGTACCAGTCGAGGATGGCCCCGAACAGAAGCGGGGCGATCGCGCCCGCGCCGTAGCCGGCGAGCGAGCGGAGGGCGAGGGCCGCGCCGCGGAAAGCCGGCGTCACCACCTCGGTGATCGCGGTCGAGTAGATCGGCGAGTCGCCGAGCGCGGCGAAGCCGTAGACGAGGCCGAGCGCGACCACCACCGCCACCGGCGTGCCGAGCAGCCAGCCGAACACGAGCGAGC
>Ga0326726_10006933_pt1 | contig 10173 bp, 4 predicted proteins | sample MHFenrmetagenome_2_FD_207603 | JGI IMG/M metagenome (GOLD analysis project Ga0326726, IMG submission 207603) | Lab enriched peat soil microbial communities from Michigan Hollow, Ithaca, NY, United States - MHF15MN | ecosystem: Environmental > Terrestrial > Soil > Wetlands > Peat | place: USA... | reverse complement strand
GGAGATGATGCAGCCGCCGGAGACCATCGACTCGACGGCGAAACCGCGCCGATCGCCCTCGTTGTGCACGAACTTCGCCGGCGGCAGCTGCTCCTGGAAGGTCCAGATTGGCCAGTTGCGGTCGTACAGGTTCAGCTTCGGCTGCGTGGCGGTCAGATCGATGTTGGCTTCCCAGTAGGCATCGATCGTCCCGACGTCGCGCCAGTAGGGCTCCTGATCGCCTTCGCTCATCACACACGCCTGCGCGAAGGGCTGGGCGTAGGCCATCCCTTGCGCGACGGCGGCCGGAACCAGGTTGCGTCCGAAGTCGTGGGCCGAGCTCTCGTCGGCTGCGTCGCGCGCCAGCTCGCCATACAGGTACTCGGCATCGAAGATGTAGACGCCCATGCTGGCGAGCGAGCGATCGGGCCGTCCGGCCATCGCCGGCGGATCGGCCGGCTTCTCGACGAACGCGCGGATGCGCAGGTCGTCGTCCACGTCCATTACGCCGAAAGCGCTCGCTTCGCTGCGCGGCACGTCGAAACACGCGACCGTGCAGCGCGCACCACGGGCGACGTGGAAGCGCAGCATCGCGCCGTAGTCCATCTTGTAGATGTGATCGCCCGCGAGCACCACGATGTAATCGGGATGCTCGGAACGGATGATGTCGAGGTTGTGATACACGGCATCGGCCGTGCCGCGATACCAGGTCGCCTCGTCCAGGCGCTGTTGCGCCGGCATCACGTCGACCCACTCGTCCAGTTCCGCCTTCAGGAACGACCACCCGCGCTGCAGATGACGCAACAGGCTATGACTCTTGTATTGCGTGAGCACGCCGATGCGCCGCAATCCGGAGTTCATGCAGTTGGAAAGCGCAAAGTCGATGATGCGGAACTTGCCGCCGAAGTAGACCGCCGGCTTGCAACGGCTGTCGGTCAGCTCGTGCAGGCGGCTGCCGCGGCCACCGGCGAGGACCAACGCGATCGCGCGACGTGGCAGCACGGCAGCCCCGGTTCTTTCGCTCGTCATCGAAGTCAGTCTGAATCGGTCGGGTCCGCGCAGCGTAACCTGAACGTGGCGGGCGGGCCAGCGCGGCGCGCGCCGCCGCAACAGTCTTTGCATGTTTCCCGACTGAGCGGAAGAATCGCGGATTCGAGAGGTGAAGCACATGGACATCCGCGTCAACACCCCCACCGCCGCCCCGCCGGCCCAGGACGAGTTGCGCAGGCTCGACGCCTACTGGCGCGCGGCCAACTACCTGTCGGTCGGGCAGATCTACTTGCTCGACAACCCGCTGCTGCGCGAGCCGCTGCAGCTCGAGCACGTCAAGCCGCGCCTGCTCGGCCACTGGGGCACATCACCGGGGCTGAGCTTCGTCTACGTGCACTTGAATCGCGCCATCCGGCGCGACGACCTGAACGTCCTCTACATCTGTGGCCCCGGGCACGGTGGCCCGGCGCTCGTCGCCAACACCTACCTGGAGGGAACGTACACCGAGTTCTATCCGGATGTGACGCAGGACGCCGAAGGCATGAAGAGACTGTTCAAGCAGTTCTCCTTCCCCGGCGGCATTCCGAGTCACGCCGCGCCCGAGACACCGGGCTCGATCCATGAAGGCGGCGAACTCGGCTACGCGGTGTCGCATGCGTACGGTGCCGCGTTCGACAACCCCGATCTGATCGTCGCCTGCGTGGTCGGCGATGGCGAAGCGGAGACCGGGCCGCTCGCCACCGCGTGGCACTCGAACAAGTTCCTGAACCCGATCACCGATGGCGCGGTGCTGCCGATCCTGCATCTGAACGGCTACAAGATCGCCAACCCGACGGTGCTCGCGCGCCTGCCGCACGAGGAGCTCGAGTCGCTGTTCGTCGGCTACGGCTACGAGCCGTACTTCGTCGAAGGCGACGATCCGCTGCCCATGCATGGCTTGATGGCGGCCACGCTCGACACGGTCCTCGACAAGATCCGCGCGATCCAGCACAGCGCGCGCTCGACCGGCCGCGCGGCGAGGCCGCGCTGGCCGATGATCATCCTGCGTACGCCCAAGGGCTGGACCGGGCCGAAGTCGGTCGACGGCCTGCCCACCGAAGGCTCGTGGCGCTCCCACCAGGTGCCGTTGGCGGAGATGGCGAGCAAGCCCGGGCACGTGCAGATCCTCGAACAGTGGATGCGGAGCTACCGGCCCGCGGAGCTGTTCGACGCCGATGGCGCGCTGTTGCCCGAGCTGCGCGAACTCGCGCCGCGTGGGAGCCGCCGCATGGGCGCGAACCCGCACGCCAACGGCGGCCTGCTGTTGAAGGATCTACGGCTGCCCGACTTCCGCGACTACGCGGTGAAGATCGCCAAGCCCGGCGGCGCAATGGCCGAAGCCACCCGCGTGATGGGCGAACTCCTGCGCGACGTGATGCGTGCCAACGCCGATCACCGCAACTTCCGGCTGGTGAGCCCGGACGAGTTCGCGTCCAATCGCTGGGGCGCGGTGTTCGACGTGACCAATCGCGCCTGGATGGCCGAGACTCTGGCGAGCGACGATCACCTCGCGCCCGATGGCCGCGTGATGGAGATCCTGTCCGAGCACACCTGCCAGGGCTGGCTCGAAGGCTATCTGCTTACGGGGCGGCACGGCTTCTTCTCGTGCTACGAGGCGTTCATCCATCTGATCGACTCGATGTTCAACCAGCACGCCAAGTGGCTCAAGGTGACGAGCAAGGAGATTGCCTGGCGGCGGCCGATCGCGTCGCTCAACTACCTGCTCACCTCGCACGTCTGGCGCCAGGACCACAACGGCTTCTCACACCAGGACCCGGGCTTCATCGACCATGTCGTCAACAAGAAAGCCGACGTGATCCGGGTCTACCTGCCCCCCGATGCCAACACGCTGCTCGCGGTGACCGACACCTGCCTGCGCAGCCGCAATCTCGTCAATGTGGTTGTGGCCGGCAAGCAGCCGCAGCAGGTGTGGTTGACGATGGATCAGGCGATCAAGCACTGTGCGACCGGTATCGGCATCTGGGAATGGGCCAGCAACGACTACGGCGCCGAGCCCGAGGTGGTGCTGGCCTGCGCCGGTGACGTCCCCACGCTGGAGACGCTCGCCGCGGTCGACCTGCTGCGCCAGTGGGTGCCCGACCTGAAGATGCGCTTCGTCAACGTCGTCGACCTGATGACACTGCAACCGCGCGAGGAGCATCCGCACGGATTGTCCAACAAGGACTTCGACGCGCTGTTCACGGCGAGCCGCCCGATCATCTTCGTCTACCACGGCTATCCGTGGCTGATCCACCGGCTGACCTATCGCCGCACCAATCATCCGAACCTGCATGTGCGCGGCTACAAGGAGGAGGGCACGACGACCACGCCGTTCGACATGGCGGTGCGCAACGACCTCGATCGCTTCCATCTCGTGGCCGACGTGGTCGAGCGCGTGCCGCGCCTCGCTCCCGTTGCCGCGTACATCAAGCAGCGCGTGCGCGACAAGCTCGTCGAGCACCGCGAATACATCGTGCGGCGGGGGACCGATATGCCCGCGGTGGCGAACTGGAACTGGCCGTACTGAGCGCGTGAGCACCCTGCTTGTCATCAACGCGGGTTCGTCGAGCGTCAAGTTCGCAGGCTTCGCGGCAGGCACCAACGAACCGCGTGTTCTGTTGCGCGGCCAGATCGAGCCGTTGAGCGACGCACCGCGCCTCCTCGTGCGTGATGCCGCAGGCGTATCGCTCGAAGACCGCGCCTGGCCAGCCGGCAGTGCACTGTCGCATGCACAGAGCTTCGACGTGCTGCGCGCCTGGCTCGAAACGCACGGCGCAGGCGATCTCGTCGCCGTCGGCCATCGCGTCGTCCACGGCGGCACGCGTTTCGCGGCACCGGTGCGCTGCGTGGACGCCGTGCTGCGCGAACTCGACGCGCTCGTCCCGCTCGCGCCGCTGCACCAGCCGCACAATCTGGCAATCATCCGGGCGGTCGCCGCGCGTTCGCCCCAACTGCCGCAGGTCGCCTGCTTCGACACCGCTTTCCACCGCACGCTGCCGGAAGTCGCACAACGTTTTGCCCTGCCGCGCACGCTGCACGACCAAGGCATCCGCCGCTATGGCTTCCATGGGCTGTCCTACGAATTCGTCGCGCGCCGGCTGCGCGAAATCGATCCCGTGCTCGCCGCCGGCCGCGTGGTCGTCGCGCACCTGGGTGCGGGATCGAGCCTCTGCGCTTTGCACGCCGGCCGCAGCGTCGACACCACGATGAGCTTCACTCCGCTCGACGGCGTGCCGATGGCCACCCGTTGCGGTGCGCTCGACGCGGGCGTGCTCCTGCATCTGCTCGCCGAACGCCAGTGCACGGTCGAACAGTTGACGCACCTGCTGTACTACGAGTCCGGTCTGCTCGGCATCTCGGGTATCAGCGGCGATACGCGTGCGTTGCTCGCGTCCGATGCACCCGCGGCACGCGAGGCAGTTGAGGTGTTTGTCTATCGCGTGGTGCGCGAAATCGGTGCGCTGGTCGCCGTGCTTGGCGGGCTCGACGCACTGGTCTTCACCGGCGGCATCGGCGAACATCAGGCCGCGATCCGCCAGGCAGTCTGCGCCCGCGCCCACTTTGCCGGGCTCGAACTCGAAGCGCAGGCGAACGCGTTGAATGCGCTGCAAGTCTCGGCGGGGCACAGCGCCGCGCCTGTCTTCGTCGTGCCGACCGACGAAGAAGCGATGATCGCGATCCACACGCGTGCAGTGCTGGACACGTCCCGGAGCCCGACATGACCAGGAACTCCCCGCCCTCAACCGGCACGTAGGGAAAAAACGCCTGGATGCGTTGCGGCAGGTCGTCGGATACGCGCCTGCAAAGGCAGCGACACGCACCTTGCTCTGAACGCGTGCAACGCGAGTACGCTCGTCCTGACATCGGGACCTGCGAGAGCGCAATGAGCCACCGGCATGCAAAGCTGATCCGCGCGATCTTCCACGACCCGCCCAGCGGCAATGTGCACTGGCGCGACGTCGAATCGTTGTTGAAGCACGTCGGCGTGTCGCTGGAACCGATCTCCGGCGCGCGCGTTCGCGTGAAGCTGGATCGTGCGGAGGACGTGCTGCACCGTCCGCATCACAGCAATGTGCTCGATGTGAATGCACTCATGCATCTGCGCCAGTTTCTCGCGCGGGCGGGCGTGACGCCGGCGCTGTACGAGGCCAAACGCGCGGAGCCCGACAACGCTAACTCAGAGAAGAAGGTTTGAGCAGCCGCTTGCGTGCAAGCCACTTGCGCAGTTCCTCCAGAACGAACATGCCTAGTGCGAAAGGGATGACGAAGCCCCAAACCACGCCTCCAACGGGCCCCGTTCCGAGCAGAGAAGTTCCCCATGGCGTGTAGTTGATCAACACGAGCATGGCAACTTCCGAAATCACACCCAGGACGATCAGCGGATTGCCAAGAAGCCCGGTTGAAACGACTGATCGCGTGGCGCTTCGGCACAGGAACACGTTCACGATCTGCATCACGATGATGGCGCTCAGGCAGGCGGTCGTCGCTTGCAGGTACACGGGGTCGTTGGTCGCGAGGCTCTCGCCGTACGTCCATCCCGCGCGATCGAGCACAAAGAAGAAGGCCGCCATCGCGGCAGCCGACTCGATCAGGCCCAGGAAGAGATAGGCGCGGAACGCCAGGGGCCAGTTCATCAGCCTCTCGCCCTGCGGGCGGGGCGGACGCCGCATGATCTGCGGGTCGGGTCGTTCGATACCAAGGCCGAGGGCGGCAAGCGTGTCGGACCCCATGTCGATGGACAGCGCTTGAATCGGTGTCAACGCCAGGGGAATCCTGAACAGCACGAAGCCGAGGTAAGGAACCAGCTCGGCAACGTTGTGGACCACGACGTAAGTGAGGAACTTGCGGATGTTCTCGAATACGGCGCGTCCCTCCTCGACGGCGTTCACGATGCTGGCGAAGTTGTCGTCCAGGAGCACCATGTCGGCTGCCTCCTTCGCCACGTCCGTTCCGGCAACGCCCATGGCGATGCCGATATGCGCAGCCTTCAGCGCGGGGGCATCGTTGACGCCGTCGCCCGTGACGGCCACGATCTGTTTCTTCTTCCTCAACGCTTCCACGATGCGCATCTTCTGGTCGGCGACGACCCGGGCGAAGATGACCTCCTGGGCGTCGATCGCGAGTTGAAGCTGGATGGCCGAGAACCGTCTGAGCTGCTCGCCCGTGATGACCATCGGACTGTCAGACTTCACCAACCCGATTTCGCGGGCAATCGCCGTGGCGGTTCGAGGGTGGTCGCCGGTAACCATGATGACCTTGATCCCGGCCTCCCGGCACTTGCGGAGTGCTTCCGGGACCTCGGGCCTGGGCGGGTCTTCCAGCCCGGCCAGCCCCGCAAAGACCAGGTCCTCCTCCAACGTCTCCCGGTCGTAGCCCGCGGCCAGCGTTCTGTACGCGAAGGCGAGCACCCGCAAGCCTTGGTGCGCCATCGTTTCCTGCGCTTGCGTGATGCGGACCTTCGCCTCGACACCGAGGGGCTCGAGCCTGCCTTCAACGAGAACGTGTCGACAAAGAGGAAGTACTGATTCGGGCGCACCCTTGCAGTACAGGGCCGGACCTTCAGGCGCCTGGTGCAGGGTCGACAGTCGCATGCGGTCGGCGTCGAACGGGATCTCGTCCAACCGCGGATAGACGGGAGAAGCGGGCATGAATTGCATCGCCATCTCGACCAGCGCGACTTCCATGGGGTCGCCCAGAAAGGCCGGCTTGCCAGACGACTCGGTTTCCTTCAGGTCGTGGCACAACAGGGCTGTCAGGAAAAAACGGCGGTAGAGATTGGCAACGCCCGGCTTCTCCTTTGCCGCAGCAGGCGTGCCAGAAGTCTCTCCGAGGTAGAGCCGCCGGACCATCATGCGGTTCTGAGTCAGCGTGCCGGTCTTGTCGGTGCAAATGACGGTCGTGGAGCCGAGCGTCTCGACCGAGGGCAGGTAACGGATGAGGACGCTGCGCTTTGCCATGCGCTGGGTGGCGAGCACGAGCGCCAAGGTGAGCGTGGGGAGCAGCCCTTCCGGCACCATCGCGACGATGATCCCGATCGCGAAGATAAAGGCCTTCCAGAAGGGGATGCCGATCATCCAGCCGATCGAGAAGAACAACAGCCCGATCACCGCCGCGAGGGTCGCAGTCACGCGGCTCAGATGTGCGATCTCCTTGCGCAGCGGCGAGACCTCCTCCCCGGCCGTTTGGGTGAGGTGCGCGATCTTGCCGAATTCGGTGTCCATCCCGGTGGCGAAGACAACCGCTTTGGCTTGCCCGGAAACCATCGAGGTGCCTGCGAGCACGACGTTCCTGCTGTCGATCAAGTCATCGGCTTCGGAAGCGCCGGCCGCGCGCGAATTGGGCAGCGATTCACCCGTGACGGCCGCATTGTTGACGCGTACGCCGAACGCCTCGATCAGCCGGCAGTCCGCGGGGACGTTGTCGCCCTGCTCAAGATGGACGATGTCACCTGGCACCAGCTGGTCGGCCGACACCCGGGTGACCTTGCCCTCGCGCAACACCTGGGCTTGTTGCGGCAGCAGCTTGCGCAATGCCGCGAGCGTCTGTTCGACGCGGTACTCCTGCCAGAAAGAGAACAGTCCGCTCACCAGGATCACGGTCACGATGGCGTAGCCCACTTTCGCCATGTTCTGGCCGGGAGCGCTCCATTCAGCGAAGAAAGCCAGCGCCGCGGCGACCCACAGGATCAGCGAAAAGTAGGTTGTGAATTCCCGGATGAGACGCAACCACAGAGGTGCACGGGCCGCCTTCATCACCTCGTTGCGACCGTATTCATTCAACCGGCGCGCGACTTCCGCGCCGTTCAGACCTGCCGCCGTGCTCTTCAGGCTCGCGACCGCATCGAGCGCAGACAGTTGGTGGATTCTCAAGGACACCCCGTTCTTCTTGGAACTCGCCTCGTCGATCGCGCAGGCGAGAGCAGCGTTGCCGCGATGGCGAACACGATCGAGATCGGCAGCGGCGAGGCCCTACCCGCCGTGCCAATGCACCAACGGCAGTTCGAGCGGCCAGCGCAGCGACGGGTGATGCGGGACCACGCGCGGCGTGAAATCGGTGGCCGGCCGCGTGGTCGCGACGCGACAGGTGTACATGTGCGCATTGACCGCGCCCGGGATCACTGCCACGCGCTGCATCGGCAGAACGACCTGGTCGTCGTTGGCGGTCTGCTCCGCATAGATTTGCGCCTCGATCGCATCGCTCGGCAGGTCGCCGACGTACACGTGCACGCGGAAGGTCAAGGCGTCTCCTTCGCTTCTCGCATCGAAGTCGGCGATATGGATCTCGCGCCAGCGGTGGCGCACCCGATGGGCCCATTCGGCGAGCGTTACCCCAAGCGCTCCGCCCGAGGCGGCGCGCTCACGGAAAATCCGCGCCGCCGGCTGGTACACGTCCTGCACATACTCCAGCAACATGCGGTTGCTCGAGAACTGCGGCGCGAGCCGCGCCATACTCGCGCGGATGCGCGCAACCCAGCGCCGCGCCAGACCGGTCGCATCGCGGTCGTAGAACTCCGGGATCACTTCCTGCTCGAGTCGGCGGTACAGCACCTCTGCGTCGGTCGCGTCGTCGGTACTGCCGTCGCCGATCGCCCAACCGACTTCGGGCGCATAGGCCTCCGCCCACCAGCCGTCGAGCGACGACAGGTTCAAGCCGCCGTTGACCAGCACCTTCATGCCGCTGGTGCCGCATGCCTCCCAGGGACGGCGCGGCGTATTGATCCACACGTCCACGCCCTGCACCAGCATCTGCGCCAGCGCCAGGTCGTAGTCCTCGAGAAACACCGCCTGTGCACGAACATCGTCACGGCGCACGAACTCGGCCCACTGGCGCACGAAGTCCTTCCCCACCGCGTCGTGCGGGTGCGCCTTGCCGGCAACGATGATCTGCACCGGCCGCTCGCGATTGCGCAGAAGGCGCGCCAGTCGCTCGGGATCGCGCAGCAGCAGATGCGGCCGCTTGTATTCGGTGAAGCGGCGCGCGAAGCCGAGCGTGAGCGCGTTCGGGTCGAGAACGTCGTCGGCACGCGCGATCGTCTGCGCGTCGGCGCCGCGGTGGCCGAGCTGCGCCGCGAGCCGGCGCCGCGTGTAGCGAATCAGCTCGGCACGCTCCGCGCCGTGGCAGTGCCACAGCGCTTCGTCGTCGAGCGCCTCCAGCGCCCGCGCGTGCGCCCCGGTCGTGCCCATCCAGCGCGCCTTGCCACAGGCGCGGGTCCACAACGCGTCTGCGGTCGCCGAATCCCATGAGGACATGTGCACGCCGTTGGTCACGTGGGAGATCGGCACCTCGCGCTGCGGCACGCGCGGATATACCGGCTGGAAGATGCTGCGGCTCACCGCGCCATGCAGACGGCTCACGCCGTTGATATGGATGCACGTGCGGGCGGCGAGGTAGGCCATGTTGAACGGATCGTCGTCGCGGCCGCCCGGCGGGCGGCCAAGCGCGAGCAGGTTGCGGGCGTCGATGTCGAGATCGGCGGCGTAGTCGCGGCCGTATTGGGCCAGCAGATCGATCGGAAACGTATCGAACGCCGCCGCCACCGGCGTGTGGGTGGTGAACACGTTGCCCGCACGGGTGGCCCAGAGCGCCTGCCAGAAGTTGAGGCGATGTTCCTGCATGAAGGCGCGGGCGCGCTCGATCGTCACGAATGCGGCATGGCCCTCGTTCAGGTGACATACGTCGGGCTGCACGCCGAGCGCCGCGAGCGTGCGCCAGCCGCCGATGCCCAGCACGATCTCCTGCGCCAACCGCGTTTCCGCGTCGCCGCCGTAGAGCTGCCCGGTGATGCCGCGATCGGCGGCGGAATTCAGCGGGTCGTTGCTGTCGAGCAGGTACAGCGGCACGCGACCGACCTGCGCCAGCCATACCTGCAGCCGCAGCACGCGCCCCGGAAGTTCCACCGGCACGGTCAGCCGCACACCATCGGCGCCGAGCACGGGCATGATCGGCAGGTGATAGGGCACGTTGGCCGGATGCAGCTCGAGTTGGCGGTTGTGCGCATCGAGCATCTGGCGGAAGTAGCCGGATTGGTACATGAGCCCGATCGCCACCAACGGTATGCCGAGATCACTCGCGGTCTTCAGGTGATCGCCCGCGAGCACGCCGAGCCCGCCCGAGTAGATGGGCAGGGGCTCGCCGATCCCGTACTCCATGCTGAAGTAGGCGACC
>Ga0326726_10006932_pt1 | contig 10177 bp, 13 predicted proteins | sample MHFenrmetagenome_2_FD_207603 | JGI IMG/M metagenome (GOLD analysis project Ga0326726, IMG submission 207603) | Lab enriched peat soil microbial communities from Michigan Hollow, Ithaca, NY, United States - MHF15MN | ecosystem: Environmental > Terrestrial > Soil > Wetlands > Peat | place: USA... | reverse complement strand
ATTGAAAGAGGGGAATTTGTGGCCATTATGGGGCCTTCGGGCTGCGGCAAATCGACTTTGATGCATATCCTTGGGTTTTTAGACAGGCCGACATACGGCCAGTATTTATTTGAGGGTCAGAACTTCGCCAGATTTTCGGACGACGAGTTGGCACAGATAAGGAATGAGAAAATCGGGTTCGTTTTCCAGAGCTATAATCTCTTGCCGCGAACCAGCGTCCTGGACAATGTCAAATTGCCTTTATTCTACAGCGAAAATAAACAAAACTTAAATTCGCTGGCCGAAGATGCGATCAGCGCTGTGGGCCTCGCCCAAAGGATCAATCACATGCCGAGCCAATTGTCCGGCGGCGAGCAGCAGCGGGTGGCGATTGCCCGGGCCCTGGTCAATAATCCTTCTTTGATCTTGGCAGATGAACCCACCGGCAACTTAGATTCAAAAGGAGGCGAGCAGATAATGGAAGTTCTGGAGGATCTGAACGAAAAAGGCCATACCATCGTTGTCGTCACGCACGAAAGTGAAACCGCGCGGTTTGCCAAGAGGATCATTAAAATGAAAGACGGCTGCATCATCGGAGATGAGATTGTCAGTGTCAGGCGCAAGGCTGGGGAAGGGATATTGAAATAATTTCTTCATTTATATATGGATATTTTTGCTCACAGTCTTTGGACAGGCGTGATTTACAATAAGGACAAAAAAATCTGGTGGCCGATTTTATTTGGCATCGCACCGGATCTTTTATCCAACGGCATTTATGTCGTTTTTTCCGTTTTTCGAGGGGCGACTTTCATTGACAGCTCGCGAGAGCATCTGAATCCGGCCAGACCCGATATTATCCCGCTGTTATATTCCATCACTCACAGTCTGATTTTTTTTGCGCTCGCATTTTTGGCCGTCTGGCTGATCTTGAAAAAGCCCTGGTGGCCGCTGGCGGCCTGGGGCATCCATATTTTAATTGATATTCCCGGCCACAGTGCCAATTTTTTTGCCACGCCGTTTCTCTACCCCTTATCTTCGTTTTCTGTCAATTCACCGATGAATTGGAGCAACATCCAAATAGTTTTTATTAATTATGCAATATTGGCGCTTATCTATTTTTGTTTTTTCATCGTCAAGAACAAAAGAAAGCATTTTGCGACTTATTTTAATGCGAAACGCAAATTATTGAAAAGATAAAAAGATGTCCATCAGAGATATTTTCAAAACCGCAACCAGAGCCTTAAGGATCAATAAAGGCCGAACGGCCTTGACCATGTTGGGTATTGTCATCGGCATAATGTCGATCATTTTGGTGATGTCCATCGGCCAGGGAGCGCAGAATTTGATCTTGGCGCAGATCCAGGGTTTGGGTTCCAAAACAATCGTCGTGCGGCCGGGTCGGCCGGCGACCGGACCGACCGATGTCACAACTCTTTTCGCCGATTCATTAAAAGAACGGGATTTAGTGGCGATGAAGGAAAAAAGCAATGTGCCGACCTTAGCCTCTGTTATGCCGATGGTTTTTGGCGCCGATAACGCTACTTATGGCAATACGAAATATCAGGTGACTATTTTTGGCGGCACGGATCTGGCCACAAAAATTTTTGACATCGAGGTTGTTGAAGGTCGTCATATAACCAGTGATGATGTTGCTTCAGCGGCGGATGTGGTCATCATCGGCTCCAAAGTCCAAGAAAAACTTTTTGGCATTGACAGCGCTTTGGGTAAAAAAATAAGGATTAAAGATAAAAGCCTGCGGGTGATCGGCATCTTGCCGACCAAAGGCCAGGTTTCCTTTTTTAATTTTGACGAAGCGGTTCTCCTGCCATATACAACGGCTCAGAATTACATTTTTGGCATAAAGTACTTTAATGAGCTGATTGTCCAGGCTGATTCAGATTCTTCGGTTAATCAGACGGTTCATGATATCCAGATAACGTTGCGCAATCTTCATAATATCTCTGATCCGTCAAAAGATGATTTTTTCATTGAAACTCAGGCTGATCTGGCTCAACGGGTCAGTACCATCACCAATGTCCTGACCTATTTTTTGACGATGGTGGCAGCGATTTCTTTATTGGTCGGCGGAATCGGCATTATGAACATAATGCTTGTTTCGGTGACCGAGCGGACGCGCGAAATCGGCCTGCGAAAAGCCATCGGCGCCAAAAACAACGATATTTTGACCCAGTTTCTGATCGAATCAGTGATTTTAACCTGTCTTGGCGGAGCAATTGGAATATTTTTTGGCATTATGCTGTCGTTCCTGGGAGCGATTATCATCGGCTATCTTTTGGGCCAGGCCTGGCCGCTGGGGATTTCATTTTTTGCCATATTGCTCGGCTTTTCGGTTTCGGCTTTCATCGGCATGGTTTTTGGCATTTATCCCGCCCGACGTGCCTCGCGCTTAAATCCAATTGAAGCGCTAAGATACGAGTAAATGCTTGATTTTTTGTTTGTTTTTTTATAACATAGATAAAATCAAAAGGAGGGAAAATCATGAAAATTGCAATCGCCGGTTCACACGGGGTCGGCAAAACTACTTTTGCCAGACAGTTAGCAAGAAAATTAGGTTACAGATATATTCCTGATATTGTCAGAAAAGAAGCGCCGAAAAAGGGTCTGGTCATTAATGAGAAGACACCGCCCGAAGTTCAATTTTATTTTGTTGCGACACAATGGCTTCTGGAAGCAAAGACGCCCGAAAGCTGGATCGCTGACAAATCTTTGCTGGATTATCTTGTCTATGGCGAGATCGTTGTTAAAGAAAAACTTTTCAGACGAACTATCAGAGAGCTGGTCAAGCGGAATGCTGATTATGACCTTGTATTCTATTTGCCGATTGAATTTCCGATGATGCAGGATGGACTGAGAAGTAACGACGAAGAATTCCGTCAAGTAGTCGATGTGCGTTACAAAAAGACACTTAAGGAGCTGGGGATAAAATATATTATTGTTTCGGGTTCACCCAAAGAACGGGTGCGGCAGGCGATGAGATATTTAAATCGCAAATAAAAATAACATAATTTCACGATGAATCTAGCGGGGCTTCTTTTAAAGAAGCCCTTTTATTTTTCTGCTTTTGGTGCTATCATGAAATCCAAGTTTAATGTGAAAAATAACATGAGCGCTTTTGAAAATATTATCGGACAGTTAAATAAAGCGGCAAAAATCGCTCAGATTGACGGTCATGTTTTGGATTTGCTGCAAAAACCGCAGCGGACTGTCGAAGTCAATTTTCCGGTTCGCCGGGATTCTGGAAAAACAGAGATTTTTCACGGCTATCGGGTCCAGCATAATAATTGGCGGGGGCCCTATAAGGGAGGCATCAGATTCCATCAGGAAGTCGATATAGAAGAAATAAAAACTTTGGCGCTCCTGATGACTTTAAAATGCGCGGTCGCGGGCATTCCCTTCGGCGGAGGGAAAGGCGGGGTAACGGTAAATCCTAAAAAATTGTCATCGAAAGAACTTGAGAGACTGACTCGCGGCTATACTCGGGCCATCGCCGATTTTATTGGGCCAAAAAAAGACGTGCCCGCACCTGATGTCTATACCGACGCAAGGATCATGGCCTGGTTGGCTGACGAATACAGTAAAATCGTCGGCCAGAAGACATTGGCCGCCGTGACCGGAAAACCACTGGCATTGGGCGGCTCGGCCGGCCGGGATGTGGCCACCGCCCTGGGAGGCGCTTATATCCTTGACGACGTTTTGAAAAAAACCGGCCTGGCGGGCAAAAAAATGACCGTTGCCGTTCAGGGATTCGGTAATGCCGGTTTCAATATCGCAAAATTTCTATATGAGCGCGGCCACAAAATTCTGGCGGTCAGCGATTCAGCGAGTGCGATCATGGCAACAAAAGAAACTTTCGACCGCGGTTTGGATCCCAAAGAGCTTCATGAGTGCAAAGACAGAACCGGCAGCGTCAGGGGATTTCCGGGCACCCGTAATATTTCGCAAAAATATATGTTATGCTGCTGTCCGTTTGATTTATTGGTGCCGGCCGCTCTGGGCGGTTTGATATCACGCGATGATGCCAAAAAAATGTCGGTTAAAATAATTTTGGAACTGGCCAACGGGCCGCTCAAGGAGGGAGCAGATTCTGTCTTGCGCGAACGCGGTATACTAGTTGTTCCGGATATTTTGGCCAACGCCGGCGGGGTAACGGTCTCCTATTTTGAATGGTTGCAGAACATAAAAGGCCTGCACTGGAGCGAGAAAAAAGTTTTTGGCGAGCTCAAAAAAATCATGTCAAAAAGTTTTAATTCAGTCTGGCAGATTAAAGAAAAATATAATACAGATATGCGTACGGCCGCCAATATTCTGGCGCTGGCCAGATTAGCGGTTGCATATAAAAAACATGATTAAACTGACCATTTTTGAACAAACAAAAACGGGATATTGCGGACCGGCGGCATTACGCATGATTTTGGATTTTTACGGATTTGTGATCAGCGAACAGGCACTGGGCAGGATCTGCCGGACAAGCGTTAGGGCCGGTACGAGTCCGGAAAATATGATCAACGGCATAAATTCTTTGGGTTGGCACGGCTTCTGGAAAGAAAATTCTGGGCTGGCCGATGTCAAGTATTTTTTGAAACAGGAAAGGCCGGTTCTGATCGAGTGGTTTTCTTTATACGGGGAATCATATGAGGGCCATTATTCTGTAATAATCGGCCTGGATAAACAGTATATATATTTGGCCGATCCGGAGATAGGCCGAGTCCGAAAGATACTCGTCGAGTCTTTTAAGAAAGTGTGGTTTGATTTTGAAGGGCCGCATTTGAAGCACGCCAGACGCATCTATTATGAATGGATGCTTGTCCCTTCGCCGGACCAATTGGCTAAAAATATCAAAGGTCATTACTTTTAAAACAAAAAGCAAAAATATGAAAAAGGGTTTAATCTTAGCTAGTTTGTTTATGTTGGCTGTCATATTGTTTCCGGGAATTGCCTCAGCGCAAATGATGTGGGGCAGGGGAGGCGGCTGGACAATGATGGGCGGTTTCGGCATATTCGGGATAATCCTGACTATAATTTTTTGGGTGTTTGTCATTTGGGCGATCGTGGCACTGGTTCGTTGGGGTATGTGGTCAAGCCACGGCGGAAGAAGCCGTTGGCACGGTGAAGATTCCGCTATCCAGATTTTAAAAGAGCGCTATGCCAAAGGTGAGATTAAGAAGGAAGAGTTCGAAGAGAAGATGAAGGACCTGGCTAAATAAAATTAAAACAATCAAATGCCCGAATTGCCGGAAGTAGAAACAATCAGATACCAGCTGGACAGTTTTTTGGCTGGAAAAAAAATTGCCAAAGTTAAAGTCAGTTTGCCAAAAATGGTCAAACTGCCATTGGCTCAATTTAAAAAAATCGTGGTCGGCGCAAAAATAAATTGTCTGGCCCGACGGGCCAAAATTTTAATATTTCAGCTGTCAAACGGCTGGAGCCTCTTGGTGCATTTGAAAATGTCAGGCCGGCTGATTTTCCGGGGCAAAGGAGAAAAATTGCAGCAAGCTGATTTAAAATGGAATCATCTTGTTTATGAATTTTCTGACGGCAGCCGGCTTTTTCATAACGATCTGCGGCAATTCGGCTATGTCAAAGCCGTCAAATCTGATGAGCTGGCGGATTTTTTTGCCGAGGAAAAGTTGGGTCCGGAACCGCTGGCCAAAGATTTTACGCTTGACGATTTCTCCGCTATTTTAAAAAAACGGCCGAAAGCCAAGATCAAGCAATTTTTGATGGATCCTCAAAATATCGCCGGCATCGGCAATATCTATTCGGACGAAATTTTATTTTTTGCCGGCATCCATCCTTTGCGCCGGGCCGGCGAATTGGCAGCGGCTAAGATCAAAAAAATATTTGAAGGGATCAGAAAAATTCTGCCCGAAGCGCTCAAATTTCGGGGGTCTTCGGACAATGATTATCTTGATGCCAAAGGCAAAAAAGGGGATTATGTGCCGCGGCTTAAAGTTTACGGCCGGGAAGGGGAAAAATGTAAAAAATGCAGTGGGATCGTCCAGCGTCTTAAGATCGGGGGCCGGAGCGCACATTTTTGTCCAAAATGCCAGATAATTTAAATTTTTTAACCATTGACTTTATTAATGAACGGAACTATAGTCTAAATAGAAGTAACTAATAATTTTAATTTTAACATTTTATGCTAACATTTGTTATTTTAGCAGTCATAGTAATAATCGGTCTTTGGTTTGCTCTGGCCTATAACCGCTTCATCAGGCTGAGAAAAAGAACCGATGAAGCTTGGTCCGATATCGATGTCCAGCTGAAAAGGCGGCACGATTTGATCCCTAATCTGGTGGAAACAGTCAAAGGTTATGCGAGCCATGAGCGTGAATTATTTGAAAAAGTGACGGAAGCCAGAGCCCAGGCGATTTCCGCTTCGGGCACGGCGGCCAAAGTCAAGGCGGAAAACGCGCTATCCGACACCTTAAAATCGCTGTTTGCGGTGGCGGAAAATTATCCGCAACTGCGGGCTTCGGAAAATTTTTCGAAGCTTCAGGAAGAGCTGGCCGACACGGAAAATAAGATCCAGGCAGCGCGCCGATTCTACAACGGCAACGTCAGAGACCTGAACACGGCTTTGGAAGTATTTCCTTCTAACATAGTAGCCAAGATCTTCGGATTCAAATCAGCCGAATTTTTCCAAGTGGCAGGTGAAGAAGAAAAAGAACCGGTTCAAGTGAAATTCTGAAATTATTGATAATTCAACAATCATCGGTTTAAATCACTTAGCTCGCGTTAAGTGATTTAAATTTGGATTTTAAGTTCTTTGCTGAAAATTATTTTACAAAAAGGAAGGGAAATTAAAAAATGGATCGTCAGAGAAGGCGGGTTTGCGATATTAAAAATACTCGGAAAAACGTTGGCCTTGTTAAGGAAGAAAGGATTTGATAAATTAATTGCCGTTCTGGTGCGCTTTTTAGGATCTTGATTTATTTTTTTGGAGAGCCGTTTCAGAAAAAAGAGCGGTTCTTTCTATTTTTTCTCAAGCTAAGATATAATATAAATAACAATGGAGTTTCTCAAGAAAATAAATCACGCGATTGCATCTAAAATCGGCTGGTTGAAATTATTTAAGATTTTCATCGGGGCGGCCGTTTTTTTAAGTTTTTTTTATGTATCTTTTAAGGAAATAGACCCGGATCTTGGCTGGCACCTGAAAGTCGGCCAATGGATTTATACTTATAAACAAATTCCGCATTTCGATGAATTCACGTATACCATGCCCGGCCACCGCTGGGTGGCGCATGAATGGTTCATGGAAGTGATTTTTTGGTTGGCGATGACCCATAATCTTTGGTGGATGGTCTGCCTCTTTTTTGCGCTGGCGGCATTTTTGCCGTTTTTTTTCTGGTTGAGGCGAACCAGATCAATATGGGCCATCCTATATCTTTTATTGGCGGTGACGGTCTTTTTGGGCATGATGGGCGTCAGGCCCCAAATATTGTCTTTTTCTATTTTCTTTTTGTGTTTTGAGATCTTATATCGGCGCTTTTGGGGCGATGGACAGGAAAAAAGAAAGAATCTTTTTTATATCGGCCTGCCCTTGCTTTTCTTTATCTGGGCCAATCTTCACGCCGGGTTCATCGCCGGCCTGACCCTTTTTATGATATTGTTTTTAGTTGACTTGATTTGGCCAAGAAGGACAGGCGGCAGAATTAACAAAGAAAGAATAACTAATTCGGCAGTTTTATTAATAAGCGTCGCGGTAACTTTTATCAATCCCTATGGTTTGGAATTATATCAGGAAATTTTTCGAACGGTTTTTTCTTCAAATATTGCCAGATATATTGTTGAATGCCTGCCGTTCTTTTATTTCAATTCGATCAGCTTTTCGGTGCTGATAGGTGCCGCTATATTCTTTATTTTAAAAGAATCAAAGAGATACCGGCTTAATTTTTTGGCGGCGGCGATCTTTTTTACGGCATCTTTTTTAAAATCATTCAGAATGATAACGATGTTTTTTGTGGTGACCATCCCATTAATCTTTTCGGGTATCGAGCGCGCCAAAACGCAGATTTTACAGGTCCGCCGCGTCTATCCTTTCGACCCCATGACAAGACGAATTCTTGAAGTTATCAGGGTGACGATTTTTTTATCGGTTCTCGTAATATTCGGGTATGGCATTATTAGTTTTCAGACGTTCAAATATCCCGACCGGGCGATTGACTTTTTGAAAAAATACAACCAGGAGAAAAAAGTGGATCATATTTTTAATGATTTTGGGTGGGGCGGTTATTTAATATGGAAAGCGCCGGAAATAAAGATTTTTATTGACGGCCGGATGCCCGCTTGGCGGGCAGATATCGGCCGGTCGGCCATGGATGATTATGTTAAGGTTTCTTATGCTCAAAACCAGGAAGATTGGCAGGCCGTGTTTGCCAGCAGACAGATTGATGTGGTCTTTTTAAGGAATGAACTGATTCTGCCAGAGCAAGACGGCTGGCTGAAAAAATATTTGCCCGAAGAAATAAAGCAATATATAGCGGAAAGAAAATATGATAAATTCCTCGTAAATTTTTTTGGCATAAAAAAGCTGATCAGCCTTAAAAAATCGTTAATGCAAAATGGCTGGCAGGTCATTTATGAGGATAATTTAGCCGTTATACTGAAGAAGCCTTAAGGGATTTGATTTTTTGGCCGGAAATAGTAAAATAAAAGAAATAAGCAAATTTAAAAAGTCGATCTAAAATCATTATGGCCACCAATCCTCCTCCGGACGGGGCGAGAAAGGGCGCGGTTCGCGACCGAGTCCAATATAAAAATCCCCGGACCAAGCTTTTTACAAAAGCCAGCTCCAAAACCGGCCGTTTTATGGACAACAAAACCAGCATGGGCAAGCTCAGCCGGTTCAAGGGCGTAAAGACCAAATAAAAAGTGCCAATCCAACCCCTTTAAATTTATGAGCAAGGTTATTTTTGATGTAGAAGCGGCGGGCGATTTTGAGAACCTGGATAAAGAAAGCCAGGATTATTTGTTAAAATACGCCGAGGATGACAAAGAAAAGGAAGAGGTAAAGCAAAGCGTCAGCCTGTGGCCGTTTTGCGGGCAGATCGTGGCGATCAGCATGCTAAATCCCGAATCGGACAAAGGCAAAGTTTATTTCCAGGCGCCGGCCGGGAAAACGGATGATTTTTCCGAAGACGGAGTGGATTTTGAGGCAAGCACGGAGAAAAAAATCCTGGAAAAGTTCTGGCAGAACATAAAAAATTATCATCAGTTCATTACTTTTAACGGCCGCGGCTTTGATTGTCCGTATCTCATGCTGCGAAGCGCGGTTTTGAAAGTCAGGCCGACCAGGAACTTGATGCCGCCGCGGTTTTCCGCCGATTGGCATATTGACCTCCTGGACCAGCTGACATTCTATGGCGCGTTCAGGAAATTCACCTTGGATTTTTATTGCCGGTCGCTGGGCATTATAAGCCCCAAAAAAGACGGCTTGAGCGGCGAAAAGGTTTCCCAATATTTCAAGGATGAAAAATATTTGGAGATTGCCCGCTATTGTTTAGCCGATACGCGCGCCACCGCCCAGCTCTATTCCCAGTGGCTGGAATATATCGCGCCTTAAATAAACATGCCGACCATTATCAAACCAACGCTGCTGGCGGTCATTCTGCTTGAGATCATAAGTCTTTTTTTCCTTTTATACATATACGATAAATTTGTTTCCAATCCCCAGAACTTTGCCTCGACGGCTGTTTTAAACAGACAGGCAAAGCTCAGGGGAGCCAATGCCGATTTGGAAAAACTGATAAATACGCCGTCCAAAAGCCCGTCTAATAAAAAATAATTTATAACTTATGAAAGAGCAACCGGATCTTCCTTTTTTAAAAGATTTAAAAGAAAAAGAATTGACAGGCAAGAGCCTTAAAGGCCGTGATTTGACCGAAAAAGAAAACGAAGAGTATGAGAGAGAAAGAGTGGTCAATGAAGGAAAGCCGACCTCGGAAGAAAAAAGTCGTCAGGCCGCCAAAAAAGCGCTTGATGAAATTCTGGAAAGGAAAAAAGAAGGCGAGGAAAAAAGCGAGAATTAGCTTTATCATTTGACTGTTGCAAAATTGTTTGCTATTTTAATAGAATGCGGTTAGATTTTATCATTAAAGTTAAATATCATGTCAGATAAAAAAATAATCATCATAGCAGTTATTTTGGCCTTAATTCTGATCGGGGCAGGTTG
>Ga0326726_10006931_pt1 | contig 10177 bp, 10 predicted proteins | sample MHFenrmetagenome_2_FD_207603 | JGI IMG/M metagenome (GOLD analysis project Ga0326726, IMG submission 207603) | Lab enriched peat soil microbial communities from Michigan Hollow, Ithaca, NY, United States - MHF15MN | ecosystem: Environmental > Terrestrial > Soil > Wetlands > Peat | place: USA... | reverse complement strand
GTGCCGGGTCCACGGATCCGGTCCCCGACGACGGGGTCGCGCGGAGGCCGACAACCGAACTGGAGGTCCATCCCCGTGCCGACCGTCTCCATGCGCCAGCTGCTCGAGGCCGGTGTCCACTTCGGCCACCAGACTCGCCGCTGGAACCCGAAGATGAAGCCGTACATCTTCGCGGAGCGCAACGGGATCCACATCATCGACCTGGCCCAGACCGTCAAGGGCCTCGACGTCGCGCTCGCCGCCGTCGGCGAGACGGTTGCCCGCGGTGAGCAGGTCCTGTTCGTGGGAACCAAGAAGCAGGCCCAGGAGCCGGTCGCTCAGGAGGCGGCCCGGGCGTCCCAGCCGTACGTCAACAAGCGCTGGCTCGGCGGGATGCTCACGAACTTCGTCACGATCAAGAAGCGGATCGCGCTCATGGAGCAGCTCGAGGCGCGCCAGGCCAACGGCGATTTCGAGCGGATGTCGAAGAAGGAGGCGGCCAAGCTCCAGGAGGAGCTGACCAAGCTGTCCGGGACGCTCGGCGGGATCCGCAAGATGAAGCGGCTGCCCGGCCTCGTCTTCGTGGTCGATCCGCACCGCGAGCGGATTGCGGTCACCGAGGCCAACAAGCTCGAGATCCCGCTCGTCGGGACCGGCGACACGAACGTCGACCCGGATGAGCTGACCTACGTCATCCCAGGCAACGACGACGCGATCCGGGCGATCCGGCTGCTCTGCTCGCTCGTGGCCGACGCCGCGATCGAAGGCGCCCGGGAGCGTGCCGAGCGTGCCGCGGTCGAGCCCGAACCCGAGGTCGTCGCCGCCGTCGAGCCCGAGATCGAGGAGGGCGAGCCGTCCGACGCGCTCGTCGCGGCCCTGGCCGGCGGCGCGGCCCTGACCTTCGAGCCCGACGCCGACGAGGACGACCTCCTGCCGGGCGCGCGAACGCTCGCCACCGCGGTCGATCAAGTCCCGGCCGAGGCCTCGCCCGATGAGATCGCGGCCGAGCTCGCCCGCGAGGCCAGCGAGCGAGCCGACGAGGACGGCGGGGGCACGCCGATCGCCGTCTGACCGGCGATTTCCCACATGCGACACCCCGGGGCGGGTGCGTCCGCCCGCCGACACCGAACAGGAGCACACGAAACACATGGCGGATATCTCGGCCCAGGCGGTCAAGCAGCTGCGCGAGCTGACCGGCGCCGGGTTCATGGACTGCAAGCGAGCGCTCGAGGAGACCGGCGGCGACGTCGACCGGGCCGTTGCCCTGCTCAAGGAGCGCGGCCAGGCGGCCGCCGCGAAGAAGGAAGGGCGTGAGGCGCGCGAGGGGCTCATCGGGAGCTACATCCACACCGGCGGCCGGATCGGCGTGCTCATCGAGGTCAACTGCGAGACTGACTTCGTCGCTCGCAACGAGCAGTTCCAGAAGCTCGTCCGGGACCTCGCCATCCAGGTCGCCGGGCTCGAGCCCGAGTACGTCGACGCGGACCACATCCCCGCGGACGTCCTCGAGGGCAGGCGGGCCGAGCTGCTGGCCGATCCGGCCACCCAGAAGAAGCCCGAGGCGATCCGAGCCCAGATCGTCGACGGTCAGCTCAAGAAGTGGTTCAAGGAGGTTTGCCTGCTCGAGCAGCCGTTCCGGGACACCGAGCAGACCGTCCGCGAGTTGATCACCGACGCAATCGCCACAATCGGCGAGAACATCGTCGTCCGCCGCTTCACCCGCTACAAGCTCGGGGACGAGGCATGAGCGAACCGGGCGTCGCCGTCCCGTCCGCCCCGGCCGGCCAGGTCCGCTACCGGCGGGTCCTCCTCAAGCTGTCCGGCGAGGCGCTCCTCGGCACCCGCCAGTACGGGGTCGACCCGGAGTTCTGCCGCGCGATCGCCGAGCAGGTCGCCCGCGTCCAGCGGCTCGGTGTCGAGGTCGGCATCGTCGTCGGCGGCGGCAACATCTTCCGCGGCCTGGCCGCGTCCGCTCGCGGGATGGACCGGGCGACGGGCGACTACATCGGGATGCTGGCGACCGTGATGAACGGGCTCGCCCTCCAGGACGCGCTCGAGAAGGTCGGCGTGCCGACCAGGGTCATGACCGCGATCGCGATGCACGAGGTCGCCGAGCCGTACATCCGCCGCCGCGCCGTCCGGCACCTCGAGAAGGGTCGGGTCATCATCTTCGTGGCCGGGACCGGCAACCCGTACTTCACGACCGACTCCGCGGCTGCCCTCCGGGCCGTCGAGATCGGTGCCGAGGTCCTGCTCAAGGCGACCAAGGTCGACGGCGTCTACGACAGCGATCCGGTCACCAACCCACATGCGGAGCGCTACGCTCAGCTCGGCTATGCCGACCTGCTCCGCGACCAGCTCAAGGTGATGGACGCAGCGGCGGTCTCCCTGTGCATGGAGAACGACCTGCCGATCGTGGTGTTCAACCTCAACGACCCCGACAACATCGTCCGGGTGGCCCGGGGTGAGCCGGTGGGTACCCTGATCTCGGGAGGCAGCCGCGCATGAGCAGCGAGATTCTCGCCTCGACCGAACGCAAGATGGCCCGCGCCGTCGAAGCCATGGAGCGCGACTTCCAGGGGCTTCGGACCGGCCGCGCTTCGACCTCGCTCGTCGACCGGATCATCGTCGAGTACTACGGCACGCCGACCCCGCTCAACCAGCTCGCCGGGATCAGCGTCCCGGAGGCCCACCAGATCGTGATCCAGCCGTGGGATCGGGGGGTCCTCGGGGCGATCGAGAAGGCGATCCAGAAGAGCGACATCGGGCTCGTCCCGAACGTCGACGGGGCGGTCGTCCGGCTGAACATCCCGCCGCTCACCGAGGAGCGGCGGCGCGAGATCGTGAAGTCGGTCCACAAGCGGATGGAGGAGGCGCGGGTCGAGATCCGCAACCTCCGCCGCGAGGCGAACGATGCGATTCGCAAGGAGGAGCGCGACGGGGAGCTCGGCAGCGATGCCGCCCACCGCGAGGTCGACGCCCTCCAGAAGCTCACCGATCGCTACGTCGCGGAGGTCGACCAGGCCGGCGACCACAAGGAGCGCGAGGTGATGGAGGTCTAGTGGCGCGCTCGCCGCTGGCCCGCCCGACCGACGCCCCGCCCAGCGCCCACGCCCCGGACGCGCCGGCTGCGCCGCCGTCGGAGAGCGGTCGCGCCGCCCCCGAGCCGATCGTCCCGCCCGAGGAGTCGCCCCGCCACGTGGCGATCATCATGGACGGCAACCGGCGCTGGGCGCGAGCGCACGGCCTGCCCGAGCTCGAGGGTCATGCCGCCGGCGTCGAAGCGATCCGGACCGTCCTTCGCCACGCCGTCCGACGCGGCGTCCCCGTCCTCACCCTGTACGCCTTCAGCCGCGAGAACTGGGCCCGGCCCGACGACGAGGTCGCCGGGTTGTTCGGCCTGCTCGAGTCGGCGATCCGGAGCGAGACCGACGAGCTCCGCCGCGAGGGCGTCCGCGTCCGCCTGCTCGGTCGGGTGGACGAGCTGCCCGCCGATACCCGACGGTCGCTCGAGTCTGCACTCGAGGCAACGGCCGGCGGCGATCGGCTCCTCCTGAACGTCGCCTTCAACTATGCCGGGCGGACGGAGCTGGTCGACGCGATCCGGCGGCTCGCGGCGAGCGGGATTGCGCCGGAGTCGATCGACGAGGCGACGGTCTCGGCCGCGCTCTACACCGCCGGCCTGCCCGACCCGGACCTCGTGATCCGGACCGGCGGCGAGCAGCGCCTGAGCAACTTCCTGATCTGGCAGTCGGCTTACGCCGAGCTCTACGTCAGCCCGCTCCTCTGGCCGGACTTCGACGCCGACGCCTTCGACGCCGCGCTGCTCGAGTTCGCCAGCCGGACGCGTCGCTTCGGTCGGTAGGGGAGCTCACGATGCGGGAGCGGGCGATGAGCGCCGCGCTGTTCGTCCCGCCGCTCATCGTCGTCCTGTTCCTCGGCGGCTACTGGATCGCCGGGCTGATCCTCGTGGCCGCGGGTCTCGGTGCGCTCGAAGCACTCCGGCTCGTCCGGCTCGCCGGCTATCCGGTGCTCGTCGGGTTGGGCGTCGTCATCGCCCTGGCGGTGGTGGTCGACGCCTCGGTCCCGGTCGACCTGACCGGGTCGGCGGCGATCCTGGTCGCCGTGGCCGTCATCCTGGCCGCCGTCGGGGCGTTCGCGCGGCTCGACCCGCGCGAGGGTCTGGCGACCTGGATGGGCACCGTCTTTGGCGGGGTCTACGTCGGGATGCTCGCGTTCGTCGTCCGGCTCGGCAACGCGGCCCCGGACCTGCCCGCGAGCGCCCCGCTGTCCCCGTACCTCGACGGCCAGCGAGCCTGGGTCCTCGTCCTCGTCCTCACCGTCTGGGCCTACGACACGGGGGCGTACCTGATCGGCAAGACGTTCGGCGTGCGCTTCGGCGAGGCGACTGGTCTGACGAAGTTCCTCACCCACCTCTCACCCTCGAAGACCTACGCCGGATTGTTCGGCGGGCTCGCGGCGACGACGATCGTGCTCGGCCTCGGGCTGTGGGCCGTCGGCGCGCCGGCCTGGCAGGCGCTCATCGTCGGGCCGCTCGTCGGGCTGGCGGCGCAGGCCGGCGACCTGGCCGAATCCATGCTCAAGCGAGCCGCCGGGTCGAAGGACTCCAGCCATCTCATCCCGGGTCACGGCGGGATCCTCGATCGGATCGATTCGTTCCTGTTCGCGGCGCCGGTCCTCACCCTCTACGTGCTGACGTTCCTGACGTGAGCGCGACCGTGGCATCGCCTGTCCGGGTGGCGCTCCTGGGCTCGGGCGGCTCGATCGGTCGCCAGGCGGTCGATGTCTTCGTCGGGCTGGGCGAGGCGATCCGGGTGGTGGCCCTGGCCACCGGTCACCAGGCCGAGCTGCTCGAGACACAGGCACGGCAGCTCCGGCCGCTCGCGGTCGCACTGCCCGGCGATCCGGCTGCCGCCGGCCGGCTCGACCTGCCGGAAGGAACGGCGATCGTGCAGGGCCCCGATGCCCTCGAGCGGCTCGCGACCCGCGACGATGTCGACCTCGTGGTCGTGGGCACCGGCGGGATCGTCAGCCTTGGACCGGTCCTGGCCGCGTTGCGCGCTGGCAAGGTCGTGGCGACGGCCAACAAGGAGACGCTCGTGGCGGGCGGCCATCTCGTGATGCCGCTCGCCCGGGAGCGCGCCGCGGTCGTGAGTGCCACGGTCCCCGGCGACCCGCTCGCAAGCCCGCTCGCCTGGCTCCGGCCGATCGACTCCGAGCACTCCGCGATCTGGCAGTGCCTGGCCGGCGAGGCGCCGTCCGCGATCGCCCGGCTCATCCTGACCGGCTCGGGTGGTCCGTTCCTCGACGCGACCCCGACCGAGCTCGAGGCCGTCCGGCCTGACCAGGCCCTGCGCCACCCGACCTGGTCGATGGGGGCAAAGATCACGATCGACTCGGCCACGCTCGCGAACAAGGGCCTGGAGGTGATCGAGGCGCACTGGCTGTACGATGTCGAATACGACGCGATCGACGTCGTCATCCACCCGCAGAGCATCGTCCACTCGGCCGTCCAGTTCGTGGACGGGTCGCTGAAGGCGCAGCTCGGAACGCCGGACATGCGCCTTCCCATCCAGTACGCCGTGACCTATCCGACCCGCCATCCGTCGCCGGCGCCCGCGCCGGACCTCATCGCCGCCGTCAGGCTCGACTTCCGCGCGCCCGACGAGACCCGCTTCCCGGCGCTCCGGATCGCCCGCGCGGCCGGCCGGCTCGGCTCCCGGGCGACGACCGCGCTCATCGCCGCCGACGAGGTCGCCGTGGCCCGCTTCCTCGACGGCACGCTCGACTTCCCGGGGATCGCCCGGACGCTCGGCTCCGCCGTCGAGCGGTTCGGGTCGGGTCCGAACCAGTCACCGGACCTGGACGAGCTGATCGCCCTCGACGCCGAGGTTCGGACGGCCTACGGTCCGGTCCGGATCAGCTCATGAGCCCGGCCCGATGAGCCCGATCGTCCAGAGCGCCATTACGATCGTCATCTTCGTGGTGATGCTCGGCGCGCTCGTCGTGATCCACGAGCTCGGCCACTTCGTGACGGCCCGGCTGGCCGGCGTCCGCGTCCTCGAGTTCGGGATCGGCTTCCCGCCCCGCGCGAAGGTCCTCCGGTCGGAGGGCGAGACGCTCTACACGCTCAACTGGCTGCCGATCGGCGGCTTCGTCCGGCTCGAGGGCGAGGACGGCGAGTCGGAGGACCCGCGCTCGTTCGTGCGCGCGTCGCTACCCAAGAAGGTGATCATCCTGATCGCCGGCGTGCTGATGAACCTTGCCCTGGCGTTCGCGATCTTCTTCGCGATCTCGGCCGTCGCCAACCCGACCTGGGTCCTGACGATCGACGAGGTCCAGACCGGCAGCCCGGCCGCCGTCGCGGGGCTGGCCGTCGGCGACCAGGTCGCAAGCCTCAACGGCACGCCGTTCGACGGCTTCGGCAACCCGGGCGTGACCCTCCGCGACCATGCCGGCGAGACGGTCCAGCTCGGCATCGTCCGGGCCGATGGCACGCCCACGACGGTCGACGCCAGGCTGCGCTCGCAGGCGGACATCACGATCACGAGCGGCGCGCTCGGGATCAAGTTCCAGCCATCGATCGCCTACGCCCAGAACCCGCCGGGTGAGGCGGTGCGGATGGGAATCGCACGGACGAGCGAGGCGCTCACGCTCATCTGGAACGGGCTCGGCCAGCTGGCCGACTCGGTCGTCAACCGGCCAACCGAGCCACCGCCCGTCGCCGGCCCGATCGGGATCGCCAGCCAGGTCGGCGACGTCTTCTGGCAGCTCGGAGCCGTCTACACGCTGTACCTGGCCGGGATCCTGTCGGCCAACCTGGCCCTCGTGAACATCCTGCCCTTCCCGCCCCTCGACGGCGGGCGGATCGCGATCCTCCTGCTCAAGGCCGTCGCCGGCGAGCGGGTGAGCGTCCGCGCCGAGCGGCTGACCTACTTCGTCGGGTTCGTCTGCCTGATGGCGTTCCTGGCCTGGATCTCGTTCTTCGACATCACGGCCCCGGGCCGGGGCCAGTGACCGACACGGCGCCGCCGCCCCCCGCGGCCGGCCCGACCGCGGACGCCCGCCGACCGGGTCGCCGGCCGACGGTCGACGTCGATGTCGGTGGCGTCCTCGTCGGCAGCCGCCACCCGATCGTGGTCCAGTCGATGACGAACACGGACACGGCCGACCCGGATGCCACCGCGATCCAGGTCGCCCGGCTCGCCCACGCCGGCAGCGAGCTCGTCCGGGTCACGGTCAACACGGAGGAGGCCGCCGCGGCCGTGCCCGAGATGGTCCGCCGCGTGCGCGGGCTCGGGGTGGACGTGCCCGTCATCGGCGACTTCCACTACAACGGCCACGCGCTCCTGGCGAAGTACCCCGAGATGGCCGCCGCCCTGGCCAAGTACCGGATCAACCCCGGCAACGTCGGGGCGAAGCGCCACGACGAGCACTTCCAGACGATTGTCCGGGTGGCGATCGAGAACGACAAGCCGGTTCGGATCGGGGTCAATTGGGGCTCGCTCGACCAGGCCCTGCTGACCGAGCTCATGGACGCCAACGCCCGGGCCGCGGAGCCGCGCGACGCGCGCGACGTGATGATCGAGGCGATGGTCGAATCGGCGATCCGCTCGGCCGAGCTGGCCGAGGCGACCGGGCTCGGTCACGACCGGATCATCCTGTCGGCCAAGGTCTCGGGCGTCGCCGACCTGGTCGACGTCTACCGCCTGCTCGCGCCGCGGAGCGACTACCCGCTCCATCTCGGGCTGACCGAGGCCGGAATGGGGATGAAGGGGATCGTCGGCTCGACCGCCGGGCTCGCCCTCCTCCTGAGCGAGGGCATCGGCGACACGATCCGGGTGTCCCTGACCCCGGAGCCCGGCGCCGGGCGCGAGCTCGAGGTCGAGGTGGCCCAACAGATCCTCCAGTCGCTCGGGTTGCGCTCGTTCCTGCCCCAGGTCAGCGCCTGTCCCGGCTGCGGTCGGACGACCTCGACGTTCTTCCAGGAGATGGCCCGCGACATCCAGCTCTATCTCAAGGACCGGATGCCCCAGTGGCGGGCGACCTATCCCGGTGTCGAGGACCTGCGGGTCGCGGTCATGGGCTGCGTCGTCAACGGCCCCGGCGAAAGCAAGCACGCCGACATCGGGATCAGCCTGCCGGGCACGTTCGAGGAGCCGGTTGCGCCGGTGTTCATCGACGGCCGGCTCGACCGCACGCTCCGCGGCGAGCGGATCGTGCCCGAATTCCTGGCGATCCTCGACGGCTACGTCGAAGGCCGGTTCGGCCGGTCCGCGAGCGGGGGCGTTTGAGGGGCATCCCGCACGCGGTGTATACTTTCGGCAATTGAACGGCCGCTCCGTGACGTGGGTGACCCCCACGTTTTGTTTTGAGCGGGCCGTGATCCGGGGTCGGCGCAATGCGCCGGCCGCAGTCGTGCGGGAGGCGACCAGTGAATCGGGACTTCGTCACCGCCCTGCTGCAGCTCAACGCCGAGAAGCAGGTCCCGCGCGACCAGCTCATCCGGACCGTCGAGGACGCGATCCAGTCGGCCTATCGGCGGACCGAGGGCGACGAGGACATCCAGGTCCGGATCGACGGCGAGACCGGCCAGATCCGGGTGTTCCGGGCGCGCCGGGCGGTCTCCGAGGTCGAGGACCCGGCGACCGAGCTCAACCTCGACGATGCCCACACCTATGACCCACACGCCCAGCTCGGCGATCTCGTCACCACCGAGGAGCTCGACCCGGAGGCGTTCGGCCGGATCCACGCCCAGACGGCCAAGCAGGTCGTCCTCCAGCGGCTCCGCGAGGCCGAGCGCGACGTCGCCTACGACCAGTTCGCGAGCCGCGAGGGGGAGCTCATCACCGGGACCGTCAACCGGGTCGAGCCGCGGGCGATCATCCTCGACCTGACCGGCCAGGGCGGGATCGCCCGGGCCGAGGCGATCCTGGCCACGACCGAGCAGTCGCCGCTCGAGCACTACCGGATCGGCCAGCCGGTCAAGGCCTACGTCCTCGAGGTCCGACGCGGCCTGCGCGGGCCGCAGCTGTTCGTCAGCCGCGCCCACAAGAACTTCCTCCGCCGCCTGTTCGAGCTCGAGGTCCCCGAGATCCACAGCGGGACGGTCGAGGTCAAGGCGATCGCCCGCGAGGCGGGCTCGCGCTCGAAGGTCGCGGTCGCGAGCCGCCAGGAGGGCCTCGACCCGGTCGGGGCCACCGTCGGCCAGCGCGGCGCGCGGGTGCAGGCCGTCGTGGCCGAGCTCGCGGGCGAGAAGATCGACGTGATCCCCTGGAACGACGACCCGGCGGTCTTCGTCGCCAACGCGCTCAGCCCGGCCCAGGTCCTCGACGTCTCGATCGACGAGGAGCATCGCATCGCGAGCGTGACCGTGCCCGAGCGGATGCTCTCGCTGGCGATCGGCCGCGAGGGCCAGAACGCGCGCCTGGCGGCCAAGCTGACCGGCTGGCGGATCGACATCCGGAGCGACGTCTCGGTCGCCGAGGCCAAGGCCGCGGCTGCGGCCGAGGCGGCCTCAGCGAGCGCCGCCGGGGCGGCAACTGCGCCCGCGACCGCCGAGGCGCCCGCCAGGCCGAAGACGACCCGGGCGAAGAAGCCACCGGCTGCCGACGTCGTCGCCGCCGAGGCCCCCACGGACGCCGCAGCGGCCGCCACGGCCGCGCCCAAGCCGCGGGCGACGCGGAAGAAGGCGGAGACCGCGCCTGCACCGGCTCCCGAGCCGGTCGCGGCCGAGCCGGTCGCGGCCGAGGCCAAGCCCAAGACCACCCGGCGCAAGAAGGCCGAGCCCGTCGAAGAGGTGTCGTCGTAGCCCGGCCGGGCCAGGACGGACGCTCCCGGCCGGTCCCGACCCGGACGTGCGTCGCCTGCCGCACCTCGAGCGCCAAGCGTGAGCTCGTCCGGATCGTCCGGACGCCCGACGGACGGGTCGTCAGCGATCCGACCGGACGGCTCGCCGGGCGCGGCGCCTACCTGTGTGCCGACGGCCACTGCTGGGGCACCGCCCTCGAGCGCGGGTCGCTCAGCCGAGCCCTCGGGGTGCCCCTCCCGGCCGCGCTCCGCGACGAGCTCGCGGCGCGGGCGGGTACGATGAAGACGATGAACGAAGGAGGAAGCCAGCGTGGCGAGGAGTAGGAGCGGCACTCGTGGCCGGCGCGGCCCGCGGAAGCCGCAGCGT
>Ga0326726_10006930_pt1 | contig 10178 bp, 9 predicted proteins | sample MHFenrmetagenome_2_FD_207603 | JGI IMG/M metagenome (GOLD analysis project Ga0326726, IMG submission 207603) | Lab enriched peat soil microbial communities from Michigan Hollow, Ithaca, NY, United States - MHF15MN | ecosystem: Environmental > Terrestrial > Soil > Wetlands > Peat | place: USA... | reverse complement strand
GCACATTACGGTGCACAGCGTGCGCGAGTTCCTCGCGGTCTATATGAATGCAGTGCGATCGGAACAGTGAGGTCAGAACCATGAGCCCAAGAAAATGAGCCCAAGAACATGAGTAAGTACCAGCCCCGCATCGATGTCGCAAATCTCGCCGCGCTCGACGTTCACACACACGCGAACATTTCCGGCCGCGACCCGCCGGATCCATGCTCAGTCATCCTCGACGAAGCGATGGCGAAGTATTTCAAGTCGAGCAAGCCGCCGACCATTCCGGAAGTCGCGGCCTACTACCGCCAGCGCAAGATGGCGGCGGTGATATTCGCTGTCGACTCCGAATCCGAAATGGGTTTCACCCGCATTGCGAACGAGGAAGTCGCCGAGGTCGCGGCCGAAAACAACGATGTGTTGATTCCGTTCGCCAGCATCGACCCGGCGAAGGGCAAGATGGGCGTGCGCGAGGCGCGGCGCCTCATCGAAGACTACGGTGTCCGCGGATTCAAATTTCATCCCTCGTCGCAGGGCTTCTATCCGAACGATCGGAAGGCGTACCCGCTCTACGAAGTGATCGCCGGCGCGAAGCTGCCCGCGCTCTTTCACACGGGTCAAACCGGCGTCGGCGCGGGAGTGCCGGGCGGACTCGGCATTCGCCTGAAATATTCGAATCCCATGTACGTCGATGATGTCGCGGTGGACTTTCCCGACATGCCGATCATCCTCGCGCATCCATCCTTCCCGTGGCAGGACGAAGCGCTCTCGGTTGCAACCCACAAGCCGACGGTTTACATCGACCTCTCCGGCTGGTCGCCGAAATACTTTCCTCCGAGTCTCGTGCAGTACGCGAACACGCTCCTGAAGGATCGCGTGCTGTTCGGCTCGGATTATCCGGTGATCACACCCGACCGCTGGATTGCGGATTTCGAGAAGCTGCCGATCAAGCCCGAAGTCCGGCCCCTGATCATGAAGGAAAATGCTGTGCGTCTTCTCGGCCTGAAGAAATAGGCGGCGGAACGCGACCGAAAGAAATTCTGCAGGCTCCAGCCGTGCGTATCGCGTATCCTGATCTTCCAGTGCCGTTTTCGCGGCCCATGGAAAATTTCTGCCTGCCGGAGCTGATGGGCAATTGAGCATGACCGACATTGTCGTTCCCCAGGATCTGTGGGATTCGGAAGATGAGGGCGTTCTCGCCAAGTGGGTCTGCGCCGACGGCAGCGCCGTGCAGAAGGGCGCGCTCATTGCCGAGATCACCGTCGAGAAAGCGGAGCTCGAATTGCTGGCGCCCGCCAGTGGCCGGCTGAAGATCCTCGTGCAACCGGAAACGACCATTCGCAAAGGCCAGGTCGTCGGCACCATCGAGCCCGCGTGACGCTCGCGCTCGAACAGTCGCTGCTCGCTGAATTCACCGCACATACCCTGCCATCGCGGACACTTGTCTGGGAGAGCCAGCCGGTGCTCGTCGTTTCGCCCTCGGATCGACAGCTGCCGCGCTTCGCGAACGCCGCCAACGCATCGGCGATCGACGGTTGGCCGGTCTCCGTGCGCACGAGCGGCGGATCGGCCGTGCCGCTCGGACCCGGCGTCCTCTGTTATACCGTGCTGACTTCGTGGAGCGGCTCGCCGCCCGCTCTCGCGCATGGCTACGAACTGGTCTGCAAGCCCATTGTCGCCGCGCTCGCTCACTTCGGCCTCAGTGCGACGATTGGCCCGGCCCACGGCTCGTTCTGCGACGGCAAGTACAACGTACTGGTCAACGGCCGCAAGATCGCCGGCACTGCCCAGCGCCGCACCGCCCGCGCCGACGGCGGGGCCCTGCTCTCGCATGCGGTGATCATTGTCGACGCCGATCCGGCCGTACTCACGACCGTGGTATCGAAGTTCTACGAACGGGCCGGCGGCGATCGCAAATTCATCGCCGCGAGCGTGACCTCGCTCAGGCAATGCCTGCCGAAGTTCAAGGGCGACCTGCGCGCCGAACTCATCGCCGCCCTGACCTGAACTCGTGAAGAAGAATTTTCCGACCAGACAGATCGAGCTGCTACCCGGCTAGCTTCGTGCGGAGAGGTCCTTTCGGGATCGTAGAAAACAGGATGTTTTTTCCGAAGCCTACAGGGATGTATTTACGGCGGTCCCGAAAGGACCTCTCCGCATGAAGCTAGCCAAAACGCACTACTCAAATTGAGCGGCGGTGCTCTTGTAGGCAGTAGTGGCAATCTTCTCGAGCGGCCACGGCCGAATGTCCTTCGACAGCACTTCGATACCGACCGGCCCCTTGTAGTGCGAACCCGCCATCATCGACGTGAAGCCCTTCACGTCGAACTCTCCGTAGCCGCAGAGCTTTCGGTACTGCGTCGTTTCCTCGGCGAGATCCTGCGTCGGCGGCTTCAAGTACCCGTCGTTGATCTCGACCCCCAGGAAATATTCTTTGGGAAACTTCCACACGTCGGCGTACGGAATCTTGAGCTTCACGATGTGCCACAGGTCGAAGATGATGCCGCCGTTCTTCGCTGCCGCGCCCTCACAGAGTGCACGCGCCTTCTCGAGCGTATTGATCTCGCAGAACGGCATGATCTCGAACCCGATCTTCGTGCCGATCTTCTCCGCTTCGCGGCAAAGCTTGCCGAACTCGTCGATCATCTGCGGCATGGGAACCTTGGTGTTGAAGAAATCGCCGACCTTGACGTGCCGGCCGCCGAGCTGCACCGCCGCATCGAACAGCAACTTCTTGCGCTTGTCCGCCTCGCGCCGCTTCTCGCCCTCAAGAAACCAGTCGCCGAGAAATTCGATCTCGATGTGCTTCATGCCGTTGTCGTCGAGAATCTTCTTCATCTCCTTCAAGCTGCGGGTCTTCATCACGTGCTCGAGGTCGGCGTGCCAGAGACCGACGCCCTTGAAGCCCGCGCGCGCCACCGCTTCGATGCGCTCCTTGAATTCGAAGGTGCTGTATTCCTTGTCGGTATGCGGCAAGGCGCCACCACCAAAGGTCCAGTACGAAGCGATCAGGTCGGGTGTGCGGCTCGGTGTATTGGCCATGGCTATTCTCGTTCGGTGATTTATCTTCAGTGACTGTTGTAGCGCGCGCGGCATTCACAGTCGAGCGCGGCCGTCGTGGTCGTAAAGGCTGTCGTCACGACCTCCTCAAGCGGGAGCTTGCGCACATCGGTTGACAGTACCTCGATGCCGTAAGGGCCGTGGAAGCCGGCGACAGCGAGCGCCGAAATCATGGCATGCACGTCGAACTCGCCGGTGCCGCAGAATTTCCGGTGATTGAGGGTTTCTTCGACGAGGCTCCACTCGGGCGGCGGTTTTCGATAACCGTCGTTCATCTCGACGCCGAGAATGTACTTGAGCGGCACCGCGCGCAACTCCTCGTAGGGGATTCTGAGCTTCTCGATGTGCCAGAAGTCGAACATGATGCCGCCGTTCTTCGCGCCCGCGCTATCGAGCATCGTCAGCGTATCCTTGAGCGATGTCAGCATCGAGAACGGCATCAGTTCAAATAGAATCCGCGTGCCGTGCTCCGCGCCGTCCTTGCAAAGCGCGCGCCAGGCTTCGATGAGCTTCGGCATCTCGATCCGGCTGTTGTCGAAATCGCCCACCTTGACGTGACGCGCGCCAAAAACCTCGGCCGCCGTGAGCAGGAGCTTCTTGCGTTCATCCGATGCTTTCTTCTTGTCGCCCTCAAGGAACCAGCCGGTCAGAAACTCGAGCTCAACGTGCTTGATGCCATTGTCCGCGAAGATGCTCTTCATTTCCCTGAGCGTGCGCTTCTCGAGGATCTTCGCGAGATCCGCGTGCCACAACCCCATGCCCCGAAAGCCGGCCTTGGAGAGAGCCTCCACGCGATCGCGAAACTCGAAGGTCGCGAACTCCTTGTCGGTATGCGGCAGCGCGCCGCCCGCGAACGTCCAGTAGGAGCCGAGCAATTCCGGCAGCGGCAGCTTTTCTGCCTTGTTCTCTGCCTTGTCCTCGAGCGGCGCGCCGAACGCGCTGGCCGCGAGCACGGCGGCCGAACCGCCAAGGAAATCTCTGCGATTGAGTGTCATCGTCAGGCGGCCATTGCGCTTACTTCATGCTCATGGCGCTGACGCGACCGATGCCGGACTTCGATCAGGTCAGAAGGGATAGTGGCGCGGGGTTGTCTGGATGGTGATCCAGCGCAGCTCGGTGAACGCGTCGATGCCCGCTTTGCCGCCGAAGCGGCCATAGCCAGAACCCTTGACACCGCCGAACGGCATCTGCGCTTCGTCGTGCACCGTCGGTCCATTCACATGGCAGATGCCGGAATCGATGCGCCGCGCAACACCGAGGGCGCGCGCGATGTCGCGGCCGAAAACCGCCGCGGACAAACCGTATTCGGTGTCGTTCGCGAGGCGTACCGCGTCGTCCACCGTCTTCACGCGTGTAATCGACACTTGCGGTCCGAAGGATTCCTCGCGGAACAGATCCATGTCGGGCGTTACGTAATCGACAACAATACCCTTCATGAGCGTACCGGTGGCCTCGCCGCCGACGAGCACTTTGGCGCCTTTGCCGACGGCGTTCTTGACGAGCCGCTGCACGCGATCGACCGTCGGCTGGCCGACGACCGAGCCGAGCACTACTTCGCCCTTGCGCGGATCGCCTGACGGCAGAGTAGCAATACGCTTGGCGAGCTTGCCCGCGAATTGATCGGCGATCTTCTCATCGACGATGACGCGTTCGGTCGACATGCAGATCTGTCCGGAGTTGACGTATCCGCCGAAAACCGTCGCATCGACAGCGGCGTCGACATCGGCGTCATCCAGCACGACGAGCGGGGCCTTGCCGCCGAGCTCGAGCAGGATCGGCTTCAAATACTTGGCCGCGGTCATCGCCAGAATCCTGCCGACACGCGTCGAGCCGGTGAAATTCACGCGCCGCACGGCCGGATGGCCGATGAGCGCCTCGGAAACCTCCGCGGCGTTCTTCGGATCATTGGTGATGACGTTGACGACGCCTTCGCCGAGGCCCGCCTCGCGCAGTACCGCGCCGATCAGGCGATGCGTGGCCGGGCAGATCTCCGAAGCTTTCAGAATGACGGTGTTGCCGCAGGCGAGCGGCATCGCGATCGCGCGGACGCCGAGAATGATCGGCGCATTCCACGGCGCGAAGCCGAGCACCACGCCAGCCGGCTGGCGCACCGCCATGGCCAGGCACCCCGGCACATCTGAGGGCACGACCTCGCCCTGGATCTGCGTCGTCATCGACGCGGCTTCACGCAGCATGCCAGCCGCGAGATGCACGTTGAAGTGACCCCAGCCGGCAGTCGCGCCGGTTTCGGCCAGCACCAGCGCCGCAAACTGCTGGGCGTGCGACTCCAGGAGGTCCGCCGCCTTCATCAGTTTGGCGCGGCGCTCGCTCGGCCCTGTCGCCGACCATTTCGGAAAGGCCTTCGCGGCCGATTCGACGATGGCGAGCGCGTCCTCCACCGAGGCAGCGGCCGCCCGCGACACGGTCTCGCCCGAAATCGGATTGACGCGATCGTAGGTCGCGGATTTCGACGCAGGGACGTCGCGATCGCCGATCAGCAGTTGCACTTGTTCCATCGAAGTCTCCTCGTCAGGTCACAGCCAGGGAATAGTCCCTCTGGCTCGCGGTGTAGGTCACAAAATAGTCCAGGGCCTTGGGATTCGCCACGGCGTCGCGGTTGGCGGCTTTCTCCGGCGGCACACCCATCAGGATGCGGCGCACCGGAACCTCCAGCTTCTTGCCCGTGAGCGTATGCGGAATATCCTCGACCTGATAAATCTTGTCGGGTACGTGCCGTGGCGAGTATTCGGTCCGCAATTTCTGTTTGATGCGCTCTACGACCGCGGCGTCGAGGCGCTTGCCCTCCTTCAACTTGACGAAGAGCGGCATGAAGAATCGCCCGCCCGGAAGGTCAAGGTTCACGATCAGCGAATCATCCACCTCGGGGAGCGATGCGAGCGAGCGATAGATTTCCGCCGTGCCGATGCGCACGCCATGCCGATTGAGCGTGGCGTCGGAGCGGCCGAGCACGAAGCACCCGCCGCGCTTGTTTACCCGGAAAAAATCGCCGTGGCGCCACACGCCCGGGAATTCCTGGAAGTACGACTCGAGATAGCGGCGATTGTCGGTATCGTTCCAGAAGCACACGGGCATCGAAGGCATGGGCTCGGTGATGACGAGCTCGCCGACTTCGTCGACGACGCTTTGCCCCTGCGGGTTGAACGCGTACGCCGCGGCCCCGAGGTTGCGGGCCTGCATTTCACCGGCGTACACGGGAAGGGTCTGCACGCCGCCCGTGAAGCCCGTGCAGACATCGGTGCCGCCGCTGCCCGTCTGCACCCAGAGATCTTCCTTCACGTTCTTGTAGAACCAGAGCATGCATTCGGGGGATACGGGCGAGCCGGCCAGCATCACGGTCTTCAGTTTCGTGAGGTCGAAGCGCTCGCGTGGCACGATGCCCTGCTTCTCGAGAATCTGCTGGTAGGTGGGGCTTGCCCCGAAGAAACTCGTTCCCGTCTCCGCGACCGTCTTCCACAGGACATCCGCCTCCGGCCAGGCCGGATTGCCGTCGTAGAGCACGGGGCAGACGTCGGCGAGCGGCGCGCTCACGAGGAAATTCCACATCATCCAGCCGGTGGTGGTGAAGAAGAACATCCGATCGTGCGCCGGCACATCCATGTGAAAGTGCAGCAGCTTGGTCTGCTCGAGCAGGATGCCGCCATGGCTGTGCACGATCGGCTTTGGCAGGCCCGTGGTGCCCGACGAAAAGAGAATCCACAGCGGATGTCCGAAGGGCAACTGCTCGAACTGAAAGGAGTTCGCGGGCACTGCCGGCCTATTGAGCAGCTCATCCCAGAGAACGGTACGGTCCGAGAGCGGCGCGCGGTCGGCCGCGTCGAGGTACGGCAGATAGACGACGTGCTCGAGCGAGGGCAGCTCGCCAATGATGGCGCGCACCTCCGCCTTGCGATTGAAAGGTTTGCCGCCGTACTGATAGCCGTCGACGCAGAACAGAACCTTGGGTGCGAGCTGTGTGAATCGATCGAGCACTCCGCGCGTGCCGAAATCCGGGCCGCAGCCCGACCAGATCGCGCCGATGCTGGTGGTCGCGAGCATCGCGATGACCGCCTCGGGGCCGTTAGGCAGATAGCCGGCGACGCGATCTCCCTGCTTGATGCCAAGCCGGCGCAGCTCGGTCGCAAGAATCCGCACCTTGCCCGCCAGCTCCGGCCACGACATGCGCGTGAGCGGATGGCGCTCGGAGAAGTAGACCAGCGCGTCGACGCCCGGACGTTCGTTGCGCAGGATGTGCTGCGCATAGTTGATGCGCGCACCCGGAAACCAATCAGCGCCCGGCATCTTGCGGCTCGCCAGCACCTTCGTGTAAGGCGCCGACGACTCGATCCGGAAATAATCCCAGATCGTCGCCCAGAACGCCTCGAGCTCGGTGACCGACCAGCGCCAGAGCGCGTCGTAGTCCTTGAACTTGAGCCCACGCTCGCGCTCGAGCCACCCGCGATAAGCCGTGAGGTGCGAGCCCGCGATGCGCTCCGCACTCGGCGTCCAGAGCAGATCCCCTTCGTTTACCCTCATCCCGACCTCTCAACTGCGCCTTATTGCTGTGAAACCCTGGGAGTCTTGCGCGGCACGCGCATCACGAACAGGACGAGCGCGCCGACGAAGCACCAGACCGCGAGCGTATAGAAAGTTCCGCGATAGCCATAGCCCTTGTCGTACAGCCAGCCGCCGACGATTGGCGCAACGACGCTGCAGCCTGTGTTGATCGCGACCGCGAGGCCCGAGAGCGAGGCAAAGACACTCGCGCCATAGTAATTGCTGAGCACCGCCATCAGGCAGACGATGCCGCCGCCAAAACCAATGCCGATACAGATCGAAAATCCGACCAGCGTGCCGTAGCTGCGCGCGTCGACGACCAGCACCAGCCCAAGACCGAACACGGCGACAAACACCGCCCACATATAGCGCGGGTCCATGCGGTCGCCGAGTGTCGCAACGAACACTTTGGCGATGAGTCCCGAGATGCTGAGAATACTGATCGCACGCGCAGCGATGGGGCGCGGATGCCCCAGATCCATGAGGTAGCTCACGCCCTGAGAGAGAATGAGTGAGACGCCCCCGCTCCCGCCGACGAACGCCAGCACGATCATCCAGTACGCCGGCGTACGGATCGCTTCGCGGTACGTCCAATGCTCCTTGCTGATGAATGACGCCGTACGTAACGCATGGGCCGCGGCGGCACCCGCGGTTTCGCCCACCATGCCGCCGTCCGGCAGCTGACCGAGGTCTGCAGGATTTTCCTTCACGGTAAGCGCTGCGATGACGAGCGCGACGACCGAGAGCGCCGCCATGAACCACCATCCGGCCCGCCAATCGCCGCCCGCGTAGTCGATGATCTTGCTGAGCAGCCACGCGGCAACGAAGCCGCCGATCGCACCCGCGGAGTAGAGAATCGAAAAGGCGAGTGCGCGTCTGCGCACGAACCAGCGGGCCACACCGGCTTGCGTCGCGAGCGCGCTGCCAGTCACCACACCCGCGCCAATGATGACGCCGAGCGCGACCATCGCCTGCCAGGGTTCATGCACCCAGCTCGCCATGAGCGTGGCGCCCACGATGACAAGGAGACTCCCGATGATGAGTGTCCCGCGAACGCCGAGCTTGTTGACCGACATCGCGACAATCGGGCCCGGGACACCGGACATCGCGATAAACACCGAGAAGATGATGCCGAGCGTGTGGCGATCGAAACCGAGCGTCTTCGCCATCGCCGCGCTGACGACGGCCTGTCCGTAAACCGGAAAGCCGAGATTCAAGAACATGATGAACCAGAACGCCCCGAGGAGCGCCCAGCCATAAAATCCGCCGCGCGCGTTCGTTGCTTGCACTGGGACCTCGGTAGCCATGGCGCTCTACACGCGCTCGAGAATGAGCGCGATCCCCTGACCGACGCCGATGCACATCGTGCAGAGCGCGTAGCGGCCACGAGTCGCGAGCAGTTGATACATCGCTGTCGTCGCGAGGCGCGCGCCCGACATGCCGAGCGGATGTCCGAGCGCGATCGCGCCGCCATTGGCATTCACATGCGCGGCATCGTCCGCGAGACCCAGTTCGCGCAGGACCGCGAGGGCCTGCGAAGCAAACGCCTCGTTGAGTTCAATGACTTCGAGCGCATCGAGCTTGAGACGCGCTCGCTCGAGCACACGGCGCGCCGCGGGAACGGGCCCCATTCCCATGATGCGCGGTTCCACGCCGGCGGTAGCGGCGGCGACCACACGGGCCCTGGGCGTCAGGCCATGGCGCTCGGCCGCGGACTCCGAGGCGAGAAGCAACGCGCACGCGCCGTCGTTGACGCCGGAGGCATTGCCGGCGGTCACGGTGCCGTTCGCGCGGAACGGCGTCGCCAGCTTCGCGAGCTGTTCAAGCGTGGTGTCGCCGCGCGGATGTTCATCGCGCGTCACCACGTTCGGTGCGCCGCGCTTGACCGGAATCTCGACCGGCATGAGCTCCGCCTGGAAGAAGCCGCGTGCATAGGCCGCCGCCGTGCGCTGCTGGCTGCGCAACGCAAACTGGTCCTGATCCGCGCGCGACACGTTGAATTGGGCGGCGACGTTCTCGCCGGTTTCCGGCATCGAATCGATGCCGTAGCGCGCCTTCATCGCCGGATTCACGAAGCGCCAGCCGATCGTGCTATCGAAGATCTGCGCGTCGCGGCTGAAGGCGGCGTCCGCCTTTGGCATGACGAACGGCGCGCGCGACATCGATTCGACACCGCCCGCGATGACGACTTGAGCCTCGCCGACCTTGATGGCGCGAGCAGCCATCGCTACTGCGTCAAGACCTGAGCCGCACAGCCGATTGACCGTTGCGCCGGGCACGCTCGCCGGGAGACCCGCGAGCAGCGCCGCCATGCGCGCGACATTGCGATTGTCTTCGCCGGCCTGATTCGCGCAGCCGAGGAGCACCTCATCTATGGCGGCCGGATCGAGCGCGGCATTGCGCTTCATGAGCGCGCCGATCGGGAGCGCCGCGAGATCGTCGGGGCGCACTGTCGCGAGCACGCCGCCATAACGCCCAATGGGCGTGCGCACGGCATCGCAGAGAAAGGCTTCGGTCATTGTCAGGACGGCTCCTTGAGGAAATTGAGCACAGCCGCGTCGAATTCCGCCGCGGCCTCGATA
>Ga0326726_10006929_pt1 | contig 10179 bp, 10 predicted proteins | sample MHFenrmetagenome_2_FD_207603 | JGI IMG/M metagenome (GOLD analysis project Ga0326726, IMG submission 207603) | Lab enriched peat soil microbial communities from Michigan Hollow, Ithaca, NY, United States - MHF15MN | ecosystem: Environmental > Terrestrial > Soil > Wetlands > Peat | place: USA... | reverse complement strand
GCGACCGCTCGCGCTGACCGCAACGCCGCCGAGCGGTTGCCCGGTACCCGACGCGACCACGATGCCGCTCACCGTCCCGGTGGCGGGAGGCGGATTCGTGTTCGAGTTCGAATCACTGCCGCCACCACAGGCGGCAACACCCAGCGCGATAAGCAGACAAAGCGCCCATGGTGCTCCGCACCGTGCGAGGCGAGATTTGAGCAAGCCCGTCATAAATTGATCCTCCGTCGAGACGGGCACCATCGTGGATCGACAGAAAGCCCGCAAAGCCCAGCAGAGGTCAAGCTAGCGCCACGTGCGTCACGCGACCGTCACACCAACCTCCAGATTCCGTTGCTGTCGAAGATTCGACAAGGGGGTGATACGACTTCGTTCAGGATGGTGGCCATCAAGCTCGCAGCGTCGCTGCAGAGACGCATTGACGCCGATGCTCCGCAGTCTCGCCGGCCCCCTCGTCGACACGAGCGCAGTTCCTGCGTTGATCGCCCCGCGCTGACGGTGGGCCTTGGCGCCGGCCTGATGAAGTCCTGTCGCGTCGGGTGCCGGACGCGCTGCTGGCGCCGGGCTCGCGGCCGCCGCCAACTCAGGCCGCGAGCCACCCGTCGATCACCCGGATCGTCTTGTCGCAGCGTTGCGCGAGATCGGGGTTGTGCGTGACGAAGAGCACGCTGGTGCCATGTTCGCGGTTGAAACGGCGGATCAGCTCGAACACTTCTCCCGCACTCTTGCTGTCGAGATTGCCGGTCGGCTCGTCGGCGAGCAGCAGTGCCGGATTCATCGCGAGGGCACGCGCCACCGCGACCCGCTGCTGCTGGCCGCCGCTCAGGTTGCCCGCGAGATTGTTCTGTTGCGGCGTCAGGCCGACGCTGGCGAGCAGCATGGCCGCGCGCGCGCGCATCGCGTCGTTCGGAAATCCTTCCGCCCCCAGCATCGGCATCATGACGTTCTCGAGCGCGGAGAATGCGCCGATCAGGTAGTGGTACTGGAACACGAACCCGATTGCGTGGCCGCGCAGGCGCGTCACCGCGCGATCGTCGAGCGTGGTCGTTTCCTCGCCGCAGACTTCAAGCTGACCGGAGGTCGGCCGGTCGAGCAGGCCGACGATGTTGAGCAGCGTGCTCTTGCCCGAGCCCGACGGGCCCATCACCGCGCAGAACTCGCCCTTTTCCAGCCTGAGATCGATGCCGTGCAGGACTTCGGTTTCGACCGGCGTGCCGACGTTGTACGCCTTGCGCACGGCACGCAGCCGGACCACCGCGGCGTCGGCGGTGCCCGCGATGTCCGCGGTGCCCTGGGTGCGCGCATCAGCCACGGATGGCCACCACGGGATCGAGACGCGCCGCGCGCAATGCAGGCGCGAATGCGGCGACGAGGCCTGTCAACGACGCGAGCAGCAACGCTGCGGCAAACAGCTTCGGGTCCATCGGCAGCGGAAACAGCGGCGTCCCGTCCGGATTGCGTGCGAAACGCTGCCACAGGAGCAACGCGGAGGCGCCGATCGCGCAACCGAAGATCGAACCGCCGAGGCCGAGCAGGCCGCCTTGCAGCAGGAACACGCGCAGGATCTGGCCCTGCGAGATGCCCATCGCGCGCAGGATGCCGATCTCGCGCGACTTCTGCACCACCGAGACTACGAGCACGCTCGCAATGCCGAACGCGACGGAGAGCCCGACGAAGAAACGGATCGACGTATTCGCCGTCGTTTGCGCACTGACGGCGGCGAAGAACTGCGCGCTCGTCTTGATCCAGCTGTCGGCTTCCACCCCGGTGCGCGCGGTAATGCGCTCGGCAATCGTCTCGGCCGCGTAGACGTCGCGCACCGTCACTTCGAGGCTCGTCACGCCGCCCGGCAGCCCGAGCAGGCTTTGCGCCGTGTGCAGGGCCACGAACGTGTTGCGCTGGTTGGCGCCCTTGTTGCCGAGGTCGAACACGCCGGCGATGGTCAACACGCTCGCCGCGCCGTCGGCCGCAGCGATGCGCAGCTTGTCGCCGACATCGACCCCCAGGTCGCTCGCGAGCTCGGTCCCGATCAGGATGTCGGTCGCGGAGAGACGGGCCATTCCCCGTACGATCTTGTCGTTCAGGTCGACGATGCGGAAGTACTGCTCCGGCTCGATGCCGACCACCGTGATCGCGCGGCTTGCGCTGCCGCGCACTGCAAGCGCCGAGCCGCCGGTCACCGGCGTCACCACGCGCACGTCGGGCAGCGTGCGGATCTGCTCGGCGACTGCCTGCCATTGGTCGATTGAACGCTGCTTCTGCAGTGGCGCCTGCACGATCGCGCCTTCGATTTCACCCGCCCGTGCGCTGGCGCCGTCGCGCAGCGTGCGCGACACCTGCCGCGGTGGCAGCAATTCGATGTGGGCCTGCGCGGAGAGCACGCGCCGGATGAAGTTCGCCTGCAGGCCGGACAGCAGTGCCGACATGAAGACGATTACGCCGACGCCGATGGCGACACCGCTCACGATGAAGACCGTCTGCAGCCGCCCCTCGCGCAGGAAGCGCAATGCAACGATCCATTCGAACGGCAACCAGCGCTGCATTGCGGTGCTGCAGATTACTTGGCCGGCGCGGCAACGTCTGCGCGCACGCGCGCGCCGACCGCCACGGTTGGCGTCGTGGCGAGGACGACTTCGCCCTGCTGCAGCCCCTCGAGCACCTCGGCGAATCCCGCCGCCGTCACGCCAAGCTTCACAGTGTGGCGCACGGCGTGCCCGCCTTCGACGCGCAACACCCACGGCGCCGCACCCGTTGCGTCGTGCACGGCATCGAGCGGCACCAGCAACGCCTGCGGCCGGCGCGCGACCTCGATGTCAACCGACACGGTCATGTCCTGCTTCAGGTAAGGAGGCGGCTCGGCCACGTCGAGCTTGACCTCTACTGCACCCGTCTGCGCGTTGATGCCGGGATTGATGTAAACGAGTTCCGCAGCGAAACGCTGCTGCGGATACGCGTCCGCCGAGGCGAGCGCCGTCTGCCCGAGCGCGAGCAGGCGCAGGTTCTTCTCGTCGATATCGACGACGAGCTGCGAGCGGCCCGCGGGCGACAACGTCATCAGCACCTTGCCCGGCTGCACGACGTCGCCGGCTTCGACGTTGCGAGCGATCAGCACGCCGTCGGCCGGCGCCGCGATCGCCGCGTACCGCGTGCGTGCGCGCGCGGCGTCGAGGCTTGCCTGCGCCTGCGCCACCGCCGTTTCGGCGACGACGAAATCACTGCCAGCCGGGCGTGCGGTCTCGAGCTGCGTCTGTGCGGCACGCAGTTGCGCATCGGCGAGTTCCACCGCCTTGCGCGTGTCTTCCACCGCCGCTTCGCCGATGAAGCCCTTGCGGAACAGCTCTTCGTTGCGCGCCTGCTGCGACCGGGCGTTATCGAGATTCACGCGCGCCTGGCGCAACGCCTGCTCGGCAACGGGGGCCTGCAGGTCGCGCAACTGGCGCAGACGCGCCTGCGCCTGCGCCACCGCAACCGCCGCCTGACGCTCGGCCGCGCGCAGTTCCGTTGCCTCCAGTTCGACCAGCACGTCACCGGCCCGCACGCTCTGGCCTTCCGCAACGGGAACGCGCACCACGGTGCCGGTGATCTGGGCACCGACGTCGACCCGATGCGGTGCCTCGACGTGCCCGCTCGCAACGACCGTCTGCACGAAATCCTTGCGCAGCACCTGCACCGCGGCCGCCTTCGGGCCCGACCACAGACGCGCACCGACGAGCGCAACCAGTGCGACACAGATGACGAGCGCCACGAGCGGCCACCGATAGCGCGCGAGAAACGAAACGGGCGATCCAGCGTGCACGGCCGCGCCTTGCGCTGGCATTTGGACTTCCTGGTGCGACATCTTCACGGTCGAACGGACGCGCTCTTCGGCGCGGCCTCTATCCACGGGCGATGAACGAGTCTAGGAAGTACGGCGCGCACCGGCTTGCGCGGGATCAAGGGCGAGTGCCGGCGTGCGCGATCGTGTCGGCGGGCAACCGCGCCACGCCGCCTGTATCCCACATCGCGGTGCGCAAGCCGCTACTCGACGCCGGGGCGCGACAGGGTGAAGGCAGACTTACGCCTGCCTTGCATGCATGTTCCCATGGCGCCATCCGAACCCGCGGCGATCCCGTCGACCGAGTCCGCCCCCATCGTTGATCCGCGCCAGCGCGCTGCGCTCTTGCTGGCGCTCGCGTTGATCCTGGTGTGGGGCGCCAACTTCAGCGTGCAGAAGGCGGTGTTCAACGCACTGACGCCGGGCGGTTTCCTGTTCGCGCGTTATCTCATCATGCCCGTGTGCGCGATGCTGCTGCTGTGGCAGCGCTATGGCACACGCTGGCCGCGCCTGCCGCGCGACGAATGGCTCAAGCTAGCGCGGCTGGCACTGCTCGGGCACGTGCTGCACGTCGGCCTCGTCACCTTCGGCATCCACTGGTCCACGGCGTTCTCGAGCTCGCTCATCCTCGCGTGTGGCCCGGTGTTCACGCTGCTCTTCCTGCGCTGGGCGGGTCTCGAGCACCTGACCCGCGCACAGGTTGTCGGCGTGGCGGTGGCGTGTGTCGGCGTGCTCACCTTTCTTTCCGACAAACTGCTTGGCGCGCAGTGGCAGGCGAGCAGCGGCGACCTGGTACTGCTGATCGCGGCGGCGTTCTTCTCGGCGTACACGGTAACGGCGAAGCCGTTGTTCGAACGGCACGGCGGTGTGCTGGTAATGGCCTACACGACGCTGCTCGGGAGCGTCCCGCTAGTGCTGCTCAGCTCGCCCGCAGGGATCGCCGTCGACTGGTCCGCCGTGTCGATCACGATCTGGGCCGGCCTCGTCTGGTCGGTCATCATTTCCGCCTTCATCGGCTGGATCGTCTGGGGCTGGATCAACGGCGTGCGCGGCGTCGCGCGCACGGCCCCCTTGATGTACCTGATGCCGCCGGTGGCGGGCGGCGTCGCCTGGCTCGCGACCGGCGAGGGCTACACGTGGATCAAGCTCATCGGTGCGGCGATCACGTTGCTCGGCGTTGCGCTCGCGCAGTTCGCGCACCGGCGCAGTGAGCCGACGCCGGAGAGCGTGACCGTCGTCGACTGAGCGCAGGCACGCGATGCAACAATGCGTGCCCGGAACCGGGCAAGTGCCGGGCACAGCGATTGCCGTCCGCGGCGTCGCCCGCGGCGCGCCATGCCGGCGCGTTACGATTCTCCCGTCTATGGCTGACTCGATCGAACGGCTCGCCGAACGGGCGCGCACGTGCCGCGCCTGCCCGCTGTGGGCCCATGCGACGCAGACGGTATTCGGCGCCGGTGACGTGCATGCGAAAGTCATGCTGGTCGGCGAACAGCCGGGCGACGAGGAAGACGTGCGTGGATTGCCCTTTGTCGGTCCGGCGGGCCGGCTGCTCGACCGCGCGCTACATGCCGCCGGCATCGATCGCAGGAACGTCTACGTCACCAACGCAGTCAAGCACTTCAAGTGGGAACCGCGCGGCAAGCGGCGCCTGCACAAGACGCCCGCACAACGCGAGATCGAGGCGTGCCTGCAATGGCTCGAACGCGAGATCGAGGCCGTGCACCCGCAGGTGATCGTCTGCCTGGGCGCGACGGCCGCGCAGGCGCTGCTCGGCCCGGGCTTTCGGGTTTCGACGATGCGCGGCCGTTTCATCGACAGCCCGCGCGCGCCGTTCGTGTTCGCCACGCTGCATCCATCGGCGCTGCTGCGCCTGCGCGACGAAACCGAGCGGCGCGAGGCGTTTGCGCGGTTCGTCGAGGATCTCACCCTCGTGCACCAGGCGCTCAAGGCCGAGCCCGCGGCGGAGTCCGCCCGGTCGGCGCCGCGCTGAGGGCGCGCGCGGTCAGTTCTCCGCCATCGACTGGAACAGCAGCAGGCGGGCACGCCGCCATTGGCGCTGCACCGTGCGTTCCGCGACGCCCTGCATGTTCGCCACCTCGGCAAACGTGAAGCCGCAGAAGAACTTGAGATCGACCACGCGCGCGAGGTCCGGCTCGATCGTCTGGAGTTCGTCCAGGGCGTCGCTGATCCGCTGGAAACGATCCGGTTCGGCAGCGATCGCGTCGACGCCGGTGTCGAGCGAGGTGACGATCATCCCGCCGCCGCGCTTGAGCGCCTGGCGCGCCCGGATGCGGTCGATCACCAGGCCACGCATGGTGCGCGACGCATAGGCGAGGAACCGGCTTCGGTCCTCGAACGAAAGCGCGGCCCGTCCGCTGACATGGAGCCACACCTCGTGCACGAGGGTCGTCGTCCCCACCAAATCCTGCGCACTGCTGCGCCAGACCTCGCGTCGCGCCAGCTTGCGCAGCTCGTCGTACAACTCGGTGAAGAGCAGATCGGCGCTCGGCCCGCCCGTGTCCGCACGCAACACGCCGCCCGATTCCTCACGCACATGCGGCACGGAAAAGCTGCCTTGCTCCACGGAACCTCCGAACGACGGACTCGCCCGCGCAGGACGCGCGTGCCAGGAACGGACTTACGCGGTGGGATGCGATTCGGATGCAGGGTCGATGCGCGCGACGCCGGATCTGCGGTACCGTTCCCGGATGGAGAACTACGATGTCCTGATCGTCGGCGCCGGCCTTTCCGGCATCGGCGCGGCGAGTCACTTGCGCAAGCGTTGCCCCGGGCGCAGCTTCCTCATCCTCGAGGGACGGGAGCGCTCGGGCGGCACGTGGGACCTGTTCCGTTACCCGGGCGTGCGCTCCGACTCGGATATGTACACGTTGAGCTACGCGTTTCGCCCATGGAAGAAGCGCGAGGCGATCGCGGCCGGCCCGGCAATCCTGCAATACGTGCGCGACACGGCCGCCGAGCAGGGCATCGATTGCCTGATCCGCTACCACCACAAGGTGCTTCGCGCCGGATGGTCCTCGCGCGAGGCCCGCTGGCGGCTCGACATCGAACGCGACGGTGCGCCGGCCGAACCGATGACGTGCAACTTTCTCTTCCTCTGCTGCGGCTACTACCGCTACGACACGGGCTACCTGCCGCAGTTCGAGGGCATCGGGCAATTCGGCGGGCGCGTCGTCCATCCGCAGTTCTGGACCGACGACATCGACTGGAAGGGCAAGCGCATCGTGGTGATCGGCAGCGGCGCAACCGCGATGACACTCGTGCCGACGCTCGCCGCCGACGCCGCCCACGTCACGATGGTGCAGCGCTCGCCGACATGGGTAGCGGCGCGCCCTACCGAGGATCCGGTCGCGCGTACGTTGCGGCGCTGGCTGCCGCAGCGCACGTTACATGCGCTTGTGCGGTGGAAGCAGATCCTGCTCGGTCTCTATTTCTTCACGTTGTGCCGCCGCAAGCCTGAGCGGGCCCGGCAACTGTTGCTGGCCGGCATACACGCCGGGCTGGGGCCGCAGTTCGACGTCGCCCCACATTTCACGCCGCGCTACAACCCGTGGGAGCAACGGCTCTGCTTGCTGCAGGATGGCGATCTCTTCCGCGAGATGCGTGCGGGTCGCGTTTCGGTGGTCACCGACGAGATTGAACGCTTCACCCCGACCGGGCTTGCGCTGCGCAAGACCGGCGAGATTCCGGCCGATCTCGTCGTCACGGCAACCGGCCTCGACTTGCAGGTGTTCGGCGGCATCGCGCTCGAGGTCGACGGACTGCGGGTCGATCCGGCACAGGCCTACAGCTACAAAGGCGTGATGTTCAGCGACATTCCGAACTTCGCGTCGATCTTCGGATATTCGAATGCGTCGTGGACGCTTAAGTCGGATCTCGCAAGCGCTTACATCTGCCGGTTGCTCAACACGATGCGCAAGAATGGCAGCGTGCAGTGCACGCCGCGCGTCGACGATCCCGCGCTGGGCGCACTGCCGTGGATCGACTTTTCATCGGGTTACCTGCAGCGCGCTCAGGCGAAATTTCCCAAGCAGGGCACACACGCGCCCTGGCGGCTGCAGCAGAACTACCTGCGTGACATCGCCGTGCTGCGCTTCGGCCGGGTCGACGACGGTACGCTCGAGTTCCGCGGCGACGCATCGTTTGTCGAGAAGGTCGCCGCCTGAATCACGCGGCGCCTACCCGACGCGCGCGCGGCGTAGCAGGTGTTGACGAGAACACCCGACGGAAATTGTTTCGTCTCGACCAGGCTCAGCACGGTCTTGTGCGGCGTCTCGGGGAAAAGTCGGCGCCCGCTCCCGAGCACCACGGGAAAGACCATGAGACGGTATTCGTCGACGAGATCGTGCTGCATCAACGCGTGAACCAGCGTCCGGCTCCCCGCGACGAGGATCGGACCGCCGTGCCCTGACTTGAGGTGGCGCACGTCGTGCGCCACCTCACCACGCAGCACCGTGGTGTTGTCCCACGCGGGCTCTTGCAGCGTCTTCGAGACCACATGCTTGGGCATGGCGTTCATCTTGTCGGCAAACTGGCCCGAGCGCTTCGGCCACGCCTCCGCGAACGACTCGTAAGTCACCCGGCCGATCAGCAGCGACTCCGACTCGAGCACTTCGTCGAGCTTGTAGGCGAGTTGCTCGGGTGTCATGAAGTCGATCACCCAGCCGCTGTGCGGATGCCCTGGCTCGCCCCCCGGCGCCTCCATCACGCCATCGAGCGTCACGAACTCCGACACGACGATCCTACGCATTCCACTCCCTTCTGCGGCCCACGCGTTGCGTGTTGCCGCATCGGTTTCCACGCGATCTCGTCACGACCCGCGGCACTGTGACTACGCTACGCCGCTCGGGACCCCACCAACAAACGATGACGACGGAGGAGACCACGGCGCATCGTGTCCGCCTTTGGGCGCCCGTTCTTTGCAGCGCACTACCGCTTCAGCGCCTCGCTTAACTCGCTCAACGTCCCTTCGGCCGTCCGCTCGAACTGCAGCGGCGTCACCGAGATCGCACCCGAGGCAATGACCGACGCCTCGCTGTCGGGTGACTCGTGCCGCGCGCCCCGGTGAAACTTCAGCCAGTGGTAGTCGAAGCCGCGGGGATCCGTGCGTGCGACGACGTCGATCCGTTTCACGAGACCCGCGCCCTGGCGCGTCAACGTGAGGGGTCCCGCCGCATTGGGCGGCAGGTCGGGGAAATTCACGTTCAGGCAGGCCTGCTCGTTCCAACCCGCGGCGAGTAGACGGCGGATCACACCGGGTGCCAGTGCGCGCGCCGTTTCCCAGCGCACCGCCGCGCGATCCGTGAAGGTCTGGCTGAGCGCGATCGACCGCAGGCCAAGCAGCAGGCCGGCCATCGCCGCGCCGACGGTCCCGGAGAACACCGTCTCCACGCCGAGGTTGCCGCCGCGATTGACACCTGCGAGCACGAGATCGGGTGGCGTATCGATCATCAGGTGGCGCACCCCCATCACCACACAATCGCCGGGCGTGCCGCCGACCCCGAAGCGGCGTTCACCCTGGCGGCTGAAACGCAGTGGCGCATGCAGGCTGATCGAGTGCGACGTGCCGCTCTGGTCATGCTCCGGCGCGACCACCCAGACCTCGCGCGCGAGCGTCGCAGCGACCGCCTCGAGCACGGCAAGCCCCGGCGCGTCGATGCCGTCGTCGTTGGTGAGCAGGACGCGTTCGACGATGGGCTGAGGTGAGGCCAAGCGAATCTCCCGATGCGATGGTGTCGGGATCATATCGACGCAGGCATCGGGCGGCCGGGTCCGCGCCGCGACGGGGGCTCGCCGAGAGACGCAATCAAGGTCCAGCTTGGTGCGCGCGTCCACGAAGACGTGCGCCTTCGACGCGGCTCTCACACGAACATGTCAGTGATCGCGCCTCGGCGGCATCCGGCTGCAGATCAGGCGTCGCGCCGACGCTCAAACTTCTGCGCTCACCTTTCCCCGGAGAGCGTCCATGAGCGCGCCGCGCACGCCTGTCCTGTTCATCCATGGCCTCTGGCTGCACGCATCGAGCTGGGGCAACTGGGTCACGCTGTTCGGCGATGCCGGTTGCAACGCGTTCGCGCCGGGGTGGCCCGGCGAGCCCGACACGGTCGCCGACGCACGCGCCCATCCGGAACTCGTCGCCGACAAGGGGATCGACGATCTCGTGGCGCACTTCACGTCGATCATCGAGGCGCTGCCCGCCGCACCGATCATGATCGGCCATTAGTTCGGCGGACTGCTTGCCGAGAAACTGCTGGGCCAGGGCATCGGCCGCGCGGCGGTTGCCATCGATCCTGCGCAGATCAAGGGCGTGTTGCCGCTGCCGCTTGCGCAGTTGCGTTCCGGCC
>Ga0326726_10006928_pt1 | contig 10181 bp, 9 predicted proteins | sample MHFenrmetagenome_2_FD_207603 | JGI IMG/M metagenome (GOLD analysis project Ga0326726, IMG submission 207603) | Lab enriched peat soil microbial communities from Michigan Hollow, Ithaca, NY, United States - MHF15MN | ecosystem: Environmental > Terrestrial > Soil > Wetlands > Peat | place: USA... | reverse complement strand
GCCATAGCGTTCCATGATCGGCATCGCGCAATGATGCCCCGTGCGGATCGCCACGCCCTCGTGGTCCACGATCGTGCCGAGATCGTGCGGGTGCACGCCGTCGACCACGAACGACAGCACGCCGGTCTTCGGCGTCGCCGTGCCGATGACGCGTGCGCCCGGGATCTCGTCGAGGAGCCGCCGGGTGGCGTAGTCGAGCAGCGCGTGCTCGTGCGCCGCGGCGGCCGCGAAGTCGATGCACTCGAGATAGTCGACCGCCGCCCCGAGCCCCACGACGCCCGTGATGTTGGGTGTGCCGGCCTCGAACTTGTAGGGCAGGGCGTTGTAGGTACTGCGCTCGAAGCTGACCGTCAGGATCATGTCGCCGCCGCCCTGGTAGGGGGGCATGGCCGAGAGCAACGCGCGCTTGCCGTACAGCACGCCGATGCCCGTCGGCCCGAACATCTTGTGCCCGGAGAACGCGTAGAAGTCGCAATCGAGCGCTTGCACGTCGACGCGCATGTGGGGCACGGCCTGGGCGCCGTCGACCAGCACGGCCGCGCCCGCGCGATGAGCGGCCGCGGCCAGCGCCGTAACGGGGTTCACGGTGCCGAGCGCGTTCGATACGTGCGTGAAGGCCACGATCCGCGTCCGAGGGCCGAGCAAAGCCTCGAACGCCGGGACGTCGAGACCGCCGTCGTCGTGGATCGGCGCCACGCGCAGCTTGGCGCCGGTCTGCTCGCAGATCAGCTGCCAAGGCACGATGTTCGAGTGGTGCTCCATCCACGTGATCAGCACTTCGTCGCCGGCCTTCAGGCGCTGCCGGCCGAGGCTTGCGGCGACGAGGTTGATGGAGTCGGTCGTGCCGCGCGTGAACACGACTTCCTCGGTCGACGCCGCATTGATGAAGCGCCGAACCTTCTCGCGTGCGCCCTCGAACGCGGCTGTGGAGCGCTCGCTCAACAGGTGGACGCCCCGGTGCACGTTCGAGTGGTTCATGCGGTGCTGGAGGGCCACCGCTTCGTGCACGGCGTTCGGCGCCTGGCTCGACGCCGCATTGTCGAGATAGGCAAGAGGCTTGCCGTGCACGAGTTGGTGCAGGGCAGGGAAATCGGCCCGCAGCACGGCAAAATCGCTGCGCAGGTGCGGCAGACGTTGATCGGCCGCGGTGCTCACGTGGGCTGCTCCGCGAGGGTGCCAAGCCGGGCAGTGACGAGATCGAGGAGGCGTGCACGCCAGGGCTCGTCCCGCACGCGTTCGAGCACGCTCGCCGCGAACGCCGTGGTCAGCATCTGACGCGCGTCGTCGGCGTCGATGCCACGGGCGCGCAGATAGAACAAGTGGTCCGGGTCGAGCTCGCCGACCGTCGTGCCGTGGCTGCACTTGACGTCATCGGCGTAGATCTCTAGCTCCGGCTTGGTGTCGATCTCCGCGCGCGCCCCGAGCAGCAGGTTGTCGTTGGTCTGCCGAGCGTCGATACGCTGCGCCTTGGGCCGAACCACGACTTTGCCGTTGAACACGCCGCGGCCGTGGTCGCCGATGATGCCGCGGAATGCCTCGTCGCTGCGCGTCTCGGGCGCGGCGTGCACGATCGTCGTGTGGTTGTCGAGATGCTGGCCCGCACCCGCGACGAACAAGCCGAACAGCTCGACACGCGCGCCACGTTCGCGGAGCGCAACGTCCACGTCGTTACGCACGAGGCGGCCGCCGAGATCGACGTAACCGACGCGCAGCTCGGCGTCGGTCGCGAGATCCGCCGCGAGCAGAGACGTATGCGCCTGGCGCTCGCCGTGCTGCTGCAGGCGATAGAGGTCGAGGGAGGACCGCGGGCCCTGTCGGATCTGTGTGACGGCGTTCAGCCATCCCGAGCCGGCTCCCGCGTCGACGATCTGTTCGATCAGCGTGAGCCGCGCACCCTCGCCGATCTCGAGCACGACACGAGGCTGGGCCGCGAGCTGCGGGCGGTTCGAGCCGATGTGGAAGATGTGCACGGGTTCCCGCAGGTGCGCGCCGGCATGGACTCGTACCCACAAGCCCCGCTGGCTGAATGCGGTGTTCAGTGCTGCGAGCGGATGCTCGGTCGTCACGATGTGGCCGGCCCAACGGCTGTCGAACTCGCCCCACTGGGCGTCGAGATCGAGTGCTTCCATTCCCGATGGCATGGAGCTGGAAAGCTCGCGGCTGAAATTCCCGTCTACGAACACCAACCGCGGGGCGGCGCCGGTCAGCGACGCGAGCAGTGCCCCAGCCGCTTGGAGCTCTGCGTCGCCGGGCGCTGCCGGCGCGACGTCGAAGCCGGCTTGCGCCAACGGCTCGAGGTCGGTGTAGCGCCAGCGCTCGCGGCGCCGCTGCGGCCAGCCCGCCGCGGCCAACTCGGCGAGGGCCGTGCGTCGCCGCGGCCACGTGACCCCAGCGCCCGGCAACGGGCGATCGGCCAGAGAGGGCAGATCTCCGGTCACGCCGTGGCTCCGGTCTGCAGCCAGTCGTAGCCGCGCTGGTCGAGCTCGCGCGCGAGCTCGCGGTCGCCGGACTTCACGATTCGGCCGTCGGCCAGCACGTGGACGCGATCCGGCACGATCAGCTCGAGCAGCCGCTCATAGTGGGTCACGACCAGCATCGATCGGTCGGGCGAGCGCAGGCTGTTCACGCCATGGGCGATGACTCTCATCGCGTCGACGTCGAGGCCCGAGTCGGTCTCGTCGAGCACCGCCAGCTTCGGTTCGAGCAACAGCATTTGCAGGATCTCGTTGCGTTTCTTCTCGCCGCCGGAGAATCCCTGGTTCACGCTGCGGCTCAGGAAATCCTTAGGTGCATGAACGAGTTCCATCTTTGTTTTTATCAGCTTCATGAACTCGAAGGCATCCACCGGCTGCTGGCCGCGCGCCTGCCGCTGGGCGTTCAAGGCGGTTTTCAGCAGGTAGGCGTTATTGACGCCCGGAATCTCGATCGGGTACTGGAACGCCAGGAACACGCCGGCGCGGGCTCGCTCCTCGGGTGGCAAAGCCAATAGGTCCTGGCCCAGGTACAGCACGCGGCCAGCCGTGACCTCGTAGTCCTCGCGGCCCGCGAGCACTTGGGCCAATGTGCTCTTGCCGGAGCCGTTCGGGCCCATGATCGCGTGCACCTCGCCGGCCGGCACGTGCAGGCTCAGGCCTTTCAGGATCTCGCGGTCGCCCACGCGGGCGTGCAAATTCTCGATCGTCAACATTGCGGGCAACTCCCTGTCAGCCTACGGCGCCTTCGAGGCTCACGTTCAGAAGGTTTTGGGCCTCGACGGCGAACTCCATCGGCAGTTCCTTGAATACTTCGCGGCAAAATCCGTTCACGATCAGGTTCACGGCGTCCTCTTCGGACAGACCGCGTTGCCGGCAGTAGAACAACTGGTCCTCGCTGATCTTCGACGTGGTGGCTTCGTGCTCGATACGCGCGGAACGGTTGCGCGACTCGATGTACGGGAACGTGTGCGCACCGCACTCGTCGCCGAGCAGCAGCGAGTCGCACTGCGTGTAATTGCGCGCGCCATGTGCAGTGGGCAGCACCTTGACCAGGCCTCGATACGAGTTCTGGCCGTGGCCGGCTGAAATGCCCTTCGAGATGATCGTGCTGCGCGTGTTGCGGCCGATGTGAATCATCTTCGTGCCGGTGTCGGCCTGTTGGTAATTGTTCGCCACGGCGACCGAGTAGAACTCGCCGACCGAGTTATCGCCGCGCAATACGCAGCTCGGGTACTTCCAGGTGATGGCGGAACCGGTCTCGACTTGCGTCCAGGAGATCTTCGAGTTCGCGCCGCGGCAGTCGCCGCGCTTCGTGACGAAGTTGTAGATGCCGCCGCGGCCTTGCTCGTCGCCCGGGTACCAGTTCTGCACGGTGGAGTACTTGATCTCGGCGTTGTCGAGCGCCACGAGCTCGACCACCGCGGCGTGCAGCTGATTCTCGTCACGCATCGGCGCGGTGCAGCCTTCGAGGTAGCTCACGTGGCTGCCTTCTTCCGCGACGATCAGCGTACGCTCGAATTGACCGGTCTTCGCCGCGTTGATGCGGAAGTACGTGGAGAGCTCCATCGGGCACCGCACGCCCTTCGGGATGTAGACGAATGACCCGTCAGTGAACACGGCGGAGTTCAGCGTCGCGAAAAAGTTGTCGCGATAGGGCACGACCGTGCCGAGGTAGCGCTGCACGAGCTCCGGATGGTTCTTCACGGCGTCCGAGAACGAGCAGAAGATCACTCCGGCCGCGGCCAGCTTGTCCTTGAACGTCGTGGCCACGGATACGCTGTCGAACACCGCATCGACGGCCACGCCGGCGAGCCGCGCTCGCTCGTGCAACGGAATGCCGAGCTTGTCGTAGGTCTCGAGCAGCTTCGGATCGACTTCGTCCAGGCTCTTGGGCCCGGCGCCCGTGGCCTTCGGCGACGAGTAGTAGGAGATCGCCTGATAGTCGATGGGTGTGTAGTGAACGTGCGCCCAAGTCGGCTCCTCCATCGTGAGCCAGTGGCGATACGCCTTGAGCCGCCATTCGGTCAGGAACTCGGGCTCGCCTTTCTTACTCGAGATCAGCCGAATGACGTCCTCGCTCAACCCCGGCGGGACGGTGTCCTGCTCGATGTCAGTGACGAATCCGTGGCGATACTTGCGTTTGACGAGGTCTGCGACCTGGTCCGAATCGGTGGCCATGCTCGAAGTCCTTAAGGGGTTGCTGCGGTTTTGCGCAGATCGGCGTGCAAGCTCGGCAGCGGTTCGCGACGCATCTGAAGGTCGGCCAGGCTCACGCCCTCGAGCGCCTTGCGGATGCTGTGGTTGATGCGCTGCCAGGCTGTGCCGACGCGACAGTACGACTCGAGGTCGCACGAGCCGCTCGACGAGCTGCAATCGGTCAGCGCGACAGGGCCTTCCAGCGCATCGAGGATCTCGGCTGCGCTGATGGCCGCGGCCGGGCGCGCGAGCGCGTAGCCGCCCTGAACACCGCGTGCAGACACGACGAGGCCCGAATGGGCCAGCGACTTCAGCAGCTTGCTGACGGTTGGCAGCCCCAGGTGCGTGGCGTCGGCGACCTGGCTGGCCGTCGACAGGCCGTGGTCATTGGTCGCCAATTCGGCCAGCACCATCGTGCCGTAGTCGGTCAGTTTGCTCATTCGCAGCATGACGGTTCTTCCGCCTTTGGATACAGGACTATTTTAGTCCTATTTACGGCGGCCGCAAGCGGCAGGGCGGAATCGGGTCAGTGACGACCGGAGGTAGTGGCGAGCTCGCGCTGCTCTTCGGGCAGGTATTCGAGCAGCTGGTCGAGCCTCGCCCGGAAGCGCGCCCGATCGACGGTATGAACGTCGGGAGTCTCGAGCGCCATGCGGACCTGGCCGATCGCAAGCGGCAGATTGCCGATCGAGGCGTAGTAATAGGACATGTAGAAGTACGCGTTCGCGGTGTCACCTTCCGCGTTGGCCGCGCGGGCGATCAGACGCAGGTACGGGGGCGTGGCGGGAACGTTGTTCAGAAGATCGAGCAGCAGCTCGTGCGCTTCGGCTGCCTTTCCGTCGGCGATCAGCGCCTCGGCGTAGCTGATGGTCAGCGGGATGTTGCGTGGGAACAGCCGCACGGATTCCTTATAGTTGCGTTGCGCCGCGTCCGTGGCTCCGCTCGCTTGCAGCGCCTCCGCTTGTCCGATGCGGAACGCGATGACCGACGGGTACTCGGCGATCAGCTCCTTGAACGCGGCTTCGGCATTGTCGTTCAGGTTCAGCCGCATCGAGGCCAGCGCGAGGCCGTAGCGGTCGCCGGGGCTGGTGCTGTCCTTCTTGCCGTGAAACGCGTCGAACGCGGCTTCGGGAGTCGTGGCGTTCAACACCTGGATCCGGGCCTTTGTCAGCGCGTAGTTGACGCTGTCGGTGTGCGTGACCGCGGGTAACGTTCGCGCTCGGCTGCGGGCTTCGGCCGTGCGCTCAGCCGTCACGGGATGGCTCTGGAGGATCGCAGGCACATATTGATTCGATCCGCCGTAGCGCTTGCCGAGCTTGTCGAAGAAGCCGGCCATGCCGTACGGATCGAACCCGGCCGACGACAACAACTCCATGCCGACGCGGTCCGCCTCGGACTCATTCGCGCGCGTGAAATTGATCTGACGTTGCGCAGCGAGTGCCTGTGAGCCGAGCATGATGCCCTGGACGGCCTGACTCGAAGCGTTACTCGATGCGCCGAGTATCACGGCTGCGAGCAGTGCAGCTATCGACATGATGCTGGTGCGCTGGTTGTCGTACGCCGCGCGCGCGATGTGCCGCTGCGTCACGTGGGAGATTTCGTGAGCCAGCACGCCAGCGAGCTCGCTCTCCGTTTCGCTCGCGACGATCAGGCCCGAGTTGATGCCGACGAACCCGCCCGGTAGGGCGAAGGCATTGATCTGGTCGTCCTTCGCGACGAAGAACTCGAACTGGAAGTCGCCGTCGTTGGCGCGACTTGCGAGTTGCGAGCCCAGCGTCATGACGTATTCGGTCAGCAATGGGTCGTCCATCACGACGCCGGCGTTGCGTAGCTGCAGCATCACGCCGCGGCCAATCTGAGCCTCGCGACTCTTGCTCAAAGCCGTGTCGGCCGGCGTACCAAAATCGGGTAGCTCGGCAGCTCGCAACGGCAGAGCCAATACCACGGCGAGCGCCGCGGCTAGAGCTTTCTTGCTGTTGGAGGCTGCCATTGCTTGTCGCTCGATCGACGTCCTTCTCGGCTATGACCGTGTGGTGTGGCTCGGCGTTCCCTCAGAGCTCTGCGACCGCGGCCAAAACGTCCGCGACGTGGCCGTCGACTTTGACCTTGCGCCACTCGCGACGCAGCAATCCGCTGCCGTCGACGAGAAACGTGCTGCGTTCTATGCCGCGCACCTTCTTGCCGTACATGTTCTTGTCCTTCATGACGCCGAACAGGGCGCACAACGCCTCGTCCGGGTCGGAGATCAGCTCGAACGGCAGGTCGTACTTGCTCTGGAATTTGGCGTGTGAGCCCAAGCTGTCGCGCGATACGCCGAGAACACGGACTTTCAAGCGCTTGAACTTGGCGTGCTGATCACGAAAGTCCTTGCCTTCGAGCGTGCAGCCTGGTGTGTCGTCCTTCGGATAGAAATACAGGACGTACGGTGCGCCCGCGAGATCCTTGTTCGTGAGCTTGGTGGCCGCGGTCGTTGCGACGCTGAACGCGGGAATCTTCTTGCCGACAGTCGGTGTGGGCATGTGTGTCTCGTGCGGGTCAGGACTGTTTGACCGGCTCCATGATGGCGTCCACGTTCAACTGGTCGCAGAAGTCCATGAATTCCTCGCGAAGCCCCGAGATGTGCACGCTGGCCGGGATGTTGATCGCCATTTGAACGGAGAACATCGGCGCGCCCGTGTGCGTAGCGGCATAGCTACGCGTCGAAACCTCGGCGATCTCGACCTTCCGCGCGGCGAAGAAGCCACTCAGGCTGTGCACGACACCCGGCTGATCGAGCCCGACGACGTCGACGGCATACGGCAGCAGTTCCTTGCCGAACCGCCGCGGCTCCGTGCGCTTCAGCTGCATCGTGACGCCGTTGTTGCCGGCAAACCGGTTCAGCTCGCGTTCCATGCGGCTGATCGTGTGCCAGTTGCCTGAGACGAGTAGCAGCATGGCGACTTCCGAGCCGAAGGAAGCCATGCGGCTTTCCTTGATGTTACCCCCGCAGTCGAGGATGACCCGGGTCAGCTCCTGCACGACAGCCGTCGGGTCGCCGCCGATGGCGGAGATGACCATGAGTTGTTCCATTCTACGAAGCGTCTCGGGCCTGGCCAGCATGCCAGTGTACCTTGAACCATAGGCGCCGCAACGCTCCGGTTGCGCCGCCCACGACCCGCCCGTTAGTATCTTGCGCCCTTTGATGACGGGCGTAGCAGGGTCTCGAAGATGTTATCCGGCAGCATGGTCGCGGTAGTCACGCCGATGGACGCGGACGGTAAGGTCAACTACCGCCAGTTCGCGAAGCTCATCGACTTTCACGTCGAGTCCGGGACCGAGGTATTGGTCGTCGCGGGCACCACTGGCGAGTCGGCGACTCTCGATCACGAGGAACACGTCGACCTCATCGCGAAGGCGTGCGAGCTCGCGGCGGGCCGCATCCCGATCATGGCGGGCACCGGTTCGAATTCCACGGCGCAGACGCTGAAACTGTCGCGCGCCGTCGATCGCTTGGACGTAGTCGCGTTTCTCGTCGTCACGCCCTATTACAACAAGCCGACTCAGGAAGGCATGCGGCGGCATTTTTCCGCTGTGGCCGATGCCGTCACGCGCCCGCTGATCCTCTACAACGTGCCGGGCCGGACTGGCGTCGATTTGAAGCCGGACACGGTCATCAAACTCGCGGGGCATCCGAACATAAAGGGGATCAAGGAGGCCACCGGGGAACTGAATCGCGTGCACGTGCTCAGAGACGCCTGTGGGCCCGAGTTTTCCTTGCTGAGCGGCGACGATGCGACTTGCTGTGAATTCATGTTGCAGGGTGGGGACGGCGTGATCTCCGTGACCGCCAACGTTGCGGCCGCCGGCATGCGACGGCTCTGTGACGCAGCCCGAGCGCGCAAGCGCGCCGAAGCGGAGCGAATCGATTCCACGCTCCAGCCGCTGCACCGTAATCTGTTCTGCGAGAGCAATCCGATCCCCGTGAAGTGGGCCGTGCAGCAGATGGGCCTGATCGGCCCCGGCATTCGGCTGCCGCTGACGTCGCTGGCGCCGCAGTTCCACGCCGCCGTGCTCGATGCAATGACGGCCGCGGGCGTGCGCGTCGCGGCCGCGTGATGATGCGTCGCCGGGTTGTCGTTATTGCAGTCTGCCTCGGCTGCACGTTTCTCGTCGGTTGCCATCGCTCGAATACCAGCGGTTGCGAGGACACGCGACGCTACGCGAAGGCCGTATCGGCTTCGCCCGTCCAGATTCCCGACGATCTGACGCCGCCGAGCGAGACCGATGCTCTGCGCCTGCCGCCGGTGGTCGCCAACAACCGTGCGCCGACCCAGCCGTGTCTGGAAGACCCACCCGCATTCTCCGAGCAGATCCGGCTCGGTGGCCGCGCGGATGCCGCTACGCCCAAGTCCGATGCCGGCGCGGCGCAGGAACCGAGTCGTCGCGAGCGGCGCCAGCAGCGGCGTCACCCTGACGAGTCGAAGTAGCTTTTCTCGCACGAGCGCCTGCGGCGCGCCTCGCCGCCGATCCAATGCGCCTGTTACCGTGCCTCTGCCGGAGCAGTACCGGGGAGCCCATCCATGTTGACTGAAGTCGTCGTCATCGTAGCGTTGGTGCTCGTGAATGCGCTGCTCGCGATGTCGGAGATGGCGGTCGTCTCCTCGCGGCGCAGCCGGCTGCAGAATCTCGTGAAGAAACGCCATCGGGGCGCGCGAGTCGCGATACGCCTGCTCGACGAACCGACGAACTTTCTATCGACCGTGCAGGTCGGCATCACGTTGATCGGCGTGCTCGCGGGGGCGTTCAGCGGCGCCACGCTCGCCGATCACTTGCGCGACTGGCTGAATGCCTGGCCCGCCATCGCTCCCTATGGTGAACCAACTGCGATCGCCATCGTCGTGGTCGCGGTCACGTACGTGTCGCTCGTGGTCGGCGAGCTCGTGCCGAAGCGGATCGCGCTGCGCGACCCGGAAGGCATCGCCTCCGCGCTGGCGCCCGCGATGCGGCGGCTCGCGCTGTTTGCGGCACCGGTCGTCTGGTTGCTGCGTCACTCGACCGATGGGTTGCTACGCGTCTTCGGTGCGGCGGGTGCACGCGAGCATACGGTGACGGAAGACGAGGTGCGGCTGCTCGTCGCGGAAGGTACGCGTTCTGGGGTGTTCATGCCCAAGGAACGAGAGATGATCGAGGGCGTGCTCCGGCTCGCCGATCGCACGGCGCGCTCGATCATGACGCCGCGCACGGAGGTCGCGTGGCTCGACGTGACCGCGACCTCGACGGACATCGTGGCTCAGCTCGATTCCCGACGGCTGTCGCGGTATCCCGTGTGCCGCGACACGATCGACAACCCGCTCGGCGTCGTGCACATGAAGGATCTCGCCCGCATCGCGCTCGCGGGCCAGGAGATCGCTCTCGCGGACGTCCTGGTCCAGCCGCCTGTCGTGCTCGACGGCACGCCCGTGCTGAAACTGCTCGAGAGCTTCCGTCGCGAAGGCGTGCACATGGCCATCGTCGTCGACGAATACGGTGCGA
>Ga0326726_10006927_pt1 | contig 10181 bp, 13 predicted proteins | sample MHFenrmetagenome_2_FD_207603 | JGI IMG/M metagenome (GOLD analysis project Ga0326726, IMG submission 207603) | Lab enriched peat soil microbial communities from Michigan Hollow, Ithaca, NY, United States - MHF15MN | ecosystem: Environmental > Terrestrial > Soil > Wetlands > Peat | place: USA... | reverse complement strand
TGATCCTTGGTGCCTACCGCAAAATGCGGATTGAGCAGCGTAGCGCCCTGCCACCACAAGAGCTTCAGCGGCCCGCCGCCGCCGCGCTTCGTGGGCTTGTAGGTCGATGCCGGCTGCGCGTGGGCGATGCCCGAGTAGGCGAGCATCTGCGCGGCAAGCGGCGCCGCGAGCCCCAAGCCGGCCAGGGTGTGGATGAAGTTGCGGCGGGACATGCGGCGCGCCTTCACCTGTGCGATCAATTCCCGCAATTGCTGCTCGTCCATCGCCTTCCTCCTCCGAGAAGTTTGCCGTGGGCGGTTCGCGCTGGATATTAACCGGATTACCCGCAAAAATGGCGCACCCGAAAACGAGGCCGCGATGACCCACCGACAAGAAAGAATCGTGCTGCCGGGGATGACGCCCGGCACGCGCCGCAGCATCGCAGTTCACCGCTTTGGCAAAGCGGGTGCACGTCCCAAGGCCTACCTGCAGGCCGCGATCCACGCCAACGAGCTGCCGGGCGCGATGGCGCTGCACCATCTCATGCCGATGCTCGTCGCCGCGGACCACGCGCGGCGCATCAAGGGAGAGATCATCGTGGTGCCCACGGTGAACCCCATCGGACTCGCGCAACTCGTCGGCAACAATCATCTCGGCCGCTACGAATTGCTCGGCCGAGAGAACTTCAACCGCAACTGGCCTGAGCTCGCGGGCCCTGTGGCCGAGCGCATCGGCGCAAGGCTTGGCCGGGACGCCGAGAAGAACGTCGCCGCTATCCGTGGCGCGGCGCTCTCCGCTCTTGCCGCGCTCAAGCCCGTCAACGAGCTGCAGGCGCTGCGCGCGGCCATCATGGCGCTCTCGGTGGATGCCGACGTCGTGCTCGACCTGCATTGCGACGTGCAGGCGGCGCTGCACCTGTTCATCTCGCGCAAGGACTGGCCGGGGCCGGCCGAAGCGCTCGCTGCGGACATCGGCGCGCAGGCGACGCTGTACAACGAGCCCTACCCCGACGTGCTCACGTTCTCGGGCGCCAACGGCGCGCTGTGGGCGCGCCTTGCCGAGCGATTTCCCGCGGCCGACATCCCGCAGGCCTGCCTTTCGGCGACGATCGAATATCGCGGGCAGCACGATGTGAACCACCGCTTCGGCGAATCGGACGCGAAGAACCTCTTCCGTTTCCTGGTGCGCCGGGGAATCATCGCGGGGCGCGCCGGCCCGCTGCCGCGCCTCAAGGCGCGCGCAACGCCGATTGCGGGTATGGACGTGGGCTATGTCCCGAAGCCGGGCATCCTCACCTACCTCGTGCGCGAGGGCGAGCGCGTGAAGAAGGGGCAGGCCGTGTGCGAGGTGATCGACCCGGCGGATCCGCGGGGCCCGCGCGCGCGCACGTCGATGCTTTCAAAGACCGACGGGATTCTGTTTAGCCGCCGGACGGACGGGCGCCTCGCCTGGCCTGGGATGGTGGCCTACCGGATCGCCGGCGCGCGAGCACTTGCGCACCGCAAGGGCATGAGCGGCTTGGACGACTGAGAAGCGCCGCTCAGGGCTCGGCTATTCGGCCTCGTCGATCCAGGCCATCTGGATCGCTTCCAGGATCTTCTCACCGCAGTGCTTCGGGTCGTCCTCGAAACCCGGCAGCGCCATCACCCACTGCATGAGGTCGGTGAAGCGCACGGTCTTCGGATTGGTATCGGGTCGCGCCTCGGCGAGCGCAATGGCGATCTCCAGCGTGTCAGTCCACTTCATTTCTTGCCACCGCCCTCGCGTTCGTAGTTGATGGTGTACTTGGGGAGCTCGATCGTGAGATCGCCTTGCGCGATCCGCGCCTGGCACGACAGCCGCGAGGTGGCCTCCAGCCCCCAGGCCTTGTCGAGCAGATCCTCTTCCTTCTCCTCGGCGGGGGCGAGCGAGCCGAAGCCCTTGCGCAGGATCACGTGGCAGGTGGTGCAGGCGCAGGATTTCTCGCAGGCGTGCTCGATGTCGATGTGGTTCTCGAGCAACGCGTCGCAGATCGACTTCCCGCTCGGCGCCTCGAACTCGGCACCCTGCGGGCACAGCTGCGCGTGTGGCAGCACCTTCAGTTTTGGCATCAGAGATCGAGGCTGGCGATCTGACGGCCGGCGAGCGCGCGCTTCACCCCGGCATCCATGCGGCGGCCCGCGAACTCCTCGGTGGCGCGGTTCAGCGCATCGCTCGCCTGACGGATCGCGCGGTGTTCGTTTCCTGCGGCGACGGCGGTGAGCGCCGCGACCTGGCGCTCGATCGCGGCCTGCTCTTCCGCTGAGAGCAGCGCGCGGTCCGCCGCGAGCGCGCCGCGCACCGCCTCGATCAGGCGGGCGGCGTCCACGCGCGCCTCGTGCAGCGCGCGCGTGTGCATGTCGTCCTTCGCATGCTCGAAGGAGTCGCGCAGCATGCGCTCGACATCGGCGTCAGCGAGACCGTAGGAAGGCTTCACCACCACGGAGGACTCCACCCCCGTGGTCGCCTCCTTTGCCGCGACCGAGAGCAGGCCGTCCGCGTCCACCTGGAAAGTGACGCGAATGCGCGCCGCGCCGGCCGCCATCGGCGGAATGCCTTTCAGCTCGAAGCGCGCGAGCGACCGGCAGTCCGACACCAGCTCACGCTCGCCCTGCACCACGTGAAAGCTCATGCCGGTCTGGCCGTCCTTGAAGGTGGTGAACTCCTGCGCGCGCGCCACCGGAATCGTCGAGTTGCGCGGAATGACCTTCTCTGCGAGGCCGCCCATGGTCTCGATGCCGAGAGAGAGCGGAATCACGTCGAGCAGCAGCCAGTCCCCGCCGGCCGGCTTGTTGCCGGCGAGCACGTTCGCCTGCATGGCGGCGCCGAGCGCCACCACCTTGTCCGGGTCCAGGTTGTTGAGCGGGTCGCGTCGGAAGAATTCGCCCACCGCGCGCTGGATCTGCGGCATGCGCGTGGCTCCGCCGACCATCACCACGCCCTTCACGTCCTCGACGCCGAGGCCCGCGTCGCGCAGTGCCTTGCGCATCGGACCGAGCGTCTTGTGCACCAGGGTCTGCGTGATCTGGCAGAACTTCTCCATGCCCAGCGTCACGTCGACGACCTCGCCGCCCGAGAGGCGCGCCGTGATGCGCGCCTCGGCATGGGTCGTCAGGTACTCCTTCGCCTCGCGCGACTTCACCAGCAGCAGGCGCATGTCGCGCGCGTTGAGCGGCGGGAGCTTCGCCTCCTCCACGATCCAGCAGAACACGCGCTGGTCGAAGTCGTCGCCGCCGAGCAGCGAATCGCCGTTGGTCGCCACTACTTCGAACACGCCCTTGGACAGCCTGAGGATGGAGATGTCGTAGGTGCCGCCGCCGAGATCGAACACCGCGTACACGCCTTCCGACGCATTCTCCATCCCGTAGGCGATCGCCGCAGCGGTGGGCTCGTTGAGCAGCCGCAGCACGTTGAGACCGGCGAGCTGCGCCGCGTCCTTGGTCGCCTGGCGCTGCGCGTCGTCGAAATAGGCCGGCACCGTGATCACGGCGCCCGCCAAATCGCCGCCGAGGGAGAGCTCGGCGCGCTGGCGCAGGACTTTCAGGATCTCCGCCGATACCTCGACCGGGCTTTTCACGCCCGCCGCGGTGCGCAGCTGCACCATGCCCGGCGCGTCGGCGAAGTCGTAGGCCATGTTCTCGGCGTGGCCCACATCCTTCAGCCCGCGACCCATGAAGCGCTTGACCGAGGCGATGGAGTTCTTGGGATCCTCGGCCTGCCGCGCCTGCGCGGGATAGCCGACCTCGACGCGCCCGTTGGCCAGGTAGCGCACGATCGAGGGCAGCAGCGCGCGACCCTGCTCGTCGGGCAGCACGGTGGTGGAGCCGCTTCGCACGGTAGCCACCAGGGAATTGGTGGTGCCGAGGTCGATGCCCACCGCCAGCCGGTGCTGGTGCGGGGCGGCGGACTGGCCCGGCTCGGAGATCTGCAGCAGCGCCATGGCGGAGACTCGATGTGCTCGCTATTCGACCTTGTCAAACGCCAGGTCGATCTCGGCTGCCAGCTTTTCGAGGAACATGAGCTTGCGCACCTCGCCGGCGGCCCCGGCGAAATCGCGCCTGGCGTCGATGAGATCTTCGATGCCACGCTCGAGCAGCTGCCTTTCGCTGCGCACCTCGTCCTGCAAGCGCTCGAGCGCCTCGGGCGCGCGCGCCTCGGCCAGCGCCTCGCGCAGCTCCAACTGCCGTACGAGGAAATCCGGCGGCATCTGCGTATTGGTTTCGAACGCCACGTCCACGCCGTTCATCTCCAGGAGATGTTTTGCCCGCTGCACCGGGCTCTTCAGGGTGCGGTAGGCCTCGTTGACACGCGTCGTCCACTGCATCGAGGCACGCCGCTCGGCGTCACCCGCGTGCGCGAAGCGGTCCGGATGGACCCGTGACTGGATTTCACGGTAGGCCCGGTCCAGTGCCGCCGCGTCCACGGCGAATGCCGGCGCCAGGCCGAAAAGTTCGAAGTGGCTGCTCATGCCCTGCAGCGACGCATCACGCGCCGCCGCACACGTATCCCGTGTGTCGGCCGGTCGCGCGAGCGTCGTGCAACCTGTACGTTAAATGTTAAACGATTCGCCGCACCCGCACTGGTCCTTGACGTTGGGGTTGCTGAACTTGAACCCCTCGTTCAGGCCCTCGCGGGTGTAGTCGAGCTGCGTGCCGTCGACGAACGGCAGGCTCTTCGCATCCACCACCACCTTCACGCCGTGGCTCTCGAACTGGTGGTCCTCGGGGTTCACCGTGTCGGCGAACTCGAGCTTGTAGGCGAAGCCCGAGCAGCCCGAGGTGCGCACGCCGATGCGCAGCGCCACGCCCTTGCCGCGCTTGGCAAAGAAGTTCTGCACGTGGCTTGCGGCCTTCTCGGTGAGTGTCACTGCCATGTCAGGCGACCTTCTGCTCTTGCTTGGCTTCGGCGCCGTGCTTCTTCTTGTAGTCTTCCACGGCCGCCTTGATCGCGTCCTCGGCGAGGATCGAGCAGTGGATCTTCACCGGCGGCAGCGCCAGTTCCTCGGCGATCTGCGTGTTCTTGATGGTCGCGGCCTCGTCCAGGTGCTTGCCCTTGACCCACTCGGTGACCAGGGACGAGGAGGCGATCGCCGAGCCGCAGCCGTAGGTCTTGAAGCGCGCGTCCTCGATGACGCCGTCCTTGTTGACGCGGATCTGCAGCTTCATCACGTCGCCGCAGGCCGGCGCGCCGACCATGCCGGTGCCTACCGCTTCGTCGTTCTTGTCGAACGAGCCGACGTTCCTGGGGTTCTCGTAGTGATCGATGACTTTGTCGCTGTAGGCCATGGTGCTTACCTCAATGTGCCGCCCATTGGACGGTTTTCAAGTCGACGCCTTCCTTGTACATCTCCCACAGGGGCGAGAGCTCTCGCAGCTTCGCCACCTTGGTCTTGAGCAGGTTCACTGCGTAGTCGATCTCCTCCCCGGTGGTGTACTTGCCGAGGGTGAAGCGGATCGACGAGTGCGCCAGCTCGTCCGAGCGCCCCAGCGCGCGCAGCACGTAGGAGGGCTCCAGGGACGCCGAGGTGCAGGCCGACCCCGAGGACACCGCAATGTCCTTGATCGCCATGATCAGCGACTCGCCCTCGACGTAGTTGAAGCTCACGTTGAGGTTGCCGGGGATGCGCCGCTCGAGATCGCCATTCAGCACCACCGCCTCCATCGACGACAAGCCGCGCCACAGCTTGTCGCGCAGCGCGCGAATGCGTTCGTTGTCGGTCGCCATCTCGAGCTTGGCGATGCGCGCCGCCTCGCCGAAGCCGACGATCTGGTGCGTGGCGAGCGTGCCGGAACGGAAGCCGCGCTCGTGCCCGCCGCCGTGAATCTGCGGCTCGATGCGCACGCGCGGCTTGCGGCGCACGTAGAGCGCACCAATGCCTTTCGGCCCGTACATCTTGTGCGCGGTGATGGTGAGCAGGTCCACCTTCAGCGTCGCGAGGTCGATGGGGAGCTTCCCCGCGGCCTGCACCGCATCGCAGTGGAAGATGATTCCCCGCGCGCGGCAGATCTCGCCGATCTCGGCGATCGGCTGGATCACGCCGATCTCGTTGTTCACCATCATGATCGAGGCGAGGATAGTGTCAGGCCGGATCGCCGCCTCGAACTTCTTCAGGTCGACGATGCCGTTCTCCTCGACCTCGAGGTAGGTGCACTCGAAGCCCTGGCGCTCCAGCTCCCTCATCGTGTCGAGCGTCGCCTTGTGCTCGGTCTTCTGCGTGATGAGGTGCTTGCCCTTGGTCCGATAGAACTGCGCCGCGCCCTTGATCGCGAGGTTGTTGCCCTCGGTGGCGCCGGACGTCCAGACGATTTCCTTGGGATCCGCGCCGATCAGCGCGGCGACGTGCGCGCGCGCCTCCTCGACGGCTTCTTCCGCCTTCCAGCCGAACGCGTGCGAGCGGCTCGCCGGATTGCCGAAGTGCTCGGTCAGGTAGGGAATCATCTTCTGCGCTACACGCGGGTCCACCGGCGTGGTCGCCGAGTAGTCGAGGTAAATCGGCAGCTTCACGCAGCCACCTTCTCTGCCGGCCGCTTGTCGTGCAGCACCGCCACCGGAGGCCTTGCCGCCTGCTGCGCCACCAGGTCCGCCAAGCTCACCGACGACAGGTACTCGTGCATCTTCTTGTTGAGCGTCGCCCACAATTCGTGCGTCATGCAGCGCTTGTCGTCGGCGCAGTTCTCCTTGCCGCCGCACTGCGTGGCATCGAGCGGCTCGTCCACCGCGATGACGATGTCGGCCACGGTGACGCCCTGCATCGGCTTCGCCAGGCGGTAGCCGCCGCCGGGCCCGCGCACGCTAGAGACGAGATTGCGCCGGCGCAGCTTGCCGAACAACTGCTCGAGGTAGGAAAGCGAAATGTGCTGGCGCTCGCTGATTGCCGCGAGCGTGACTGGCCCGCGGGTCTGGCGCATCGCCAGATCCACCATCGCGGTAACCGCGAAACGGCCCTTGGTTGTCAGTCTCATGGAAGCTCCGAATACCCGATAAATGTAGTCAAGTATATCCAATTCCGACAGAATCGGTCAACAATTACTTGACTGCCCTAAGCTGTTCTCTTTGCTTGTCTTTCTCGAGTTCTTCGAGCCGCTCGCTGAGCTTGGCGAGGGATTGTTCGAGCTCGGTGGAATGCTCCACCAGCTTCTGGATCGCCTTGGCGTACGGATCGTCCTGCTCCTGCACCACGGCGTAAGCCGAAAAGCGCGCCGCCTGCTGCGCGTTTCCCTTCTCCACGAGTCGCCCGGGAATGCCGACCACCGTCGCGCCCGCGGGAACCTCCTTCACCACTACCGCGTTGGAGCCGACGTTCGCGCCCTCACCGACGGTGAATCCGCCGAGCACCTTCGCGCCTGCCCCGACCACCACGCGCGCACCGAGGGTCGGGTGACGCTTTGCGCCACGATAAAGCGACGTGCCGCCCAGCGTCACGCCCTGGTAGATGGTGCAATCGTCGCCGACCTCGGCGGTCTCCCCGATCACCACACCCATGCCGTGGTCGATGAACACGCGACGCCCGATGATCGCGCCCGGGTGGATCTCGATGCCGGTCGCCCAGCGGCCGAAATTGGAGGTGGCGCGGCCCAGCCAGCGCAGGCCGTGCGTCCAGAACCAGCGGGCGAGCTTGTGAATGTAGACGGCATGCAGGCCGGGGTAGCAAGTCAGCACTTCCCAGGTCGTGCGCGCCGCCGGGTCGCGCTCGAAGATGCTGGCGATGTCTTCGCGCAGGTGCCTGAACATACGGCGACTTTAGATTAGCCGAGCAATCCGATCAACTATTTCTTCAGCAGGGCCTTGAGCAGCCCGCGCAGGATGTTGACCTCCTCCCGCTCCAACGCGGGAACCCGGGAGAACAGCCGCCGCCAGCGCTCGCGCAGCCTCGATCCCGGCACCAGGAAACCGCTCGACTTGGCGGCCTCCTCCAGGTGCCCGTAGAGCCCCTCGATGTCCTTCACGGTGGCGAGCTTTTCGCTGCGCATCGCCGGGACCGACGCATCGCGCGCCATGCGCAACTCGTAGGCGACGACCTGCACCGCCTGCGCCAGGTTGAGCGAGCTCGCCGCCGGCTCCGCCGGGATGTGCACCAGGAACTGGCAGGCGAAAAGCTCCTCGTTCGTGAGGCCGGCGCTCTCGCTGCCGAAGACGAAGGCCACGGGCGCCGCGAGCGCCGTCGCGCGCACGGCCGCGTCGCGCACCGGGAGCACCTGCGGCGACCACTCGCGCGGCCGTGCCGATAGTGCGAACGCAGCCACGCAGTCGGCAATCGCCTCCTGCAGCGTGGCGTGCACTATCGCGGCAGCGAGCACGTCGGCGGCATGCGTTGCCATCCACTCGGCTTCCGGCGCGGGAAAGCGCTCGGGCGCCACCAGCCGCAAGTCCGCGAGCCCCATGGTCTTCATCGCGCGCGCGGCGGCGCCGATGTTGCCCGGGTGGCTCGGCCGGCACAGCACGATGCGCACGTTCGCCATGCCGACAGTCTACCGAGAGTAGAATGCGCGCCGCCCATGCATCCGATGCTCAACATCGCCGTCAAGGCGGCGCGCCGCGCCGGCTCGATCATCAACCGCGCCGCGCTCGAGGGTGGCGCGCTCGAGGTGAAAGCGAAGAACAAGAACGACTTTGTCACCCAGGTGGACAGGGCCGCCGAGCAGGCGATCATCGGCGTGATCCGCACGGCCTACCCCGAGCACCGAGTCCTCGCCGAGGAATCCGGCGATACGCCCGGCGCGCGGCCGGAATACCTGTGGGTGATCGATCCGCTGGACGGCACCACCAACTACATCCACGGCTTCCCGCAGTACTGCGTGTCGATCGCGCTCGAGCACAAGGGCGTGCTGGCGCACGCGGTGGTCTACGACCCGGGCAAAAACGAGCTGTTCACCGCCAGCCGCGGGCGCGGCGCGTTCCTCGACGACCGCCGCATCCGCGTGTCCAAGTGCGCGCAGCTGAAGGATGGGCTCGTCGGCACTGGATTTCCCTTCAAGGAGCTATCGCGGCTGGACCTGTACCTGCGCCAGCTCAGGACGCTGATGACCTCCTGCGCGGGCGTGCGGCGCGCGGGCGCCGCGGCGCTCGACCTCGCCTATGTCGCTGCGGGCCGGCTCGACGCGTTCTGGGAGATGGGCTTGTCGCGCTGGGACATGGCCGCCGGTGCCTTGCTCATCCAGGAAGCGGGCGGGCTGGTCGCCGACCTGCAGGGCGGTGCCGGCTACCTCGACCGCGGCGAGATCGCGGCCGCAACGCCGAAAGTCATGGCACAGCTGCTCGAAGCACTGAGCTGACCTTTCGCTCGAGACGCAGCGCTGACGGCCAGTCCGGTGCAGGCGCGGTGATGCCGCCGGCCGTTAGTTAGTTCTTGAAGCCGAGCTCCAGGCGCCAGACATTCATGCCCGGATAGCTTTCCGAGGAGCCGCTGAAGTCCGTGTACTGGCGCTGCACGCCGAAGCGCATAAACATCTCGCGCGAAAAGTCCCAGCGAATACCACCGCCCGCGTTGTAGCTGAAGGCGGTCTGCGTGGCGGTCGGCGTGTAGACGCCACAATAGTAGCCATACCACGGGTAATACCAGCACGAGTTCACCGGAGGCCCGCTCGGAATGTTGGTGTCCACGGTCGTCGAGCCGATGCCGGCGGCCAGATACGGCGTCACCGGGCCCTGCACGAAGTGCCACGTTGCGTTGAACATGAAGGACGCGATGTCCACATTGCCGCGGCCTACGTACGATCCGGTCGAATTGCCCGCCGCGGGCTGGATCGTCGAGCTGTAGTCCTGGCTCGCCCAGAAGAACTCGCCGCCGAGGTTCAGGTGGGGATTGACGTTGTAGGCCACGCCGAAGCCGAAGCCCAGCGTGTCCTTGGTCTCCGCCGTGGACCCACCATCGAACGTGTGCGTCTTGCCCTCGAGCCCGCGCAACTGGATGGTGAACTCCCAGCGCTTGTCGCGGTAGGCATTGCTTTGCGCAGGCGCCGCGCTGGCCTGCGCTAGCGCTGCTTCGCAGAGCAGAGACCCAAGCACGACAAAGAGGATGCGGACGACTGCGGGCTTCATGACGGGACTCTCCTATACGATAGCGCAGGTTTTACCAGCCGGAGGCGCGCATGGCAATGGAATTGCACGACAACGATCTGATCCGGGTGGTGGCGCTGCTCGCGGCGGGCGTCGTCTCGGTGCCCCTGTTCCGGCGCCTCGGGCTG
>Ga0326726_10006926_pt1 | contig 10182 bp, 10 predicted proteins | sample MHFenrmetagenome_2_FD_207603 | JGI IMG/M metagenome (GOLD analysis project Ga0326726, IMG submission 207603) | Lab enriched peat soil microbial communities from Michigan Hollow, Ithaca, NY, United States - MHF15MN | ecosystem: Environmental > Terrestrial > Soil > Wetlands > Peat | place: USA... | reverse complement strand
CGGGACAGGGTCAGTTGGACCCTGACAAACGTAGTAAAGACGGAAAAAGTGGAAGTCAATGAGTACTCCCACATCGCGACGGTAACATTCGATGACGAGAAGACGACCATTCAACAGATTATCGACGCGCTCAATAACGCCGGCTTCCCCATCGATGGCCCGCCAAAATTCCTGAATTAACTCGTAATATCGTCGCCGGGGCGGTAGCCGGAGAAGGGCTATCGCTCCGGCTTTTGCTCTATCAGAAACTCATCGTTGTCTTAGCGACACCGCCGTTTTTGCGAAGCGGTCAGGACGGGCATCCCATGGAAGGCTCCACGAGAGAACGGTTCATCCAGACCCTGATGCAGTACCAGGAAAAGTTCGGCCAGGAGAAGGCCACGGCCATCCAGGAGAAATTCTGGCAGAGCAGGGAACAAGTCGTGGCGGACAGCGCATCCGAGATCGAATGGTTCCCGTCCTGGAAGAAAAACCAGATCCTCGAGTCCCTGCTTGCAAAGACCTACCTGGACCTCATCGCCGAGATGGAGCGCGAGGGCCTTTCCTGAGGACTGAGTTCCTGTCGTCGCCGGTGAATGATCCATTCCCCGGGCAGCCAAATCCCAGCACCCATTACCGTTCGCAGGCCCCTGAAGGACCGCGGGAGGGCATCATGGAGTTCAATGTACTGATCGGCGGGGAAGCCGGCCAGGGGATGTTTTCCGTTGAGCTCGAGGTCTCGGAGCTTCTCTCCAGGCTCGGCTACCATTTCTTCGCAACGAAAAACTACATGTCCCGGATCCGGGGCGGCCATAATTTCCACATGATCCGCGTGGCCGACCGGCCGGTCCACGCCCTCAGCGGAAGACCCTGGGATATGGTCATCGCCCTCGATGACGGCGAGACTCAACGCCGCCACGGAGGAGCGCTCCGGCCGGGCGGGATCCTGCTCGACACAGACAAAATAAAAGATATCGAAAAGGAGGCCACCGAGACGTTAAAGGACGTCACCGCGTCCAACACGATCCTGGTGGGGATCATCCTTGCCGTTCTGGGCGCCGACCTGCAGAAGACGAGAGCAGCCGCGCCCGACGCAGCCATGGCAGAGCGTCTGGCGAGAGGGTGGGTGTTTGCGCAGAGATGGAGCCTCGAGGGGAAAATCCCCGTTTCCCCGAAGGCGGGCAATCACTGCAAGCTCGACGGAAACCAGGCCCTCGCCCTGGGGGCGCTTCTGGGCGGCTGCCAGTTCATGGCCGGCTATCCCATGACACCCGCCACATCGATCATGCACTACTTCGCCACCGTTGCGGCGGAGCTCCCGGTTCACTTCGAACAGGCCGAAGACGAGATCGCCGCCATCAACATGGCCCTCGGGGCCTCCTATGCGGGGCTGAGGTCCATGGTGGCCACGGCGGGCGGGGGATTTGCCCTCATGACGGAGGCCGTCTCGCTTGCGGGCATGACGGAAACTCCCGTCGTCATCATCGTCGCACAGCGTCCGGGTCCCGCCACAGGGCTGCCGACGCGGACGGAACAGGGGGATCTCAATTTCGTGCTTCATGCGGGCCACGGCGAGTTCCCGAGAGTGATCTTTGCCCCGGGGTCAATAGAAGAAGCCATCGCGCTTTCGCGCCTGAGCTTCGATGTGGCCGACCGCTGGCAGATTCCCGTTTTTGTCCTGACGGACCAGTATTTCGCCGACTCCGTCCAGTTCATGGAGGGGAGCGCCCCGACGACCATGCTGCAGAGGCAGTACCCCGTCTACGAGGCCGGATACCGGCGCTACGCACTCACTCCCGACGGCGTCTCTCCGCTGACCAGCCCCGGGCTCTCGGAGGCCCGCGTCGAGGTGGACTCCGACGAGCACACTGAGGACGGGAAGATCACCGAGGATCTCGATCTGCGGGTGCGCATGGTGGACAAGCGGCTCCGGAAGATGGACGGGATCACCGCAGAGGCCGTCCTGCCGAGCTGTTTCGGGGATCGCAAGGCCGATACGGTTCTCATCTCGTGGGGCTCGAACCGTCTCATCGTCAGGGAGGCCGCCGAGGCCCTTCAGGCTGAGGGGGTGCCGGTCAGCGCCCTTCATTTTGGCCAGGTTTACCCGCTTACGCCGAAGATGGCCAGAGGGCTTTCCCGCAAGCGGCTCATCTGCATCGAGAACAATGCCACGGGCCAGTTTGCGCAGCTTCTCAAGCGGGAGCTGGGACTGCGGGTGGATCACCTCGTCCTGAAGTACAGCGGCGAGTGTTTCACAGTTGCAGAATTGGTTGAACGGATCCGGAAGATTGTCGGTTGAAGGAGGAAGAAATTCCCCCTCACCCTGCTCTGAAAGAAAAGGCAAATTTCACCCTCACCTCGATCCTCTCCTGATAATGGGAAGGGATTTCCCCCTCCTCCACTTCCTCCTCCCGCCAGGGGAGGAGAACAGAGGATAGGGACTTCATAGGGGGAGGAAGTTGAAAGGATGGTTCCCGTGTTGAGACAGGATATCGCCTGGTGCCCGGGCTGCGGGGATTTCCCCATCCGGGCCACATTGGAGAAGGTCATCGGTGAGCTGCCCATACCGGGGAAGAATGTCGTTCTCACCTCCGGGATCGGTCAAGCTGCCAAGATGCCCCACTACCTGCCCTACAGCTATTTCAACGGTCTGCATGGCCGGTCGCTCCCGCTTGCCGTCGGGATCAAGCTGGCTCGCCCGGAGCTCACCGTCATTGCCGTCTCAGGGGACGGGTGCCAGTACGGGGAAGGGGGAAACCACTTCATCCACACGATCCGAAGGCGCCTCGACATCACGATCCTCGCCTGCGACAACAAGGTGTACGGCCTCACGAAGGGCCAGAGTTCCCCGACGACGGATCGGGGGATGAAAAATGCCCTGGACCCCGAGGGAAATGCAAACAACCCCTTCAGCCCGCTGGCGGTGGCCATCACCGTCGGGGCCCCCTTTGTGGCGCGGACCTTCGCCGGCGACCCCCAGCACATGGAGCAGGTCTTCCGCGAGGCGATCCTCTTCAAGGGAACGGCCGTCGTCGACATCCTCCAGCCCTGTGTAAGCTTCAACAGGGTGAACACGTACCAATGGTATCGCGAACGGGTCTACAAGCTCGAAGAGCCGCAGAGAGACCGTTTTGAAGCAATCCGGGCGGCGGAGAGCTGGGGCGATCGGATTCCCATCGGGATTTTCTACAGGGATGAGCAGTTCGTCTGTCGGGAAGGAAAGGAGATGTTCCGCAAACCCGTCACGGAGGAAGCCGTGGCAAGGCTGCTGAACACAAAGTGCATCATGATGCGTTAGGGGAAGGCGTCAGCAAGAAATCCTCGGGCGCATCGACATTTTCCGACCACTCTGGCTCCTTAACAGACCGTTCAAAAAAGGCCAGATGCAAGGCGCCCGACGCCCTGAGGAACGAGGCGTACCAAGTCGTACGTTGAGTGACGAAGGACGAGGGCAACGAAGCAGATGGTCTTGTTTTGAAGCACCTGCGGTGCTTCCCGGCAAGGTAATGGCCGGACATGGTTGCGCACCCTAATGGGATGCGCCCCGGTCAACAGTCTGAAAGCTCGCTTGGCTGCGGTCGCACCAACTCGCCCTGCGGGCTCATGGTTCGACAGGCTCGCCATGACACCCTGTTGCCGATAGAAACGGCGGAGGCGGAGTTTACCCTGAGCTTGTCGAAGGGCTTCGATAAGAGTGGTTACCGGAAAACGCCGAAAGGCGCCTTTCGGATTCCTTGCTCCCGCTTTAGAAGAGTTGTGAGTTGGAATGGAATCGTCAAATTTCCGGCAGAATGATCGCTCTTAATGACGGTTTTCCGTCACAATCCGCCGAGCACCCGCCAGTAGTTTTCGTCTTTTTCGACATCGCTCTTCTTTTTCCCCTTCTTCTTCATGGAGAGGAAGATGACGAAAAACACGATCATCCACGGCTGTCTCTGGGAAGTCTTCATCAGCCGACGGACGAGACCTTTTTCTATGTTCTCCAGAACACCCACAAGCCCCGCCAATGCCGTTTATGAACTTGCGCATGTTGCGCGGCACTATTTATATCCGACAGATTTGGATGCTTGTAAAGATAAAACCAAGGGGAGGCGGAACAAAGGGCAAAAAAAAAGATTGGGTGCCAGGTGAAGGAGGGGAAACTGGCACCCAGAGAGAGATAAATGGGGTTTCAGGTTATCGGATTCGCTTTATATAGTATGCAACAAGTGTGACAACTCGTGCCAAGCGATAAAAAAATGTGTAAGGAAATTAAGAAATGGAGCTTGAGTGGTAACAGATGGGCGCGTAGAAACAGGTTCTCAGGTTGTGGCGGTGGATGGCTTTTGCCGGACAATCAGAAAAGGAAGAACGAGAAGTCCAGATAGGTACTTGATTATCGCCTGCCCGAAGATTGCAGGCCAGATGGGCCCGAAGGCCATCAGGACAAAGACGAGGGAGTCGACGGGACAGGAGACGAGGTTGGACCAGACAACCTTGGAAACAAAGGAACGCTTGAGAATCTTGAAGAAAAACCAGTCGAGGCTCTCCGACACGAAGAAGGCCGTCATCGAGGCCAGCGCTATATCCAGGTTGAAGAAAAGTGTGATGACGGAAGCCGCAATCATCCAGCTCCAAGTGGCCCAGTCGCCCCAGTAGCGCTGAACAAAATCCCGGAATGAAAAGGTGAGCCCTATCCAGACGACCCCTGCAGGGAACGTGAGGCCTGCGATGGTGACGATGCCGAACCAGATGACAAAGGCATTGCCCAGGAGAATGCTGAAGAGGTAAAGAAACCCCCAGATCCACTTCTTCATGGTACCGCTCCTACATTTTTTGTAGGGTTTTATCCAAAAGGACGGTTTTTTATTCCACAGATCGACTCCCGATTCAAGGGTTTTCGCCTTGACGAGGTCCTGGCGAGTTGTTAGGGTTTGAACCGGATGACGATCACCGACTCTGACTTCAGAAGGATCACGGTCACCGCAGCCGTCCTTGAAAAAGACGGCCGGATTCTCATTGCCCGCCGGAAGCGGGGAGACCGCCTGGCTGACAAGTGGGAGTTCCCCGGCGGGAAGCTCGAGGAAGGCGAAACCCCCGAGGTGTGCCTCCGGAGGGAACTGCAGGAGGAGTTGGGCATCGACGTCGTCGTGGGCAGCTTAGTCGGCTGCAGTTCTCATCGTTACCCCCACGGGGAGATCGAGCTCCTGGCCTACCGGGTCACCCATCTCTCCGGGGATATTCAACTCCATGATCACGAGGAGATCCGCTGGGTGCTTCCGGCGGATCTTGCTTCCCATGATTTTTCCGCGGCCGATATCCCGATTGTGAAGCTTCTGCTTGAAGGGATGTAAACGATGCCCGTCGAAGAGGCCCCGAGGGAGCAAACCCTCATGATCAACGGCCTGCGTCTCCGGTTCCTCGAGCGGGGCCCGGTGAGCGGAAGGCCCATGGTCCTCCTTCACGGCACAGGGGATAACGCCTGCACGTGGGATCTGCTCGCCCCCCGTCTGGCATCACACTTCAGGGTCATCGCCCTGGATCAGCGCGGACACGGCAAAAGCGGCTGGGCCGTGCCGCCGGCCTACCGGTGCGGGGACTACATGCACGATCTGACCGCCCTGATCGCCGATCTCGGCCTTGCCGGCATGATCCTGCTGGGACACTCCATGGGGGCCCTTCACGCAAGTCTTTATGCTGCACTGAACCCCGGCAAGGTGACTGCCCTCATCCACGTCGACATCGAGCCTTTCCCGCCGGACTGGAATCGCAAATACCTCCTCGGTCTCTACAACAGCCTACCCGAATCCTATGCATCCCCGGAGGATTACGTCACGGAAACGGCTAAAAACAGCCCCTACGCGCGGTGGGAACATCTGCAGGCCCTTGCGACGAAGTCTCTCTTGTGGCGGGATGGCCGATGGCATAGGACCTATGACCGGGAGATCCTCGCCCGGTTCGACAACTACGACCTGCGGGGGAATCTGGCCGGGATCCAGTGCCCTGCCCTCATCGTGCGCGGCGCCGAAAGCCGCGTTCTCGGACGTCAGGCGGCGGAGGCGATGACCGGAGCGATCCCGGGCGGCGAGATGGCCGAGATTCCTAAGGCGACCCACCCGGCCCATCTGGATAACCCCGACGGATTCCGGGAGGCGGTGATGGGCTTTCTGAAAAGGCATGGATTCATCTGAAACCGGATCAATTAACATGCCTGGACTGTTCAAAAATGCCCGGACGCAAGGCCCCCTTCACAGGATTGCGAAGCGAGGAAGTTATGAGGAGCGGAAGATCGGAGTGGATGAGGGATTATTTTCTTTCTCTTATCCGCTCTTCCTCACTTCTGCTCTTGCGATCTTCGCATGCCCGGAGCTCAAAGCCGGCACAAGGGATAAAAGGATCCCAATGAGCTGAAGAAAAGGAGGAATATATGGACGTCTTCACAGCGATCAAGGAACGGAGAAGCTGTCGGAAGTTCCAGCCCGACGCGGTCGGCGATGCGGACATCGAGAACATCCTCGAGGCGGGCAACTGGGCCCCGTCGTCCGCCAACCAGCAGCCCTGGGAATTCGTTGTCATCACGAACGCCGGCGTCAAGGAGCGGATCTTTTCCGAAAGCGAGCTCTGCAAGCAAAAGCTCTTCGAGCGAAGCGGCTGGAAATGGCTCGAGAAATTTCCTATCGACTTCGTGAAGGAAGCCCCCGTCGTCATCGCGGTAATCGGCGACCCGAAAAAGAGCGGGGCTGACATGTTCCTTGACGAGGGTACCGGCCGGGGCTACCTGCAGGGCTGCTCGGCCGCCGTTCAGAACATGATGCTCGCGGCTCACGCCCTGGGGCTCGGGAGCCTCTGGTTCACCCTCTTCGAGGCCGGGGCGGTGCGGCAAATCCTCCGTCTCGATGCGGGAAAGGATCCCGTTGCCCTGCTGTGCATCGGTAAACCCTCCTTCACTGCCGGAACAAAGCGGAAGGATTTCCGTGAAAAAACGACATACCTGAGATAGAAAAGCAACGGCGATGATCCATCCCTCCCGCACGCAAGCGCTCAACGCACGAAGCCTCCAGGAAGGCCGCTATGTCCTGTACTGGATGCAGGCCTCACAGCGAGTCAAGTGCAATCACGCTCTTGAATATGCCGTCGGCGCGGCAAACGAGCGCAATCTCCCCGTCGTCGTCGCATTCGGCCTCACCGACCAGTACCCGGAGGCAAACCTGAGGCACTACACTTTCATGCTCGAGGGGCTCGAGGAGGTCCGCAAGGGGCTTCACCGGCGGGGCATCCGTTTTGTGCTCATGCGCCGCTCGCCCGAGCTGGCCGCAACAGAACTGGCGCAAGAGGCGGCACTCGTCGTTGCCGACCGCGGATACCTGCGGATCCAGCGTCAGTGGCGAAACCACGTCGCAAAGAATGCCCCCTGTGCCGTCATCCAGGTGGAGTCCGACGCCGTCGTCCCCGTGGAGACGGCCTCGCCGAAGGAGGAATACACGGCGGGAACCCTGAGGCCAAAACTCCAGCGCATTCTCCGGGACTACCTCGTCCCGCTGGCGGAGAAGCCCCTGCGGAAGGACTCGCTCTCGTTGTCCCTCGATGTCGATGCCGAGGAGGATTTCCAGGCTCTCCCAGTCAGGATGACCGTTGACCGCACCGTCGCTCCCGTGAAAACCACCCGGGGCGGCACGACCCGGGCCAACGCCCTCCTGGAGGAGTTCATCGCAAACGGGCTCCGCCGCTACGACGATCTTCGCAGCGACCCGGGCCACGACTATTCTTCCCGCTTGAGCCCCTACCTGCACTTCGGCCAGATCTCGCCTCTTGCCGTCGCCCTTCGCGTGTCCGCAGAGAGAGACGCCCCCGCTGCGGCTCGCGAGGCCTACCTGGAGGAGCTCATCGTGCGGCGCGAGCTGAGCCTGAACTTCGTCTATTACAACGAGCGCTACGACGAATTCGAAAGCCTTCCCGACTGGGCAAGAAAAACACTCGCAGGGCATGCAAAGGACCGGCGCGAGGTTCTTTACAGCCCCGAACAGTGGGAAAGTGCCGTGACCCACGACCCATACTGGAATGCCGCGCAGAGGGAGATGGTCCTCTCCGGCAGGATGCACAACTACATGCGCATGTACTGGGGAAAGAAAATTCTCGAGTGGAGCCGGAAACCTGCGGAGGCCTTCCAGACAGCCCTGTGGCTCAATAACCGCTACGAGCTCGACGGGCGCGATCCCAATGCTTTTGCCGGTGTGGCCTGGTGCTTCGGCAAGCACGACCGGGCCTGGTCCGAGCGGAAGGTCTTCGGAAAGATCCGCTACATGAACGATGCTGGGCTCAAACGCAAGTTCGACATGGATGCCTACCTGAAAAAGGTGGACGCCCTGGAACGAAAAAACGGATGAGCTTCGAAAATTCCTGTCGACTTTTTCCCTGGAAACGGTTATGAAGGTTTAACGAGCGTCGTAGGCCCTAAACCGCTGCGATCGCCAGTGGCGACTGGCGGTTTTTTTATGGTCAACCCCCACTCTGTGTTGAAACGATGATTCCCGCATATTCTCGAGAACTGATCCGTCTGCTGCTGCTCATTGCCCTGACCGCATGCTTCGCAAGCAACTCCCTGGCCCAAGTCCCGCCCGAGGATGTCCGAAAAAGCCTGGAGCGCTCTGTCAAGGCGGGCTCCGTCCAGAAGACGGTCTGCCCCGGGGCCCCCTACTGCAACCCTTCATCGGTGATCCGTTTTTACCAGATGCGCAAGTACGAACCGGCCTGGACGCGGGACGGCTACCCGCTTCCCGCCGCGGAAGCTCTGGCAAAGGCCGTCAGAGGGGCCGATGCCGAGGGCCTGCAGCCCAGGGACTACCATCTGGAGCGCATTGAGTCCTCTCTCGGCAATATCCGTCAGACTCAGGGCCGGAACGAACGGCCGGAAACGGCAAAAATTATTGAATTGGAATTTCTCCTCTCCGATGCCTATCTCGTCTATGCGGCGCACCTGCTCAACGGTCGCGTCAACCCCGAGACGCTCCATTCCGACGAGTGGACGATCTATCCCGCGCGCTTCAACCTGGCGCGCCATCTCTCGACGGCACTGGACGGGGGGGATGTTGAAGGGAGTCTGAAGGGCCTCCTGCCGGCCCAGCAGGGCTACGGCAGGCTCAAGACGGCGCTGATCGTGTACCGGGGACTTGCCGAACGGGGCGGCTGGCCCGTCATCCCGGGAGACGGCAGGCTCGAGAAGGGCATGAAGAACGAACGGGTCCCCGTGCTTCGCAGCCGGCTGAAAGTCACAGGCGAAATGCCGGCACCGGCGGATGCAACGAGCGATCTCTTCGATGAGGCCGTCGAGGAGGCGGTAAAGCGGTTCCAGCTGAGCCACGGTCTGTTCGATGATGGAATCATTGGCACCCGGACGCTTCGGGCCCTCAACGTACCCGTGGAAAAGCGCATCCGTCAGATCGAGCTCAACCTGGAGAGATGGCGCTGGCTTCCCCAGAACCTGGGGAACCCCTACATCATGGTGAACATTGCAGGGTACGGCCTCGAGGTCGTCGAGAATGAGTCTCCCGTTCTGACGATGAAGATCGTCGTGGGAACGGCCTTCCAGAAAACGCCCGTCTTCAGCGGGAAGATGACCTACATCGAGATGAACCCCTACTGGAATGTCCCCCACAGCATCGCCACGGAGGAGACCCTCGAGAAGATCCGGCAGAACCCGGACTTCTTCGCCAAGGAGAACATGAGGGTCTTCACTGCAGGGCAAAACGGCGAGGAGGTGAGCCCCGCCACCATCGACTGGTCGCAGCATTCAGAGAACAACTTCCCTTACAGGCTTCGCCAGGAACCCGGTCCCCGGAACCCCCTGGGCCGGATCAAATTCATGTTCCCCAACAAGCACAGCGTCTACCTGCATGACACCTCCGACCCGCAGCTCTTCCGAAAGGAGCGGCGGGGCTATAGCCACGGCTGCATCCGGATCGAGAAGCCCATGGAGATGGCGGCGTTCGTCATGAGGGGAAGCAAGGAGTGGTCGGTTGAGAAAATCAAGGCGGTCCTGAAGACGAAAGAGACGACGGTGGCCTACCTGCCGAAGCCCATACCTGTGCACATCCTCTACTTCACTGCATGGGGGAACGGCGACGGGACGATCCACTTCCTGGAAGACATCTACCGCCGCGACGAGCGTCTCGACAGGGCCCTCCAGCCAAAAATAAAGCCTGCCAGGACCGCTAAGCCCTAACAGTC
>Ga0326726_10006925_pt1 | contig 10182 bp, 7 predicted proteins | sample MHFenrmetagenome_2_FD_207603 | JGI IMG/M metagenome (GOLD analysis project Ga0326726, IMG submission 207603) | Lab enriched peat soil microbial communities from Michigan Hollow, Ithaca, NY, United States - MHF15MN | ecosystem: Environmental > Terrestrial > Soil > Wetlands > Peat | place: USA... | reverse complement strand
GACTGCCCACGGCCGGACTGGGTGCGTTATTGACCTTGAAGTTGTTTCATCTTGACCTGAACATGTATGGCTTTGTCGGCCTGATCATGCTCATCGGCATCGTCAAGAAAAACGCCATCATGATGATTGACTTCGCTATCGATGCACAGCGCACTGGAGGCAAGGCGCCGCTTGAAGCGATTTATCAAGCCTGCCTGACCCGCTTCCGGCCCATCATGATGACGACCATGGCGGCGCTGATGGGAACGCTGCCGATTGCTCTTGGGCTAGGGGCTGGTTCGGAAGGCCGTCGTCCGCTCGGTCTTGCAGTGGTGGGCGGCCTTCTGGTGTCGCAATTGCTAACCCTCTACATTACTCCGGTGATTTATCTTTACCTGGAAGCGTTCAAGCAGCGACTGGCTCATGGCCGCAAACCGGCGACCGTCATTGCTGCCGGGGCAGAGGAATAACTGGGCTTGTGGGGCAGGGGAAAGGCGGCTTCTCCGGCCGGCCATCGGGATTTTTTTAGTAGACGTGACTGGCAGCTTGTAGTTCAAGCCCCCATCAGTTTGAGCAAAGCATCTATCGTTGGCTCATGCCTGCGCCCCGCTTTCAGGCACGCTGCGCCAAAATGCGCAGCATAGTTCTGACGCTGAGTGGGGTCGTTATTAAGGAATTGCGCCAATTGCTTTTTTAACGTTTTGGCATCGCCCACTGCGGTTTTCCCCAACAGCCTGAGCATCACGGCATCGAAGCAAGGCTCTGATGCCAAGACCTGAATCTTTTTCGCCTTTGCTTGCCTTGCCACAGCCGCCGTCCAGTCCGTATCGGTATCCAGCATGGCGGCTACCGTATCGTAGTCTGCGTTTGCAATCTGCCGGATGGTCCAGTCGATCACATGCTTTGCACCCTTGCCGCGTGCATTTCTGATCGTCACAGATAGCCCGCAACCTCGCGGTACATACAACTGCTTCACATGATTGAGAAACGCTTCTTCGTGATAGCCCTCGCCGACAATCAGCAAAGTTTTCTGTGCCTTCCAGATCGCCATGCCGGATCAGTTGAAAACCGGCACGGCGCCGTAAGCGCCTGCCATGTATTTGGCATAGAAGTTATCGTCATTGCGGATGCCTTCCACCGCATCCATGCGGCTCGCCGTGCTCTCGCAGTTCGCATCTTTTTGCACCAGCATCACCTGTGATTTGTGGATGAGGTTCAGCACCTCGATAGCGTGGCAGGTAAATAAGAGCTGCGCCTGATGCGGGTTGGTGGCCGGGTTCGCAAACAGATCGAGAATCGGCTCCAGCATGTGCGGGTGCAGATCGTTCTCGAACTCGTCGATGACCGCGAGGCCGCCAATCTCCAGTGTCTCCAGCAGCCTTGCCAGCAGCACGAAAGCGCCCTGGGTTCCGCTGGATTCCAGAGCGAAAGGCAGATGGAATTCCGTACCACGGCTCCGGTGTATGCCCAATGGCAACCACACCTTTTGCGGCGGCTGGTCCGGTTGCTGAGCGTTAGGAACGATAATTTCCTGCAAGTCGATGCCACTCAGTCCCAAGTCCCAGGAAGACAACAACGCATCCATGCGCTTGCGTTGCTCCGGGTGCGAAAAGAAATGCTGAGCGGCAACCTGAACCGCCAGATCGCCCATAGGGATACGGCCCAGCACATTCACGTTGGTGATGAGATACGCTGTCACCATTCGCGTGGCCAGCGGCACGCCAAACTGCGCTGCCCATGCTATCAGTGACACATTCGGACGCACCCTGCGCGCCTCTTGCGCGGGCAAGCCGAAATCCTGCTGCTTTACCACGTAGGATTTTGATTCGGCGTCCCAGTCTCGCACGAAGACATAACCGAAGCGCTCCCGTTTTTGGTACAGCGCCTCATGCAACACGCGGTCAGATGTGCAGCGCAGGACATAGCGCCAAAGCTTGCCATCAAAATCCACCACGGCCTCGAACTCGCTTGGTTCATTCGGTGAAGTAAAGTGAGGCGTAACCGGGATACTGGCTTCTGGCGGCTGCTGGAAAGACTGGCTGATGAACCAAGCGATGAAAGCTACTGGCTTTAACAAGGCTGTCTTGCCGCTGCCATTGGGGCCAATCACGGCCATCAGTTTGGACACGCGCTCGCCGGTCGGGGCCTCGGCCATCCAGTCGGTCAGGCCGGTTTTGCGGTTTAGGGTCAAATCGACCTCAACCCGCTCCCGGAACGACTGAAAGTTGGAGAATGCATAGCTATGGAGCACGGAGTAACCTATTAATTTATAAAAACAACATTTATTTGTTGATTATATTCATTAACAAAGGAAAAACAACCCCCGGAGTTTGGGGGTGATATGAGAATTCTCGTTACTGGCCTGTGATCTTTCAGTATGTCAGACATCCAGGCGTGCTTGCGTTATGTCATCAACCTTCGACGCCGAAGGCTTGTTCTCGGCACAGGCGTCAATCAGTACGATATCGCGTCGCCCTAACAACCCAAGCTCTTTCAGAATGTCCTGCACTTTACGGAACTCACTATCCGAGAAGTGAAGGATCGCCTTGATCGACTTCGCTGTGTCATTCGCGGCCTCATATACGCCGACTTGGTGTTTCAGGTTTTGCTTTAGTTTTGAGTTCGATGCCAGCTTGAATTCGATCAGCGTCTTGTCTGCACTGCCCTTCGATACCTTGAAATCCACCGGCCCTCGACCATTATTGACCTCGCGATTGGCATCGTAGCTGGATGCGTACCAAGTCAGACGATACATGATCTGTAAATCAGCCTCGCGCTGAACTGGTTTGCCCTTGAGGTAGAACAAGCGGTATCCGTCCTGGTCTTCGATCACGCTTTTGAGAAAATGGAGCCGCCGCAAAGCTTCCTCAAAGCTGTCCCCTTCTTCGTAGAACTCGGTGCCTGCCAGCTGATCGACCAGCACCCGAATCTGTTGGATGAATTGAATTTCGGTTTCGCGGACCTTCACCCCACTAACCTTGTGCGCCTCTGCGCCCGTATCCTCCTTACGGCGGATGTAGTAGTCGATCAGCTGCGGAAAATGCTCAATGGTCGCGGCAGCAGCCTCCCGAATCTCATCCTCCTTGGCATCCTCGGATAGTCGACGAATGAAATACTCATTCACCTGCGCCCGCATTTGCTCGTCGGGCATGGCTGTGTAGATGTCCTGAAACTGGTCCAGAAGATCGCCACGGTTGATCCAAGCCTCGTCCTTGGTGAGGATGTCCTTGGGGCTCAGGAGGACAAAATCCGGCCCAAATGCTGGCAACTCATAATGGGCACCTCTCCAGCGCCGGGCTGCATAGTCGAAACTCACTTTCTCAATAGCGAACACGGCCCTCATTGAAGGGTGGATGTGCTCGCGCGCAAAGGTCTGCGTGTATTCGAGCAAATACCGCTTGATCAGGTTGGTAGTGAAGTCGCTTAAATGGTCGCGGCCTACACCGTCCGCTATCAAGCAGAGTTTTTCGAGATGGCTGCCGCGCGTAATGATCTCGCTCCCGAAGTCCTTGAACACTCGATGCAGGCTGCGGTGAAGACCTTCAGCAAATATCTGGCCTAGCCCACTTCCCCTGTTGCCGGTCTTACTAAATCCCAGCCAGTTTTGTCTAACCTCTGGAAACTGGAACCAATTGTTGAGCAACCCCTTACTGATTGAATCGTCACTAGAGACATCTCGCAGAAACTTCACATAGCGGATGATCTCCTCGTGAAGTGCTTGGTATTCCTTTTTCTCGCTATCGAAAAGCAGGAATGGGTCGATGAACAACGGTAGGTCATTGATCAGGGACACATTGAAGGCGCCATAGCCTTCCAGCACTTCTGGCATGACCTCAAAAAAATCAGTGAAGTAAATTTTTGCGGTCTTCGTGGACATGGCGTTCTTATCAGGATGCGCTGAAAGCCTGCGCCAACAGGGCGTTCAGGGTAGCCTGTGCCTTGGCAGTGGCGGAGGATTGTTGGAGCTGTATGCTGACTACTGCATCGCATCTCTGCTCGAAGGATTCCTGCAAAGCAGATGGGGGCACTGGAATTGGAAGGTTCCGCAGAATTTCGAGGTTGATGTTTTTCTGGGCAGCCTGGGGTGCATTTGCTTCAAGCGTAGGCTGAAGAAAACCAAGCCAAGCCTGCACATAGGCCGTGCGGACACGATCCGAAGGCAAGAATCCAACAACACTATCTGGGAAGCAAGCGTCGAACTCCAGTACGCCGGTTTTGGCAATGTTAGCCGCGATCGTTATACAGAGCGTTCCCTTCTGCCAAAGCCTGCTTTGCGCGAGCCCCGCTTCGGAATATGTGGCGGTATATCTGCTAATACGCCCTCCGGAGTTGGCGACATCCCCTGTTTGAATGAATGGATAAGGACCACCATAAAGCTCCTTGGCGTCGCGCGGACGATGCCGTGAACGCCCCCTGTCCAATACCCCGACTTCACCAAAAAATGCCGTTGGCCACCCCTTTGGATTCATCGCCGGGCTGCCGAACATGTCGAGGAACAGGGCGGGAATGAGTTCGGCGGCTTTCTTCTCGGCCTCGCGGCGCAGGCGGACGATGCCCTCGGCGCGGGAGAGGAGATCGACGATGCGGCGTTGTTCGGGGAGGGGTCGAACTGGCAAGGATAGTGTCGCAACATCTTTCGGATATAGGTGAATGCCCTTCACAACGAACTTGATAGCCTCTCGTGCTCCTGCACTACGAAGCCAGAAATTGAGGTAGGCCGGGACTACCAAATCAGGCTTGGTTCGAACGATTAGCCATTCTCCTGTGGGCAGTGCGCCCTCAACCGATGCATCCGCGAGAAACGTCTTGCTAGCGACGTAGTCCGCGTTGTGAGCAGCGTTCAGGATCAGACTGTCGCCGCTGCGAATCCATCGAGGTTGATGCTTGGAAGCTAGCGTTGGATCGACAAAGCTTTCAAACTTGCCTTTGAAGTCGCCAACGGCAGAAACGTCCTTAATTTTGAGGACTGGATGGCCTTCGGTTCTTTGCTCTGCTTTGGATGGTGTCTTGCCGTTGAAGACATCGGCGACCTCAGCCAAAGGCCGAAAACTTGTCATGCTTGCTCCGCCAACACCACCCGCAATGCCTCCACCTCCTCCGTAATCTCCGCCTCGATGGCAGCCAGTTCATCCAGCAGCTCATGCGGGTCCTGGTGCACGACGGCGGTCTGACTCATGGGCCGGTAGCGGCCCGCCGAGAGGTTGAAGTCGTTGGCGCGCAGGGTGGCCGCATCGGCAAACCACCATTTCTCCATCCATTCGCCTTCAGGGTCGCGGCCCTGCCATTTCGCCCAGTTCTGTGCGTACAGTTTGTAGGTATCTGTCAGGGCTGGCAGGTCGTCGGCCTCGATGGGGGTGTCGTGATTGGCGTCCAGCTTGTAGCCATCGTTGTCGGCGTGCAGGAAGAGCACCTTGCCGGTGGTGCCGCCCTTCTTGAACAGCAGCACGGAGGTCTTCACCCCCGAGTAGGGCTGGAACACCCCACCGGGGAGTGAGAGCACGGCCTCGACCTGGTTGTTTTCTATGAGCTGGCGGCGCAGCTCCTTGTGCGCCCCAGTGGAGCCGAACAGCACGCCCTCGGGCACGATAACCCCGCAGCGGCCTCCGGGCCGCAGGCTGTCGAGCATGTATTTAAGGAACAGCAACTCGGTGGAGGTGGTGGTGCCCACTTTCACATCGTCCACGATGCGGTCCTTGTCCACCCGTCCCGAGAAGGGCGGATTGGCGAGCACCACATGGTAGCCCTCCTGGGGCAGACCCAGCTCGCGCTTCTTCTCGTTGTCCAGCGTGGTGGTCAGCACATTGCGCAGCAGGATGCGCACATTGGCCAGCCCGCGCAGGGTGAGATTCATGGTGGCGAGCCGCACCATCTTCGGATCGACATCGTTGCCGTAGAAGGTAGCGGTTTGCTGCGCGGAGACCTGGGCGGCGGAGAGCTTGTCGCCCAAGCCGCGCTTCTGCGTCTTGCCGTCCATCTCCACTTCCTGGATGGCGGCGGGCGAGGAATTGGCCAGCCGCATGTGGTTGTAGGCGGCGACCAGAAAGCCTGCCGTGCCTGCAGCGGGGTCGTAGATCGTCTCGCCCACTTTGGGGTCGATCAGCTCGACGATGGCGCGGATGACATGGCGCGGGGTGCGGAACTGGCCCAGTTCGCCCGCTTGCTTGATCTGGCGCAGCACATGCTCGAACAGGTCACCCTTGGTGTCGGCATCCGATTGGTCTAGCCGCAGGCCGTCCACCAGCGCCACCACCTGGGTCAATACCGTGGGCTCGTCGATGGTGAGACGGGCACCGTGCATGAAGTTGTACGCGCCGCGTTCCCCCAATTCAGCGAAGAAGGCGAATACCTCGTCACGCAGGAAGCGCACCAGCGTCTCGCCGGACAAACCCTTGGCCCAGACGGACCAGCGGAAACGATCGCGCGGGATGGTTTTCTGGTTGGGGGTGGGGGCGTTGAGCGGGTTTTTCAGCGTCCACTCGCCTGTGAACAGCGGCTCGTAGGGCAGCTTGAGCACCTTGGCCTTGAGGGCGTTCTCGGCGTCGATGCCTTCCACAAGGTAGAAGAAGAACAAAAACGAGAGCTGCTCGGCGTTGCTGACCGGATCAGGATAGCCGCCACCAAAGAGATAGTCGCGAATCTGGTCTATCGACCGCCGCATGTCGGGGGTCAGGGGCATGGCGGCTTCCTTGTGCTAGTGGTGCGCTTCCGGCTGTGTATCGCCGGGAATGCTTGGGCGTTCTTCACCACCGAAGACGGCGGCATTGAGGGATTCCAATAGGCTTTCCAGATGGGCCGCGCCGCCGTAGATGCGGCGAGCTTCATGGAGGCCACCCATTTGGGAGAAGGTGTGGAAATAAGCGAAATGCTCGGGCATTACCTCATCCAGCGAGTCAGCGTTGGCGCGTATCTGGCTACCCAGCAGGCGTAGCCAGCGTTCCTGCTCTAAGGTCAGGTTTGTTTGCTCCAGTAGCCAGGCCTCAAACCGGGCACCCAGCTCGGCGGCTTTCTGCTCGCTGGCCTCCGGGAAGACCATATTGCCGTTATCGTCCACCGTGATCCATTCGCGGGTGGTGGGGTCGATGTGGTCGTTGATGTCCAAGGCCAACAAACGGCGCGGCTCGTATTTCTTTTTCTTGAGTGATTCCTTAACGATGCCACCCTCGGCAAACTCCGCGTCATCGCCGTGGTAGTCGGCCACGCCAACAAAATCGAACAGGGTAAAAATGGGTTTATTGGCGGCCTTGCGCGTGCCGCGTCCGCGCATCTGCTGATAGAGGATGGCGGAACGGGTGAAGCGGGCGAAGACCAGGTTGACAACCTCCGGGCAGTCGAAGCCGGTGTCGAGCATGTTCACTGACACGAGAATCTGCGGGAACGCTTCCTTCTTGAAGCGCCTGATCTTGGTCATGCCGTCCACGGTGTCGTCCGGGCCCAGGCCCGAAACCACATAGTCGGCGTAGCGCACCGAGGGATCGGATTTTTTGTCGGCGAATTCGGTGTCCAACAGCTCGGCCAGGGTAGCAGCGTGACGCTTGGTAACCGCGAAAACGATGGTCTTGCCGAGGAGTGGCTTCCTGAGCACGCCCTTGTGATCCAGATAACCCTTCTCCAACACCTGGCGGAACTCGCGCACCATGGCCCGGTTGCGTTCGGGGATGGTGAAGCGGCGTTCCAGCGCGTTGGGATCAACCACGATACGGTCCGTATCCTTGAAGAGCTGCTCGAACTCGGCGCGGGTGGCAGCGTCCATGGCCATCCAGTCGAGCTCGTCCTTCTTGACCTCGAAGCCGCCTTCGGCGGCGGTCTTCACGGTCTGGGCCTTATATATCTGATAGGGCACCAGGTAGCCATCGTGGATGGCGTCCTTGAGCTTATAGGAGAAGGTGGGCTTGTCCACCTCGAAAAACCGCAAGGTGTCGCGGACGAAGAGCTTGTCTTCCTCGTCTGGCGCCATGTCGTCCAGGTTGGTGACGCAAGGAGTAGCGGTGAGCCCGATCTGCACGCCGTCGAAGTGTTTGAGAACGCCGCTCCACTTGCCATAGATGCTGCGGTGACATTCGTCGCTGATGATTAGGTCGAAGTAGCCCGAAGAATAGTCGGCGTAGATGTTCACCATGCTTTGCAGCGTGGTGATGGTGATGAGCTTTTCGTCCTGGAAGCGGCGGCCAGCCCGCAACACATAGGTCGGATAGTCCGGCAGATGCTCGGCGAAAGCGTCCTCGGTCTGCTTGGCGAGCGGGATGCGATCCACCAGGAATAGGACGCGAGTGATGGCGTTGGCCTCGAACAAGCGTTTGATTAGCGCGGCGGCGGTGCGGGTCTTGCCGGTGCCGGTGGCCATTTCGACCAGAAGCTTGCGGCGACCCTGGCCGATCTCGCGGCAGAGGGTGTCGATGCAAGCCTGTTGGTAGTCACGTCCGGCGATGCGGGTGTCAATGGCGATGCCCATGACATCACGCCGCACTTGTCTAGTAGCAAAGCGGCGCTCCAAGTCATCCTGTTTGAAGAATGTCTTGACGAGGCGAGGGTAGGCTTCGTTTTCCCACTCCCAGAAACGCACCTCCCGGCCATTGGCAAGAAAAACATAAGGTATGCCAAGCTGTTGAGCGTAGGCCTTGGCTTGCCCGGCGGCATCGCCCGGATTGATGGAGAAGCGCTTGGCCTCGATGACGGCCATCGCCCGTCCATGGCGATCACATAAGACGTAGTCAGCCCGAGTGCCATCCGGCAAGGGATATTCATAGCGGACACTGTTGGTGTCCTGGATGTTCCATTCTTGATCGGTTAGCCGGGCGTCGATGATGACGCGGGAGAAGGCTTCGTTCTTGTTCATGCCCTGTACCTTGTTTCGGCAATTCTAACCGGGACAGGGCAATACGGATCAGCTTCTGAGGTCAGGCGACAGATGAGGCTGGAGGGTTTGCACCATCAGGCTGAAGATTTTTGGATTGGCCGCAAGGATGTTGCCGGTTTCAAGCCAGGATTCGTTGCCGGCCAGATCGCCCACCAGTCCGCCGGCTTCCTGAACCAATAGTGAACCGGCGGCCAGGTCCCAGGGATTCAGACCGATTTCCCAGAAAGCGTCGTAGCGACCTGCGGCCACATAAGCCAGATCGAGCGCAGCGGAACCGGGACGGCGTATGCCCGAGGTGCGCCTCATCACATCGCGGAACATGTTGATATAGGCTTCGACGTGGCTGAATTCACGAAACGGGAAGCCGGTGCCGACCAGACAGTCTTCCAGCTTGTCGCGCTTGGTAACGCGCAGCCGGCGGTCGTTGAGGAATGCGCCCCGGCCGCGGCTGGCGGTATAGAGTTCGTTGTTGGCCGGGTCGTACACCACGGCCTGGCTGATCTGGCCTTTGTGCTTGAGGGCAATGGAAACCGAATACTGCGGCAGGCCGTGAAGAAAATTGGTGGTGCCGTCCAGCGGGTCGATGATCCACTGATATTCGTCAGTCTGGCCTTCCACGGCCGGCCTTGCGCCCGTCTCCTCTGCTAAAATTCCATGGCTGGGATAGGCCTCGAGCAGGGTTTCGATAATCACCTGCTCGGCGGTTTGGTCCACTTCGCTGACATAGTCCCGATCCTTTTTGGTGTGGACGGTCAGGCGATCAAGATCCAGCGCGGCGCGATTTATAATCGTCCCGGCCTTGCGTGCGGCCTTGATGGCCGTGGTTAGCATGGGGTGCATGAGAGACTGCGCATGTGAAAGAACGAAGCCCGAATTCTACCTGATGCCTGACACTTCTGAACTGCTGGATCGAATACGCATTGTGCTGGTGCGCACCAGCCACCCCGGCAACATTGGCGCGGCCGCGCGGGCGATGAAGACGATGGGGCTTAAAGCGCTGTATCTGGTTGCGCCGGAAAAATTTCCCCATGAGCAGGCCACTGCCATGGCCTCGGGGGCGGCCGACGTGCTCGATAACGTGGTCATTTGTACCTCGCTGGAACAGGCCTTGGCGGGAACGACGCTGGCGGTCGGCGCATCCACGCGCAGGCGCGAGATTGTGGCCGAAGTACTGACGCCGGCCGAGGCTGTTGCGGGCGTGTTGCAGGAAGCCGCGGTTGGCAACACGGTTGCGCTGATATTCGGCAACGAAACCTTCGGCTTGTCGAATGAGGAACTGGGCTGCTGCCAGTGGCTGATGTCGATTCCGGCCAATCCGGATTACACCTCGCTCAATCTGGCGGCGGCTG
>Ga0326726_10006924_pt1 | contig 10185 bp, 4 predicted proteins | sample MHFenrmetagenome_2_FD_207603 | JGI IMG/M metagenome (GOLD analysis project Ga0326726, IMG submission 207603) | Lab enriched peat soil microbial communities from Michigan Hollow, Ithaca, NY, United States - MHF15MN | ecosystem: Environmental > Terrestrial > Soil > Wetlands > Peat | place: USA... | reverse complement strand
GTCGTCATCGATTGCGCTTCGCCGCGCGGCCGGCCCGGCCGCGGCCTCGTACCCCGTCGCGACCGCCGGCCTCGGCGGGACTCCGGTGTCCGCCCAGCCTGCCGACGGGCCGGCAAGCACCAACGCCGACGGCGCCGACGATCACAGCGAGATTGCGTGGCGGCTTCGCCACGCACGCCGTGGAGTGCTGAAGGACGTGACAGTCCCGGCCGAGCTTCTAGCCGATGACACACCGCACAACCTGACGGGCTTTAATCCCTCGAACGCGCTGGCGCGTGCCGTCGAATCGCCCGCCCGGGTCGCGACCAACTTCTTCGAAGGCATGCCGTTCTCGGGACAGGTCAACCTGCTGACGACCGGCCCGTTCGACGCGCCGCAGCAGCTGCTGACCGCCGAGAATTTCTCGCACAGCATTGCCTATCTCGCCCTCAGCGCGCCCGTCGGCGAGCATGCGGATTGGACCGTGCGCGCGGCCCTCACCCAGGGCGACATCGCGTCGTGGATCGTCGCCGGCGAGTACACGACGCGGGCGCCCGCCCGGCATCTCTACGACCTCGGTTGGTCCTACAGCGCCCAGCGCTATGACGGAGGCAGTTTCGTCGCGTCGACGCAGGGCGCCGCGGATGGCAGCCGCAACGCCGGCGCCGTCTACGCATTCGACACATTCGCCGTGACGCCGGCGATCACGCTGACGTACGGCGGCAGCTACGCGCGGTACGACTACCTGGAGGGCCAGAGCCTGCTGAGCCCGCGCGCGTCGATCACGGTTTCGCCGCTCGATCACTTCCGCGTCAGCGCGACCTTCTCGCGTCGCGCGGTGGCTCCCGGCGCCGAAGAATTCATGCCGCGTCTGGACCGCGGCATCTGGCTGCCCCCGCAGCGCACCTTCTCGTCACTCGTCGCCGCGCAGCCGCTCGCGGCCGAGCGCTCCAACCACATGGAGCTGGAAGTCGAGCGCGACATCGCGTCCGCGACCGTGTCGGTGCGCGCGTTCCGACAGCACGTCGCCGATCAGCTCGTCACGTTGTTCGGCCTCGACCTTCCGGGCGCGCCGGCCATCGGCAACTACCTGATTGGTAACGCCGGCGACGTCAACGCCTCCGGCATGAGCGCCGGCCTGCGCACGGCCATTGCGGGCCGCGTCCGCGGGTCGGTGGAATACTCGCTCGCGCGGGCGCATGTGACCCCGACGGACGATCTCGCGTACATGCTCCTGTACGCGCCGTCGGCGATCCGCACCGAGCCCGAGCGCATTCACGATGTCTCGGCGTCAATCGAAACCGACGTGCCGGAGACGTCCACGCACGTCGTAGTCCTGTACCGGGTGAGCAACGCGTTCGCCAATCCGTTGAGCCCCGCGCCCGTCGCGCGCGCCGGACAACCTGGCGAGCGGCCGGCGCTCGACTCTCGCTTCGACGTGCAGGTGCGCCAGTCGCTCCCCTTCATGGATTTCAGCAACGCCAAGTGGGAGATGCTGGTCGCCGTCCGCAACTTCTTCCGCGACACGTCGTTCGACCAATCGGTCTACGACGAACTGCTGGTCGTCCGCCCCCCCAAGCGCATCGTCGGCGGCTTGACGTTGAAGTTTTAGGGCGGGATTCCGTCCATTTCAAACGCCGATCCATAATGCCGAAGCCTCGCTCCGCTTCGTTGGAGCCGACGCTGTTTTGCGGGTTAATCTCGTAGCGTAAGTGCAATACTAGCAGTTGGTTAGATATGCGTGACCGGGTCAGAGTCAGGGTATGAGCTTTGCTACTCAAACGCGCGGCGTAGTGTCGACGCCTGAGGTCGAGATTGCGCCCTTCCCCATGCTCGATCACGACCTGACATCTGAGCCGATCGAGGGCCGCTGGCTCGTCTGGGGGCGGTCTGTCTTCGTGGTCGGCGTGGCGCTGGTGCTCCTCACCCTGGGCATCGCAAACGTCGCCCTGTACTCGCGGTGGCACGAAGTCGAGGACGGCGTCCAGTGGGATGCGCGGCCCGAAGGCGTGACGGCGGTGGAGATCGCCGCTGGATCCGCCGCGGCTGTTGCCGGCCTGCAGCGCGGCGACGTGCTGGTCGCGGTGAACGGCGCGCCGGTTCAGACGCGCGCCGAGGTGATCGAGTACCAGCATCGGAGCCAGGCGGGCACGCGCCTGACCTACACGCTGCTGCGCCTGGGCACGCAGCAGGGGCTCGAGGTCTCGCTGGCCCCGTCGCCGCGCGGCAGCCAGATGTATTTCGCGCTGGCGGCCGTCGGGATCTTCACCCTGCTGGTCGGCGCCTCGGTGCGTCTGCGGCGCCCGCGCGACCAGGCGACGCTGCACTTCTTCTGGCTGTGCATCGCGTTCTTCGGCGTGTTCACGCTCTCGTTCAGCGGTCCTTTCGACCGGCTCGACTGGGCGTTCTACTGGGGCGACGCGTTCGCGTTCGTGCTGCTGCCGCCGCTGCTGCTGCACTTCACGGTCGTCTTTCCCGAACGACCGTCGAACGCCGAGCGGCTCGCGCTGTGGATGTATCTGCCCGCGCTCTTGCTCGGCGCGGCGCGTGTGATCACGATCGTGCGGTTATCGCAGGGAACGATGTCCGGCCCGGTGTTCTCGCGCGTCATCCAAACGCTGGACCGTCTCGAGCCGGTCTACCTGTTCGTCTGTGCGGTCGCGGCCCTCGCCATTCTGGTGGGCGCCTTCCAGCAGATTACGTCGGTGACCGCGCGGCGCCAGCTGCGCTGGATCGCCTGGGGCACCGCGCTCGGCGTCGGCCCGTTCGCGTTCGGCTACGCCCTACCGTGGGCGCTCGGCGTCGATCCTCCGCTGGCGCTGCAGTTGACGGCGATTCCGCTCGGCCTCGTGCCGCTCACGTTTGCGTGCGCCATCGTGCGATACCGCCTGCGCGACGTCGAGGTGATCATCAAGCACGGCCTCGTGTACGCGACGTTCCTCGCCGCCAGCGTCGCGCTCTACTTCGGGATGCGGAAGGCCGTCGGCTTCGTCTTCGCTGACGACCAGGACGCGCACAACTGGATCGTCGCGCTGCTGGCGACGACCGTCATCGTGCTCCTCCTGAAGCCCGTCAAGGACGCGGTGCAAAACGCGCTGGACCGCGTGTTCTACCGCGATCGGTACGACTACCGGCGCGCGCTCGTGGCCTTCGCCCGCGACCTCAACAGCGACCTCGACGTCGTGCGCCTCAGCCACCGGCTCGTTGCGCGGATCGTCGAGACGCTCGTCCTCGATCGAATGGCCCTGATGGTGGCGCCAGGCGACGACGACCGGAAGGGCCATTTCAACTCGCTCGGGGACTACGGGTTCGCGCAGCCCGTGCCGCGCCTCTCGCGCGCATCGTCGCTGATGGCGCGGCTCGACGCGGGGCACACGGTGGCGCTCGACGATCCGATCGCGGGCGCCCGCTATGCGGCCGAAGAAGTCGAGTTCTGGCGCGACGCCGGGATCTTCTATTTCGTGCCCTGCGTGTTCGAAGGCCGCGCGATTGCCGTGCTCGCGCTGGGCCGCAAGGAAACCGATGAGCCGTTCAACAGCGAGGACCTCGCGCTGCTGACCGCCGTGGCAGGCCAGGTGGCGACGGCCATCGAGAACGGCCGCCTGTTCCGACAGCTGCATCTCAAGGCCGAGGAAGTCGGCCGGATGCGCGAGTTCAACGAGAACATTCTCGAATCCCTCGACAACGGGCTGGCGGTGTTCGACGCGGAGGAGCGGATCGTTCGCTGGAATCGCGCTCTGGAGGGCTTCTACGGTGTGGCGCGTGAGGCGGCCGTCGGCCGCCGCCTCGGCGACATCTTCGACGCGCCGTTCGTCGAGGCCCTGCGCGCGGCGCGCCTCGAGCATCCGTACGGAGCGACCCTCCACCGCGTGCCGCTGTCGGCGCCGTCGAGCGAGACGCCGCGCCTGCTCGTCAACGCCACGGAAGTCCCTCTTCAGAATTCAGCCAGTGACGATGAGGTGCTCGGCACGCTCTTGCTGATCGAGGACATCACCGGCCAGGTACGGATGGAAGAGCAGCTTCAGATTTCGGAGAAGATGGCGTCGATCGGCCTGCTGGCGGCCGGTGTCGCGCACGAGGTGAACACGCCGCTGACGGGCATCTCGAGCTACACGCAGATGCTGCTGGAGGGTGCGGATCCCGCCGACCCCAGAACGCCACTGCTCGAAAAGATCGAGCGGCAGACGTTCCGCGCCGCCAAGATCGTCAACGGGCTCCTGAACCTGTCGCGGCCGGGGACCTCGAGCAACGAGCGCATCGACGTCGACCTCAACGCGGTCATCACGGACGTCTTCTCGCTGCTCGAGCACCAGTTCGAAGTGGGGAGTATCAAGGTGCGCCGCGAGCTGACGCCGACGCCCGCGCTCGTGCTCGGCATCGAGCATCAGCTGCAGCAGGTCTTTCTGAACCTGTTCCTCAACGCCCGCGATGCCATGCCGAGCGGCGGGTGGCTGTCGGTGTCGACTCGGATCGAGGACGACGCCGTGATCGCCGAGATCGCGGACACCGGCTCCGGCATTCCTTCCGAGCAGATCGCGCGCATCTACGACCCGTTCTTCACGACGAAAGCCATCGGCCGGGGCACGGGCCTCGGGCTGTCGATCACGTACGGCATCATGCGCGAGCACGACGGCTCGATTCACTGCGACAGCGCCGTCGGACAGGGCACGCGGTTCACGCTGACCCTGCCCATGGCGCCCGGCGAGGCCCGGAGCGCCCGGGCGCAGTAAGTACTGTCGCGAGTTGGCGTCCGGCCGCGGCCGGATCGGAAAACCCCTATGGGCACATCACGGAACGGCACGATTCTCGTCGTCGACGACGAAGAGATCATGCGCGAAATTCTGGAGACCCTGCTGACGCGCGAAGGCTACGACGTGCGCCTCGCGGCGTCAGGCGCGGAAGGGCTCGAGATGGCGCGGGCGCTGCCGTTCGACGCCGCGATCGTCGACATCATGATGCCGGGGCTCGACGGCATCGCCACGCTCGATGAGCTCAAGCGGATCGACGAGGATCTGGCCGTCGTCATCATCACGGCGTACGCGTCGGTCGAGAGCGCGATCTCGGCGATGAAGGCCGGTGCGTTCGACTACATCACCAAGCCCTTCAAGAACGACGAGGTCCTCGTCGTCGTGCGCAACGCGATGGAGCGCCGGCGGCTCGTCCACGAGAATCGCAACCTGCGGCAGAACATTCAGGAGCGGTATCACAAGTTCGCGAACATCATCGGCCGCAGCCCCCGCATGCGGCAGGTGTTCGATCTGATCATCCAGGCCGCGCCCAGCCGGTCGACGATCCTGATTCAGGGAGAGAGCGGTACCGGCAAGGAACTCGTGGCGCGCGCGATCCACGCGAACTCGTCGCGGTCGGATAAGGCGTTCGTGACGGTGAATTCCGGCAATCTGCCGCCGGACCTCCTGGAGTCGACGCTCTTCGGCCACGTCAAGGGCGCGTTCACTGGCGCCGTGTATCCGAAGAAGGGGATGTTCGACCTCGCCGACAAGGGCAGCATCTTCTTCGACGAAATTGGAAATGTCCCGCTGGAAACCCAGGCCAAGCTGCTGCGCGTTATCCAGGAGCGCGACTTCATGCGCTTGGGCGGCATGGAGACGATCAAGGTGGACGTGCGGATCATCGCGGCCACCAACGTCGATCTGCGGCAGATGATGGAAGAAGGGAAGTTCCGTGAAGATCTCTTCTACCGCCTGCACGTCATCTCGATTCAGTTGCCGCCGCTGCGCGACCGGAAGGACGACATCCCGCTTCTCGTCCATCACTTCCTCGAGAAGTACGGCGAGGAGAACCGCAAGTCCGGCCTCGAGCTGACGCCCGAGGCCCTCGATCTGCTGACCGAGTACGACTGGCCGGGCAACGTGCGGGAACTGGAGAACGTCATCGAGCGCGCCGTCGTGCTGAGCGCCGGCCCGCGCATCGGCATCGAGCTGATCCCGGATCACGTCCGGAAGGCGCCGAACTTCCAGATGCCGCAGTTCATCGTGCCGCCCGAAGGAATCTCGTTCAAGGAAGTGATCACGGACTTCGAGAAGCGGCTGATTGAGTCGACGCTCGAAGCGGCGGGCGGCGTGCAGAAGCGCGCGGCCGAGCTGCTCCACATCAAGCCGACGACGCTGAACGAGATGATTAAGCGCTACGAAATCAGGCCCCGCCGCAAGCGGAACGTCAACGGCGGCGATGCGGGCGCGCGGCCGGCGTCACAACCGGAAACGCCGCCGCTCGACACGCCTGCATCCATTCCCCTCGAGCCGGCCGCCACACTCGACGACGAATAGCGCGGATCATTTCGCACCGCGGATCTTGGCGAACAGGCGCTCGTACTTCCCGAGCACGACGTCCCACCGGTAGTTCTTCCGCACGTATTCGCGCCCGTTCCGCCCGAGGCCGGCGCGCAGTCGGTCGTCGCGAATCAGCAGCTTCAGGCATTCGACGAACTCGTCGCGGTCGGCGTAGTACAGGCCTCCGTTGCTGCGGACGCAGTGCTCGACGAGCACCGCGCTGCGCGCGTTGGCCAGGATCGGCGTGCCGACCGACAACGCCTCCAGCGCCAGCAGCGACAGGCTCTCGAACGGTGACGGACAGCAGACCACCGTCGCGGCTTCGAGCGCCTGCAGCCGCTCGCGATCCGAGAGCAGGCCGGCGAAGCGGATGAACGGTTCTTCCGGCAGCGACATGAGCTTGACGCCCATCAGCGCGAGCGTCGCGTCGCCGCCTTCCTTCACGTACTCGCTGAAATAGTGAATCAGCTCCTCGCAGCCCTTGCCCGGATCGATGCGGCCGCCGTAGAGGAGGATCGGGCCGTAGAGGCGGTGCCGGCGACGGAAGATTGCGCCGCGGGCCAGGAGATGCGACGGATACGCGCGCGCCTCGCCGTCGTCGTCTTCGCTGGTGGCCGGGCCCGGGGGCTCGCTGCCACCGTGATCCGGGTCGTCCTCGGCGCGAGCCGGGGTCCGCGGATACGGCTGGCCTTGCGGCAGGTCCACGCCGACGCCAATCACTTCCTCGCTCGAGGACCGCTCAGGGAACTGCTCCCGCACGAACGCCGCCTCGCTCTCCGTCAGGTAGCAGAGCGCCGCCGGCTTCCTGAAGACGGCTTTGTAGATCTCGAGCCGGATGGACGGCTCGTCGTGTGCGGTCGAGACCAGCACGCTCTTCGCTGGCGCGATCTCGAGGCCGAGCACGGTTGGCGCGTAGAGGTAGGTGAAGAAGATCAGGACCTGGTACTGTTGATGTTGCCGGCGCAGATGGTCGATCAGCGCCGGACACCACGGGCCCTGGCGCTTCAGCCACTCCATCTCGTCATCGCGGCTGTGCGGGTTGTTGTAGATCCAGTCGGAGTACTCGTTGAACGCGTCGATGTCCCGCGTGGCGACGTTCGCGAAGCGCCGGACCGTGACGCCCCGAATCCGATCGGTGCCCTCCGGATACTCGTTCTTCCACGTGAGGTAGTCCCGCGCGCACGTCGTGAGGACATCGACGTCGTGCACGGCGGCCAGGCGTTCGGCGACGAGGCGGCACAGGTGCTCCGATCCGCCCAATACTTCGGCGCCGTAGCGTTGAATGACGATCCCAATTCTCACGAGAGTCTGTGCACCAGTGAAACGAGCTCGCGGGTGATCCGCGCGTCGCCGAAATCGGCCAGCCGGCGCCGCTGTCCGGCGATGACCTCGCGACGGAGATCGTCGTCGAACGTCAGCGCGCCCAGCAGTTCGGCGGCGTACTCGAGATCCTTCGGCGCGAACTGCACGCCCGCGCCGCCCAGCGTCTCCGGCACCGCCACGGCCGCGTACGCCAGGACCGGAACGTCGGCGGCCATCGCTTCGAGCAGCGGCACGCAGAAGCTTTCATGTTCGCTGAGCGAAATGTACGCGGCGGCGTGCCGGTAGTAGACAGCGAGCTCCTCATCCGGAACGGGTCCGGTGAACACGCATCGCTCGCTGGGGAGGTCGTAGGCCGGGATCAGGGATCGAATCATCGAATAATACCGCGGGACGACGTCGAACCGGCCGACGAAGATGCAGCGGCACTCGCGGTCCACGTCGCGGCGATACCACTCGGCCAGCTTGAGGTGATCCTCGATCTTCTTGTTCGGCGCGATCCGGCCCACGAACAGAAAGTTCACCAGCCCGTCGTCCAGCAGGCGATCGAGCGCCGGCCGGTTCGCGCGCTGCGTCACGCGCGCCGTGTCGATCGCGATGGGAAACACGCCGGTCAGGCGCATCGAGTCGAGCGTCACCAGCTCCTGCCGGTTGTACTCGAAGTCGCCCCGCGCGAGATCCACGTGTCCGGCCAGCGTCGCCAGCTTGCGCCTGGCGAACGCGGTCAGGCGGAAGATCGACGGGTCCCACGGCGCGAAGAACGCGGCAGGCGTGACGTTGTGGTGCTGCAGGTCCCGGTAGTCGCGCGTCAGAGACTCGAGCCGCGGGTCGGCCGTTTCGACGAAGATGTCCGAGGCGTAGCCGGCGGCGCGCAGATCGCGCTGAATGCCGAGGACTTCGTGCCCGATGGCGTCGCCGTAGCCGAGGGTCGCGAGGACCTGGTGAACGCGCGGCACGGCTGTCACGATCGCGTCACCGACCGGTAGACGTCGAGCGTCCGCTCCGCCGTTTCGCGCCAGGTGTAGCGCGCCGCACGTTCGATGCCGAGCGCGCGCAAGCGCGCGCGTTCCTCGTCGTCGTCCGCGACGTCTTCGATCGCCTTCCGCAGAGCCTCGTCGTCCTCCGGCGCCACGAGTCGTGCGGCGCCCTCGGCGATTTCTTCGAGCGCCGGCGTGGTCGATGTGATAACCGGCGCACCGCATGCCATCGCCTCGAGGACGGGGAAGCCGAAGCCTTCGTAGAACGACGGGTAGACGAACGCGCGCGCGCCGCTGTACAGCGCGCGCAACTCGTCGCGGTCCACGTAGCCGAGGAAATGCACCTGCCTGCCGAGATGGCGCGCGGTCACCAGTTGATGCACTTCGCTGTTCAGCCATCCAGGCGGCCCGGCCACGACGATGTGATGCCGCGCGGGATCGCGTTGCAGCCAGGTCGACGCGGCACGAATCAGGCCCGCGAGATTTTTGCGCGGCTCCACGCTCCCGACGAAGAGCAGGTAGTCGCCGTCGATCCCCTGGCGCTGCAGCACGCGGCGCGCCGCCGCCGGATCGGTGACGGGCCGAAACTCCGGCGAGGCGGCGTACGGAATGACCGCGATGCGCTCGTCAGGCACACCGTAGTGCTGTTGCAGGTCGCGCTTCGTGTTCCGCGACGGCACAATGATCATCGCGGCATGCTTCGCGGCCTTGTTCACCTCGCGGAGGCAGAACTGCCGGTTCGCCTCGGTGTGGAACTGCGGATGCGTGACGAAGCTGAGATCGTGCACGGCGACCACGAGCTTGCTGCGATCCAGCACCGGCGACGTGTATCCCGTGCTGTGCACGACGTCGACGTTGCCGGCCGCGGCGTCGGGCGTCTGCGAGAGCCAGCGCCGGCGGATCTTGTCCAGCGACGCGTCCTGGGTCCATAGCCGGAAGTTGGATTGCGACGGCGCGCGCGCGCTGCGAAACGCAGGGGGGAAACACTCCCAGAAGTACGGATAGAGCAGGTACTCATTGGAGCGATCGATGGCGGCGAGCGCGTCGACGAGGCTCGCCGCGTAGCTGCCGACGCCCGTCGACTCGCCGATCGTCCGGCTGATGTCGATGCCGATGCGGAGCGGCCTCGCGCGGGCCGCACCCGGCTGTCCGCGATCCAGACACTGCCGGTACACCTCCTGCACGACCGCATGCGTGTCTTCCCACCGGTACTTTGTGAGCACTTTCTCGCGCCCGCGCGCGCCCATTGCCGCCGCGGCGTGACGATTTTCAATGAGGTCGTCGATGCACTCGGCCAGCATGTGCGAATCCCCGAACGGCACGAGGAGGCCGTCGCGCCCTTCATCGATCACGCGCGGCACGCCCCCGCCGAAACAGCCGATGACGGGCTTGCCGTAGAGCCAGGCCTCGAGGTACGCGATGCCGAACGAATCCGCGCGCGACGGCATGACGAAAACGTCGCACGCCGCCATCGCGTCTTTCTTCTCCTGCTCGGTCACGTAGTCGAGCAGCTTGATCTGCGCGCGCACCGCCGGCGGCTGCGCCTCCAGAAACTTCACGAAGTCCTGCTCGACCGATCCGATGAACACGCCGGTGGCGTTCGGCTGCCGCACGCGGAG
>Ga0326726_10006923_pt1 | contig 10185 bp, 11 predicted proteins | sample MHFenrmetagenome_2_FD_207603 | JGI IMG/M metagenome (GOLD analysis project Ga0326726, IMG submission 207603) | Lab enriched peat soil microbial communities from Michigan Hollow, Ithaca, NY, United States - MHF15MN | ecosystem: Environmental > Terrestrial > Soil > Wetlands > Peat | place: USA... | reverse complement strand
GGCCTCCTCTACGTTTTGCACATAGGGAAACAGCAATGTCTGCGCACCAATGTCGAGCGCACGTTTTGCCAGGACCGCATCGTTCCATGCCGGCCGGATGATCGGCGTTGCGGTGCCCTTCTGTATGGCCTGCAACTGCGTGACCAGATCCGGGATTTCGTTCGGCGAATGCTCGGTGTCGAGCAGGATCCAGTCAAAGCCGCTGTCGGAAATGATTTCGGCGGCGATATTGCTGCAAAGGCTCGACCACAAACCGATCTGGAGTTTGCCCTGCGCTAGCGCGTGCTTGAAGGCATTGCGTTGGAATTCGACCATTGTTGTGCTCACACGAATTGAATGGCGATGCCGCCGAGCGGCCCAAAGTCGGCGTGAAGTGTATCGCCGTTCTGGGCGAAAACGACGCGGGTGAACGAGCCGGCAAGCACGATGTGTCCGGGTTCGAGTGCGTGCCCGTGCGGGCCGATCTTGTTGGCGAGCCAGGCCACACCAAGCGCCGGATGGCCGAGCACGCCGGCCGCCAAGCCGGTCTCCTCGATTTCAGCATTGCGGTACATGATGCCGCCGACCCAACGCAGATCGACGTCCATTGGGCCCACCGGCCTGCCGCCCATCGCAATGCCGGCGGCCGCACCATTGTCCGCGACCGTGTCGACGATCTTGCGCTGATCCTGGATGCGCGCGTCCACGATCTCGATCGCCGGAATGACGTATTCGGTCGCGCGCAGAACGTCGGTGAGGCCGACACCCGGTCCCTGCAGCTTTTTACCCATAATGAAAGCGAGCTCGACCTCGACCCGCGGCTTGCAGTAGTCGGCGTGCTTCACCTTGGCGCCGTCGGCAATTAACTGATCGTCGAGGATGTATCCGTAGTCCGGCTCGTCGATCATCGACGAGCGCTGCATCGCCTTTGAGGTCAGCCCCACTTTGTGCCCGATCAGCCTGGCACCGGCCTTGATCTTGCGCTGCGCCACATCGGTCGAGATCGCGTAGGAATCCTCGATCGTGATGTCCGGAAAGGTGATGTGCAGTTGGGTCGCCTGTTTGCGCTCCTTCTGCGCCGCCATCAGGATGTCGGCGGCCTTCTTTCGATCGGCGTCGGATAGCATGGGTCGTTCCCCCCTCGTCGGACCGATGCTGTAACGGCTCGCGCAGGAAAATCAAAGGGAGGTTGCTCGCGGGACTTCATTGCGCGGGTCCGCACCGCCGCGGCCGCGGACTAGCTCGCTTTTTCGCCCCTCCTCCGCCCTTTTCTTTGCTCGATCTTGCGGTTGGTGAAATTCAGCACGCGCGCAAGTGGCCGGCGCATCGGCGGCACATCGTAGGCGAGGAGCGCAAGGCCGACCGGCAACATCCAGACGCCGAGCACCGGCAGGAACCCCAGCACGCCGCCGCCAGTGAGAGCGATGCCGGCCGGGACGCGCACCCAGATCGCGCGCGGCTGGCGAAGGCGGTCAAAATTGCGGCCGGCCCAGTCGGGCATGTGGCCCTGCAGGCGGTCCATTTCCTCGTGGAAGTCGGGCTTTTGGCTCATGCCACATCAAAGGCCAGGGCCGGAATTTGTTCCCGCTTTAATGCTTGAGCTTCGGGTCGACCTTGAAGCTCGCCTCGGTCTTCTTGGTGATCTCGTCGACCGTCGCGCCCGGCGCGAGCTCGGTGAGCGTCATGCCACCTTTCTTGCGGTCGATAGTGAAGACGCCGAGATCGGTGATCACCATGTCAACGACGCCAGCGCCAGTGAGCGGCAGATTGCACTTGTGCAATAGCTTGGGCTCGTCCTTGGCCGTGTGCTCCATGATGACCACGACTTTCTTGACGCCGGCGACGAGATCCATCGCGCCGCCCATGCCCTTCACCATCTTGCCCGGGATCATCCAGTTGGCGAGATCCCCGTTCTCCGCCACCTGCATCGCACCGAGCAGCGCAAGGTCAATATGACCGCCGCGGATCATGGCGAATGAATCCGCCGACGAGAAAAAGCTCGTGGTTGGCAGTTCCGTCACCGTCTGCTTGCCGGCATTGATCAGATCCGGATCTTCCTCGCCTTCGTAGGGGAATGGTCCGAACCCGAGCATGCCGTTTTCGCTCTGCAGCTGCACCGTCATGCCATCGGGAATGTAGTTCGACACCAGCGTCGGGATACCAATGCCGAGATTGACGTAAAAGCCATCGCGCAATTCCTTGGCTGCGCGTTCGGCCATCTGATCGCGGGTCCAGGGCATTAGACTTCCTCTCCGGTTCCGGCGGGCGCCGCCTCGCGCTTGCGCACGGTGCGCTGCTCGATGTGCTTGACCGCATTCGGCACGTGGATGATGCGTTTGACGTAGACGCCCGGCGTGACGATGTGATCGGGATTGAGGTCGCCCGGCTGCACCAGATGCTCGACCTCGGCGACGGTGACTTTTCCGGCTGTTGCCATCATCGGATTGAAATTGCGCGCCGTCTTCCGATAGACAAGATTGCCTTCTGTGTCGGCCATCCAGGCGTGCACGATCGACAGGTCGGCAACGATGCCGCGCTCGAGGATGTAGCGGCTGCCGTCGAACTCGCGCTCTTCCTTGCCTTTGGCAATATCGGTCCCGGCCCCGGTCCGCGTGAAGAAGGCCGGGATGCCGGCGCCGCCCGCGCGGATACGCTCGGCGAGCGTGCCTTGCGGATTGAATTCGATCTCGAGTTCGCCCGCGAGATATTGCTGCGCGAACAATTTGTTCTCGCCGACATAGGACGAGATCATTTTCTTGATCTGCCGTGTCTCCAGCAGCAGGCCGAGGCCGGCGCCGTCGACCCCTGCGTTGTTCGACACGATGGTGAGGTTTTTCACGCCGGAATCGCGGATCGCCTTGATCAGCGTCTCTGGGATCCCGCAAAGGCCAAACCCGCCCGCACAGATCAACATGCCGTCCTTGAGCACACCGGCCAGCGCGGCCTTTGCGTCGGGATAAACTTTCTTCATGCGCGTCTTCTGCCTTCTTCTCCGGCTCTGCTTCCAACACCACGAGAAAACATCATTCTGGCCGTCGCTTGCAAGCCTAGCGCGCAGGGGTTGCGGGCTGGATCGGCGGAGCCGCTGGCGGAGCAGCGGGAGCCGTGGGCGGCGTGACGTCGGTGACCGGATTGCGCGGGGGCGTGATGTCCGTGACCGGGTTACGCGGTTTTTGCGGCGCTGCTGGCGCAGCGGGCGCAGCCGGTGCCGGCGCGGCCGTGCTGGCCGGCGAATTCGGCAGGGTCACCGTTCTCGGCAGCGGCACGCGGTGCGGATAGTAGGTCCAGAGCACAAACAGCACCACAAAGACCAACGTTGACAGCGTGGCGGCTGTCCAGCGATTACCGAACGACAGCAGGTTGCCGACGACGGCCGCCAGATAAACCAACACTGCCAAGACGATGACATACAGCCAGTCCACTTGAGCAAGATCAATCGGCATCGGACGTCCCCACTATCCGACGCAAGCTTAGCGCAGACCCGCGATGCGGGTCACCCCCACGCGCAAAATGTTGCGGCGGAATTTCCCTGAAAAACAGGTTCCAACTTTTCGGGGTCGCGCTATACCTGCGCCCGCCATGCCGAATGTCCTCATCCTCACCGAAGTCCAGGAAGCCATGCGCGCCCGTTACAAGGCGATGCTGCTGGAACAATTTCCGCAACTGACGATCAATGTAGTCGGGCACCACAACGATGTCGGCCCCTACATTGCCAACACCGACATCCTGCTGTGTTTTTCGCCCCCGATGGCGGATCACGTGGTGCGCGATGCACCAAAGTTGAGATGGATCCAGGCGCTCGGGACCGGCGTCGACAACATCATTGACCTGCCGTCGCTCGGTAAAGAGGTCGTCGTCACCAATGTTCGCGGCATCCACGGCGCGCCGGTATCGGAAGCGACCATTGCCTATATGCTGTCGCTTGCGCGCGATCTGCCCCGCGCCAGCCGCGCGCAGGACAAGGGCCAGTGGGAACGCTGGCCGGCCGCGCTGCTCGCCGGCAGGACCGTCGGCATTCTCGGTGTTGGCTTGATCGCGGAATATCTGGCGCCGATCTGCAAGACATTTCACATGACCACGGTTGGCATCAGCAGCAGCCCGCGTGCCACCAAAGGCTTCGACCGGATGGTTCATCGCGACGAACTTGTAAAGATCGCGCCCGAGCTCGATTTCCTGGTCGCGCTCACCCCGCTTAACGCGGAGACGCGCGGCATTATCGGCGAAAAGGTTTTTGCCGCCATGAAGCCCACGGCTTATCTAGTCAACGTCGCGCGCGGCGGAGTCGTCGATGAACTCGCACTCGCCGCCGCGCTGGAAAGCGGCAAAATTGCCGGCGCTGCGCTTGATGTTTTCGCGCAGGAGCCATTGCCAGCCACCAGCCGCTTGTGGAAGACCAAGAACGTGACGATCTTTTCGCATCTCGGCGGCTATTCGCAGGGTTACGAGGACCGCGCCATGCCAACGATCGCCGGCAATATGGCGAAATTTCTGGCCGGCGACGCCAAATCCATGATCAATATCGTGCGCAAGCCCGCGTCCTGGAGTGACTGACCCATGGCTTTGTCCGAACGCCTGAATACGCCGATCTCCAATGCCGAGCTCGAGCGCCGCTGGCGCGCCATCCGCGCCGCCATGGTGAAAGAGACGATCGATGTTCTGCTCATGCAGAACAACAACGATCACATGGGCGGCTATGTCCGTTACTTCACCGATATGCCGGCGACGAACGGCTACCCCAACACGGTGGTGTTCCCGCGCGACGATGAGATGACTGTGGTGTGCCAGGGCCCGTTTGGCGGCAACGAACCCACCGCCCAGGCCAACATGACCGGCGAGTCCATCATCCCGAAGGAGGCGGGCGAGACATCCTTCGATCTGAAAGGACGTCTGTCGCAATGGCGCGGCGTGAAGCAGATCTTCACCACACCCAGCTACGCCTCGGCGCACTACACCAAGGACTACGATCCCGAACTAGCAGCCAAGGCGCTCAAGCCCTTCGCCAAGGGCACCATCGGCTATGTCGGCACTTATCAGATGTCGTACGCGATGCTCGATTTCGTGAAGCGCGCGTATCCGCAAGCACGCTTTGTCGATGCCACCGACATGGTCGACAAAATCAAGGTCATCAAAAGTGCTGAAGAGATGGAGTTGGTGAAGCGCGCAGCGCTCATGCAGGACGGCGCTATGCGCGCCGCCTTCGCCGCGGTGAAACCCGGCATGCGTGATACCGAGGTGGCCGCGGTCGCGCAATGGTACAGCCAGTGCCACGGCAGCGAGAACGGCATTTATCTTTGCGCCTCCATGCCGCTCGGCCAGCCGTCGAAATTCGGCAATCGCCATGTGCAAAATCGAGTCATCCAGAAAGGCGATCAGATCGCGTTACTGGTGGAGGATAACGGCCCGGGCGGCATGTACACCGAGCTTGGGCGCTCCTGTGTGGTCGGCGCCAAAGTGCCGCAGGCCATGAAAGATGAGCTCGAATTCTGCAAAGCCTCGCGCAAGTTCACGCTCGACCTTCTCAAGCCGGGGACCCCCTGCAAGGATATCTGGGACGCCTTCAACGATTTCATGCGCAAGAATGGGCGGCCGGCGGAAGCGCGCCTTTATTGCCACGGCCAAGGCTACGATCTGGTGGAGCGCCCTTTGGTTCGTAGCGACGAGCCCATGACGATCGAAAAAGACATGAATATCGTCGTCCATCCGACGTATATCCACGGCGGCTACCTGAACTGGCTGTGCGACAACTACCTGATCGGCGGCAATGGGCCGGGCGACCGGCTGCACCAGTTCCCCGAGGACGTCGTCGAAGTGGGCTAGCCCTGCTCCCGGCCCGTCTTGACCGCCGGGCACGCACTGAGCGAGGGTTTGTTTCTTTGGTGGAGAGCACAACAATGAAAAGAATTCTGTTTGCCGCGGCTTTCGCCGCGCTGGCTTTGGCTGGCCCGGCCGTCGCCCAAAATTTCCCGACCCGCCCTGTCACCATGGTGATCCCGTTCGCCGCCGGCGGACCACAGGACACCATCGGCCGCATCGTTGCGCAGCGCATGAGCGAATTGCTCGGTCAGCCGGTCGTGATCGAGAACGTCGGCGGCGCCGGCGGCATGACTGGTTCGAAGCGCGTCGCCGATGCCAAGCCCGATGGTTACACCATGATCCTCGGCAGCGTCGGTACGCATGCGCAGAACCAGACGCTCTACAAACATCCGCTCTACAATGTGGAGACTGATTTCACGCCAGTCGCCTATCTCGCGGTAACGCCCATCGCGATCATCGCCCGGCCTGATCTGCCGGCGAGCAATTTCAAGGAATTCATCGCCTATGCCAAAGCCAACCAGGCCAAGATGCAATATGGCTCGGCCGGCGCCGGCTCGGCGACGCATCTCGCCTGCGTCGTACTCAACAGCGCCATGGGCGCAACGATCACGCACATTCCTTACAAAGGCACCGGTCCTGCCATGCAAGACCTGGTCGGCGGACGCATAGACTACCTGTGCGACATCATCGCCACCGCCAAGCCGCAGATCGACGGCGGCAAGGTGAAGGGCATCGCCATGATGACCAAGGATCGCTCGCCGGTACTGCCGAACCTCGCAACCACCGGAGAACAGGGTCTCGACGTTCAGGCTTATACCTGGAGCGCCTTGTTCCTGCCGAAAGGCGCGCCGGCCGACGTTGTCAAGAAGCTCAATGAGGCCGCGGTCGGCGCCATCTCGACGCCAGAGGTGCAGGAACGTCTGTCCAAGCTCGGTGCAACCGTTGCCGGACCGAACGAACGCAGCCCGCAATGGCTCGCCGACTTCGTCAAGAGCGAAGTGAAGAAGTGGGAAGCGCCGATCAAGGCGAGCGGCGTGCAGGTCGAATAACACCAATGCCGCAGTGGCATTGCTTCGACGCGTAAGGAAAAGGAGTCAACGATGGCCGACATCAAGATTCTCAATCCCGACGCGCTCGGCAAGCCACTGGGGCAGTATTCGCATCTCACCCGCGTGAAGGCGTCGGAGCTTGTCTTCATCGCCGGCCAGGTTGGCGTTGACCGCGACGGAAAAGTCGTGGGCGCTGACGACTTTGACGCCCAATGCGTGCAGACCTTTGCCAACATCGAGGCGGCGCTGAAATCGGTCGGCGCCGGCTGGGGCAATATCATTCAGTTCACGACTTACCTGGTGCACTCGCAGGATATTCCAAAGTTCATGAAGTACCGGCTGCGAGAATTTCCGAAAATGTTCTCCAATGGCGTTTATCCGCCCAATACCTTGCTGATGGTTGATCGCCTCGTGCAGGAACCCCTGCTGGTCGAAGTGCAGGCGGTGGCGGCCCTTTAAGCTACGACGACGGCTTGTCCATCAGGCTGACGTGGCCGACGACCACACGCCAGCCTTCCGGAAATTTCACCCAGGTCTGGCTTTGCCGGCCGATCTTGCCGGGCGCTGAAGGGCGCTCATAAAGAGTTGAAGCAACCGCAAAGTCACGACCGAACGTGGTGATGACCGTGCGCGACAGCTTACGACCAAGCGCGACCGGCGCGCGGGCCGCGCGAAATGACTTGATATCGGCATAGCCGTAAAGAATTTCCGTCGCGCCGTAACGGACGGTGCGGGGATCGTCGCGAAATAACTCGTCGAGCGTGGACACGTCGTTTGAAACCAACGCTTTTTCGTAACGTTCGAATGCCGCCCTCACCTCCGCTACGACCTCTGGCAAATCGATGTCCATTCGAGACTCCTTATTTCTTTCCGCACAATCCTAGGATTAAACCTATCCAGCAGCCACCACCGCGGCTGGCGTCCGCGCCGGGCAATGACGTATGCTGGCCGCAAAGCAAGCTCGCCGGGCGCGCCGGAACGAGCCGCATGAAAATCAACGGGGAGGACGACCGTGAGAGCCTTGAGAACGCTGCTGATCGGACTTGCGTTGCTGTGCCCGGCATTGGCTGCGGCGCAGGATTTTCCCAACAAGAATATCAGGCTGATTGTCCCGTTCCCGCCCGGCGGGCCGAACGACATCATCGCGCGGGTCGTCGGCCAACGCATGTCCGAGATCCTCAAGCAGACGATCATCATCGATAACCGTTCGGGACAGGGCGGCGTGGTCGGAACCGATGTCGTCGCAAAGGCCCCGCCGGATGGCTACACGATCGGTATAGTGAGCGCCGGCGCGCTCGCCATTAGTCCAAGCATGGAGAAAGTTGCTTACGACACGCTCAAGGACCTGCAACCGATCACCCTTGTTGCCAAGGTGCCGGAAATGCTGGTGGTCGCGACGAGCGTCCCGGCCAACACCATGCAGGAACTGGTAACGCTCGCAAAATCGCAACCGGGCAAGCTCAACTTCGCGTCCTCCGGTCCTGGCAGCATGCCGCATCTCGCAGGCGAACTGTTCAGGCTCACCGCCGGCATCAACATCGTTCACGTGCCATACCGCGGCGCGGCTCCGGCGGTGAATGATCTGCTCGCCCAGCAGGTGCAAATGGTGTTCCTCGATCTGCCGGTGCTGCTGCCACAGATCAAAGCCGGCAAGCTCAAGCCGATTGCGGTGGGCGCCATGCAAAGGGTGCCGAGCGCTCCCGATGTGCCGACCACTGTGGAAGTCGGAATGGCCAATCTTCAGACCGAGAACTGGTACGGCATGGTTGCGCCGGCCAAGACGCCCCCACAGGTTGTCGCCGTGCTCAACAAAGCCGCGGTCGAAGCCATGAAAGACCCCACCGTGGTCGAGAAACTGGCGAGTCAGGGCGCGGTCCTGGTCGGCGATTCGCCCGAACATTTCCGCGACTATATCGACAGCGAAACCAAGAAATGGGCGAAAGTGATCGTGGACGCAGGCGTGCATACTGAAAAGTAAGCCGGACAGTATTCGCAGATGTCCTCCGCCGAGACTTTCGTGCTGCGCTCGACTCCGACATCGCCGTTCGGCCGCAAGGTCCGCATGGCCATCGAGACGCTCGGCTTGAGCGGGCGCGTCACCGTCACCCCTGCCGACCCGCTCGACGAGAACGATACGCTGCGCCAGCAGAATCCGCTCGGCAAGATGCCGTGTCTCGTGCTCGGCGATGGCAGCACGATCTATGACAGCGGCATCATCATCGAGTACCTGCAAGATATCGCCGGCACCGACCGGTTGCTGCCGCTGCGCGGACGCGATCGTTATCGTGCGCTCACGCTGTCGCGGCTTGCCGACGGCATTATGGATGCCTCGATTCTGGTCGTCTACGAGACCCGTTTTCGTCCCGATCTGCCGCACTCGCCGCGCTGGCTTTCGCATCAGCGCGACAAGATCCGGCGCGGGTTGGCGGCGTTCGAGGCATCGCCGCCAGACCCGAATAAAACCGACGTGGTTTCGATCGGCCTATCATGCGCGCTTGGCTATCTCGACTGGCGCAAGCAGGTCGACTGGCGTCCCACCTATCCTATCCTGGTGGAGTGGTTGAAACGATTTTCAACACACGAGCCGGCTTTCGAACGCACGCGCGCCAAGGATACGTGATGGAGCACAATGCCGGCACGCCGGCCGATCCGCCTTACTGGATGGCCGCGCCCAGCAAGCCGAAACTTGAATTGCCGCGGGGCGCATGCGACGCGCATGTCCACGTGTGGGGCCCGCGCAAACGATTTCCGTTTGCCGAGGGGCGGCGTTATACGCCGTCGGACGCACCGAAGGAGTTGCTGTTCAAGCTGCATGAGCGGCTCGGCATTCAGCACTGCGTAATCGTGCAACCTGCCTGCCATGGACTCGACAACTCGGTGACAGTCGACGCGGTCGCCGCGACTGGCGGCGCCTACAAAGGCGTGGCGCTGGTGCCTACCACGATCGCTGACGTGGAGCTGAAACGGCTCGCCGCAGCCTACCTGTGCGGCGCGCGCTTTCATTATATGGAGCATCTCGCAACCGGTCCGGGCATCGAGGAGGTGATTGTCTTCGGCAAGCGCCTCGCCGCGGTCGGCTGGCACTTGCAAATCCATATGGACGGAGGGCGTATCGCCGAGCTTGCGCCCGCGCTCAAACGCTCGCCGGTACCGGTCATGATCGACCACATCGGCCGCATCGATGCTTCGCTCGGACTGGAGCAGCCGGCATTCCGGGCCCTGCTCGCGCTGATGCAGGACAAGAATGTATGGGTCAAGGTGAGCGGGACCGATCGCGCCACGCGGCAAGGCCCACCTTACGGTGACGCGGTGCCGTTCGCACGTAAGTTAGTGGAGGAATTCG
>Ga0326726_10006922_pt1 | contig 10186 bp, 10 predicted proteins | sample MHFenrmetagenome_2_FD_207603 | JGI IMG/M metagenome (GOLD analysis project Ga0326726, IMG submission 207603) | Lab enriched peat soil microbial communities from Michigan Hollow, Ithaca, NY, United States - MHF15MN | ecosystem: Environmental > Terrestrial > Soil > Wetlands > Peat | place: USA... | reverse complement strand
CCATATGGAGCGGCCGGTCGTGACCAACCCGCGCGGCGCCGAACGTTTGCTGGCCGATGCCGCACGTGAAATGGACGAGCGCTACAAAAACTTGGCCGCGCATGGGGTCCGCAACATCGCCGACTACAACAAGAAGGTCGCTCCCGAGCAGAAGTTGCCCTACATCATCATCGTGGTCGACGAGCTGGCCGACCTGATGATGAGCCAGTCGGCCGCGCGGATCGAACTCCTGATTACCCGCCTGGCGCAGATGGCCCGCGCCGTAGGCATCCACTTGATTTTGGCCACACAGCGGCCATCGGTTGACGTCATCACCGGCTTGATTAAGGCCAATTTTTCCTGTCGCATTGCCTTCCAGGTTGCCAGCAAGATCGATTCACGTACGATTCTCGATGTCAACGGCGCCGAAAAGCTCTTGGGCAAAGGCGACATGCTCTACCTGTCGCCGGGCGTTTCCGAGCCGATTCGAGTTCACGGTGCATATATCTCGAATGCCGAGACCAGCGCCATCGTCGACTACCTGCGCGCGCAGAATGTCGCGCCGGAGGCGCTGCCGACTTTCTCCGCGACCGTCGATCCCGAGCCGGGAGATGGGCCAGGGACCGATGAATCCGATGGCGAGGAGAACCATGACCACCTCTTCCAAGAGGCGGCCGAGGTCGTCATTCGCCACCGGCAAGGTTCCGTGTCGCTGCTTCAACGCCGTCTGGGTATCGGCTACCAGCGCGCGGCCCGTCTAATCGACAAGCTCGAAGAGTCTGGAGTCGTCGGCCCCTACGACGGCAGCAAGGCCCGCGAAGTCCTCTGGTCGGTCAAGGACTACGAAGAGCGGTACGCCAAGTCAGATAACTAAATCATTACAATACAATCTGGGTCTCGATTTTGGGAGCGTGGAGCAGCTGTTTACGTATTATATTCAGTTCTTCGCCACAGCCGTCCTTTCGGACCTCATCCTCTCAACATGAGAACCGCCCCTCACGATACCGGACTATTTGCGCCCAGACAGAGCGGGGGGGGAGTCCCTGCCCGCAACCGGTGCGGGCGGGCGCGATTCCATGGGCTCCTACGGGTCCTGATCGGCGCCGGGCTCGTGGTTCTCTGGCTGGCGGCTTCGAGCTGGGCCTGCGATGCGGATTCGATACTCAACTCCTTTGAGGGGAGCTTACCGGTCGGGCAGGTGACACGGGTCAAGTACCACAAAACAGCTCATTCCCTTCTGTTTGGAGAGCGCCCGGCTGAGAACGGTACTCTCTGGCTGGGTCCGCCCAAACGCTATCGCGTGGAGAGTCCGGGGCTGACGATCGTGCGGGGTAATGACACGCTCTGGAGCTACGCCGTGGACACCAAGCAGGTGACGCTCCGTATCGGCGACCTCGACTCCTTGGAATTCGGACCAGCCGGGTTCTTTGGCTCACTGCGCAAGGACTTCTTCCCAGTCGATTGCGCCTTGGACACCATCGACACCAAGGAAGTCTGGCGCCTGCGTCTGGCGGCACGCACCGAGACCGCCGCAATCCAGCGCTTGGCTCTTTGGATTGAGCCGGCCACCGCGCATGTACAGCAAGCCGAGTACGTGGATTACAACGAGGAGACGGCGCGGCTCACCTTCAACGACTATCAGCAAGAGAAAGGGACCGCGTCGGAGCGGTTCCAGTTCACCTACCCCAAGGGTGTGGAACGCATTGTCTTGCCGGTTTCCAAGGGAAAGAAGCAGAGCGCGGAGGGAGGGGAATGAAGCCTCTTCCCATCCTCTCATCGAACAGCGCTCTAAGTGAGGCCCCAAACTCGGAGCCGCGCGGCCGGTTGTTTATTCGCACGCTGGGCTGCCCCAAGAACGAAGCCGATGGCGGTGCCTTGGTCCGTCACCTGGAGCGAGCCGGCTGGACAATCGTCGATGATCCCGCTCTGGCAGATGCAGAAATCGTCAACACCTGCGGGTTCATCGAGCAGACCAAGGTCGAGTCAGTCGAAGCGATCTGGGAAGCCATCAACCGCAAAGAAGACGCGGGTCCTGGCCGTCGCGTGATCGTCACCGGCTGCCTGGCGCAGAGGTATCCACAGCAATTGGCGGCGGAGATGAAAGGCCTGGATGCGGTCGTGGGGTTCAATCGGCCGGATCTCGTTGAGAAGGCTCTCCAGACCCCGACAGCATCCGGAGTTCCCGCCTGTTGGGTGGAGAAGCCTGATAGCATCTATCGCGAACACACGACCTCCCATGTCTTCGATGAGGATCATCCTGCGCCGTTGTCTGCATACATCAAGGTGGGAGATGGATGCGACAACGCCTGCCGGTTCTGTGCGATCCCGCTGATACGGGGGCGCCTGCGTTCCCGCACGGCCGCCGCGATTCTGGATGAAGTTCGGGCTCTTGTCGACGGCGGCACACGCGAAGTGATCCTTGTTTCCCAGGATACGACATCGTGGGGATTGGATCGCGAGGATGGTCTCGATTTGGCCGACCTGCTTCGGTCGATCAATCGCCTCCACGGCGATTTCTGGGTGCGGGTGATGTACGCCCACCCGGCGTTCTTGACTGATCGTCAGATCGCGGCGATGTCGGAGTGCGAGAAAATCGTGCCTTACCTCGACATGCCCTTACAGCATGTCTCCGACCGCATGTTGCGCATCATGAACCGGCACACCACGCGCCGGGAGACGCAATCCAAGATTGACGCGCTGCGTCGGTCCCGGCCTGGAATGGCATTGCGCACGACTTTCATCATCGGCCACCCGGGCGAAACTAAGAACGATTTTGCCGAGTTGTTGTCGTTTGCCGAGCAGAACTGCTTCGAACGGATGGGCGGATTCATTTACTCCGCTGAAGATGGCACTTCGGCAGCTCGTTTGCGTGGTCAGGTGCGTACCCCAGTTGCACGTGACCGTTTAGCCCAACTGATTGACTCGTATGACCGCTGGTCGGCGCAGCAATCCGCCGAACGAATCGGACAACGCCTGCGCTGCCTGTTTGAGCAGCGCATTGAAGATGGAATGTGGGAGGGGAGAACCGAATACGATGCGCCGGATATCGACGGATCGGTTCGGATCGCGCAGCCAGAATGGTGTGCCGGTTTCCACGAGGTTGAGATTGTGGATTCGGAAGGTGTCGATCTTGTCGCACAGTCAGTCGCCACACGCACGGTGGGGGTCAGGGAGGCGGTGGCATGAAGACACACAGCCCGATCACCAGCAAGCGCGGCATTCTGGTTGGTCGTCCCTTGGCCGGGGCGATGCTTCTGGCGTGGCTCTTGGCATTGGCCGGGTTCATTCAGATCCTGCGCCAGAATCAACAACTTGTGCACGAGGTGGAGTCCCAGCAGGGTGAGTTGTTGGCCCAGAAGGAACAAATCAAGGCGTTGCAGGAGCGCTTGCGTATCCTCGAAGCCGTTGAGGACATGCAGAGCAACCTCAGTCCCGACGAGGAGGTCCACCTCGCCAACGAGGTGTACCACGACAGTCGTTTGCACAGCATCGACCCGCTTTTGGTTCTCGCTCTGATCCGCGTCGAGTCGGGGTTCTCTCCCGGCGCCGTCTCGTCGATGGGAGCCCTGGGTTTGATGCAGGTGATGCCGGCGACGGCGCGCATCGTTTCCGAGCGCCGTGGCTGGAATTGGCCGGGGGAAGGACGTCTGCTTGAGCCGGGCTTCAATATCCGCCTGGCCACAGATTACCTGGCGGAGCTGATTTCGAAGTTTGGAAGTGTCGAGACCGCGTTGATTGCATACAATTGTGGCGAGGGGGTTGTGGAGACCCTCGGCAAAGCCGGTGAGGCTCTGCCGCGGGAATATTGCAGCCGGGTCCTGTTGGCCTACCACTTCCTCCAGAATCACTATGGCGAACACGCCCCGCCGCTCGAGCCACTGGCCGCACCTCTTCCGTAAGGGCTTGCTCCTTGCCATCGCGATCGGCGTCTGGCCGGCCATCGGCACGGCCGCCGATCTGAGGGATCCACACTCCGACGCGTCGCACTCGCAGTTTGTCAGCCTGCACATGGATTCGGTTGTCGCGTTGCTTCTCGACGGGTTTACGCCGAATCGAACACGTCCGGTCGCGGCCGCGGTGCTCCCGCCCACTTTTCTCGATTCTCTCCTGGAGTCAGACGTGCGTGCCGCGCTCGCTCGACGGGGGATACTCGTACGCCGCACCGGCGATGGCGACGGTGTGGACTCGGATGACAGTTGGGCGGTGGCCAGCCGGATCGAGGATGGCCGGTTCGAATTATCCGAGCCGACGCGCCACTCGTTTCTAGGCAAGATCTGGTTAAAGAGATCACTTCACGTGCGCGCCGGTCTTCGCATCGAAGATCGGATGGACTCAACCGCGGTCTGGGAGAGGTCGATCGATACCACCTACACAGATTGGGTGCGCAAGTGCGATCTCCCAATGCTCGCTGATCGGGCCGAGCCCAATTTGGCGCCCGCTGCCCCCAACACCGCCTGGGAACGGGCGGAGATTCCGGCGATCGCCGGTGGCGTAGCCGGCGCGTTGACGATCCTGTTTCTTGCGTTAAGGTGACAACCCCACGTGCGAAATCGTTTGACTCGGAGCGCGTCGTCGACGCTTTGTAATCCTTCTGTGAGCGACTCCCATCCCAGTTTATTCGATACGCGAGGCTTGCGAAGGCGCGCTGGTTCCTGGCTATCGTCCGCGGCACTGGCCGCCGTTGCCCTGAGTATGCTGGTTCGCTGCGGCGGGCATGCACCCTCGGCTTCGAGCGCGCCGCCGGCCGGAGAGTTGTTCGGACGCGCCAAGGCGCTCTACGAGGATCGCAAGTGGGAGAAGGCTAAGGCGGCGTTCGAGGGTGTGATCTTTAGCTACCCCGGCGCGGCCTTCGTCGATACGGCCCAGTACTACCTGGCCGCGTGCAGCTACAATCTGAAAGACTATATCACGGCCGCCGACGAATATCGTCGTCTTCATGCCCGTTACCCGAACAGCCCTTTGGTCGACGACGGCGATCTGAACCGCTGCCGCGCCCTTCTGAAGATCGCGCCGGGTAATGCGACGCTGGATCAGGAGAAGACGCAGGATGCGATCACCGAGATCAGTCTGTTCAAGGACAATTACCCGCTTTCCGAGCTTCTGCCGTCGATCGACTCGCTGATGGCGGACGCCCAGGGACGACTGTCCCGTCGGGACTTTCGCGCCGCCGTGCTCTATCAACGGCTCGGCCGCTACGAAGCGGCGCGGATCTACTTCCAGCAAGTGATCGACAATCACACCGAGTCGCCCTATGTGCCCGACTGCCTGTTTTACATGGCCGAAGGGTACCGGCACCAGGATTCAACCGATCGTGCCATCGAGTATTACCAGAAGATGCTGTACCTCTACCCGCAAAGCGAACGCGCGGAGGACGCCAAGAAGCGTGCCGCCACCCTGTCACAGCACCGCGACACCGTGCGCGCGGAAGAGTGACCGGCCATGACGCCGCGCATTGGCATCCTCGGCGGCACCTTTGATCCGGTTCACGTCGGCCATCTGATTTTGGCGGCGTGCGCTCGGGAGCAGTTGCAGGCGGATCGCATCCTCTTGATTCCGAACTTCTGTTCGCCACTCAAGGCAGCCGCACCCGTGGCGCCGTTCGTGGATCGGCTCGCGATGCTCCGCTTGGCGATCGATGGAGTCGCGGGGTTCGTCGCTTCCGATGTTGAGGGGCGACGGGGGGGTATCTCCTTCACCATCGACACCCTACGCGATCTCAGTCAAGAGATTACCGGGGCGCGTTTTCATCTCGTGCTCGGGCAGGACTCGGTGGCGGAATTCACACTCTGGAAGGACCATGCGGCCATTCTGCAAATGGCGGAGATCGCCGTGGTCGAACGCACCGGAGCCGCCGCTTCGACCAGCATGATTCCCGGTACCCGCATCCACATGCCGCGGATCGACATCTCTTCGACGATGATCCGGCAAGCCATATCGGAAAAGCGCGCGATTGATTACTTCGTTCCCACGCTTGTCGCGAGATACATCCGCGACCATCATCTCTACGCGAACAATTGACGAGCCTCGGAGAGGCGCACCCCTTGATTGGCCTGGCAGAGCGTGTTATACTCGCCGCGAGGGTTCGCAATGGCCTCTCGCAACGTCATTCTCGTTCAGGTACGTAATCCCGTCGGCAAGGACGAGCCCTTGCCGGTCTTGCGTGTTTTTGATGACGTGCGCATGCTGCGTTTGAAGCGCGCGTTCTTCGAGGACACCCTGTGCCAGGCGGCCGCGGTCGAGAACGCCGAACTCAAGATCGCGTTCGCGCCGCCGGCACGCACCGTTTGGGCCAAGGACGCAATGGCCAGTCTGGCGTCACGATTTCCTCACATCAAAGCCTATCAATCACTGTCGTCGCGCACCGAGGTCATCGGGCAAGCGGTTGCGCCCATCACGAAGCGCACAACGGACAATCTGCGCCGGTGTCTTGAAGACGGTTACCAGAACATTGTGCTGATGAGCGGATTCGTCCCGACGGTGAGTTCCGAGTTGCTCGCCGGCGCGCTGAACTATCTGAACAATCATCCGATCATTCTTGGCCCAACGATCGAGGGCGGCTGCTATTTGGTTGGTGTCCGCGCCGATTGCGCCGAGGCCGCCTCGTTGATCTCCATCGGGACCGACACATCCTACAAGGACTCGACCGCGGCGCTGGCGAGTGCCGGACTATCCTGGCAGGAGATCGACCTCTGCTACGATATCACGCACCAGGAGGACTTGGAATTCATCGTGCGCGAGATCAATCATCATCGATTCCTCGGCGACGAGGAAACGGCGAAGTGTACGGAAGCGGTATTGTCCGAGTTCATGGGCGAGGCTCAGGGCAAGCCGGCGCAGTTCGACGCCAACAGCCACCACGCCCCGTCCGACGAGCCGTAGTTGCCACACGGCTGCGTGCTGTCCCTAAACGGCTATTCCCCGCGGAGGTCTTGGTGCCCACTTATTGGGAAGATCTGAACTGGGCCGAGTTCCAGGAACGCGTCCCTTCCGAATTTCGCGTGGCGATCATTCCGATCGGCACGGTGGAAGCGCATGGTGTAGGGCCGCTCGGAACCGATAACATCATCCCGATCGACCTCGTCAATCAGATCGCCGACGACCTTAACGCATTGGTCTGCCCGCCGGTTCACTATGGGCAGGTGCGCGGGCTGGCTGGATATCCGGGCTCAATCGCGATCGATGAAAAGGTGCTGGGAGACTACTGCAAGCAAGTTCTCACAAGCGTTGCCGCCTGGGGATTGGATACGATCATCGTCATCAACGGCCACGGTGGCAACACCAACACTTTGAAGAATGCTGCATGGGAAGCCCACCATGAGTCCGGGGTCAAAATCCTCGTCGTTGACTGGTGGGTACTGGCCTATCCGGTCTGTGAGCAGGTGTTTGGGCAAACGGGCGGCCATGCCGGTACCGACGAGAATGCCTACACCATGGCGATCCGCCCCGACACGATCCATGCCGACTGGTACAAGGAAGAGATGACCTTCACCTTCGAGAACGGCATCACCGCCTACCCCATTCCCGGCCCCGTGATCACCTACATGAAGGGAGAGGGGGCGCCCGTCTTCGACATCGAGAAGGCCCGTCGCTATCGCGACGGTGCGATCGCCAAGGTGCGGGATTACTGCAAGATGGTCCTGTCGAAGTGGGAGTCGATGGGGCTATAGGTCCTATTGGACCAATAGGACCTATTTCGCGAAGTTAGATGCGATACCCAAAGGTCGCGTACAGGCGGCGGGTCTTGTATTCGGCGGTGTACATGCCGGGATCGGCATCGCGCAATTTGAATCCGCCGTGCACATAAGCGACATCGAGCGTCATGATTCGGTCAATGAGGAGCCCGACACCCGCCGTGAAATACTGCCGCTCCTTGTCGATGAACTTGCCGTCGACCGGCAACGGGTCACGGAAGTAGCCGGCGCGCAGAGTCAGTCCTTGCTCGGGAATCAGGAACTCGCCGCCCAACTGCAAGCTCACGACCTCTTTCAAGTTGTCCTGGATGAATTGTAGGGCGTCGCTCTCGTCAACGGCGAATGCAGGGTCGTCGTAGCTAAAACCCATCTGCGTCCAATCGGTGTAGCGCATGTCGGCCGCTAGATTGAATCGGTCGAATGTCCCGGCCAAACCCAGGCCGAATACGAATGGACGAGTGATGGAATACGATGAGACGGAGTTGTCATACCAGATAGAATCTGATGCAGCTGTAGTTGAATCAAACGTCTGAGTCTCGTCCGCGGCGATCCAAGTGGGTGTCTCGATGGTTAATCCCGCAGTGACATGCTTAGATACTGCATAGGAAATGCCGCCGGTTGCGGCAACCCCTACATAACTGATCTTAATGACCTGGTTTTCAGTTATCGGATCAGATATCGCGTCGTTCTGCAGATGCCAGCGGTAATCGTCGCCGCCGGTGAGCAAGTGCAGTGAGAGACCGGCTGACAGCCGCGGCGAGATGTCTACGGCGGCGGCGCCACTCCATTTCCATACGCCACCTGTTTCAAGGACGCGTTCGCGATCAGCGAAATCCATTCCACCAGCTTCAGCATACGTTGCGCCAAAGGCACGGTCGAATGAGTTGATCCGGTGCAGGCCAAAGGCGACGACCAAAGAGCCACGGTAGGTTGGCACCGGGACCACCACGGAAAGGGCGTTGACCTGTGTCTTCGAGAGCTTGCGTCCATCATTCAAATCGACTCCGCCTATTCCATAACGGGTGTCATTGGACAAGCGTAGGTGTGATAGTCCGCCGCGCAATTCGATGCGTTTGATGCGGGCAAGATTGGCTGGATTGTAGACCAAAGCCGAACCGTCATTACCGAGCGCAATCCCCGTGTTTCCCATCCCTAGCGCCCGCGAATCAACTCCGAAGAAGTCCGACCAAAGGACTTCTTGACTCAGAGTGCCAATGCCTGGGATTTGCCCCAGGGCAATGGATCGATCAATCAGAAAGATCAACGTTGTCAGCACTACAACTGACACGACTCCACGGAAACCGCGATTCATCGGGGATAGTCCTCGTTAGTTGTGAGCCCGTTCGATCAGGGCTTGCCGCCTCGGCGTGTGGCCTTCGGCGACTCCGTCTTGTTTTGATCCGTCGGTGTGCTGGTGCTGTCGGTGCCCGTCGACATTTTCACCCGCGTCTTCCCTGGGTGTTCGGCGCCGGCGCCTCCGGTGGATCCGCCGGTTGAGGGCTTGCCGCCGGTCGTTCCCGTGCCGGGCGCACTGTACCCCGTCCCGCCCGTCGACACCGCGGGAAGACCCTCGACATAGGGAGGAATCAACCCGCCGCGACGCACGGCTTTCGGGCTGTCACCCTCGGTGGCATCGCCCGTCGTCTCGCTGGAGTTGCCCTCGTACCAGTGATGATCCCACCACCACGGGTACGCGTAGTAGTAGCCGAATCGCGGGTACTGCCAGTAATAATCGGGATAAACTCCATAGAAGTACCCATACGGGTACTGATTGTAATCCGTATGGCAGTCCACGCAATTCTGCCGGTAATACTCCTGCGGATGCACGTCCGATTGCCCCGGCCCCTCACCTTCGGTCGCCGGGTGCTGGAGAATCGTGTAGCAACCGAACAGCAGAAACGCGGCCGCGACGACGCATCCCGGAAGCAGCAGCCGCAGCCGGCTTTGTCTTGTTGGCGTGATGTCGCTCATACGTCTACCCAAACCTCAGACAGCTAACGAGGTTCCTTATGTTAGTACAACAAAACGTCTCCCTTGTTCGATCAAGGGCATGTCCGCAAAACAATTACGCCCGCAAGCGGACATCTCGTTGTCCCAAATAGCACTCCGGGAGCCAATTGGACATCTGGCAAAATGCCAGACTCCAAAATGCACGTGGCGGTCTGGGACAATTCCCAGACCGCCACCACACAAAACAGGATTATTATCAGAACGATTCCACGTAGATAAGGCGCAGTTCGCGGCCAATCGAAGAGGTATGGCGGCGGTTGCTGGTGATGTCCTTGAGGTTGAACTCCATGAGAATTCGATCCAGGACCACCCAGCGCGCCCCCGCATTCAGGTAACCCCAACCAGCGCCTTGCGACAGCGGCTTCTTGTCATCGTTCAGACCCATGTCGTATTCAACCACGAAGCCGAGATTGTTGTCAAAGCGAATGTCGCTGCCGAAGTAGAAGTCGAGGTCCTTGTCCTTGTCTTTGGTCTCACGCGAGAGATTCATGCCCGCGTGCACTGCT
>Ga0326726_10006921_pt1 | contig 10186 bp, 5 predicted proteins | sample MHFenrmetagenome_2_FD_207603 | JGI IMG/M metagenome (GOLD analysis project Ga0326726, IMG submission 207603) | Lab enriched peat soil microbial communities from Michigan Hollow, Ithaca, NY, United States - MHF15MN | ecosystem: Environmental > Terrestrial > Soil > Wetlands > Peat | place: USA... | reverse complement strand
CGAAGACGTGTCCATTTCCGGCGCCCAGGGAGTTCTGGTAAATATCACCGGCGGGAAGAACATGTCGCTGGTCGAAGTGGATGAGGCAACGGGAATTATCCGGGAAGCGGCGGGTGAAGAGGCAAATGTGATTCTCGGCGCAGTTGTCGATGATACGATCGAGAACGAAGTGATGGTGACCGTGATTGCCACGGGATTCAATCGACGCGGGGCCTCAGTTGCAGCTTCGCGCGCGCCCCGGGTGCCGAAGGTGGTCGAAAAGATACCGACAGGCCCTACCGAACTGCAGAGGTACGACGAACCGGCATATATCCGGCGCGGAGTGGATATATCGATCGCTTCCTTCCGCAGCGGCGAGGAGCGGCCGGAGAGGGAGAAGATCGACAAGTCCGATCCGGAGAAGCCGGCGTTCCTGCGAAAGATTATGGACTGATACCTGGTGTAGAGAGAGACCATTGTCGGATGTGCGGCCCGACCGGATGGATATCCCGGCGGGCCGCTGTCGTTCTTAGCGTGTTCTTGACGAATCCCATCCCCGCTCCCCTTCTGCCAGGAGATGAGGATCACGGATGTTAAGCATATAGATTGCGTGGACCTTGATGTTTGATCCGCCGAAGCGAATGGACAATTGGTAATGTGCAGCACGGAACAGGGATGGAGCAATTCGGAATCTGCAATTGACTTGCCAATTGTAAGTTGCCGGTTCGTCATTACCAATTCCTCAACTTCAACCTCAACCTCAACCTCAACCTCAATCTGCTCTTCCCCCGTTGCTTCTTCCTAGCTTCTTTCCTACATTTTTAGACCATGAGAATTGTGGGCCTGATTGTTTGCGTAAGTGCTTGCTGGGTTGTGACGGGGATTGCTCAGACATCGGGAGCTTCCGGCAGTTTCGGCATCACACGGCTGAAATACGCCGGAGGCGGAGACTGGTACAACGACCCGTCGGCGGAAGTCAATCTCCTGATGTTTGTGCATCAGAAGACGGGAATCGACACTGACCCGCGTTACCGATTCGTAGATGTTGCTGGAGACGAGCTCTTCTCATCCCCCTTCCTGTTCATCACCGGCCACGGAAACATCGCATTTACCGATGCCGAGATCACCCGGCTCCAACGCTACCTGGAAAACGGAGGATTCCTGTACGCCGACGATGACTATGGAATGGATAAGGCGTTTCGAAGGGAGATGAAGAGGGTTTTTCCCGGTAACGATCTTGTGGAGCTCCCGTTCAGCTACGGGCTTTATCATTGCCAGTTTGAGTTTCCCTCCGGACCGCCAAAAACGCACGAACACAATAATAAACCGCCGCAGGGTTTCGGGTTAATCTATAACGGCCGTCTGGTTGTCTATTATACGTATGAGTCAAATCCGAGCGACGGGTGGGCCGATCCGGAGGTTCACAAAGATCCGGAGGAAAAACGGCAGGAGGCCCTCCGCTTCGGGACGAATATTGTTGTGTGGGCACTAACACACTAGAAAAGGGCATACCCCTCGCCGTGGAAGACAGACTCTATACTTCAACCATGCATGCCCGCCTCGCTGCAGTGAGGCGCCGGGAGAACATAGCCGCGCTGGTGAGGGGTGCAGCATTTTCCGCGACTGTGTTTCTGGGCTTGCTCCTGGTTGCGTTGATTGCCGAAGATCTGCTCTACCTCAGCGTTCCCGTACGGACAATTATCTTCTGGGGACTTGTGGTGCTTGCGCTTGCGCTCCTGGCGATGCGGATTGGTCCGCCACTCGGCCGCCTGTTGCGCATCTTGCCGGACGAGGATGATCCCGCCACAGCAAGGAAAGTTGGTGCGGCATTCCACGGAATCAGAGACCGTCTCCTGAACACTTACCAGCTTGCCTCAGGATCAGAGGGGGGAAAACTCTTTTCGGCAGATCTTATCAATGCCGCTCTTGAAGACTTCTCCAGGGAAACGACGGGGATTGAGTTTGATTCCATGGTCAGCTTTGCAGGATCGAGACGATGGGCGAAATTCCTGGCTTCAGTCGCAAGCGCTGGAATTCTCCTGTTTGTTCTTTTCCCAACATCATTCTTCGGCGCGGCGCAGCGGTTGACCCAATATAGCGAAGCATTTGCTTCTCCCGTGCCGTTTCGTTTGATAGTGGAGCCTGGAAACCTCAGCGTTGTCCGAGGAGAATCGGTTACAGTGACGGTACGCGTGGATGGTCCTCCTCTCCCTGAAGTACAGCTGCAATCGAAGAGCACATCGGAGGAACAGTTTAACACACTTCATCTGAAGCCATCGCCGGATGGGGCATTTCACTCGACATTCTCGTCATTGAAGACTGCAACGGAATACTATGCGCAGGCGCACGGGGTGCGCAGCGATGTCTTCACACTCAACGTCATCGACCGTCCGGTGATCAAGTCCCTCAGGCTTATAATTGTTCCGCCGTCGTACAGCGGTCTCCCTACTGTTCATCCTGATGACAACATCGGCGATGTCACGGCTTTGCGGGGAACAAGAATTCAATTGCTTGTCGATGCCAACAAAGACCTCAGTCGAGGCAGAATCGTATTCAATGATGGTGCGGCGGATTCACTGCGCGTTGTGGGCTCAGAGGCACGGGGTGCCATGGTTCTTATGAAAGACCGGACATACCATGTTGTCCTCCGCGACGCGGCCGGAACCGAGAGCAGCGACCCAGTAGAATACACTCTGAAGACGGTCCCCGATGCGTACCCGACTGCCGCGATTGTCTTGCCCGGAGCGAACCTTGACGTGACCAACACTGCAGAGGTGAGCCTGGCCGTACGGATTGGCGACGACTATGGATTCAGCAAACTGCGGCTCGGGTACACGTTGACACAGTCGCGCTATGAGCAGGCTGCGACAACCCCGACCTTCGTTCCATTGCCGGTTCCCGCGGGACGCATTACGGAAGCAGTCGTTCCTTATACCTGGAAGCTCGTAGGATTGCACCTCGTTCCCGAAGATGTGTTGAGTTATTTCGTTGAGGTACTTGACAACGACAACGTTTCGGGACCCAAATCCGCCGTGAGTGAGACATATACGCTCCGCCTGCCGTCACTGGATGAAGTGCTTGCAGATGCGGACCAGAGCCAGACGGCCAGCATGGAGGGAATGCAGAAGGCGCTCGAAAAGGCGGACCAAGCCCGCAAAGATCTCAACGAACTGCGGCAGTCTATGCAAAGTGAACAGAACAAAGTTGGCTGGGAAGAAAAACAAAAGGCCGAGGAGATACTAAAGAAATACGAGGAAATCTCCCGGGCCATGTCCGAGGCTGCAAAAGGCGTCGATCGGCTCACGTCCGAGCTTCAGAAAAACCAGTTCCTTTCGCGCGAAACGCTGGAGAAATATCAGGAGCTTCAGCACATGATGTCGGAAATGAATTCTCCTGAGTTTGCCGAGGCCATGAAGAAACTGCAGCAGGCGATGGAGCAGATGAGTCCGGAAGCGATGAAGAATGCACTCCAGAATTTCAGTTTCTCGGAGGAGAACTTCCGGAAATCGATTGAACGCACGATGAACCTGTTGAAGCGGATCCAGATCGAGCAGAAACTCGACGCCGCCGTCCGTCGGGCGGAGGAAATGGTCAACCAGCAGGAGGAACTGCACAAGAAGACTGCGGGGAATTCCTCACAGAACCAGCAGGTAAAAGACAGTCTCGCGAAACGCCAGCAGGGGCTCTCTGAGGAAGCCGCACGTCTTCAGCGCGAACTTGAGGAGCTGCAGTCCAAAATGGAAGAATTCCCCGGGGAAATGCCCCTGAAGGAGATGCAGAACTCGACGTCAGAGATGCGCGAGAGCAAGCTGCCTGAAAAACTCTCCCAGATTGCCCAGCAAATGCAGCAGGGAGACATGGCGCAGGCAGAACAGCAACAGCAGGGAGCGCTTCAATCGGCAACCGACATTCTGAAATCGCTGAAGCAGACGGGCCAGGCGCTTCGTCAGAACCAGCAGCGCGAGATCGTCAATGCATTTCGCCGGTCCCTCAATGATATGCTCGAACTGTCGCAGCGGCAGGAGGCGCTCAAAGACGATACGGAGGGACTGGAGCAAAACAGTGAACGGTTCCGAGAAAATGCCGAGGAACAACTGAACGTTGTGCAGGACCTGGGAAAGGTGACGGATCATCTCGCATCGCTTTCACAAAAGACATTCAGCGTAACTCCCGAAATGGGGAAAAGCATCGGGAATGCCATGCAGAGCATGCATGACGCAATGCAATCGCTCGACCAGCGCAACAAGGGAGAGGCCGGCCGCAAGCAAACCGAGGCGATGGGCTCGCTCAACGAGGCTGCACAGCTCATGCAATCTGCTCTCGGTGCGATGATGCAGGGGGGAGGACAGGGGATGGGCATGGGTGGATTTCTGCAACGGCTGCGCGGTCTCTCCGGGCAACAGGAGGGCATCAATCAATCCACGAAGGATATGGAGGGGATAACACAGCAGCAGGCGGCGGCAATGGCGCGACTGGCTGCGGAGCAGGGAGTGGTGAGGAAGTCGCTTGAGCAACTCACCAAGGAGGCTGCCACGGCCGGTGATTTGCAGAGAATGCTCGGAGATCTGACCCGCGTTGCCCAGGAGATGCGTGAGGTCCAGACCGACCTTTCAAATGGATCTATCAATCCACTGACCACACAGAAACAGGATCGCATTCTTTCCCGGCTCCTTGATGCACAGCGCTCCATGCGGGAGAGAGACTATGAGAAGGAGCGCAAGTCAACAACGGGCCGCGATGTCGTGCGCCCGGGTCCGGCTGCCATCGATCTCACATCTCAGGAAGGGAAGAATCAGCTCCGTCGTGACCTGCAGAAGGCGATGGAGGAAGGGTACGCTCGGGATTATGAGGAATTGATTCGCCGGTACTTTGAATTCCTCGAACGAGAAGACAGCAAGTAGAAATATGACCCCGAACGCGCTCGCCACGTATCTGTTCTCGACGTACGAGCAATATCGCGTCAATTATCTTCAGCCATCCAATTGCCGGCACAAGGAGGTAATTGCCGAGTTGAGGGAGATGGCGGCCCGCACGGAGAATCTGACGGAAATCAGAGAACTCGGCAGATCGCTGGAAGGACGATCGATCAATGAAGTGATTGTCGGCCGGGGGCAGAAGCACATCCTGCTCTGGTCACAGATGCACGGGGACGAGTCGACGGCAACGCTCGCGCTCCTTGATATCCTGAACTTTCTGGGAGAAGCGAGCGGTTCCGAACCGTGGGTGACCGAGATGCTGGATCAGACGACCTGGCACATGATTCCGCTGCTCAATCCCGACGGGGCGGAGCGGGTGCAGCGACACACGGCGGTGAACGTGGACATGAACCGGGACGCCAGGCAATTGCTCACGCCGGAGGCACGTCTTCTACGCGACATCCAGAAGAAGCTGAAGCCCGCCTACGGCTTCAACCTTCATGATCAGGGTCTGGCCTCGGTGGGGGTCACCCCGAAGGTGGCCGCGCTTGCGCTCCTTGCTCCGGCAATGGACGAAAAGCGGTCGACACCCCCCGTCCGATTGCGTGCCATGCGCGTGGGCGCACTGATCGCGCGGGCATTAAGTCAGTTCATCGGTGGACACATTACCTCATACGATGATGCGTTTGAGCCCCGCGCCTTCGGAGATTTGATTCAATCCTGGGGAACGAGTACGCTCCTGATTGAGTCGGGTCACTGGCCTGGCGATAAAGAGAAGCTTTTCATCCGGAAACTGAACTACATCGCATTGCTCACTGCGGTGCGGTCAATTGGAAACGGATCGTACCAGGATACGGAAATGGACTGGTACCGGCAGCTCCCCGCGAATGGCAAGATGATGTATGATCTCATCATTCGTGGCGTGGAGATTCACAATGGCGTTGGCGGCTGGTCTGGCCGGGTCGATCTGGGGTTTATGTACGAACCCCCATACCACAGGCGTGCCAACAAGGGGGAGAACCCGACGCTGGCAATAAAGGAGGTGGGTGATCTCAGCCTTCACGGCGCGCTGGAAGAATTGCAGGCGAACGGGAGACGGATCCCCGCATCATCGTTAACCGTTGATGCAGTGGTTCCTGCATCAAGCATATTCGACGCTCTACAGATTCACTACCAGTAACGACTTCGCAACTGCGGATTGGCGAAAAAAGTTGCGGGAAATCAAATCCAGACATATTTGGTCGTAGTTTGATTCTGCTCCCGGGATCCGTTCTTTTCAACTTACGAGTTTCCTTGATTGGTGGGCGGCGATGAAAGTGCAGAAGACAGAAAAACAACGCTCGTTTGAGCAGGAGGCGCTTCCCCACGCCGATCTCTTGTATAATTACGCCCTGCGGATGACCAACAATCGCGAGGATGCCAACGATCTCGTTCAGGAGACATTTCTCAAGGCATTCCGATTCTGGGAAAGCTATGAACAGGGAACCAATATCAGGGCATGGTTGTTCAGGATAATGAAGAACTCGTACATCAACCGCTACCGTCGGGAGGTACGCGAACCCGAGACGGTTGAATACGATGATGGAAGGAACCTGCACACCGGTCTCCGCGATGACAGAGGAGAACAGAACGATGTACAGGATATGGTCTTTGCCAGTCTCCTTGATGACGAAATCGCTAGCGCGGTTGCGTCTCTCCCCGATGAATTCCGCACCGTGGTCATCCTCTGCGATATCGAAGGGCTGACGTACGAAGAAGTCGCCGCGTTTATGGAATGCCCCCTGGGAACCGTCCGATCGCGGCTTCATCGGGGAAGAAAGCTGTTGCGGGGCAGACTCGGTGCGTATGCCCGGCAACGGGGACTGGTTCCTCAGAGTTAACGTGGACTGACAAAAAGAGAGTTGTTATGGGGCGAGTGCTACTGTGACGTGCTCAGAATTTCAGGAAGTCATTTCGGCCGCGGTCGATGAACGACTCTTGCCGGAGGAGATGGGAATTTTTCTGGGGCATGCCGCTCAGTGTCCCCCTTGCCGGCGGGAATATGAAGGCGAGCGCGCGGTGGCCAGCCTGGTGCATACCCGGATCAAGCGGGCCAGCACACCGCCTGAAGTTCTTGCCGCTATCCTGCGTTCGATCGACAAAGAATCGAGGTCGGGCCATCCATTGCAGGGGACCCTGATTTCGCGCATCTGGCACAAACCGCTTACACGTCCCGCCATTGGCTTCGCGCTTTCCTTCGCTGTCATTGTCCTTCTGCTCTCCCGTTCAGAGCCTGCGTCGCCATCATTGACGGCCGCCGGCATTTTGGGCGACGACCTGATCGGTCAGTCAGTGGCGAATTTCAGGGCAGTAAAGAAAGGGGATATGAAACCGCAGATCCTTTCCGACAGCCCAGAGAACCTCCGGATATTTTTTGAAGGAAAGACAGAATTTCCGGTGTTCGTCCCTGCGATGAAGGAATGCATTCTTGTCGGCGGCGTGATCGATGACTACCACGGGCTGCGCATTGCGCATGTCATGTACAAACATGGCGCCCAGACCATTTATCTGTCGCAGGCATGCTGCGAGACCGTCATGAAGCGTGAACCTTCCGTCATCTCGGCGGAGGTGAAGAATGACTTGTCGCGCACGGGCTGGTACCGTCACACTACTCCCGGTGGTGCTGCTGTTGTCCTCTGGGCCCGCGGCAAGACGCTCTGTGCTGCAGTCGCGGAGATGCAGGAGGAACACCTGATGGCTCATCTCGCCTCCGCAGATTCCGGCGCATGGTGAACCGCAGACGCGGCGCCCCGCCTTGACAAACCCCCGCCGTATTGGTATATTTTGCAGAGTCTAAGGTGTCGACCCGACACCTTTTTGTGTCTTTTCACCCTTCGTCAGACCTTCTCATGCCTCAGAAATCGCTCCCGGAGGGAGTTGCTGCCCCGGAAAAACAGTCTTTGCTTCCTTCTCATCTTCCGGTGCTCCCGCTGCGCGACGTGGTCGTGTTCCCCCACATGATTTTCCCCGTCCTCGTTGGCAGGGAATCGTCGCTGCGCGCGGTGAATGAGGCTCTGGAGCGGGACAAGCACATATTTCTTGCGGCGCAGAAGAATTCCGTCACGGAAGAGCCGGGTGAGGGGGACATTTACCATGAGGGGACGATTGCCAAGATCATCCAGATCCTGAAGCTCCCCAACGGCCTCATGAAGATCCTGGTGGACGGTGTGGTCCAGGCAACGATCAAGAACTTCGTGAAGAACGAGAAGTTTCTCGAGGCGAATATCATCGTGACCTCCCGGCACGAGGAGGTGGATTCAGAGGTGGACGCACTTCTGCGCCATACGTCCAGTCTCTTCGCGGAGTATGTTCACCTCAACAGAAACGTTCCCAGTGAAGTCCTGGTGGCGTTCGAAAATACGCGCGATGCCCGGCGCAAGGTGTTTTATATAGCCTCCAACATCCTCCAGACCGTCGACGTTAAGCAAAAAATCCTCCAGCTGACCGGAGTGCGCGAACAGCTCCATGAGTTGATTCGCATCCTGAATTCGGAGAACGATGTCCTGAAAATCGAGAAGGAAATCGACTCCAAAGTGCACGACAACATCGCGCGAACACAGCGGAAGTTCTTCATTCAGGAACAGATTCGCATCCTGCAGGACGAGCTGGGTGACGAAGAATCGTCTCCGGAGCTCTTGAAGCTCCGGGAGGACATTCGCAAGGCGAAGATGCCCGAAGCCGTCGAAGAGAAAGCCCTTGAGGAGTTCGGGAAACTGAAGAAGACCCCACCGATGTCACCCGAGTCCACGGTGATCCGCAGCTACCTGGACTGGATGATGAGCGTCCCCTGGCACAAGCGGACCAAGGATAATCTCAGCATCGAGCATGTAAAGACGATTCTGGATGAGGATCACTTCGGACTGGAAAAGCCGAAGGAGCGCATCCTCGAGCATATCGCCGTGCTCAATCTTGTGAACGAAATGCGGGGGCAGATTCTCTGCTTCGTAGGACCGCCGGGTGTGGGAAAGACCTCTCTGGCGAAGTCGATTGCGCGCGCTTTGGGACGCAAGCTGGTTCGCATCTCTCTCGGGGGCGTGCGCGATGAGGCTGAAATTCGCGGGCATCGCAGGACATATATCGGATCCATGCCCGGAAAGATCATTCAATCGATGAAGCGTGCGGGTGTGATCAACCCCGTGATGCTCCTGGATGAAGTGGACAAGATGAGCATGGATTTCCGCGGTGATCCATCATCGGCGCTTCTTGAAGTTCTTGATCCCGAGCAGAACGTTGCGTTCAATGATCATTATCTCGACGTCGACTACGATCTCTCGCACGTCATGTTCATCACCACGGCAAACATTCGGTACGCTATTCCCCTCCCCCTGCAGGACAGAATGGAGATCATCGAGCTTCCGGGATATCTCCAGCATGACAAACGGGAGATCGCGCGGCGCCACATCCTGCCGAAACAACTTGCGGAGCACGGTATCGATCCCTCGCGTATGGAACTCTCCGATGCGGCAATCGACAAGATTATTGCCGAATACACGCGGGAAGCAGGGGTGCGAAACCTCGAGAGGGAGATTGCATCGGTCTGCAGAAAGGTGGCCAAGGATATCGTCCTGGGCAAGCAGCGCAATGGCACCCGCACGAAGAAGAAACCCGCAAAAGCTCACTTCGTCGTCGATGAGGCGAAGATCGAACGGTACCTTGGTGTTCCCAGATTTCGGAGCAGGGTACGTGATGAAAAAGGGCATGTGGGTTCCGTGACCGGCCTGGCGTGGACAAGTGTAGGAGGCGAACTCCTCAATGTCGACGTCTCAGTGATGAACGGTCCGGAGAAACTGACACTGACGGGCCAGCTGGGCGAGGTGATGAAGGAATCTGCCCAGGCAGCACTCAGCTACCTGCGCTCGCACGCCGATGGACTCGGTCTGCCAAAGCAGTTCTCTAAGGGGAAAGAAATTCACGTGCATCTGCCGGAGGGTGCGATCCCCAAGGACGGCCCGTCGGCGGGTGTGACCATGGCGATGGCGATTTACTCTGCAGTAAGCGGGCGGCCCGCCCGCGGCGACATAGCGATGACGGGTGAAATAACGCTGCGTGGTGAAGTGCTGGCCATCGGCGGTCTCAACGAAAAACTGATTGCGGCACAGCGAAGCGGCCTCAAAACTGTTCTGATCCCGCGTGAGAATGAAAAAGACCTGACCGAAATTCCTGCAAAGGTCAAAGATGGACTGACGCTGATTCCGGTAAGCACGATCGAAGAAGCGCTCCGGCACACGTTTCCGGGCAAGCACGCACGCCGG
>Ga0326726_10006920_pt1 | contig 10192 bp, 6 predicted proteins | sample MHFenrmetagenome_2_FD_207603 | JGI IMG/M metagenome (GOLD analysis project Ga0326726, IMG submission 207603) | Lab enriched peat soil microbial communities from Michigan Hollow, Ithaca, NY, United States - MHF15MN | ecosystem: Environmental > Terrestrial > Soil > Wetlands > Peat | place: USA... | reverse complement strand
CACTAACTAAAGTGCTTGAAGAATATTTAAATACCTTAAAGTATACAGCAGATTTCCCCACTGGTAAATTTAATCTCGGGAATTATTATTCGAATAGCGGCGATTATATAAAAGCAGAAAAATTTTATAATGATGCAATTAAAACGGATAGTATGTTTTATCCTGCTAAATCTAATCTTGCATTACTTTATTATAACAACAGTGAATTGAATAAAGCAGAAGGATTGTTTCTGGATTTAATTAAGAAGCACCCTGAATATACAGAGGGAAATTATTATTTAGGATTATTGTATGCCGAACAACAACGATATAAAGAAGCTGCTGAAGTTCTTGAGAAAGCAACCTTAAGCGCTAACGTAACCCCAAGAATTTACTACAATCTCGGACTTATTTATCAGTACTTAAATGAAGAAGACAAAGCTGAAACTTCATTAAAGAAAGCTTATTCATTATCACCAGATGATTTTGATATACTTTATGCATTATCCGATTATTATTTAAAACATAAGCGATATAAAGAGGCTGAGAAATATGTATACGAAATTAAAATTAAATTCCCCTCCAAACCTGTTGGTAAACAAATCAGTGATTACATTGACCAAATGATGCAGAACAATTAGAACTTAAAAACAATATTAAGATTGCAATAAAATAATAGTGTGATTTCTTCATCCCACGCCTAAAATCAAATACTAAAAAGAAAAACTCTAAGTAATTCAAAAACCTAAAAGGTAAATTAAATATTAGATGTATATATTAAACTAACTAAATCTATGGAGTTATTATTTAAATGATTTTAAAATTAATGAACTTACTTGCGTTATCAATTATCCTGATATCTTGCAGTTCATCAACTCAGTTGACCGATGTTTATGTTGATGAAACATTTTCAGGAAAAGAAATGAAAAAAATATTGGTACTTGGGCTTGCAAAGGATGAATGGAAGAGGAAGGTATATGAAAATGAATTCCGCTCACAGTTGCTTGCCCGCAATGTTGAAGTGCTTCTTGCATGGCAGGAGCTTCCCAAGGGCGAGCAGTTAAATAAAGAGACTTTTGAAAAATATTTTAAAGATAAAAATGTTGATGCTGTGCTGGTTGCCATAGAAGGAGGTGAAAGTACCGATAAAACTCTTTATAGTGGTGGTTCATCGCATGTATACGTTGGCTTCTATGGATTTTATGTTTCAACCGCATCGTTTTATTATAACTCCGACTATTTAGCCGAAGAAAAAATAGTGCATATGAGGACTAATCTTTACGAAACAAAAGAAGCAAAATTAATTTGGAGCGCACGCTCACAATCATATGAACCCAAAAGTACAAAAGACGTGATTCAGACAGTAAGTCGTAGCGTTGTGGATGAATTATATTTGTCAGGATTTATTAAGTAATTATTTCCCGCATTTTAGGTGTGTAAACTTAAATCTATTGATATGGAATTAGACTACACAAGGCTCCGAAAAACATTTATTTTCGCGTCTACCTCTACACTATCAGGATAAATTCTTCTAAATTAATTCTATCTAAAAAAGTTCAGAACTTTTGATTTTGAGCTAATGTGGTGTGGTTGAGAGTCAGCGAAAAGTTGTGATACAAAAAAACTTTTGGAAATTGCGTGAAATTAAAAAAAACAGCAGGTGGGTTCCACTTCAGTAGCACTAATAATAAATATATCAAGGTAATCGATTTGAGAAAAATATAAATTCTACTTTGTTTGTGGATCTTCCCGAAAATAATCCCCGGAAACAACCCCCTGTAAATTCTAAGATTTAACTAACCTGGTTTTAAGACTTTGTTGATAATTATTGATAATTAATCCGTACTGTCTTAATCAGTTCAATCAAATACTATTGTTAATAAGATAGAAAGCAAATATCTTTCCACTAGTAGAGCTGAAATATTTATTGTAAACAGCTTTTTACAATAATAAACTTTGCACGATAAAAACGTGAAAGAAAAAACTCTTACCAGACGCAAATTTATTTCTAGGACCGGTGTATTCATCGGCGGTTCCTGCATAGCTTTATCTTCCCCCGGATTAGTAAAAGATTTATATGGTTGGATAGAAAACCATCTTCAGGCAGATTACCAACAGGAACTTTATAAAAATTCACCAATAGCACGTTATTGGCTTTCAACAAATACAACAAACGTTAACTGTTTATCCTGTCATACTGCATCACAGCTTGCTGGCGAAAAACAGTTCGATCATGACGAAGTAATAGTAAAATGTCTTTTATGTGCACAGGGCTGTATCATAAAAGAAAATGAAAAAGGAAAATGCCGTGCAAGAATAAATATTGACGGGGATCTTAAAAGCCTAGTTTACGGAAGACCAATTGCAATTCATACCGATCCGATTGAGAAGAAACCTTTCTATCATTTTCTTCCCGGAAGTGAAGCATATTCTTTAGCAACTGCTGGATGCCCATTGTCATGTCAATTTTGTCAAAACTGGGAGATATCACAGGCAAAGCCGGACGATGTTCCGGTTGAATACCGATCTCCCGAGTCGATAGTATCTGCGACACAATCGCAAAAAACTCCCATAATCGCATTCACATATAATGAACCAACTGTGTTCATAGAATATTTTACTGATATCGCACGACTTGCGAGAAAGCAAAATTTAAGAAGCGTTCTGATCAGCTGTGGTTTTATGAATGAGGAGCCATTAAAAGAAATGTGCGAAGTTCTGGAAGCGATAAAAATTGATTTGAAAGGATTTAGCGAAGACTTCTATCATAATGTCTGTTCCGCTGAGTTAAAACCCGTTCTTAGAAGTATCAAACAAGTTTCAAAAAGCAAAGTTCATCTTGAAATTGTGAATCTTGTTGTTCCGTCACTTAATGATTCAGAAAAGATGCTCACAGATCTTTCTGATTGGATTGTTAGTGAAGTGGGTCAGGATGTACCGATTCACTTTACAAGGTTTCATCCTGATTATAAACTTCTAAACCTTCCTCCCACTCCGATTGAAACTCTTGAACAAGCCAGAGAAATTGCGATGTCCAAAGGAATACATTATGCATTTGTTGGTAATGTTCCGGGAAATCCAGGTAACAATACATATTGTCCCAAGTGCGGGAAAGCTGTAATTAAACGATCCGGAATGTTCACTACTGAAATTCATCTGAAGAATGGCAAATGTGAATTCTGTAATTATCCGATTGCAGGAGTTTGGAAATGATTTTTAGAGAAAGAGGTAATTAAAATGAAAAGATTGTTTTGGTGTATGACAATTCTATTTGGTTTGAATTCCTGTAAAGCACAGACAGTTAATCAAAATCAGACTACAGCCGATTCAGTTCGTAAACCGGTTTTTGCAGGACAGTTTTATTCTGAGGATTCTACAATTCTTAAAAATCAGATTAAAGCTTTTTTAAAGAATGCAGTGCTTCCAAAGGTTGATTCAGTTGTCGCAATCATTGTCCCACACGCAGGTTACATTTATTCCGGGCAGATTGATGTTGATGCATACAACCAGGTAAAACAAAACAAATATGATCTGATCGTTGTGCTCGGAACAAATCATACTACTGCAGGATTCTCAGGTATAGCTGTCTATCCAAAAGGCGGCTTTGAAACTCCCCTTGGCGTTACCGAGATTGACAACGAAGCTGCTGAAAAATTACTCAAAGAAGATAAAGATGTTACTGTCAACTTGACAGTTCATGAAAAAGAACATTCGATTGAAGTTCAGATTCCATTCATCAAATATTTTTTCCCCAATGCAAAAATTCTTCCGTTGATTGTCGGTAAACCTGATATTGAAATGTGTAAGAATTTTGCCAAAGCGTTAGAAAATGCTGTAAGCAATAAAAAGTTATTGGTTGTTGCAAGTTCGGATCTTTCACATTATCCATCATTTGATGATGCAATAAAGGTGGACAACAATACTTTAAAAACAATTGCCGGATTGGATCCCAAAAATATTGTAAAAGAAATGGAAGATCAGCTAAACGAAAATATTCTGCAACTTTTAACCTGTGCTTGCGGTGAAGCACCAATTCTTGCAGCAGTATCATTTGCAGATGAAATTGGAGCGAAGTGCGCATCGATAATCAGCTACAGCAATTCCGGTTACAATCCAATTAGTACTGCCGACAGAGTTGTTGGATATGGAGCTGTTGTAATATCAAAGGGAAAATCCTTTAAACCTAATAATGTTGATTCATTAGTTACAAACGATTCGTATATTCTTACGGAATCAGATAAAGTATCGCTTCTAAAATATGCCCGTGAGAATCTTCAACAATACTTTGAAACTCAAACAGTTCCTCTCCCGCGTAACATAAATGCTATGTTGAAAATTAAAAGAGGAGCCTTTGTTACATTAAATAAAAATGGAAAGCTTCGCGGATGCATTGGTCATATGTCGGAGGATACACCTTTGTGTACGATGGTTGGAGCAATGGCACTTCAGGCAGCATTTAACGATACTCGTTTCAGTCCGCTTACAAAAGAAGAACTTTCACAAATTGAAGTTGAAATTTCTGTTCTTACTCCATTTACTAAAATAAAAAGTGCAGATGAAATTAAACTCGGAAGAGATGGGGTTATAGTTAAGAAGGGAAATAAACAAGCTGTGTTCCTTCCGCAGGTTGCAACTGAAACAGGCTGGAGTAAAGAAGAATTTTTAGATCAGCTTTGTTATAAGGCAGGTTTGACCGCAGACGATTGGAAGGATGCCGAATTATTTACTTTCCAGGCAGATGTATTTAGCGAGGCCAAATTTCATTAATCAAATGAAAGTCAGCCGAATAGTTGTTTATCTTATTGTCGCGGGTATTTATTCTGTTCTAGGACAGGTCGTTATTCTCAGAGAACTAAACGTTGCTTTCTACGGAATAGAACTCATCTATCTTTTGTCGTTTACTTTCTGGCTGTTGGGTACTGCAGTCGGTGTAACTCTCGGTCAAAGAACTTACACACCAACAGAAAATAATATTCTTTCACTTTTTCTACTCTCCGCATTCTTATTAATTGCAGACATAGTTTTCATTCGTGGCAGCAGAAATTTCTTGGGTGGCGTTCAGGGTGGTTATCTACCTTTCTCAATGCAGATAACAGGACTTATTATCTCATTACTGCCAATAGGCTTGCTCTCCGGACTTTCATTTCAATGGACAGCAAAAAGATTTATTTCAGAAAACAGAACATTAGCCAAGGCTTATGCTATAGAAAGTGCCGGCGGTATAGTGGGCGGTTTAAGTTCAACACTTTTTTTGAACTTGGGTATAAGTAATTTTTTAATTGCACTTATATGCAGTGCTTTATGTGTGTTAACTGTAATTTATTACTCTTTCAGATTTAGAAAAAGCTTGGTTAAGTATGTGTCATTGTTCCTTTTGGCGCTGATAATATTTTCATTTGCTTTTTCTCATCAGCTGGATATGGAATTAACCTCGTGGAATTATTTCGGTTTAATTGAATCTAAAGATACTCCTTATAACCGAGTTACGATTACTTCATCAGGAGAACAAATAAACATTTTTGAAGACGGTGTACTTTCTTACGAGACTCAAAGCGTTACGGCTGAAGAGTTTGTTCAATTGGCAGCTTTGCAGACAACTGATCTGGATAATGTTCTCGTATTAGGTGGTGGGTTTGAAGGAATTATATCTGAGTTGCTAAAACTTCATGTAAAAAAAATTGATTACGTCGAAATAAATGAAAGTCTTCTTTCAATTCTAAAAAAAAGTCTGCCTGCAGAATTAACTAATTCCCTGAAAAGCAAAAAAGTAAATATCATCTTTGATGATCCAAGAAAGTTCCTGCAGAATCATTATCGTTATAACGTAATACTGGTCGGAATGCCTGAACCGATGTCGCTGCAGAATAATAGATATTACACAAAACAATTTTTCAGTCAATGTTTCAATTCATTAAATGAAAAAGGTATAATTGCTTTTAAGATTCCGTCCTCCGAAAATATTTGGACAAAACAATTAAATGAAAGAAACTCGGGAATTTTCAATGCATTAAAATCATCTTTTAAAAATATATTGGTCTTGCCCGGCGTTACAAACTTATTTGTAGCATCAAAATCTGAATTAACAACTGATACAAAAGTTCTTACCGACCGTTTTAATCAAAGAAATTTGGATACAAAACTTGTCTCGCCTCAATATATTAATTACATATTTACAAATGATCGTTTTACTGAAATTCGGAATTTGGTATCAAGTTCAACCACTAGCGCTAATTCTGATTTTCAGCCGGTTTGTTTCAGTTATACAATATCGATATGGTTATCTAAATTTTTTCCCAACCTGACATTTTCAGAAAACCCTCTGCTGTTAATAAATAAATTTGGAAGTTCTATTCTGTTTTATATCATTTTTATTTTTTTACTTGGAATGATTTTGGTAATAAAAAAATCTCAATCAGTAAAAATAATCTTTCTTGTTTTTGCAGCGGGATTTATCGGGATGATACTGGAAGTTATTCTTATTCTGCTTTATCAAAATGACAATGGAATTTTATTTCGTGACATTGGTCTTCTGCTGATGGCATTCATGATCGGACTTACGCTTGGTTCATTTTTAATCGATAAACTATTTAAGATCCTTAAAAATCAAATAAAGACAAAAGTTTGGATTGGCAGACTGCTTTTTATCGGATTCGCTTTATTAATCATTCTAATTTATCTGGGTATTAGTTATGCTTTGGTCAGTAATCTTCCAACTATTTTTATTGCAATATTGCTTGATGGAATATTCGTATCAGGAATATTTGCTTTTACAAGTCTGTATGAAGTTGAAGATCAACGGAAAGTTATATCACCGCTTTATTCTGCTGATTTGATTGGAGGATGTACAGGATCCTTAATCGCCAGTCTGATTTTAATACCAATTCAAGGTTACTTTTATTCTTTAATATTCATCGCTTTTCTGGCTGTGTGTTGTCTGATACTTAATAAATAAGGATAATATAAAATTTAATGAGTGAGTAAAGTTAGAAGAAATTTGCAGGTGGTTCCACTTTGGTACCATTAATTAATATAGTGTAGTCCTTCAAACAAATAGTAAATAAAACCCCACCAATTTTCACTGCTAGGAGCTTAAATGAAAGATATTATATGACTTATTTCATCAAAAATATTTTTTTAATTCAGAATATTCCCACGTTTCCAAATTTTCATTCCTATTCAAACTTGTCAATAAAATATTTATTATTAAAAGCATTCTTTTTAGATAATTACTATAGGATTCTAATACAATGAAAGCGTCAGATCTATTTATCAAATTATTAGAAAATGAAGGTGTGAAATACATTTTCGGAATACCAGGTGAAGAAAACCTTGACTTTCTAAATTCGCTGAAGAATTCAAAAATAAAATTGATCCTTACACGTCATGAACAAGGTGCTGGATTTATGGCAGCTACTTATGGAAGATTAACTGGTAAACCAGGAGTATGTTTATCCACATTGGGTCCCGGGGCTACAAATCTAGTTACCCCTGCCGCTTACGCACAATTGGGTGGAATGCCAATGGTAATGATTACAGGCCAGAAGCCAATTAAAAAAAGTAAGCAAGGAAAATTTCAAGTAGTGGATATTGTTGATATGATGCGCCCCCTGACTAAATACACTCACAGAATTGAGAACGGAAATAATATCCCATCCGTTGTACGTGAAGCATTTAGGATAGCAGAACAAGAAAGACCCGGGGCAGTACATATTGAATTACCGGAAGATATAGCTTCGGAGGAAGTTGAATTTAGATTTTTCGACATTCACCAGATCCAAAGACCGATTGCTGATAAAAGAGCTATTGAGCAAGCTTCAGAAATAATAAAAAAATCTAATATGCCACTATTACTAATCGGTGCAGGAGCCAATAGAGAAATAACTTCCGGTTCCTTGACAAAATTTATTGAAAAGACAGGGATCTATTTTTTTAACACTCAAATGGGAAAGGGAGTAATTGATGAAAGACATCCTTTGTTTTTAGGCTCAGCAGCATTGTCCTCCGATGATTTTGTTCATCTTGCAATTGAGAAAGCTGATTTAATAATTAACGTGGGACATGATGTTGGTGAAAAACCTCCATTCTTTATGGAAAAAGAAAAGGCAAAAGTAATTCACATTAATTTTTTCCCTGCTGAAGTTGATGATACTTACTTCCCTCAATTAGAAGTAGTTGGTGATATTGCTGCTTCAATAAATAATTTAACAGATGTGCTCTCTAAACAATCGCATTGGGATTTTTCATACTATGGCAGAGTTAAGAAGGAAGTGGATTCACACCTCTCAAAGTACTTTGAAGATAACAGATTCCCGGTCTTACCACAAAGAATTGTAAAAGCCGTAAGGGATACATTACCTGAAGATGGAATAGTTTCTCTTGATAATGGAATATATAAAATATGGTTTGCCAGGAATTATAAAACTTACCAGCCAAAAACACTTTTATTGGACAATGCCCTTGCCACAATGGGAGCCGGTCTCCCTACTGCGATTACAGCTAAAATTGTTTATCCCAATAAAAAGGTGATTGCTGTTTGCGGAGATGGCGGCTTTATGATGAATTCTCAAGAATTAGAAACAGCAGTCCGCTTAAAGTTAAATATAGTAGTCATTATATTAAATGATAGCTCTTACGGAATGATTAAGCTGGCACAAGAGAGGTTGGGCTTCGATGATTTTGGACTTAATTTTGGAAATCCCGATTTCGTAAAGTATGCAGAAAGTTATGGTGCGGTTGGTCACAGAATCAATAAAACTGAAATATTGAATGTTAAACTTGATGAATGCTTTAATACAGACGGCGTTCACGTTATTGATATTCCTGTTGATTATTCACTTAATTATACGATCCTAAATAAAAGAATTAAGGACAAAACTTTCACACTTTAATAAATATTAGGAACATTGCGATAGAAAAAACTGTTCTTTACGACATTGAAGCATTGGAAGATTCAACATTTTTACTTACACTTATTCAACCGTAATAATTTTTAAGTGAATAGAGAAGACAAAGGGATGAAAATAAAAATTCCGGAATCGTTAAAACTTGAACACAAAGAAATACACAGTCAACTTGCCGAGGCTACAAAATTTAGCGGTAGGTTAGGCGTCCTGCCATCAGGTGGGATCAGTAAACAAAGGAGATATTGATGAGAATAAAAGTAGGTCTATGGATTGATCATAGGAAGGCAATTGTCTTGGCTGTTACAGACAAAGGGGAAGAGACAGGATTGATAATATCGATGGTAGAAAAACAGCTCCAGCGTTCAGGTGATTCGCCTCTTAAGGGGCGTTATGAATCGCAGAAAGTACCGGCAGATGATAGCCGTCAAAGAACGTTTGCTGGAAATCTCAACATTTACTACGATGCTGTAATCGCGAGTATTCGTGATGCGGAATCCATTCTGATATTTGGCCCAGGTGAGGCAAAGGGCGAACTGAAGCAGCGTCTTAAAAAAAGTAAACTGGGCGGACGCATTGCAGGTATTGAAACGGTTGACAAGATGACGGATCGCCAGATCTCAGCAAAAATTCGACAGTACTTTGCTGAGTAGCATTTATTCCTTCTTCAGATTTTTAATCTAAGCCAGAAAAAGTTTTCTGGTTTATTTTATGAAATATTACTTCCCATTGGAAAGAAGGGGATTATACGTTGATGTTAGAAATGAATTTGATTTTACCCCCTCTCTACTCCAAGTACGGTGGGAGCGGGGTAAAGTGGCGGAGAGTCAGGGACAAGCCGCCACACCTAAAAAGCTTTGAAATTTGATTAAAAACGAATCATTCCTGGGATGGTCTCCAAAAAGTCTCCATCTTTTTAAAACTTTATACCTTTTTGGCACAATTATAAATAAATTTTAATAGATAAATGTTCAGTCGCGGGTACAAAAAAGTAATTAAAATAAAAAGTCTCACTTAACTTTTACTAAGTGGGATAGAATGGGGGAGTAGTAATTTTAAAATTGTCACTTTAACAAGACCATATTATTCAACTTCATAAAATTGCCCGCCAGAATTTTATAGAGATAAATAACACTCGGTAAACTTGTTGTAATAAAATTAACTTCATAGCTTCCCGTCGACTTTCCTTCGTTCATCAAAGTTGCGACTTCATTTCCTAACACATTATAAATTTTATACTATACATTCAGAAATTGGAATTGAAAATTTGATTTTCGTTGACAGAATAGTAGGTTTTCAGATAATATATATTT
>Ga0326726_10006919_pt1 | contig 10192 bp, 6 predicted proteins | sample MHFenrmetagenome_2_FD_207603 | JGI IMG/M metagenome (GOLD analysis project Ga0326726, IMG submission 207603) | Lab enriched peat soil microbial communities from Michigan Hollow, Ithaca, NY, United States - MHF15MN | ecosystem: Environmental > Terrestrial > Soil > Wetlands > Peat | place: USA... | reverse complement strand
TCGTTCGACATTTTCAGAAAATACGGGAAGTATTTGATACCATTTTAAAAATACACTTGGTTGATTCTCATAATTTACATCCAAATGCAATGATAAAGGATGGATGTGGGTTAATATTCCGTCGGCTCCTATTATGCCAACATTATCAATTGCCCACCAGCTATCCGTATCGTTTTGAAAAGTTTTAAAACGAACTTTTGTAGTGTATATTGTGTCTGGATACCAATTGTGATAGAACAAAAAAAGGGTTATATGTTTATTTCTATCACTATCGCCAATCATTTGCCATAATGTTTCCCAGGAATAACCGCCATCGGTGCTCATTTCTACTTTAGCATAATCACTTGGGTTTTCTGTCTTCCAATCAGAATTAAATTCAAGCCAAGCATAATCCATAAATTTCATAATATTAACCTGCTCAAAATAAGCAGTAGCATTAATTGTATTTCCGCAAATAGATTTATCAGCACGAAGAAGTTTACTTGTTGAAGGAGGTGGTAAAGTATAATTAGCTGACTCCCCAATTTGCCATCCACATCCACCTGTATTTTCAATAGTCCATTTTCCTAATCCAAATGAAAAATCATCTAATTGATCAAAGTCAATATTCTGATTGGTTGTTGTAAAATACCAGACTTCACCCTGAGTAAATCCTGCCGAATTAAATTCAACTACGCACCAAAAATATCTAGTAGGAAAATAAAGCTGTTGGTTAATTCTAATCGAATCAAATGCAATTGATGGATATCCTGAAATATAAAGAACCGATGGATCCATAATCGCAACCTTAGAAGAATCATAGTCTATGTATACTTCATTGTATGTTATCTCAATTGGGTTTTGCCATCTAAGTGAGTGATATTGAAAATAAGCATTTTTTGCACCGTTTGCAGTTTCAGGAAAGTATGGTTCACCGGGACCTTGTGAAAAGATTTGAGATGAGAATATTACAAACAGCAGAAAAGAGAAAACGAAATTTATTTTCTTTTTCATTTTTATTCCCCGATAAAAATTAAACTCGCCCTAAAAGAAAACAAATTTCAATAATAAGTCAAGAAGGAATTTAAAAAAGTTCTTTATTTGGGCAGAAAGCTAATTTTTTGAATCCAGAAAAGGATTATAGGTAAGTGCGGACTTTTCTCTTCCTTTTAAAATCTCGTTCAGCTTTTCAGTTTCAGAAAGAGTGTTATCTACCCAAAGGGTTGCTGGTTTAAGATTTTGTCTTGCGGGAATTAATTCTGCGTTGCCAATCGGCAATCCACCTGAATAAATATTTTTTTCATCAATAAGCACTTTTTCATTGGAAGAAATGATGTAGTCACCATCGTAAATTAATTGGTATCTTTTTTTCAGCAGCTTATACGTTTCTGAATACGAATACTGTTTGTAATCTTCGCCTTCTTTTGTGAAAGCAATTTTCACTGTGTTATTTTCTTTGTGGACCAGAACCGGTGTTCCTCTTTCAACTTTTTCAAAAAGAAATTGTGCGTCTTCCCTTGAAACTCTAACACATCCGTGAGAAACATTTTTCTTTCCTAAGTACCTGTAATAACTCTTTCCCTGCAAAGCGTGAAAACCAATTCCATTATTAAAACCCATCCAATTTAGCATAACTGTGCTGTCAAACTGTACCGAATATTGTTTTCTTGCTTTCCACTGAATTGCAAATAACCCTGTGTTTGTTTCCATCCCTTTTTCAACTCTTTTTGTTCCCGATGAAATAGGGAAGTGGAATTCTGATCCATCTCGTGAGTAAAGAGTTGCTTGCTGTGTTATAAGGTTAACTTCTATGTAATGATCTTTGGAAGTATAGACCGTATCGCGAAGTTGCTTGAAGTCGTAGCTTACTAAATGATTAACAGTGTAATTACTTTTCTTGGGTGAAAAATCAGTAGTGTTTTCACTTAAGTATGCGCTGTTAAAAAAAAGAATGGCTATTGTTACTAATGATGCTAAGAAAATCTTATTCGTTCTTTTCATTTTCGAAGTGCCCTCTGACAAGTTGAGCTTTCTTTACCCCAATTATTTTTGATAAAGTTTCTGTGTCGGTTTTTTTAATTTTTTCGACACTACCCAACTCGGAGAGCAACATATATGCCGTCGCTTTTCCTATTCCTTTTATCTCTGTCAGTTCTGTCGTTATCGTTCTTTTAGATCTTCTTACTCTGTGAAAAGTAATTGCAAAACGATGTGCTTCATTTCTGATTTGCTGTAAAAGCTTTAATCCCGATGAAGTTTTAGCAATTGTTTCAGGTTCTGATTTTTCAGGGAAAAAAACCTCCTCCAGTCTCTTTGCGAGACCAATTATATTGAACTGTTTTATTCCGAGACTATCTAAAATTTGAACTGCGCTTGAAAGCTGACCTTTACCTCCGTCAACCATAATAAGCTCAGGAAGAGGTTCTTTGTTTTCAATAAGTCGAGTGTATCTTCTTCTAATCACTTCCTGCATACTTGCAAAGTCATCCGGACCCTCAACTTCTTTTATAATGAATTTTTTATACTCACTCTTTTTTGGTTTGCCATCTACAAATACGACCATGCTTGCAACAGAATCGGAACCTTGAATGTTTGAAATATCGAAGCACTCAATTCTTCGCGGAAGCACTTTCAATCGCAGATCTCTTTGTAATGCTGAAAGTGCAAAAGGTACATTTCCTTCTTTTTTCATTTTTTGAAGCTGAATTTCTTTAAGCTGAAGGTTTGCATTTTCTTTGCACATAAATACGAGTGCTTTCAACTCACCTCGCTGGGGAACAAATATCTTAACCTTTTTTTCCGATCGTTGATTCAGCCATTCTTCAAGCAAATCTTTTTCTGATGGTTCAACTTCGAACAAAATTTCCTTAGGGATTTCAACGTGATCGCCGTAATAAAACTTCACAGCAGCAGAGTAAATTTCTTCCAGTTCTTCACCACCGCGAAGAGTTAATTGTAACTGTTTCTTGCCAACAAGTTTTCCTCCACGAATATTGAAAACGGAGCAGGCAGAATCTTTATCCTCAAAAGCAATTGAAATTACATCCCTGTCTTCAAAATCATTACTGACTACTTTTTGCTTTGATGAAATAATTCTTAGTTGATCAATTTTATCTCTAATCTCTGCAGCCTTTTCAAACTCCATATCTTCTGAGGATGATTTCATCTTCTTGTCGAGATCTTTTATCAGATCATCGGTTCTGCCTCGAATAACTTTTACGACTTCGTCAACCATTTCGTTGTAATCCTTTTGACTAACAAGACCTTCACAGGGTCCATCACATTTTTTTATGTGATAATCAAGACATACTTTGAATTTTTTCTTCGCAATAGATTCATCAGTTATATCATACTTGCAGCTTCGTATTTTGAAGATCTGATTTATCATGCGCAACGCTGCCTTCATACTTTTTACACTTGTGTACGGTCCAAAATATTTTGAGCCATCACGAACAACTCTTCTCGTAGAAAAAATTCTGGGGTACGGTTCATTGGTCACTTTGATAAAGGGGAATGATTTATCATCCTTTAAATTAACATTGTATCTTGGTTTGTTTTCTTTGATGAGATTATTTTCAAGAACGAGTGCTTCAACTTCTGAATCAGTTACAACAAGTTCGAGATCAGAAATCTTACTTACAAGCACTTCAGTTTTGGCATTTACATTCTTCGAATGGAAATAACTTTTTACCCTGTTCCGGAGGTTGTTTGCCTTGCCAACATAAATAATTTTTCCTTTATCATTTAAGAACTGATAAACTCCCGCCTTTGCAGGAAGATTGGTTAATTTATTATGAAGTTCAGGATTCATCAATTAAAAATTTAAAAATAATTTTACCTCGGATGAATCTTGAAAAATTTTTGGATTAAATCAATTAAAAAATGTTTTTTGTAAGTTAACTACCCGTTGCCGCAGCTAATATTAAACCGGCAAGATCTCATCTTTACCGATTATTACTATGCCGGATTCATTAACCGTAAATTTTTTCTTATCACCTTCTAAATCAAATCCAATCTCATATCCTTCCGGTATGTTGACATTCTTATCAATAATCGCTCTTCTGATTCTTGCATGCCTTCCAACGTTACAATTGTTCATAATAATTGAATCAGTTACGTAAGCGTAACTATTTACCCGGACGTTCGGTCCTAGAATAGAACGTTCAACCAGTCCTCCTGAGATTATACAGCCATCGCATATTAAAGAATTTAATGTTCTACCAACTCGTTCACCTTCGTGTGATACAGTTTTAGCTGGCGGAAATTGGTACTGATGCGCCCTGATGTACCAGTTGTTATCGTACAAGTTAAAATCAGGCGAGACACTAAGAAGGTTCATACTTGCAGTATAATAGCTGTCTATTGTTCCAATATCTTTCCAGTACGGTTGTGACTTTTTATTCTCATCAATAAACTTGTAAGCGTATACATCTCTGCCCGATTTCACCATATATGGTATAATATCCTCGCCAAAATCATTCGCTGGAATATTTTTTTCATCCATCTCCTTAAAAATTTCGATTAAAGAATGAGCATCGAAAACATAAATACCCATGTTAACAAATGAGTGACCGGGATTATCGGGAATTTGCGGAGGATCTTTTGGTTTTTCGATAAATAAATCAACTTTGTATTCCGGGTTAACACTTACAATTCCGAAACGGGTTGCTTCTTCTTTTGGCACTTCGATGCAAGACAATGATAAATTAGCTTTTTTATCGATATGATATTGAAGCAATTTAAGATAGTCCATTTTATAAATATGATCACCGCTTAGTATTAGTACCTGCTTGGCTTTTCTTTCTGATGAGAAAAGATTCATATTCTGGTATATCGCATTTGCCGTTCCGAGATACCAGTCGTTGTTTAGTTTTCTTTGAGGTGGAATGGAGTAAATAAATTCACCAAGCTCCGGATTGAAAATGCTCCATGCTTCAAAGATGTGCTGGTTCAGTGAATCCGATTTGTATTGAGTCAGAACATAAATTCTTCTCAATTCAGAGTTGAGACAATTAGATAAAGTAAAATCAATTATCCTGTACTTACCGCCGAACGGTACGGCTGGTTTTCCACGGACTTTGGTCAGTGGAAATAGCCTTTCTCCTTGACCGCCTGCCAGAAGCATGGTTATCGTATCTCTTAAAATTGAAGATCCTTGAAGGGACATTTTCTTTCCTGTAATTTCATTTCAAAGATATATAATTATGATTTCATTGGCAATTTAAGAAATGGTTAACTTTTAAAAATTGTAAATTTAACGTACTGATTAATTTTGTTTCATTTATTCAAATCAATAGCTTTTATTAAATGAAGAAGAAAAAGATTTTTTTAATACTTCTTCTTATCTGTTTGATTTTAATTTTACCCGGCGCAGTGTATTATAAAATCCAGCTGTTTAGGCTAACATATATCAACACTTATTTTCACTTACTGGATGATAATTATATAACAAAAAATCAAAATAAAATTGATATTCTTAAATATGACCTGTCCTTTGATCTATATCCCGAAAAGAAAATGTTTATTGCTAAAGCAATCCTGACAGGTGAGGTGAAGGATACAACTATTCAATCGATCGATCTTAATTTTTATGATAATTTCAAAATTAACAGAATCACATTAGATGATATTTTAACTGATTATGATAATGAAGGCACGAGATTATCCATACCGTTCAATCCAGCGATCGGGACAAATTTCAAAATAGAAGTTCAGTACGAAGGAACACCAAAAAGAGCGGGTCTCGACGGATTTGTATTCGGTAACAGAAATGGACAATCACTTGTATATAATCTCAGTGAACCAGACTATGCTTCCTCGTGGTTTCCCTGTAATGATATTCCTTTTGATAAAACATTGCTTGATATAAGCATTTCAAACGACTCGAGCGCAGTTTCAGTTTCAAACGGAATTTTAGTTGATGTCACCAACAATGGCAGCAGACGAACATATCATTGGAGAACCGAATACCCGATATCTACTTATCTTATTGCAATTTATTCATCTGATTACAAGCACTTCTCTGATCGGTACATCTCTTTAAACGGAAAAGATACAATGAAGGTTGAATATTATGTTCTTGCAGATAAACTGGAAGATGCAAAAAAAGATTTCTCAGACCAGGTTAAAGCGATAGAATTTTTTTCGCAAACTTTTGGGGAATATCCTTTTATAAAAGAAAAGTACGGTATAGCTGAATTCCTTTGGTATGCTGGGGCAATGGAACATCAGACGATTACCGGCGTTTCATCGAATATGATCGATGGCAAAAAATTTTATGAGGACACATATGTGCACGAGCTCGCTCATCAATGGTGGGGTGATGCAGTAAGTCCAAAATTCTGGAAAGATATATGGTTGAATGAGGGGTTTGCATCATATTCGGAGGCGTTATATTACGAATCACTCACGGGAAAAAGAGCGCTTCACTCAACTATTATGAGTAAATACAGTAAGAAATTTTCGGGAACTTTATCCAATCCAGGAAGTTTTTTATTTACCCGAACGGTTTACGATAAAGGGGCGTGGGTTCTTCATATGTTAAGATGGGAAGTTGGTGACTCGGCATTTTTTAATATTCTCAGAACGTATTATAGTACCTTCAAGTATTCTAATGCTTCCACGAAAGATTTTCAGGATATTTGTGAAAAAGTGAGCAGGAAAAATCTGGATAAGTTTTTCGAGCAGTGGATAAAAGGTGAAGGTGAAATAGAACTACAATATGAAACTGCAATAGAAAGTTCGGAAAAAAGCTATTTAATTAAAATTAAAATTCAGCAGGTTCAGGATGAATATGAAGTATATCATTTTCCGCTACTGATAAAGCTGGCTTTTGCAGACAGCTCCGAAAATAGTTTTCGATACGAAATTACAACCAAAGATACTCTGCTGGAAATCTCTTCAAATAAATATCCTGACAACATCGAGCTTGATCCCGATAACTGGCTTCTAGCAACAATCAATCCGAAGGAAGAATAAGCATGTTTTTTTTCCTTTGTCATATACTTAGTTTTGCTCATTCCTTAATAAATTTATTGAATTAGTGGACAAAGTATATTTTTTTATTTCTGATATCCATTTAGGATTGCAGGATAAAGGGGAAGAAAACGAAAAAGAAAAAAAACTTATTAATTTTTTAAAATTTGCTGAAACGAATTGTGATGAATTATTTATTGTTGGGGATCTTTTTGATTACTGGTTCGAATATAAAAGAGTTTATCAGAAAGGTTTTTACCGTACACTGAGTGCTTTGAAAGATTTAAGCGAAAGAGATATTAAATTTCATTATTTTATTGGCAACCACGATTTTCTTCACCGTAATTTTTTTGAAAAGGAATTCAGTGCCATTATGCATCATGATTCGGTATCCGCAGAACTGAATGGTAAAAAATTTTTTATAGCTCACGGCGACGGCTTGGTAAGTAATGATACCGGTTACAATATTCTCAAGTGGATTTTAAGGAATAAGTTCTTTCAATGGCTTTATTCTCTCCTCCATCCGGACCTGGCAATTGCTATTGCGAGTCGAACGAGCAAGTCGAGTCGAGTTTATACTGATAAAAAAGATTACGGAGAAGTTGACGGTTTGTTTGAAGCAGCCAAGAAGAAAATTGATGAAGGATTTGACTATGTAATTTTCGGTCATCTGCACAAAAGATTATCTTTATATTATAAGCAGGGAACATATATCAATCTTGGCTCATGGCTCACTAAGCCTTGTTACGGTGTTTTCAAGGATCAAAAGTTTGAAATTATTGAATTATAATTAGCGAAACTTATGTCAGATACAGATTACGAAAAATACTTTAACGATTCTGATTATAGAAATAAAAAAATGAAGAGGAAGAAAAAAAGTAAAAGTAAATTCTGGTTTATCATAGGAGCGATAATATTTGTCATTTTAGGAATATTTGTTGCGTATATATACAGCGGTTTACCATCGCTTGAACAATTGGAAAATCCTAAACCGCAGCTTGCAAGTAAAGTATTTTCTGCAGATGGGGAATTGTTAGGTCAGTATTTTATAGAAAACAGAATTGAAACCAGTATAAACTATTTACCAGCTCACTTAATTCAGGCACTGATTGCTACTGAGGACCGGAAATTCTACAATCACTGGGGGGTTGATCTACCTCGTTTTATGAAAGCAATGGTTAAAAATCTCTTCTCACTTTCTCTAAAAGAAGGAGCAAGCACAATAACACAACAGCTCGCGAGAAATCTATATGAGTTAAAAGTAAAAAGGGAATCCGGTTTCGATAAGGGAGTTAGAAAACTCCGGGAGTGGATAACTGCTGTTCAGATCGAGAAGAATTTTACGAAGAGCGAAATTATAGAATTATATCTGAATGTTTCTTACTTTGGTAAAAGTGCGTATGGAATTGAAGCTGCCAGTCGTGTTTACTTTAATAAAAGTGCCAGCGAATTAACGATTCCCGAATCAGCATTATTCATTGCGTTACTTAAATCACCAAGGGACTATGACCCTGTTAGAAACTATGAAGCCGCAATTGAAAGAAGAAATCTTGTTATGCATAATATGGTCGTTACAGGATTACTGGATGAAAATGAATATAATAGATTGAAAGAAGAACCAATTGTTCTTGCCTCAGAAAAACCTAACGCAATGACGAGTATTGCCCCGCATTTTATGGAATACGTTCGCTTACAAATGTCTGAAATTGCCGATAAATACGGCTACGATCTTTATCGTGATGGTTTAAATATTTACACTTCACTAGACTCCAGAATGCAAAAAATAGCTAATGATGCTGTGGCTAAACACATTGAGGAATATCAGAAATTATTTGATAAAAACTGGAGTTGGAAAAAGAATAAAGATTTGCTTGCAACACTTTTAGATGAATCAATTAAAAAATCAAAAGAATACATAAATGAAAGTGATCCTGTAAAAAAAGCTGAAATATATAATCGATTAAAAAATGATGAATCATTTATTGATTCAGTTAAAACTATTGCTACAAAAATTGAAGTTGGCTTCGTTGTAATAAATCCATTCACCGGTGAAATAAAAGCTATGGTGGGTGGAGAGAATCAGATATTTGGAAGAGGATTAAACCATGTAACAGGAATAAAGAGACAGCCAGGCTCGGCTTTCAAACCGATAATTTATGCAACTGCAGTTGAGAACGGTTATTTTCCGGCTTACACAATTCTTAATCAAAAATTTGATTACAATGGCTGGAGTCCTTCAAATTCCGACGATGAGTACACAGGATACGAAACGATGAGATATGCTTTGGCCAAATCACTAAATGTTGTAACCGGCAGGATGACAATAAGTGAAATTGCTCCCCCCAAGGAGGTTGTAAAAATAGCTCAAAGAATGGGAATTAAATCTAACATTGATCCTTATCCTTCCATTGCTTTGGGCACATCGGAATTATCACCTCTTGAACTGACTTCTGCATTTGGTACTTTCGTTAATAATGGTGTTTATGTTGAACCTATTTCAGTTTTAAAGTTAGAAAATAAAAATGGAATAATTGTCGAGGAATTTTTACCCGAGAATGTGCAGGCAATTACACCTCAGACTGCATCAATAATGGAAAGCATGATGATGGATGTTATTAATTATGGAACCGGCGCTGGAGTTAGAAAATACTATCAGTATCCTGCTGCAGGTAAAACAGGAACTACGCAAAACTTTTCCGATGCCTGGTTTGTCGGATACACTCCTGAACTTGTTGCTGGATGTTGGGTTGGATTTGATGATCACAGAGTTAAATTTACCGACTGGTACGGACAAGGTGCCAGAGCAGCACTTCCAATCTGGGCAATGTTTATGGAAGGTGCATACAAGGAACTAAAAATTCCGGTTGGATATTTTACTTTTGCTGAAGGTATTGATACTGTAGCATTTTGTAAAAAAACTATGGAACTCGGAGATACGAGGCTAGCAAACAATTACTGTCCTGACGTTGTTTACGATATTATTAACCCAAAACACATGCCTCTTACTTGTGAAATTCATACTGATAAAAATGTTATTATTAGAGAAGAAAGAAAAGGAGAAACAGGCTGGTAATTACGAATTAATAACGAAGAATTCTCAGTCGAAGATTTAACAAATTCAATAAATGAGTATTAAATTTGAAATGTTAAAATTCTTCCCTATTCATTCTTAATTGTTCATTGATTTGCCCGAATGGTGAAATTGGTAGACACGCTAGCTTCAGGAGCTAGTCCACGC
>Ga0326726_10006917_pt1 | contig 10195 bp, 10 predicted proteins | sample MHFenrmetagenome_2_FD_207603 | JGI IMG/M metagenome (GOLD analysis project Ga0326726, IMG submission 207603) | Lab enriched peat soil microbial communities from Michigan Hollow, Ithaca, NY, United States - MHF15MN | ecosystem: Environmental > Terrestrial > Soil > Wetlands > Peat | place: USA... | reverse complement strand
GACAACATTATCTCCCAGTTGTGCCAGCTTCTTACCTTCGGCAAACATGGCTCTTGCCTCCTGACTGACAACTTCCAAACTTACCGGCCCTTCCACATTTTTCAGTATATCTTTAACGACAACTTCAAAATTTTTATTCTCTTTAGCAATCAGCGATGGATTTGTAGTAACGCCGTCAACCATTCCCAGGTTAAGACCTTCTTTGATTTCTTCGATATTGGCGGTATCAATAAAAAACTTCATAACTCCCCCTAATATATTTACATGTTTTTTTCTGATTCATATTTATCACAACATCGCTTACTGCAAAAGTATTGGGTGTTACCGGATATTTCTTTTCTGTAGGCCTGACTTAAAGGTATGTAAGTGTGACAAGCAGGATCCTCAACCAAGTCTTCTCCTGAAGCAGTGGATGAAGGGAAATGGTAATTTTTAATTTGTGCCAGTTTCAATTGTCGTATGGTTTTAAACAGCTTATACAACAAATAAATCGAGATTATAAATATTAAAAAACGTAAAAAATACATAAATCCCTGCCGGATGTTTTTTTATTCTTTGATCATTTCAACAATTTTAGTATCGGTTAAGCGATCTTTTAATCCCCAAATAGAAACGCCAAATACCGGATGAATGAAATAAGAAGCGATTTCATATAGTGGTTCCAGAACAAACCGCCGTTTGTGGATTTCCGGATGTGGCACAACTAAATCAGCCTCTCGAATTACATCCTGCCCATAAAAAAGGAGGTCAAGGTCAATAATTCTTGGGCCTCCTTTAGTTTCCCGTTTGCGGCCCATCTCTTTTTCGATTTTTCTTAATGCCTGCAATAGATCGCTGGCAGATAGTGTTGCTATTATCTCAACTACGGCATTTATGAAATAATTTTGTTTCTCAATTCCTACAGGTTCAGTTTTATAGAAAGATGAGGTCAGTGTTGGGTTAATCCCATTTATCCGGGAGAGGCTCTCTATGGCATACTTACAGTTTTGCAGAGTATTGCCTAAATTAGAACCAATCCCTATATAACAAACAATGCCATTCAAATCTCTTTACGCCTTAGATTACTCTCATCCCCTTAAGCCTAAAACATCTTGCATATCGTATAATCCATTTTCTTGATTGACAATCCACTTAGCCGCACGGATTGCGCCTTTGGCAAAATTATCGCGGCTGTGAGCGCGATGAATAAATTCCAGCCTCTCCCCTATTCCGCCAAAAATTACCGTGTGTTCACCGACGATGTCACCGGCACGAATTGTCTGAAGTCCTATTTCTTTTTTTGTGCGCTCACCGATCAATCCCCGGCGCGTATAAACTCCTACTTTTTCCAGATCACGCCCCAGTTTGTCGGCAATAACTTGAGCCATTTGCATTGCCGTGCCGCTGGGAGCGTCTTTTTTTAAATGATGGTGAGCTTCAATAATTTCCACATCATAATCATCATTAAGAATCCCGGCACAGTATTCCAATACTTTCAACATAACATTTACACCGACACTCATATTGGGGGCTAATACACAACGTGTATTTTTTGCCAATTCTTTGACTTTTTTCATTTCGACGGCAGTAAATCCCGTAGAACCGATCACAATCGCGCGATTTTTTTCACCCGCGATTTTTAAATAATTGAGAGAAGCTTCATGATTTGTAAAATCAATAACAACATCGGCCTGCTCAATGCAACTAGTTAATTTGTCGCAAGCTAAAACCCCCGTTCTATCCAACCCTAAGCCTTGGCCAACGTCACGGCCGACAATAGGATGCCCCGCTACCTCCACCGCTGCTACTACTTTGATCTCCTCCATCATGGAAATGAGGCTGATAATTCTACCTCCCATCCTTCCACCGGCTCCGGTAACGATAACTTTAACCATAAAATTATCTCCTTTAATTATTTATTGAGAAAAGATAATTAAATCAGGGCATAATTAACCATTACCTTTTTTAGCTTTTCGAAATTAGCCTCCGCCATTTTACAAAGTGGCAATCTGTATTCATACTTTATTTTGCCCATTAGCGCCAAAGCCGCTTTAACAGGGACAGGATTGACTTCAATAAAGAGCGCTTCAATCAACGCACTCATTTTGTGATGAAGCTTTTTCGCTCTGGCTATGTCGCCAGCTGCAAAGGCATCAACCAGGCCAGCCATATCTAACGGGACAACATTGGAAACGACAGAAATAATACCCGCACCGCCCATTGCCAATAAAGGCAAAGTGAAAATATCGTCACCGGATAAGACAGAAAAATTATCACCGCAGAGACTAATAACATCGCTCATTTGCTTGATGGAACCGGAAGCCTCCTTAATGCCGACGATATTTTTTATTTTTGATAGTTTGGCAACCATTTCCGGCATAAGATTTACACCGGTACGACTGGGTATATTATACGGCATTATCGGAATAGGAACTTTTTCAGCTATAGTTTTAAAGTGCTGATAAAGTCCATCTTGAGTGGGGCGGTTATAATATGGGCAGACGATAAGTGCTGCATCAGCACCAGCTTTATAAGCATGAGCTGTCAAACGCAAGGCCTCGGCAGTGCTGTTCGATCCGGTACCGGCAATAACCGGCACCCTCTTTTTAACGGCATTGATGGTCATTTCTATGACCCGGTCATGCTCTTCATGGGAAAGGGTCGCTGATTCGCCGGTAGTACCGCAGGGCACAATACCGTCTGTTCCATTAACGATTTGAAATTCAATAAGCTCGCGCAAAGCTTCTTCATCGATTTGACCGTTTTTAAATGGTGTGACTATAGCTACTAGTGCTCCCTTAAACATAGAAAATTCTCCTCATATTTTTTCCCCATTAAAATTTACCTCTGCCCCGGAGGCTTCCCGACAAAGTCCGCCATCATCACAAAGCATCAAACGGTAATTGTAGGTTTTACCCCGTTCAACTTTCTTATCTGTGAAATTAAAAATTTTCATTTTTTTGTTCTCCGGCACCGGCTCCCTGACAAATATCCTGCCGATAAGTTCAAATGTTCTCGGACAATCCTTGCATTCATTTCCGGCACTGCCAACTTCACTTTTTTCTATGTTTATACTATTAATCAATTCACTTTTATCGAAAAAATCCCATTTTAAGACGATACCTTCATCCGCTGAAACTGCGGCCAAATTCTTTACTATTTGCTGATAATCAGGGCTAACACTTAGGACAACCGGATTGCCTTTCAGGCCGCAACCGACAATAAAAATCAATAATATCAAGTAGTAATAAATTCTATATTTTACCTGAGTTCTTTTCAATTTCCTTGATCCTTTTCAACACGGCCGCTCTCGCCGTTCCCCCCAGATGCTGGCGAGAATTGACCACATTTCCCAGTTTAATAACATCCCGAATGTCGGAGGTAAATCCGCTATAATATTTCTTATAATCTTCCAGTTCTAATTCTGCTAACTCTTTTTTATTTTTTATGCAGTACGCAATTATCTTACCGACTATTTCATGTGATTTACGGAAAGGCACGCCTTTTTTGACCAGATATTCCGCCACATCGGTTGCCGTGGAAAAACCATCCTGCGCCGCTGCATGCATTTTTTCTTTATTAAACTTAGTATGCTTAATCATTTCCGTAAAAATTGCCAAACACTCTTTTAGAGTATCCACACAATCAAATAGCGGTTCCTTATCTTCTTGCAAATCGCGGTTATAGGTCATGGGCAAACCTTTAAGCAGTGTCATTATCGCAAAGAGGTCTCCATAAACACGGGCTGTTTTCCCTCTTACTAATTCCGCAATATCCGGATTTTTCTTCTGCGGCATAATGCTGCTTCCGGTCGTGTAGGCATCCGATATTTCGACAAAGCCGAACTCATCGGATGCCCAGAGAATTAAATCCTCACAAAAACGGCTCAAATGCATCATCGTTAGCGATGCCGAAAAAATAAATTCCGCGATAAAATCGCGATCGGCGACCGTATCCATACTGTTTTTGCTTATTGCCGGAAAATTCAATAATTTTGCCGTTCGGCTACGGTTGATCGGCAAACTTGTACCGGCAAGTGCTGCCGCCCCTAAAGGTGAGATGTTAATTCTGACTTTACATTCCTGCATTCTCTGTACATCACGCGCAAACATTTCTCTAAACGCTAAAAAATAGTGGGCAAGTAAAACCGGCTGAGCCTTTTGCATGTGCGTATAGCCGGGCATGATCGTTTTGATTTCATTTTTCGCGAGTTTTACTAATTGCAGCTGCAACTCACCAAGCAGATGAAGAATTGTATCAATTTCCTCCCGCAAAAACAGCCGGATATCCAAAGAGATTTGATCGTTGCGGCTGCGCGCAGCATGAAGCTTTCCCCCGGTTTCGCCAATACGCTTGACCAACTCTTTTTCTATGGCCATGTGAATATCTTCATCAGACGCACTAAAAGTCAATTTCCCTTTTTCTATGTCTTTTAGGATATCTTTGAGCGCCTTTACAATTCGCCTTGCTTCCGCACGGGACGTTATTCCCTGATCGGCGAGCATTGTCACATGGGCAATAGAACCTTCGATATCATAGAAGTAGAGCCGCTGGTCGTAATGAATAGATGAAGTGAATTTCTCCACGTTTTTCGCCGTGGCTTGCTGAAATCTTCCGCTCCATGGTTTTTTTCTGTCCGCCATGAATTCATCTCCGCATTGTTAGCGTTTATTTTTTAAAATATTCTGGATTCTCAGCCGTAATCCATTGAGCCTGATAAATCCCGTCGCATCCTGCTGGTTGTAAACCTGATCTTTCTCAAAAGTAGCAAAGGCTTCGCTGTAAAGCGAATGAGGCGATTTGCGCCCGACGACAATACAATTTCCCTTATACAGTTTCATCCTCGCCGTACCGGTAACATTTTCCTGTGTCGCATCAATATAAGCCTGTAATGATTTCATTTCCGGTGCATACCAAAAACCGTTATAAACAAGCTGGGCATATTTAGGTATCAGCGAATCGCGCATAATCATCACTTCCCGATCCATCGTAATGGATTCCACCGCTCGATGCGCAGCCCACAGCACTGTCCCTCCTGGCGTTTCATAAACTCCCCTTGATTTCATTCCGACAAAGCGGTTTTCTACCATGTCCACCCTGCCGATGCCGTTTCTACCGGCAATTATATTCAGATGATCCAAGAGTTTTGCCGGAGACATTTTCTTGCCGTCGACAGCTTGCGGATTTCCTTTTTCAAAATCAATTTCCACATAGGTCGGTTTATCCGGTGCGGCCTCCGGAGATTTAGTCAGCACAAAAATATCTTCCGGGGCTTGTGCCCAGGTGTCTTCCAGGATTCCTCCTTCATGCGAAATATGCAAAAGGTTGCGATCCGAACTGTAAGGTTTAGCTTTAGTCAGAGGAATGGGAATCTTGTGTTTTTCGGCATATTCGATCATAGATTCCCGGGAATTGAATTTCCAGTTGTCATCTCGCCAGGCAGCAATGATTTTAATTGCGGGATTCAAAGCAATATAAGTGAGTTCGAATCTGACCTGGTCATTGCCTTTTCCTGTTGCCCCGTGGGAAACTGCATCTGCTTGTTCAATCTTTGCTATTTCGATTTGTTTCTTGGCTATCAAAGGCCTGGCAAGTGACGTGCCCAGAAGATATGTTCCTTCATAAATGGCATTGGCGCGCAGCGCTGGAAAGACAAAGTCTCTGGCAAATTCTTCCTGTAAATCCTCTATATATATTTTACTGGCCCCGGCATTGATGGCTTTTTCTTTCAGTCCTGCTAACTCCTCTTTTTGTCCCAGATCGGCGGCAAAACAAACTACTTCGCATTTATAAGTTTCGATCAGCCAGTGCAGGATAACCGAGGTATCCAGCCCGCCCGAATAAGCCAGAATTACTTTTTTAATTCCTCCCGACAAATTTCTTCCCTCCTAATAGCAATATCTCTAAGATCGCCTTTTGCACATGCAGACGGTTTTCTGCTTCATCAATAACAACCGAATGCGGTCCGTCAATGACATCGCCGGAAATTTCTTCTCCGCGATGAGCAGGCAAACAATGCATAACTATAACATCTTTTTTCGCTTCTTTTACCAGACTTTTGTTTATTTGGTAATCACTAAATATTTTTTTCCTTTTCTCGTTTTCTGACTCTTGGCCCATGCTCGCCCAGACATCAGTGTAAAGGACATCCGCATCCTTTGCGGCTTCTAATGGATTACGATAAAGCGTAATGCCTTCTTTTGATTCTTTCATTCCTTTGGCCATAATGCTTGCATCCGGTTCATAACCGTGAGGACAGGCTAGGGCTAATTCAAATGGCAATCTCGCCGCGGCTTCAATCCACGAGTTAGCGACATTATTGCCGTCGCCAATATAAGCAACTTTGAGCCCCTCGTAAGAACCCTTTTTTTCTTTAATCGTGAACAAATCACTCAAAATCTGACAGGGATGTAATAGATCGGTCAAGCCATTAATTACAGGAATCGTCGCATGATGGGCAAATTCTTCGACGTTCGCCTGGGCAAAAGTTCGGATCATGATCCCGTTTAAATAGCGGGACATCATCCGGGCGCTATCGACAATAATTTCACCGCGGCTTATTTGCGTATCGCGGGAATTTAAAAATAAAGCGATACCGCCTAATTGATACATACCGACCTCAAAGGAAATCCTTGTCCGGGTGGAAGACTTATCAAATATCATTCCTAAAGTTTTTCCTTGTAATGACGCGTGCGGTTTCCCTTCTTTTAAATCCTTTTTCAGTTTCTTGGATTTTTTCCAAATTAGTTCAAAGTCAGCCGGATCAAGGTCGTAAATATTCAACAAATCTTTCTTCATTTATCCTCCATCACTTCATCAAGCATGTTGATAGCTTGATCAACATCTTGGCATGTAATAATAAGTGGTGGCACGAATCGCAGTGTCTTACCGCCGGTGCTATTGATGAGTAATCCTTTTTGCAGGCATTTATTCACGATATCGCCGGCTTCAATGCTGAGGGCGGCCGCAAGCATCAAGCCCTTCCCCCTAACTTCATTAATAATTTTATGCTTTTGCTGCAACTTTTTCAATTGAGACAAGAAATAATCGCCCACCTTTTGGCAGTTTTCTAATACACCTTCTTGCAGAATAGTTTTTAACGTGGCCTTGGCCGCAGCCATCGCCAAAGGATTACCTCCAAAAGTAGAAGCGTGATTGCCGGGAGTAAAAGCTTGAGCAATTTTATCCGTCGCCATCATCGCCCCTACCGGGAAACCGTTGCCCAAAGCTTTAGCCAAAGTTATTATATCTGGTTTAATTCCCGAATGTTCATACGCAAATAGTTTGCCCGTGCGGCCGATACCCGTTTGAACTTCATCAACGATTAACAGGATTCCATGCCGGTCGCAAATTTCCCGCACACTGGATAAATATTGAGCATCAGGAATATTGACTCCGCCTTCACCCTGAATAGGTTCAACCATTATACCGCAGGTTTTCTCGGATATAGCCGCCTCCAGCGCCTGCAAATCATTAAAGGGTACGTAAGTAAAACCTTCCAAGAGCGGTGTAAATCCAAACTGAAATTTTTCCTGTCCGGTGGCCGTAATTGTGGCCATAGTTCGGCCATGAAAAGAATCTTTCATGGTTATTAGTTCGAATTTATCGCCTCCCAAGTTTTCATGGGCGTATTTCCGTGCCAGTTTTATAGCCGCTTCGTTTGCTTCTGCTCCGCTGTTGCAAAAAAACACTTTATCCGCAAAAGAATTCTCCACGAGCAGTTGTGCTAATTGCGCCTGAGGTTCGATATAATACAAATTGGAAATATGCGTTAATTTTTTTAACTGTTCTTTTACAGCGGCAATAACGTGGGGATGAGAATGACCCAAATTGCAAACGGCAATCCCGGCAACAAAATCCAGATATTCTTTGCCGTTTATATCCCATACCTTTTGACCTAAGCCTTTAACAATGACTACAGGAAAGCGTTTATATGTACGCATTATATATTTATCGGCCAAAACCATTATTTCTTTTTCTTTCATTGCGTTAACCAATCTTTTTTTTTAATTATAAAACTATTTCCGTACCTATTCCTTTGTCGGTAAATATTTCCAGCAAGATGGCATGTTTCAACCGACCATCGATAATATGCGCTTTTTTCACCCCTGCTTTAAGCGCTTTCAGACAGCATTTGACTTTGGGAAACATCCCGCCTTCAACAATACCATCGTCAATTAACTTTAATGCTTTTTTACCGTTCATCGTATTAATCAGTTGTTTGTCTTTGTCCATTACACCCTGTACATCAGTTAAAAGTAAAAGCTTTTCCGCCTGCAGGGCTGACGCGATTTCCCCGGCAACTACGTCGGCATTTATGTTATAAGTCTCGCCTGCATCTCCCATTCCCGTGGGCGCGATGATCGGAATAAAACCGTTTTGGGTCAAGGATAGAATCAATTGCGAATTGATTGTCTTTACCTTACCGACCAACCCGATATCAATAATTTCGGACGGTGTGTGTTTAGCTTTATCCTCGCTTAAAAGATATTTTTCTGCGTTTATTAAATTGCCATCCTTACCGCTGAGTCCGACGGCATTGCCGCCATGCCTATTGATCAAGCCGACAATTTCTTTGTTGACCTTTCCTACCAGAACCATTTCCACGATATCCATCGTTTCTTTATCGGTGATCCGCATACCCTGAACAAACTTGGATTCTTTTCCCAGCTTGTTTAAAAAATTACCTATCTGCGGGCCGCCGCCATGGACAACAACAGGATTAATGCCGATATATTTCATCATAACAACGTCCTGGGCAAATTTATCTTTCAACTCATCATCAACCATGGCATGTCCGCCATACTTAATGACTATTGTCTTATTGTAAAATCGCCTAATGTAAGGCAGAGACTCCAAAAGAATTTCCGCCCTTTCCATTGAATTTAATATATTTTCCATTGAGAACTCCGTCTATAATATATACCTGCTTAAATCTTCATCTTCAATTATATCATTCAACTTTTCTTCCACATTCTGGGCATCAATTTTTATTTCTTTTTCTTTCATATCCGGTGCATCAAAAGAAATATCATCCAACAATTTTTCCATTATCGTATAAAGCCTTCTGGCGCCAATATTTTCTGTTCTTTCGTTGACCAGCGTCGCAATTTCTGCGATAGAGGATATAGCTTCTTTTGTAAAAAATAATTTTATGCCTTCTGTAGCCATCATTTCCGTGTATTGCTTAACCAAAGCATTATTCGGTTCGGTGAGTATTCGGATAAATTCTTCCTTACCCAGCGAATCAAGTTCTACGCGAATCGGGAAACGTCCCTGCAGCTCCGGAATCAAATCGGAAGGCTTAGAAGCACTGAACGCTCCCGCTGCAATAAAAAGTATATGATCTGTTTTGACCATTCCATAACGGGTATTGACGTTGGAGCCTTCCACGATGGGGAGCAAATCCCTTTGCACACCCTCTCGCGATACATCCGGACCATGCGGCGCATCACTACCTACAATCTTGTCAATTTCGTCTATAAATATTATCCCCGACTGCTCAACCTTTTCTATGGCTGTTTTAGTCACTTTGTCCATATCAATCAATTTTTGCGCCTCTTCTTCCGCCAGCACCTCCAGAGCTTCCGGCACTTTTAGAGTTCTTTTCTTCTTTTTTTGTGGAAATACATTCCCTAACATATCCCTGATATTAAGCCCCATGTCATCCATTCCTGCAGCGGAAAATATCTCGATCATCGGACCGCTTCTAGCCTCGGTAACTTCCAGCTCCACTATTCGATTGTCCAGCTTGCCATTTTTGAGTAATTTTCTTAATTTCTCCCGCGTTGCATCGAAACTCTGGGTCTGCTCCTGAGTAACTTGAATATTTTCAGACGAGTCGCTCGGATCCGCCAGCATATCGTCAACCTTTTTTTCCGCAGGCCTTTGAGGAAGTAACAAATCCAACAATTTTTCTTCGGCAATTTCTGCAGCTTTGGTGCGAACATTCTCCTGCTCTTCCGATTTGATCATGTTTACGGACAACTCTACCAAATCACGGATTATCGATTCGACATCGCGCCCCACATAACCAACTTCGGTAAATTTGGAAGCTTCCACTTTTAAAAAAGGTGAATTATCCAATTTGGCCAACCGGCGGGCAATTTCTGTTTTCCCCACGCCGGTAGGCCCGATCATGATAATATTTTTTGGCGAAATTTCATCAGCCAATTCTTTCGACACGTTTTGCCTGCGCCATCTGTTGCGCAGGGCA
>Ga0326726_10006916_pt1 | contig 10196 bp, 12 predicted proteins | sample MHFenrmetagenome_2_FD_207603 | JGI IMG/M metagenome (GOLD analysis project Ga0326726, IMG submission 207603) | Lab enriched peat soil microbial communities from Michigan Hollow, Ithaca, NY, United States - MHF15MN | ecosystem: Environmental > Terrestrial > Soil > Wetlands > Peat | place: USA... | reverse complement strand
TACAGCACATCTGCATAATTCAGATACTCATCACTGAGGTTAAATTTTGCTCTCCGGTTTTTATTTTCAAAACCGCTTAATTCAAATTATCATTAACCGTTAACAGGATCTTTTATACTGCAGGGGAATAATCCTGACACAAATCATTTAATATTAATTAAAATAAGAATTTCCTGCAAAAGAGTTATTATGAAAATACTACTTATTTCCCCAACCGTTGATACCGAAATAAGAACTAATAAAGGACTTATGATACCTCAACTAGGCCTTTATATTTTGAAAGGATTAACTCCGCCCGAACATGAAGTCAGGATTATTGAGGAAGAGATAAATAACATTGATCTTGATCAGAAATGCAATCTGGTCGCAATAAGTTGCATGACGGCAAATTCTCATAGAGCTTATGAGCTTTGTCGGGAATTTAAAAAAAGAGGCAAAACTGTAGTAATTGGAGGAGTCCATCCGACCATACTCCCTGACGAGGCCTTGCAACATGCCGATAGTGTGGTAATTGGTGAAGCAGAAGGAGTCTGGGAAATCTTACTCAATGATTTCCAAAATAATAATCTGAAAAGAAGGTATTATGATCCACTGCCAGATTTAAAAAAATACATCCCAAAAGATTTCAGCAAGATTACCAGGAAAAGGCTGTTTCATGTTATTCCGATAATAACATCACGTGGATGCCCTTATGATTGTGACTTTTGCTGTGTCACAAATCTTTTTGGAAAACAAATCAGACATGTACCTGTAGAAAATGTTGTACGCGACATTAAGGAATCCGGTGCAAAGAACTTTATATTTCTGGATGATAATATTATTGGCCATCCGAAGTATGCTAAAGCATTATTTAAAGCAATTAAACCTTTAAAAATTAAATGGGTAGGACAGGCTTCAGTGTCATTACTGGTTAATGATAAAGAACTTTTGCAACTTGCAGCCGAAAGTGGATGCAAATCACTTTTCATGGGAATTGAAAGCGTGTCTGAGCAACAGCTGCAAACGATGCCTAAAGCAATAAACAAAATTGATCAACTGGAAAGTGCCTTGAAAAAAATCAAAAAGATGGGTATTCTTATTCACGCATCAATGATTTTTGGTTTTGATAATGACAAAAAAGAAATATTTAATGAAAGTGTCCGATTCTTAATTAAAAACAGAGTAAGTACAGCCTCTTTCAATGTATTAACTCCATATCCCGGAACAAAAGTCTATGAAGATCTAAAAAATGAGAACCGTTTGATAACTACTGATTGGAGGTATTATGATCAAAATACAGTAGTATTCAGACCAAGGAACATGACACCTTATGAACTTCAGACAGGAAAAATAAATGCAAGGCAAAAGTTTTACAGCCTATTGTCATTTCTAAACAGGGCATTAGGCAATTTGTACCACCCGGTGTTATACTTTGCTCTGAATTACGGGCATATGAAACAGGTAAAGGTTGAAGCAAAAAGAATAGCTAAACTAAAATCAGAATTATTTGAAAAAAATCTCATGAACCCCTGAAAACTAACCGTACTAATTCCATCCATCTGGGTTTATACCCGGGTGGATGGATTTTTGTTAATCATATAAGACGAAAAGATTCTATTAAAATAAAATTGAATATAATTTTAAGATGATGTAATTTTGATAACAAGAGAAATAAGAATAAATAAGCAGGGATATAAAATTATAAAAAATGAAAAAAATAGTTATATCACTTTTACTGATTTCATTGGAAACAGCTATTTTTTGTTCAACACGGACAATAACAAACTCTGGATTTACATTTAACCCCGCAAGCATCACAATTAATGTAGGCGACGATGTAAATTTTGTGCTTGAATCTGTGCATAATGCAGTCGAAGTAAGTCAAACCACCTGGAATGCCAATGGTAACACGCCGCTATCCGGTGGCTTTTCTGTTACTTTCGGAGGAGGATCGGTTTTACCAGCTCAACTTACTGTAGGCACACACTGGTATGTATGCTCTCCTCATGCATCGTTAGGGATGAAAGGTATAATTATCGTTAATACTTCAACTGGTATAAAAGAGAATCAGTCACAGATAAATATCTCTGTATACCCAAATCCAGCCAGTGATTTCATAACAGTTAAAGCAAACATTGACTTATCGAGCTCACCCTATTCCATTATAGACCAGGCTGGCCGGCAAGTTCTTACCGGCAAACTTAATAGCGAGGTTACTTTTATTGAAATTAGCCAATTTGAAAAAGGTATCTATTTATTCCAGGTAGCAGGACAAAGAAGGCTATCATTTAAAGTGATAAAGAACTAAGAACCTGCACTTAATAATATATTTACGACAAAGAATCTAAAATCATCCGAATACTCCAGAATTAATAGTTTTGGAGTATTTTTTTAATCAATTTGTTGTCGAAAATCTCAAGAACCCCTGAAAACAAACCGTGCTAATTCCATCCATCTGGGGTAATCCTTGGATGGATGGTTTTTTATATGTTTTACTAATTGCATTCAATAAAAACAAGGTGTAATTTTGTTCTTGCTTCTTCACAATTCTAAAATAAATCGCTATGAAACAACTATTTAGAATTTTAGGAGTAATCATATTATTTTATGATTTCTGCTGTACTTATTAACTCCTGTAAAAAGGATAAACATACTCCACCAATTGTTGTGACAACTGTTGTATCAGAAATTACTCAGACTAACATTAAACAGAGAAAGAGTGCTCAATACACTTAATATGCATCTGGATTGCAGATTAAGTTAACCCAGGTAGGTCTTTAATACTCTGCTTAACATAGTATATTTTAATCTTAGGATCGACTTAACCTTAATTTGCCTGACCCTTTCTATTGTCAGATTAAATTCCTCACTAATTTCCCCGAGTGTGTGTGCATGTTTGCCATTTAATCCAAAATAGAGTCTTATAATATCGGCTTCTCTCAGGGTCAGTTTATTAAGGGCCCTGTCAATTTCTTTCCTTAATGAATCCATCAGCAATTCTTTATCAGGGTTGGAAGCATCTTCGTTTAATAAAACATCATATAGATTCTCTTCTTCACCTTGAACAAGCGGGGCATCCAATGAAATATACCGCCCGGCGTTTCTTATGGCTATTGTCACATTAGTAAGAGACTGCTCCAATGCATTTGATATTTCAATGATACTGGGTTCTCTTTCATACTTTTGTTCCAGGTCAGCGATGATCTTTTTTATTTTATTAATATGACCCATTCTGTTTAATGGGAGCCGAACAATTCTGGACTGTTTAGCCAGTGCATAAATAATACCTTGTCTGATCCACCAAACAGCGTAAGATATAAATTTAAAGCCCCTCGTTTCGTCAAATCGTTGCGCTGCTTCGATCAAACCAAGATTCCCTTCATTTATCAGATCCGAAAGACTCAAACCCAGGTTTTGATACTGCTTTGCAACAGATATAACAAATCTGAGATTTGCATTTATCAAACGATCCCGTGCCTTTAGGTCCCCCTTATGGATCCTTCGGGCAAGAACAACCTCTTCTTCCGCAGTAATCAGCTTAATCTTGGCTATCTCATGCAGGTATTTGTCCATGGATGGGTTCTCCCTGTTGGTAATCTGTTCGATGATTTTCAATTGCCGCATTTAAAGAGAGATTTGGGTTTATTTTATATATACGTAAAAGACTTTCTAAAGGTACCATTTATTATGGGGGAATTTCATTTCCCCTTAGATATATGTTGATCCTGCTTTTTTACAGAGTCATTGTATATGAATTGTGCTGGCAGGCTCTTTACTTTCTTTATACTCCTTAAGCAAAGATTGAAAGATCTCCTTTACTGATGATATTTTAGTTGCTCTGAATGCGTTACTTCCGGCAAAAGCAAAGCCATTTTCAAAATTCCCCTTAAGTGCATTTATAAGTGCAATGATAATGCAATAAGGGCTCTTAGTAATATCGCAAGTCTTGATACATTTAAACGGACATTTTTTCGGCTGTTTTTTACCAGCTTTCACCTTTGAGAGGAAATTGCTTAAAATAGCTCGCCCGGGCATACCAACAGGACTCTTTATTATTTCAATATCCTTTTCATTGGCATCAATGTATGCCTGTTTGAATGCAGGTGAAGCATCACATTCATCTGTGGTTACGAATCTTGTTCCCATCTGAACACCGGATGCTCCCAGCTTCATTATGTTATTAATATCCTCACCTGTATAGATCCCTCCTGCTGCAATAAGCGGTATAGATTGATTGTATTCTTCTTCAAAAGGTTTCAGCTCATTAACGATTTCCGGAACAAGCTTTTCAAGTGCATAATCCTTATCCCCGATTTGTTCCTCCTTAAAGCCCAGATGGCCACCTGCCTTCGGTCCTTCAACAATAACAGCATCGGGCAGATAATCATAATTAGCTTTCCACTTTTCACAGATTATCTTAGTCGCTCTGGCCGATGAAACTATAGGTACGAGCTTTGTAATACTGTCTTTCTTTAAAAAGGAGGGCAAATTAAGTGGAAGCCCCGCGCCTGCAATAATGATATCTACCTTTTCAGAGATGGAAGTCTTTATCATATCCGCAAAATTTGTCATGGCAACCATAACGTTAACGCCGATGACACCAAGCGTTTTCTCCCTTACTTTGCGTATCTCCTCCTTAAGTCCGATAATACTTGCTTCAAGAAAGTTTTCAGAAAAGTCCAAGCCCTGCACTTGAAATTACCCCAATCCCGCCTTCATTTGCAACTGCAGCAGCTAATCCGGAAAGCGAAATACCAACACCCATTCCACCCTGAATGACCGGAACAGCAATTGAAAGACTCCCGATTTGTAATGCCTTCATTTAATCTTTTTAAACATTTTGCAAATTTAAGTCATTATACAGGCTGGCAGCTTAAAAATAGATAATTAACATAAAATAATGATGAAAACTTTCTTTATTTAACATTTACTGGAATTTTTCACGGAAACGTTTACTTCTTTACTAATAATCCGAGAAAATTATAATATTGACCAAATTAAAGGTTGAACTTTCTCTATAACTAGGTCCTCTGTGTTATTTTTATTTGTTTTGCAAAGTTCCCATTGGTTGCTAAAAGCTTACCAATGCTCAATGATATCGTGGTTTTTGCAATTCTACTTACCAATTTCCCTATCAGCATAACATAATACCTTAAGAAGCTATATGTCATTTTTATGGAAAGTTAGGACCTGGATTCCATAAAAAGCGGCATCTCCTAATGGAATAAATATGTCTCGCTGCAAACTACTTTTGAAGTAGTATAGAAGGAAATGCCGCCAGTATCAAATATCGAAAATATTGTTCAATTATAACAATCCATCCATTAACTTTCCTCGAAATTATGATCAAACGGTTGATTGAGAGTATTTTGGACAGCTTCTCAATTTATGGTTTATCATAATTCCAGATGCCGATAATGCACTTCCATTGTCCGTCAACTTTTTTCTATATATCAACCTATTTCTCTGTCTTTTCGACAAATCCAATTGGTGTCTTTATATTATATCGGTTATTACCTCTAGCATAAGAGAGATCTCCGGTTACCCTATTTGTTTAGACTCAATAATTAGTGTACCTCAACTGTGGCCACCATCGAAAGATGTATCGTGCAATGGTAGGGAAAAATGCCAACTGATGAAAATGTATGACTCCAGGTTCCATTTGTTGCAATAGAACCGCTGTCAAAAGGCAAACCGTCATTACCAGTAACTGTATGGGCTACACCTTCTTTGTTAGTCCACGTAATAGTAGTACCTGAGGAAATAGAAATATAGTTTGGATTAAATGCCTTATCCTGAATCCACACTTCATTAATCCCGGGCACTCCATCATTCATTGTTTTTTTGCAACCACTTGAAATACTGATTGTAATAAAAAGGAAAGCGATGCCAGTTAATAACCTGTTTTTTGAATAAACTATACTTTTCATAATGTCAAGAATTATAATATTTATAACAATATTAAACCCCGTTAGTTCATTATTAAACAATTTAAAGTTTTGTTAATTTCAGGTATAGCTGTTCTGGTTGCTCTCATAACCATCCATCCGAGTTAGTTCCTGAGTGGATTTATATTTGCTTTGTATTCAAGTCTTTTATAACTTTATCACCATGAATCTATAAGATGGCAAGCCTCGTCCCCGGATTCGAATACGACATTTTCATCAGCTACCGTCAGAAAGACAACAAGGTGACAGGTGTGTGAGTGCAAAAGCCGGGTGCCTTGACCTCATCTGACCGGTTCAGTTGCAGTAATCATAAATAATTTGACAACAAGCACTTAATTCCGAGCAAGGATGGTCAATTTACTCCGGCGAAAGGTGGTCAGAGGTACAGGCTTTTCCACCTTATCTACTTTGAAACTTCAAGTAACCTGAAAGGAAGCAGATCTCAATTGAAATCTATCAATTTTAAGTTAGAACCCAGCTAAAGAAAAGTGTAAGTGTGAGAGTGAGACCTGAGAAAACAGAACGAGAGTGCTCGCTCACAATCTCGCTTTCGCTTGGTTATGAGGTCGATTGAAAAGTAACTTCTATATCTCCAAAACTTAATTTATAAGGTGATTTAATATGTGGTGAAAAGCAATAGTTCCTGCCTGCCGGATAATATTCCCTGAACTTCTTAACCGCCAGCGGTGAATATTTATCAGGACTTATCTTGCATTCAACAGTGTGTACTTCCTCTGCCTTCCCTTTAATGATGAAGTCAATTTCATTATGATATTTGTCTGTCCAGTAATATACTGTACCATAAAATACCCGCAACATGTCCAGTACGAGGTGTTCCCATAAAACACCGCGATCTGTTTCCCTTATTTCATTCCAGCCTTTAACCCATGTAATAAATCCCGTATCAAAAGCGTAGAGTTTGGGGCGTTTTACAACTTCCTTTTTTCCTCCTCCGAAATATGGCTGAATTAACGATACAGCATGAGCTATTGACAATGATTCAAGATGTGCCATAACTGTTGGCCTGCTTAAACCACTCTCTTTTGAAAGTGATGTAATTTCAAGAATCCCGCCACTTTGCAGAAGAAGCAAATGTAATAGTTTCAGAAACCCGGTCCTGTTTCTGACATTAAAAAGTTCCTGGATATCTCTGGCATAATAACTGTCGATCCATTCAGAATAGAGTTCTCCTATTTTGGTATCCGATAACAGAAATTCAGGTAATCCACCATTCAACAACCTCTTGTCGATATCAGGTATGTCAAAATTATCTAAACATTCATTCCATAGCACCGGAGGCAGAAAAAGGTTTGTTTTCCTTCCGGTCAAAGAGTCGCGGAATTTTTTTGTTGCCTCAAGTGTAGAAGAACCGGTAGCAAGTAATTTCAGATGGGGAAATTCATCTGTGCCTATTTTTAAAATTTTACTTGGGTCAGGCAGCTTATGGATCTCATCAAAAATAATTGTTTCCCGGGCAGATAGATTATTAAAAAAATATTCAGGATTTTCAAGCTGCCGTATCACGGAAGGTAAGTCGCAATTCATGTAAACAGCTCTTGGCAGCATTTTACATAATGTGGTTTTGCCGCTTCTGCGCACACCCGACAACCAGATCAATGGTCTTTTTTTCCAGGCGTAATTCAATTTCTTTATCCAGAAGGGGCGGTTTATCATTTAAGCGTATTTTACAGAATACAGGACCAAATGTAAAGTATATTTTACAGTTTACCAAAGGATGATACAAATTTTTGAATTATTAAGACTGTAGAAAGAACAGATATAATAACCACATAAGGTTTTGGAATATTTACAACAATTGGTTATTATTGCAGTCCCTTTTAATAAAGATTTTTGAAAGGGCCCATAGCTCAGATGGTTAGAGCACCTGACTCATAATCAGGGGGTCGCTGGTTCGATCCCAGCTGGGCCCACATCAGGCAGTCTCCTGGCTGCTTTTGTCATTTCTCCTTCCTTAAATGCGACATCAACACATTTACCGCCTCATCCATATCCTGACCAAAAGTGAGAATACCCGCCCTGTCGCCGGCCATAATTATTATTCTTTTTTCAATTACATCTGATTCGGTGAAAAGCCTGAAAATATCTTTTGCCAGGCCTGTTGTACCATAGTCCATCGAAGGATTAGTAGTAGGAACTTTGTAAATCAATTCATTCCAGAGATCAATACTGTGAACATGTACAACAGCATTTGCCCCCGGATCGGCCAGGTAAATTGCTGCATGTGTCAGTGATTCCGAAGAAGCTTTCAGCGGGCCGACACACTGAACAGCATTATCATCAATATTAAAAGAGTTGACTTTTACATAATGTCCGGGTTCAAGCTCGGGGATCTCACCAGTGGCGGAGCCTGTTATGATAAACTGGTTTCCTCCCCTGATCCGCAGGCTCAGGTTACCAAATCCCACGCCATTTTCATAGGCGCCAATGAGGTCCATGTTATAAAGTATTTCCCTCCAGTAATTTATTATTTCATACTGATCGTCAGAAATGACAGATCCTGACTGACTCCAGTGACAGTTGAATTTTACTACCCCTTCCATTTCATTTAAAATTATCTGAGAACATTTTAATTATTTCTTTTTCATCGGGTTTACAAATACCTTTTTCTGTAATTAAACCCGTAATATATTTTGCCGGTGTAACATCAAATCCAAAGTTAACAGCTTTAGTGTTATCCGGACAAATACGAACAGATACTATTTTCCCACCCGCAAAACCCGAAATAGTCGTAACCTCCTCCGGATCACGCTCTTCGACAGGTATTTCAGCTATTCCGTTATTTATTTTAAAATCAATTGATGTTGATGGGAATATTGAGTAAAAAGGAATTTTGTTATCGAATGCCGCCAGAGCTTTAAGATATGTTCCGATCTTATTCGCCACATCTCCTTTCCGGGTTGCACGGTCGCAACCCACAAAAACAAGATCGACCATACCATGCTGCATCAGATGACCGCCGGTATTGTCTGAAATAAGTGTACAGGGAACACCGGCCTGGCCTAATTCCCACGTCGTCAGCCTGGCGCCCTGGTTTCTTGGACGGGTCTCATCGACCCACACATGAACCGGAATGCCTTCCTCATGAGCAAAATAAACAGGAGCTGTAACGGTCCCGTAATCAATACATGCCAGCCAGCCGGCATTGCAGTGAGTCAGAATATTTACCGGCTCTCCCTTCTTTTTGTTACTTACTTTTTTAATAAGAGATAATCCATGTTTCCCTATCTGCCTGCAGTTTTCCTTTTCCTTTTCACAAATCTCGACAGCAGCGTTAAGCGCAATATCAGATAAGGATTTTACAGATAAGCTATAATTAAATTTCCCCATTACATAATTTATTGCCCACGAGAGATTTATCGCAGTCGGCCGGCATGAAGCAAGATATCTTGCCGCATTTTCGAGATGAAGACGGATATTTGTTGCCGCACCTATTTCCAGCGTTGCGAGATAAATTCCAAATGCTCCTGCTGCACCAATAAGTGGAGCTCCCCTTATTGTCATGTCTTTAATTGCAAAATAGACATCGTCAACCGAACGAAGCTCCCTGATCTCAAAAAAGAATGGCAATTTTTGCTGATCTATTACTCTGATTATTGCAGGGTCAGATTCATCAAGCCAGATACTCTGATAATTTTTATCGCCGACCAGCATTAATATGAACTTATCGTTTATAAAAATAGTCAATATCAAAAATACAAAATTCCAAAGGATTTTCTTTTAATTGAGTATCAGCAATCATGAGTAATGTGAAGAATAAACGGATCAATTTCTTTCACCCCCAAACCCCCCAGGGGGGGCTTTTTAACTCTCTGTTTTTAAGTAAGTCCCCCCTGGGGTCCCGATAGCTATCGGGATAGGGGTAGATAGTAAAAGAGGGACTTTTTCAACAGCCTCGAGATAGTTAAAGTATTGTATATCATTACTTTGGGTTAGTACAAATTTCTAATTACAAGAATTTGAATATATAAATCAAAAACGATAAAAATGTAATAATAAATATCAAGGACGATCCTATTATATCAAAGATAATCAATTGTTTACGAGATTCAGGGTGTTTTATATAAACCTGTGAAAAAAGGATCCTCATAAAGAGCTGCGATGCAAAGAAAAGGAACACTCTTATTCCATAAACATTCCATTTATAAGCCTCTTCAATTCTTCCTCTCAGGATTAATGAAATGCTATGGGAAAGTCCGCAGGAGACACATGGCTGACCAGTCAGTTTTTCATGTATGCAGACAACAGGAT
>Ga0326726_10006915_pt1 | contig 10197 bp, 13 predicted proteins | sample MHFenrmetagenome_2_FD_207603 | JGI IMG/M metagenome (GOLD analysis project Ga0326726, IMG submission 207603) | Lab enriched peat soil microbial communities from Michigan Hollow, Ithaca, NY, United States - MHF15MN | ecosystem: Environmental > Terrestrial > Soil > Wetlands > Peat | place: USA... | reverse complement strand
ATATGCTCCCGAGCATGAGCCGGCCGGCCAACCCCTATGACAACGCCAGTTGTGAGAGCTTCATGCAGACACTCAAGCGGGAGGAGATCTACGCCAACACCTATCGGGATCTCGATCATCTGCGTGCGAACATTGCGGCGTTCATCGAGCCGTACGACAATCGTGTCCGGTTGCATTCGGCGTTGGGCTACCATTCACCGGAAGAGTTCGAGCACGCAGTGAGTTCGACGATCCCTGCGACCGGAGCCACCATGGGTTTTTCAGGCCTCGAGCACTCACTCGAGCGGCATCATCAGCAAGGGATCAGGCTGCAGCAACAGAGGCGGGGTGAGGCGCAACGTGCATTGAACCATCAAGTGTGCTCATTCCTGTGTCTCACCGGAGGGGTTCACCCCATCAAACTGTGCTAAAATTGTGCTAGAGAGCATCGAAAAGCATAGAATCGCTAGAACCTCTACAACAGATAGAAAGCTGTAAGTCCTCGATTCTCTTGTAAAAGCGAGAAACCAAACGGAAAATCAGGGTATTAAGAAATTACCTCTTACGGCCTCTCTTTCTCTGGCCCAGATGGACCCCAGAGATCGCCTAAGCCTAGAGAGTCCCACAAGTCTTTTTCAGACTTAGGAGGAGCGCCCTCAAGAAAGTTGGCGAGGATTTTTGATTTGTAGGCTGCAGCGTGCGGGCGGCATTTCTTTACCGCAGCTGCATATTCCTGTTTCGATACACGCAAGCTTTGAAGGAGAACGCCCTGAGCCAGTAAGATAGCGTGATGAACCGAAAGCGCATGGGCCAGCCTCTCCATGAGTTTGCGATTTGTCATGAGTGAACCTCCTTAGAAAATGATGTCCTTCAAATCCCCAATATGGTCAGTAATCTGCTGCCATGGCCGCATCATGTGGAGAGAGCAATGAATCAGGCAGAAATAAAAGTCCAGAAATACAGCACAACAGCGGCTGCGAGGTTAGCCAACTTGCGCGAGAAAGCCAAGGTCAGCCTGTGAAAACGAGCGATTTTATTCTGAGCTCGTGCGTTCCCCTCTTGCACCTTAATCCTCGCCCGGCTAGAATCATATTAGATCTCCTGGGAATAAGTGCACTAGAACCGCTGGAGCACCAACGGTTGTCTTGAGGACATGTGGCACTCCCGTCATTCTGTTAAATAACCCTGAATATTCCCCTAATCTTTGTGGAATAAGGAGTCGAGGGTCATGGCACTACTGATTACCGACGAATGTATTAACTGTGGAGCTTGCCTGCCAGAATGTCCGAATGAAGCTATCTTCGAAACTCGCGGCGACGCGGAGGCGAAGGGAAATCATGTGGGCGACGGTCAGGGAGTCGGAGACGCTATTTACGTGATTACCCATGAACGGTGTACCGAGTGTGTCGGCCATTTTGACGAACCTCAATGCACGGCGGTTTGTCCCGTGGATAATTGTTGCATCGCTGATCCCGCCTATCCGGAGGCCGCGGATATTCTGCTGGAAAAGGCGAAGAAACTCAATCCTGACAAGGCCATCGACCCGGCAAAAGTTTGGAGCGGCGTGCGGAACTAGTCATTATCCCCTGGAAGAACCGCTCGACACTTGTCATCTACATCTGCTACCAGGACAGAAGAAACCAGCCCCATCTGCACCCACGTCAGAAGCATCCTCGTTTGTCGTTTCTTGTGGGGTTGAGGTAGGACTAGGGGTAATTCGTAAACCGCAGGTCGCCTCGGTTCTTTTCTGGTGCCAAGCTGGTGCCAAAACACCATAACGCACCATGACCCACGATGAGGTGCGTTAGCACGAATCCTCTTTTTCTGCCGATGATTGGTCTTGCTGAGTGTCCTCAGGTAGGTCGTCGACGGGACTCTTAATCAGCGGACCGTAAGCTTAATGCGCCGCATCCCATTGAGATGTTGTTGTAGCCCACGGCACGGACTGACCAGCTAGCACCTCCGAGGCGCACCGCTCGCGCCAGTTCCGCTGTCACTCCCGCCGCGTGTTCCTCTCCGGCACGCCGGCAACAGCCCCTGCCTCACGTTTCCTCCGTGAACTGTGGCCTCCGCGAGAAGTAACGCCAGCTGGTTGATCCGTTGGACGCCAAACACGCCATACTAGGAACGACGTGGCGAGGATATGCCATTCATTGAACGCCTTGTCAAATGCGGAATCACGATGGCCTGAAGTGCCGAAGGCCACTCGTCGTTCCGGCATGAATGGTCAGGCGTTTCCGTATAATAGGCCGTGAGGAGTGTGCGTTCACCAGGCTCGAGCGGTCCGCTGCTTGCCCTGCGCGAGAATTCACGTTCACGGTTTCCGCCTCACATGCGCGACGACGTGCTCGCCAAGGTCTGTAACAGTGTGTCGAAGGGCTTGTTGAATTTCTCAACTCCGTCGTCCTCCAGTTGGTGCGTCACATGGTCGAGGCTGATGCCCAGTTCCGGTAATCGTTCTAAGACCAATCGGGCTTCCTCGACATCGAGTTCGAGGCGGGCTTTCGGATCGCCGTGGTCACGGTACGCATTAAGGGTTGCGAGGGGCGCCGTGTTGACCGTGTCCGGTCCGATCAGGGCCTCCATGTATTTCACGTCGCTTTCGTCCGGGTTCTTGGTGCTGGTACTGGCCCAGAGCAGGCGCTGGACACGCGCCCCCTGAACGGCCAGCTCCTTAAACCTGCCACTCCAAAAAATCTCTTTGTAGATTTGATAGGCCATTTTCGCGCTGGCAATCGCAACTTGTCCGCGCGCCTTTTTCGCGAGGTCTGCCGCCTTGCCGCCTTGCGCGATGACTTTCTCTAGCAACGGATCCACAAGCCCGTCGATACGGCTCACAAAGAAACTGGCTACCGAGGCCACCTGTTGCAGAGGCTTCCCGCGCGACGCCCGTGCGGCGAGGCCGGCGAGGTATGCCTTCGCCACCTGTCGATACCGCGGCAACCCAAACAGCAATGTCACGTTGACGTTGATGCCTTCGCTGATGAGTTCCTGAATGGCCGACAGCCCCTCGGTCGTGGCCGGGACCTTGATCAAGACGTTGGGTCGGGCCAGTGCCTTCCACAATCGGCGCGCTTCCTCAACCGTGCCTTTCGTGTCATGTGCCAGGTGAGGGTTGACCTCCAGGCTGACATAGCCATCCTTGCCGGCAGTCTTGTCATACACCATCCGGAATTCATCAGCGGCGTTCTGCACGTCTCGCTGGCTGAGCGCTTCATAGATCGCGTTCACCTCTTTTCCTTCAAGAGCTAGGGTTCGAATGTCCTCGGCATACTCATGGCTGTCGACGATCGCCTTCTCAAAAATTGAAGGGTTCGAGGTCATCCCTCGCAGCCCGTCTTCCTCCATCAGACGTCGGAGCTGTCCACTGGTGATCAAATCGCGTCGGATGTAGTCCAACCAGAGAGATTGACCGAGTGTTCCCAATATCTTTAAAGGATTGGCGTTCATCATCGTGTCTCCTTGCATTCCCGTTGTGCCACTTCCATCGTTCATCCCCTTGATGGGTCTGATTCTAGTCCCCAGGTTCATCTTGATTGCAGGTTCTGCTGTGCTTCGACGCTCACCCCCGGCTGCAGGGCCGGCAGTGGGTGCGTTCCCTCAACGGAAGGAGACCGACAGTCCTGTGAGTCCCCGCTCGTGATCTGATCGCCACACACGGCATCAAATCGCCCCCACCTTGTCATAATACTGATGATCTTCCCTATAGCCTCCATGCCCTTCCCCGATCGTGGCAAACGTGTCGGCCACTTCGATCGCACGAAGATACTTCACCATTTTGTATCCCGTTTTCGTTTCGATGCGCAGACGGCAGGGAGCCCCATGGGGAATCGGCAGAGGCGTCCAGTTCATTTCATACGCCAGAATGGTCTGCGGGTCGAGGACCTCATCGAGCGTCAAGATCTCGTAATAGGTGCGCGGCGCATACTCCGCTTGAGGAAACGCATGGAAAACCACGTACCGCGCCTGCGGCAGGGGGCTGCAGAGGTCTAGGATGGTACTCATCCGTACCCCTCCCCATTCCGCCACCGCAGACCAGCCCTGGATACAATTATGTTTGGTGATTTGTTCCTGCTTCGGAAGCGCACGAAGCTCCGCCAGGGACACGGAAAGTGGCCGTTCCACCAGTCCGCCGATGGTCAAACGCCACTCGACAAACTGTGTTTCAGCCAGTTTCCTATAGGATTCGGATTCGGGCGGGTATCCATTGACCCGAAAGTACGGCGAAATCGCTGCTTTGGTGTACTGTTGCCGGGATCGTAGGCGTCCGAACAGAGCCCGGATGAGGGGTTCGATGACGGAAATGGCGAAGATTTGAAACCGTCGTTGATGGCGCAGTGTATATACGGTGGCCCAGAGATGAAAGAGCACGACGCCGATCAACGCGATCGACGCAATCCAGAGGGCGAGCGCCACATTCGGGCTGGTTGAGCCCACCACCATCTCGCCGATGTCCTGGGGAAAGTGCACGACGACCACTAACGTGAGATGCACCAGCGTATAGACGACCAATGTCATCAATCCGATAAAGTGAAGACTGCGTGCGGCTTGGCGCCCACCGAAGAGTGTCGGGTACCGGGGGAACCGGGCGATGAGGGCCGGTGACATACAGAGTCCCGTCAGGATCATCAGGGGAGCGACGAGAAAGACCACTCCGGCATAGGTGAGCTGTTGCAACGGATCGTAGGGATGAAACGCGCTATCCGGAGGAATCTGAAACCTGGCATACGTCAGGACGCTTTCCCAGGCTTGGGGCACAATCGTCCAACTTGTGGGGAGAAGCCGACGCCATTGGCCCGTGACACCCAGCAAGGTCACATAGCTGAGGCCGTTCAGGACCCACACCGGGACAATCAGAAAATGCCAGTTCCGTGAGGCCCCCAGATTATGGTGCCCACCGGGGAGGGCCACGAAAGAGTTGATGTGCTCGGCTTCGTCCATGGAGGTCCAGAGGCGATCTGTCGGCATTTCTTTCTTGCCGAATTGGATCCATTCGCTCCCGGGTGTGGTGTCATCGTTCCAGTAGAGTTTCGGATGGTCCGCAAGGATCTGTACGCCGCTCCGCATCAACATAAAGATGCAGAACAGATTGATGAAATGGTTGATCCGCAGCCAGAGAGGAAATGCTAACAACTCCTGATCCATCCATCTCTCCTTGTGGGGTCCGATGAACGATCCATCGATAAGTCCTCAGGTTGACCGTCCGACCTAGCGCTGACCAACAGGACAATGATCGTCAAGAGGCATTGATCAGCTGTGATCCGAAATGCTTACGTCGCGACATCGTTTGAGCACGGTGCAAGTCTTCAAACCGGGTATGTGATCGTGGGACCACAGACCTTGGCAAAGGTCGTGAAAATATGAACCTGACGGCGTGTTGCACTTCTGATGTCCTCGGTGTGGATTGCACGAATCAAGACGGCCTCTCCAATGAGCGAACGATGACAGCGCCGCGGCACATCTACGGCGCACATCACGACGGTTCTCCCTGGTTTGTCGACTGCATGAATTCGTCGAGGCTCTGCTCAAATTTCGGTGTCTGCAGGTAATCCGAATACCTTCGAGGGAAGCATTGCGCCAGCCTAAGTTAACCGAATCATGCCGAGCATAATGCAGCCCACCGAGTTCCTGCAGGTGAACGTAGTCCAATCCGTCCTTCTTCAATGAGCCTGGCAGGTAATCCCGGTTGAACCGATGGTTATGCCGGGGCTTCGGCAACGTTCGCACATCCACTACACGAGTCGCACTGTGTGCCCGAAGCAGACCGATGAATGCCTCGAGCGAGCGTGCGGAATGCCCACTCGTCAGCACGATGGCGGAGGGTCTACCTTCCGCACTCTCTTTTGTCCCCCAAAAGGTCTCTTCATCATAATTCTTCACGCTTTATTCATTCTTCGTGTTCGACCGCTTCCGGGGTGAACGTGTGCATTGGCTGATCTTGGTGAGCGCCGTACCTTTGTGCATGGCCATGTGGTCGGTCTTGTCGCTCTTGATCAAATATTGCGGCTCCTCCTTCGAAGCGTGGACGATATAGGTCTTAAACTTGATGGCGGAGGTGACCTTCTTCTTGATGGTTCCCTGGACGTGGCCCGCTTCCGAGTTCCAGCTCACATGATCTCCGGCTTTGAAGACGTATCTCATTGGTATGATCTCTCGCGAATGCTTCGTCTTGTCTTGCTTCGGGTGACAGTCGCCGAGTCGATCACATCCTAGCCCGCCACCCGCAACACCCCGACCAGGTGGTGCTTCAACATCCACCCGCCATGGCCGGCGGCAACTTCAGTACGTGCCGATGCCGTTGGCTATATCGCCAAGAATTAGGCAGTCTTCTTGTCGAGTAACACCAGCACCTGCTTGCATACGTTTTCCACAGTGAAGCCATATTCGTGCATAACGACAGGCCCGGGAGCCGACGCGCCAAACCGGTCCACCCCGATCACGCTCCCTTGGTCCCCCACGTACCGGTGCCACCCCTGCGATACACCCGCTTCAACTGCGAGCCGTGCATGAACCGACGGAAGTAACACCGAGTCGCGATACTCGCGAGATTGAATCTCAAACAATTCCCAGCTCGGCATCGACACGAGCCGTACGGCGATGTGCTGCTCCTGCAACGCTCGTCGCGCCGCTACGATAAGGCCGACCTCCGATCCGCTGGCGATTAAAATCACGTGCGGGATGCCGTGCGGCGCATCGGCCAGGATGTAGGCCCCGCGGCGGAGACCGTCCGCCGATGCAAATTCAGATCTGTTGAGCGTCGGCACATGTTGCCGCGTCAGAATCAAGGCCACTGGTCGGTCTCGCGTTTCGATCGCCACCCGCCATGCCACTGCCGTCTCGTTGGCGTCGGCCGGCCGGATGACCATCAGCTGCGGAATCGCCCGCAGACTGGCGACCTGCTCCACGGGTTGATGGGTCGGGCCGTCCTCACCCAGTGCGAGGCTGTCGTGCGTGAATACGTACACCACCTGGATCCCCATCAACGCGGCAAGTCGAATCGGCGGGCGCATGTAATCGGAGAAGGTTAGAAAGGTTGCGGTGAATGGAATAACACCACCATGTACCGACAACCCATTCGCAATAGAGCCCATGGCATGCTCTCGAACCCCAAACTGCAGATTGCGGCCGGCATAACTCCAGCCACCGCTGGCCGATCCTTGTAGATCACCGACCGCCGTGGCGGGGTGTTCAAAGTTGCCTGCATTACTCAGTTCCGTATACGTGGACGAATTCAAGTCGGCCGAGCCGCCGATTAGGCCGGGGAGTTTCTGGCTAATCGCTTCCATGATGCTCCCCGAAGCGACGCGGGTGGCCAGGCCTTTCGCATCGGCGGGGAATTGCGGAAAGTTCGCGTCCCAACCTGGCGGCAGTTCTCCCGTGATGAGCAGACGCAGTTCGCAGGCAAGTGCCGGATATTGCTGTTCATAGGCAGCAAACTTCTGATGCCATTCCGCTTCTGCTAGTCGACCACGGTGAACGGCCTGGCGATAATGCTGCTCGACCGCCTCTGGCACAAGAAATGGTGGTCCGACCGGCCACCTCAGGTTCTCCTTCGTTAGCTTTACTTCTTCTTCGCCCAGCGGGGAGCCATGCGCCGAGAAGGTGTCCTGCTTATGGGGCGATCCGTAACCTATATGCGTCCGCACCAAGATCAGTGAGGGGCGCTCCGTCTCCTGTCGTGCCGCGCGGATGGCGACATCAATGGCGTCCACATCGTTCCCATCGTCGATCGATTGCGTGTGCCATCCATAGGCTGCGAACCGTTGAGCACGGTCCTCGGTGAAGGTCAGCTGCGTCGAGGCGGCGAGCGTGATGAAATTGTTATCGTAGAGATAAATCAGCTTGCCAAGTTTCAAGTGCCCGGCGTGCGAGGCGGCTTCCGCCGCTACGCCTTCCATCAAGTCGCCGTCGCTGATGAGCCCGTAGGTGAAATGATGAATGACCTCAAACCCGGGCCGATTGTACCGAGCGGCCAGATACGCTTCGGCGATGGCCATGCCCACTCCGTTGCCAAATCCCTGACCGAGCGGACCGGTGGTGATTTCTACCCCGGGAGTCACCCCGCGCTCGGGATGACCCGGCGTGAAGCTGCCCCATTGGCGAAACCGTTTGATTTGATCAAGCGGCAGATCATAGCCCGTGAGATGCAGCAAGCTGTACAAGAGCATCGATCCGTGGCCGGCTGACAGGACAAATCGGTCCCGATTGAACCAGTTTGGATTGCTCGGATTGTGTTGAAGAAATCTGGTCCACAGCACATACGCCATCGGGGCGGCGCCCAGCGGCAGGCCTGGGTGGCCGCTTTTAGCCTGTTCCACCGCATCCACCGACAGGAAGCGGATTGTGTTGATCGACAGTTGATCCAATTGCGCCGGGCTAAGACTTATTTCGCCTATGCTGTTCATCGTATGTTTTCCTGGCTAAGCTCGCGGTGTTTGCCCCGCCTTGATGAATTAGTTCGAGGTGAAGCCATCCGTCAGCTCGGTTTTTCGACACGTCTTTCTTCTGTAGCTTATTTCCCAACTGCTTCTGGGATCTTCGACGTCGTAATTCTTCAAGTAAGTGCCCTTCCGGAGCCCCCCGCCCTTCCACTGGTCCATGATCAACATCCTCAGTCAGCCATATTTCGTATGCCAGTAGGTTCTCCGCTGGCCTAACTGAAGAAGGAGGGCTGTGGGTGCCGTCTTCGTTGGCTTCTCCAACATGTCACACATCGCTTTCTCATGGATCCGTCTGGCGACTAGGTAGCCGGCGTCGCCGCGGTCAGTGCCGTGGTGATCAGGATGTTCAAGGGGATCCCGATCGTGACGTAGTAGATCTTGAACAAGGTGATCGTGAACCCCATGTAGAAGAAGAGCAGAAGCAGTTTAAACAGAATATGAGTGAAGTTGAACCAGAATGCCTGAAGCATGGTCGACCCCTACCGATCGAGCGCGAATGCGTAGCGTGTCTCTTTCATTCCGGCAAACTAACACCGATAGATCTTTCGCTAAACGATGCGGCATAGACACAAGAAACGCACATACTTAGCGAGCCTGGTGGATGGGGTTGGTTCGTGAGTGCGCCCCATCAATAGCCCAATCGCTGAATAGGCGTGTGCTCCCCATGCCCCTATATCGATCGCGGTGACTTTCTTCTTGCTGCCGATCTTCTGGCCCAACGGTGTGAGCATGTAAATGATGAACAAGCCGGTTCTCTTACATGCCCCCACGCTGGATAGCGTCCTCATGTGGAGGTGTCCAGTGATACCCGTCCTCTCCATGTAGCCGCATTTCCTCAGCCACATTCTCCTTCAGTAAGCGGTCGATTCTCGCTTGGGTAAAACTTCTATCGGCTAAGATCGGCCATCCAATACACAGCGTAAATTGTTTCTTCCCATTATCAACGGTAAAGGTATGGGTGCGCGATGCGTCGGCTCGATGCGCAACACCAAAATTATCGAACTCTTTCTTTAAATAGTTTTCGACCACCGAAACATTTGCATCGATCCATGACGTTTCATTCATGCCTGCCATCACCGTGTCTCCCTTTTTCAAGAAGTTCGTGTCATTCTCGTACGTGGTCTGTCATCCAAACTACCATCGTAGGAGTGGAACTCGACGATCCACAATTGAGCTTCTCAACGTATTTCTGAACGAGCGGGTGTTGGATCATGGTTTCACACATTGACATAAGTTCGTTCAGGTGGCCGCAGCTGCCGGTTGCCAGGGAGGCCATGCGGTACTCTTATTTTGGGCTTCCTCCCTGCTCACTTGCGGGCCGATTGGCCGGTTGCTGTTTCTCCAGGGGCTGCTCATTGATCAACTGCTGACCTTGTACAACCTTGTCTGAGTTCTGCTGCTGAAACATCTGCCGATCTGTCTTCGGCCCTCCATTCGCCGGGTCACGTACGCCGGCAGCCCCCTCGTGCTTGTTCTTCATGCCTTTCTTCGTTGTGTTCTTGCTCTTCTCATTGAGGTCTTCTGCAGCAAGAGCCGCTCCACCTCCATGAGTCTTTTCGACGTTTTGTTCCAATTCTTGTCGGGTGACGGGCTTAGGTTTCTCCTTTTCCATTCCTCCCGTTAACGCGTCACTCCGTGTACCCGGACCAGTACCGCCCTGGCCAAACGTCCCTCCACCCGGAGTGCTTCGTTGAATCTCCTGTGGCACATTGTCTTTGGGATTACCCGAGGTCCCAGGCTGAACCCCGAGGATCTCCGCCAAGGCTCCCGTGGCCAG
>Ga0326726_10006914_pt1 | contig 10198 bp, 9 predicted proteins | sample MHFenrmetagenome_2_FD_207603 | JGI IMG/M metagenome (GOLD analysis project Ga0326726, IMG submission 207603) | Lab enriched peat soil microbial communities from Michigan Hollow, Ithaca, NY, United States - MHF15MN | ecosystem: Environmental > Terrestrial > Soil > Wetlands > Peat | place: USA... | reverse complement strand
AGGAGGATAATTATGTCGCTGGTTATTTCTCAACTCGGACTTTCCCGCACAGCTCTGCGCGGGGAAACCGTAATCAAGAAACGATATGACTAGGAAAACCTTTGCACGAATTGCTGCTGTCTTATTGATCATCCATGGCCTGATCGAGGTGTCGGCGTTGTTCGCACTGAAATTGATGACCAATTCGCTGGTGAGTTTCGGCGGGATGGATCCGGCACAGATCAAGGCGAACACCGGCTCGATCGTCGCGCTGGGGACCCTATGGGGGCTGACCCGTTTCATGGCGGCCTGGGGCGCATGGTCACTTAAGAAGTGGGGGGTGGCTTTGGGTATCGCGATGAGTCTAGTGACGATGAGCGCGGCGGTGACGGTCATTCCGGCCGGTGTGACAGATACCTTCACCGCCGCGCTGGTGCTGGGCTTATTGTTGTATACCTGGTTTGGCAGGGAGAAGTTTGAAGCGTAAAGAAGGAGAAACCATGAATACTCCCATTATTTCCCAAGTTGGACTTAAACCCGAAGCATTGCGCGGCGAAACGGTCATCGTCACCGGTGCGGGCGGCGGGATCGGATACGAAGCAGCGCGCTCCCTCTTGTGGCTGGGTGCGAACGTAGTCATTGCGGAGATCAATGAGCGCACCGGATCAGAGGCCGCACGAACACTGGCTGGAGAATTCGGCCAGGAACACGTGTTGTTTGTGAAAACGGATGTGGGGGAAGAGACGAGTGTGCAGAATTTGCATCGCGAGTCCGTGGCCCGATTCGGCAAAGTCGATGTAGTCCTCAACAACGCCACGATCGCGGTGATTGGCACGGTCATTGCTCTGCCCATCGCGGATTGGGATGCGAGTTACCGGGTCAATTTGCGCGGACCGGTGCTGATGGCGAAAATCTTTTTACCGGACATGATTAAACGCAAGCACGGTGTCTTAGTGTGCGTTTCATCCAGCGGGACGGCTTTCATGGGAAGTTACGAGTCCTTCAAGGCGGCCCAGGTGCATCTTGCCAACACCCTGGATGCCGAGCTGGAAGGAACCGGGGTCATTGGATTCACGATCGGGCCCGGCCTGGTGCCCACGGAAACTGCCATGAAAGCAGTGAAGGAACTCGCACCACAGATGGGAATGACCGTTGATGAATTCTTTGCAATGAATAAGGCTATTGTGTTTTCCACCGAGGAAGCAGGGGCTGGATTCGCTGCCTCCATCGTTTTTGCAGAGAAATTCCGCGGCCAGGAGATCTCGTCCATCCAGGCCCTCAAAGCCGCGGATATCAATTTCGGCGCAGCAGAAACGGAGCAACAGTCAACCGTGTTGAAGGTCGAAAAACGGGAGCAGGCTCGGACTTTATGTGAAGCAGTGCTGGTCACGCTCAAAGAACAATCGGACGGCTGGAAGAGCCGCTCGTTGTTCGAACGTCAGTGGGTGATTCGCGATTTTAAGAAGACCGCCGGCATGCCGGCTGAAGAATGGCTGGCGACGCTGGAAGTGTTGAAAAAAAGTCTATCTGGTGAGGGGTCTGTCCCGCATCCGCCGCTTGAAAAGCTGGCCGGCTATTACAACCACCTGGCGGAGCTGGCAAAAGGTTACGAGAAGGATCCTGCCAAGTTGCAGGAGAACCTGAGTCATGTCTACGGCTGGCGTGATGAGGTCGAACACCTTGAAAAAGCGTTGGAGTGAGCCGTCCGCGTAATTCTTGAGAGGAGCAGCATGTCTCAAAACTTATCTGTCTTTCGTTCGCCGGAGGGGGAAGCACAGTACCACGCAGCCTATGAGGCCGTTCTGAAGGAATGGCCGGTGCCGTACGAAGAGCTGTTCATCCCCACCCGTTTCGGCACCACCCACGTTATTGCCAGCGGACCGCAGGACGCCGCTCCCCTGGCGCTTTTGCATCCAGCCGGGGGCGGTGGTGTCATCTGGATTCGAAATGTCGGCCCTCTCAGCCAGTACTACCGCACGTATTCAATCGACACGATCAGCGAGACGAACAAAAGCATATTGACCCGCCCGATCACCATGCGCCACCAGCGCCAGGAGTTCGCCGATTGGATGGCGGACCTGTTGGATGGGCTGGGGGTCGAGCGGACAAATATCGTCGGCAATTCGTTTGGAGGATTCCTGAGCTTGAACACGGCACTCTATCTTCCTGAGCGTGTAAAGAAAGTGGTCCTCATCAGTCCGGCCGCCACTTTTGTCCCGATCCACGCCTGGGCCTGGCATTTCATGCCGGCCAACGCCATCGGGCCGCTGATCGGATCGAAGCGTATGCTTCTGGCCCCTTATCACTGGATCTGGCAGGATTTTCCTAAGGAAGGATCCATTGTCCATTTGCGCGAAGTCACCGCCGTCACGGGTCGCCCGCGCCACTGGTCCCCGATGGTCTTCAGCGACGACGAGCTGCGCAGGATCCAGGCGCCTGTCCTCCTGCTGATCGGGGACCATGAAGTGATTTACAAACCCGAGGCTGCCATCCGGCGGGCGGCCCGCCTCCTGCCCAACCTGAAAGCCGAGGTCGTCCCGCACGCGAACCACATCGCGGAATATACCGCACCTGATTTTATCAACGCCGCCATACTGGAATTTCTAGCCAATCAATAAACAGGGAGATGACCATGGAAAACACGATCACATCCACTGCCAGGGCTCGCAACCCAATGGTAAAAGCATTGACGTTACGCAATTTCCGCCTCCTCTGGATGGGACAGACCACCTCCTTGCTGGGCGACCAGTTTCACATGGTGGCTGGCGCCTGGCTGGTGCTCAAGATGACCTCGGACCCGCTGGCACTCGGCGCTGTCCTGGCCGCCGGCGGCATTTCACGCGCGATCTTCACCTTGATCGGGGGAGCGGTCAGCGACCGGGTCTCGCCGCGCCGATTGATGATCTTCTCGGATGTTTTTCGGCTGCTGCTCTCGGCCCTGCTCGCCACGCAGATCCTGACCGGAACACTACAGGTCTGGATGTTCTTCATATATAGCATACTGAATGGCCTGCTGGGAGGCTTGTTCGGCCCGGCGGCTATGTCGATCGTCCCCCGCCTGGTGCCGGAACAGGATCTCCAGGCGGGTAATTCGATCATGCAGGGCAGCACCCAGCTGATCAGCTTCGTCGGTCCCGCCGCGGCCGGGGCCGTGGTGGCGGCGTTTAAAGTTCCGGCGATCGGCGCCGGCGTGGCCATTGCCTTCGATGCCGTCACATTCATCGTTTCGTTACTTACCCTGTCCCTGATGCAACTCCCGCTGGAGCATAAGGAAAAAACCGCCCCCCATATCAGGGAACTAATTGCCTCGATGCGGGAGGGGATCGTTTATCTGGTCCAGGAGCCAGCCCTGAGGATGATGTTCATCCTGATGGCGGTGGCTAACCTGGCCTTCGGCGGGCCGGCGATCGTAGGCATCCCGTACCTGGCCAATACCCGTTTTCCCGAGGGAGCCGCGGCCTATGGATTGATACTGTCCGCGTATGCGGGAGGTAACCTGCTGGGTATCATCCTTTCGGGCGTGTTCTCAAATCCCTCCCGGAAGTTTGTCGAGGGATTGCTGGTTTTCATGTTTGCTATGTTCGGAGCCGGGCTGGCCGCCCTGGGCTGGATCCCCTCCACGGGACTGGCGATGGCCGATCTCTTCATCCTGGGCATCCTCAATGGGTACATGCTGATCCTGCTCATCAGTGCGCTGCAGCGGAACACGCCCAGGGAGATGCTGGGACGGCTGATGAGCCTGGTCCTCCTGGCCGGCATGGTCCTGGTCCCGCTCTCGCAGGCCCTGGCCGGGATCTGCCTACGCTGGAGTGTGACTGCGCTCTACTTGATCAGCGGGGGACTGCTGGCGACCTGCGCCATTTTTTTGACTATTCCAAGTGTCAGCAAGACCCTCAGTGACAAAATTTACGGCGATCAACCATGAAAGGAAGAGAATCGTGAAAAGTCAGATTGCTCAAACTTCAAAGGGACCCATTGAATACACCTTGCTGGGTTCGGGACCCATGGTGCTGGTCTGTCACGGCACCTCCAGCAACTGTTTCTCAACGGAACTGGCTACGCCCATAGTCGAAGCCGGGTTTAGCGTCCTGACCCCCTCCAGACCAGGTTACGGACGAACGCCTCTCGAGGTCGGCCTGAGTGCTCCTGAAGCTGCGCAGGCGCTGATTGCCCTGCTGGACAGCCTTCAGGTCCAGACCTGTGCGGTGGTCGCCATCTCGGGAGGCGGGCCAACCGGCGTCGCACTGGCAGCCGGATATCCGCAGCGGATTACATGCCTGGTCCTGGCCGCGGCGCTCACCCACCCCGAGGACCGCCGGAATGAGTCTTCGTACAAGAATCAAATGTCCTTCTACGGGCCGATGCATAATGTGATGTGGGGCATGCTGGGTTTGATGAGTCGGCTATCACCGCGGGCAATGGCCCGCCAGACCCTGGTGATCTTTTCCACTCACGATCCGGACGATGGGCTGAGCAAGCTCTCAGCAGAAGATATCGCAAAAATCTGCCGCTTCTATCAAGGCCGTTCATCTCGAAAAGGAGCACTCAACGATGCAGCCCATACTGTCGGAGGGGACCTGCTGAAAGAGGTGCGCCAGCCTACCCTTGTGATTCACAGCCGGGAGGATAATTCAGTGCCCTTCGGCCATGTCGAGTGGTCGTTGGAGCATATCCCGCAGGCGGAACTGTGCGAGGCGGGAATTACCGGACACTTCTTCTGGGTGGACCCCGAATACCCGCGCATCTGTCAGCGGCTGGCAGGATTTCTTCAGGCGGGTTAAGGAAAAGCCTCGAATTATTGTATTTAGTTCTTTTCTGTCGCTGAATGCCTAAAGGGCTGCCCGTTTCCGGGGCAACCCTTTTGTTTGGTAAGCAACCTCCTGAAGAAACCGGATTACAAATCCTGGTATTCTTCCGTCCGTTTCCCTCGTGTCCGGCGGTGAACCAGGAAGACCTGTTTTTTTCGGAGTGCAGAATATCTCAATTTTTGCTGAGTAATCAGAAGGGATACCGTGCCCAAATAAGGTCTTCACCATTATAAAAGTTGATCCAGCAGATCCATCATTTCCTGGTCCCCCCCCGCAGGAGGAACCCAATCCACCTGCACGACCTCGACCTTTTGTTCCTCCAGGCTTTCTGCAAATTTCTTCAAACCCAGATTGACTACGATGAATGGTTTTTGGAATAGATCATCGATTTTCGATGGCATGGTGTCCTCCCGTTACTTTAGCAATTCACAACAAAAGGACGCGGCTCTGGCATTGCTGCGGAAAACAATCACGCCCGCATCCTTGAGCATCTTGAGCTGTAAGTTCACACCCTGCGGGTCGCCGTCCGTCCCGCAGACAGACGCCACAACGGACAAGTGTCCACCTCGGTTTTTCGCGATTTGGCGGGCTTCGAGGATGGCATCCAGAAGTTCTCCGACCGGGTCCAGGGACGCGTTATAACCAAATATGAAGTCGAGGAACAGGATTGCCATTTCCGGGTCGCGGGCTTCAGACAGGATGCGCTGTTTGCGAAGTGTCCCGTCGATCATGGGATGAGGCTTGCCAAGAGTAAATTCATCCGAGCCCATGTCCACCAGACTGTGTTCGACACTGCGATTCGAATCCTGGAGTTTGTATTTGGAGTCGAGAGGGGCATTGGAATAGTTGGAGATCCCGCCGTTTCGAAGGATTTGCTGGGATTGATAGCAGAATGTCCCGCCTGCGAACAGACCGCGGACGTATTTTTGTTTCGAATCCCAGGCTGTTTTTTCCCGCGACATCCTTTCCCGTTCTTCGGGGGTAAAGGAAAAATCATTGGAGGCCGATTCTCCTCCCGCGGATTTTATGGCCAACCGCACCGCATCATCGATGGTGAACGCAGGCTGGTAGGCTGTACTATTGTTCGAAGCCGCAGGGTCCACGCCTAGAAAACATCCGATGACGGGTTTTTTACAATTCTTGAAACGCTCGGTGAGCCGGGCAAGTGTTTTCGTACCCGGTGGCTTGGAGATCACCACGATCACCTTCGTTTGCGAATCCGCTTCGAGTGCGTCCAGCGCGGCAAAGGTCGTGAGGCCGCCAATCTGGTCGGACAGGTCATGCCCGCCCGTTCCGATGGCATGAGAGATGCCAAGACCCGCATTATTGATCTGGCTGGTGAATTCCTGCAATCCGGTGCCGGCGGCTCCGATCGCCCCGATGGCCCCTTTTCGGACAACATTCGCAAAACCAATCCCCACGCCGCCGATCAGGCTCGTCCCGCAGTCCGGTCCCATGACCAGCAGTTTCTTCCCAGTGGCAAACTGTTTCAGGGATATTTCATCTTCAATCGAAACGTTGTCGCTGAACAGAAACACATTCAATCCCGCTTCCAGCGCTTTACGCGCTTCCCGCGCCGCATATTCGCCAGGGACGGAAATCACCACCAGGTTCGCATCGGGCTTTTGAGCAAGACCCTCCTCCAATGAATGGGGATTGGAGGGTGAAGCCGCCTGCACACCGCCCAGCAGGTACTCGTCGAGCTTGCCCAGCGCATCCTTGACGATCTGCGGCGAATCCGCGATCACGGCGACCACCAGGTCATTAGGCTGCGCGGAGTCGATCTGGGGTTCACGAATGCCTATGCTGGCGAGCAAACCCTTGTTGGTCTCACTGCCCATCAACACCGCGTTCTGTTGTACGCCGGGCAGATCCGAGATTCGTTTGCTGATCCCCATCAGGAAGACGGAGTCGTAATACTGGTTCTTGCGAATGACAAAACCGGAAGGCATGGGCTATCCCTTTATGCGTTATATTTTTTCCCGAAGGCAATCAAAGCCTTCTTGAAACAATCCGCGGGAGCGCGCAACAACCCGGCACCGATCTTCGGGAAGCCGGGATCCTTGTGCGCGATGGCCGTATCGATAATCGGCGTGATATTGGTCTGCACCGCCAGGCGGATGTCAATACCGATGGGTGTACCAGCGAATCCGAGGACGGGCATGCGATAGGTGGGGTGAACTCCAACGGTGATCTTCTTCATCTCACGCGAGTAGTTCAGCGCTTCTTCAGGCGTCCCGCCGACCAGGCTCAGGATGCCGGGCGCGCCGCCGATCACAAATCCGCCCCAGCCTACCGTTTCGGTAATGGCCGAATCGCCCATGTCCAACCCCGCGTCATCCGCGGAATAGCCGGGCAGGTAAAGTCCATCGACCACCGGGGCGGGCGCTGTGAACCACTCGTCACCCAGCCCGCTGACGCGGATACCGAACTCAACCCCGTTGCGGCACATGGCGGTGACGACGGTGCTGTACTCCACGTCCCGGGCAGGGTCGGCGATGGCCTTTCCCGCGGCCATTGCCAGACCGAGGAAAATAAGTTCGTGGTTCGTGATGTACTTGAGTGTTCCGATGACCTCACCCTTGTTTTGATATTCGGTCTGGGCTATTGCGACTGCCATGGCGTTCGCGAACAAACTCGAAGAGGCGGTATGCCGGTTATGAAGCTCATCACCCATTTGCAACGCCTTGGTGATGATCGGTTTCAAATCCAAGACACCATTGGTTTGCAGCGCTTTTCTTAAGGTCGGCGCCCATACGTCCCGCCACATGCGCAGACCTTGAAGCGCCTGGTCGCTGTAGTCGCCGAACTGCTGGTTTCCTTCCACCTGGCGGCAGAAAGCGCGGTTCCCGAAGGCCTTGTTTTCCACCACCCAGACCGGCGCAGACGGGGAAATTGTCCCCGCCATCGGACCGACACTCTGGTGATGGTGGTTGGGCTCCAGGCGGATTTCACCTTTGTCCAGAATTTTCCTGGCTTCATCTGGATTCTTTGCCCAGCCTTCATAAAGAGTCATACCGATGATAGCGCCCTGCTGCGCCCCGCACATCCGTTTCCATTCGATCGGCGGGCCGGCATGTAAGATCATTTTATCCTTCATGCCGGGGATGACTTCTCCTGCCGGCGCGATGTCGACAAGAACGGGTTCTGCGGCGATCAAACGACGGACGGCCTCTTCGTTACCTTTCTCAATCTTTTGTTTGATGTCCATGGCGATCCTTCCTATATTTCAATATTACGAATTATTTTGAAAGAGGGAATGCAATAATGGCTGTGAGAGATGGCGAGCAGACCTGCCAGCAAACCGGCCAGCAGATCCCATCCTGTGGAATGCCCGACGGAGGTTAACTGAGAAACGCAAGTTTGGAGGTCGATAAAGGGTTTCCCGCACATTAAACCGTTCGTGACCTGATGGAGGGGGGCGATGGCATGCCCTTGGACCAGGTCGCTCAGCAGCGCGAAACTGATCGGATGAGTCCGCGATTGGTAATGGTCGACCTCCTGACTGAGATCAAACAGATCCAGGTCAGGATAATTGAATTGAAGCATGTGGATGGCGAAGGCCATTCCACCCAGGAAGTCGTCCCCGGAGGGGGTTAATCCTGAGCCGAGCCCGACCAGCTTTTTTGAGCAATATGAAATATCGGAATGGCGGTTCTCCAGACAGGCACGAGCCAGATCCATCACCAGTGTGTAGGCATGAGCCAGAACCGGGTCTGTTGGATCAGGCAGTCGATCAACGGGCTCGCCGTTTGAAAGCAACAGGAGCTGAGGGATGAATGTTCCGAAACCCATGGCGAGGGAATAATCCAGGCTTGAGAAAAACACCTGAACGTGTGGAATAAGCAAAGATACCGCCATCGCCGGATCCCTGCCGGGTTCATCCCATCCGGTTGTCCTCTTCAAGTCGAGAGTATCAACCTTTTCGATCATAAGCTCATAATTATGCACGTGATAGCGGGAACCGGCTGAAGGGTGTGGGAGTACACCGGAAACACGGGCGCACCGTCGATGCATCGGGGTGTCTTGTGCGGATACCCAGAAAAGCTCGCCAGTTTTTGTCTGTAGAAAAATAGCCTTGGAGAAAACAGCCAGCACCTGTCCGTGCTGACCGGACGTCAGGCAAGAACGGGCAAAAGATCCGGCTTGAGAGATGCTGTAAGGCGTAGGAACCGATTCGAGTTTCATGAGAGGAGGGGCACCGGCGGGTTCTTCTGCCGGTGCCCTGGCTCAAGGAGAAAATTGTTACTTGGGGCTGCCGTTCACACCCTGCACGAACCAGTCCACGTTGCCCAGGTCATTGTCGGAGATGGTCTCGCCTTCCTTGACCTTGACTGCGCCACTCTGGTCCTTGATAGGGCCCTGGAAGATGACGGTCTTGCCGGACTCGATATCGGCTTGGGTCTTTGCAACCAGGTCCTTGACATCCTGCGGGACCTTGGGGCCGAACGGCGCAATGGCCATGCAGCCGTCCGCGATACCACAGCGCAGGAAGATCGGTGTCCACGTTCCGTCGATCACGGTGGAGGCCAGCCAGGTCAGCTTATCACCAAGGGTGAAGCCGGTGCCGCTGATCCAGTTCTCAGGCGCGAACTGCTGCGCGGCGAGGTTCTGGTAACCGATGGAATAGGCGCCGCGGGATTCCGCCGTGGAGATGACGGTGGACGGCGAGTCCACGTGCATAGTGATCACATCCGCGCCCTGGTTGATCAGGGCGTTGGTGGTATCCGCTTCCTTGGCGCGGTCACCCCAGTTAAAGGTGTAGGCGACCGTGGTCTCCGCATCCGGGTTCACGGATTTGGCGCCCAGCTCGAAGGCGTTGATAAACGTGTTGGTCCAGCCCAGCGGAAAGGCCGCCACGAAGCCCAGCTTGTTCGACTTGGTCATTTTGCCCGCGGCCTGACCCATCAGATACCAGCCTTCCGGGGGATTGCCGAAGAAGTTGGCGAAGTTACCGCTCATTTCCCAGCCGCCGGCATGCTCGAACTTGACGTCGGGATATTTCTTCGAGAGGTCCAGCGCGGGATACTGGTGGTTGAAGGCTGTGGCGATGATCAGTTTGGCGCCTTGCTGGATCATGTTCTCCATGGTGCTGGTCGCGCCGGCCTCATCGGGGACGTTCTCGGCTTCGATGATCTTGACGCAGTCGATATTCTTCTTGATATCCATGACGGCTTCATGCATGGCCTGGTTGTAGCCGGCGTCGTTCATGGGACCGCCGTACAGTGCGCCGATCGTCAGGCAGGGCCCGGCTTCAGTGGGGGCGACTGTGGGAGCCGGTGCTTCGGTTGGAGCCGCCGGGGCTTCGGTGGGCACGGCAGGGACCTCTGTTGGCGCCGGGGTGGCTGCCTGGCCGCAGGCGCTGAGCAATACGGCACCACAGACGGTGAGGGCAACAAGGATTGACAATT
>Ga0326726_10006913_pt1 | contig 10198 bp, 7 predicted proteins | sample MHFenrmetagenome_2_FD_207603 | JGI IMG/M metagenome (GOLD analysis project Ga0326726, IMG submission 207603) | Lab enriched peat soil microbial communities from Michigan Hollow, Ithaca, NY, United States - MHF15MN | ecosystem: Environmental > Terrestrial > Soil > Wetlands > Peat | place: USA... | reverse complement strand
CTGGATGCGGGCTTAAAGTTAAATCGTTCCTTGAGGATAAAGGATTTGAAGTAGCCGTATTTCATACCATTGGTGTCGGGGGGGAGACCTTTGAAGAACTGGTTAAAAGCTATCAAGTAATCGGAGTCATAGAATTAGGGTTGAACGAGATCGGGAATGAGCTTTTTGGCGGGTTAGCTTCGGCTGGCCCAAATCGGCTTGAGGCTGCGGGTGAGAAAGGAATTCCGCAAATTATCACCCCCGGCTGTATTGACATTATAAACTTCCTTACTCCGGAGACCTTGCCTGACCGGTATAAGGATCGACCCCTCTGTTTTCATAACCCGCAGGCGACCCTACCCAGATTAAACGCTGAGGAATCTAGATTGATAGGCGAGACAATGAGCAAAAAACTAAACCGTGCGGCTGGGCCCGTGAGAGTTCTAATTCCTATGCGTGGTTTTTCTTCCCTCGACTGCCAAGGGAACATTTTTTATGACCCGGTCGCTGACAGGGCGTTTATTGATTCTTTAAAGAGTTCGTTGAAAGAAACTATTGAAGTGAGGGAAATCGATGCACACATCAATGATGATGAATTTGCCAAAGTAGTGGCAAATGAATTTATGGATATCATCAGAGCCTAATCGCTGTTGTCGAGAAAAGAGTGATAGAATGGACATATAGGCAGTATACGCAATCCATCCACAAGCGAGTTCTTGTCAAGAAAAGCGGAAGAGGAATATCTTAATGCGATGAATGAAGTAAGGGGACCCCTCCCCCCTCCTTCTCCCCTTAGGGGGGAGGGGAAAGGTGAGGGGAACAAAGGAGTATTGGTTTTCGAGATACGTTATGAAAATGGAAAAAGTTGTTTTCATGAGTGAGGGGATGAGGATTTTAGGGATTCTCCACCTCCCGGATGAAAAGAGCCCGCCCTGCGTGATTGCCTCTCATGGTCTTCTCTCCAGCAAAGAGAGTGAGAAGTATGTTGCCCTCGGGGAGCAGATGTCAACGGAGGGGATGGCCATGCTTCGGTTTGATTTTAGGGGAATCGGAGAAAGCGAAGGGAGGCTTGAAGACGATTCGGTAAGCAGAAGGATTGTTGATCTGGGTTCAGCCATCGGTTTTGTAAGATCCTATCCGGGGATGGGAAACCGGGTCGGTCTACTCGGATCGAGCCTTGGAGGCTACGTTTCCTTAATTGGGGCCTCGATGGAGAAGGAGATCAGAGCTGTTGTGATCTGGGCGACACCCTTCCATTTGGACGATCTGGGGTCGAAAAAGCAGGAGAAAGATTATCCTCTCCCTGGAAAAGCCTTTTTGAAGGATCTCCCGAGACATCAGCTTTTGCCTTTACTGCCGAGGGTTACAAACTGTTTGGTGATTCATGGTGAAAAGGACGAACTCGTTCCGGTGGACCAGGCCTGGGAGATCTTTCACACCCTCGGTGCGCCCAAAGAAATCCATGTCATTGAGGATGCCGACCACCGACTGACAAAGCCTTTACATCGCCGGCGTGCCATCGAACTGAGCGTGGATTGGTTTAAGAAATATCTCTAGCCTTTTAAATCCAGGGAAGGTTCTATCCAACGGGTTTGTGGAGGGCCGAAAAAACCAAAGAAGAAATTCTGGAAGGGACAAGTCAACTTTGGTAAATCATCTTGCCGGCTTCACTTCTTTTATTTTCCACCGACCCTCTTCTTTCTTAAATGCAACGTCCAAAATGGACTTATTCTGCTGGGACTGACCTCCATTCCTTGAGGAGGTTTTGATCAACCATTCGACCCTCGCCTTGGCCGTTTCCACCGAGATAGAAAGGTCCTTTAAATCGTAGGATAAGTCGAGGTAATTAAATTTTTCCCAGTAGGCAATCGTTGCCCTCTTTCTCCCCTCCATGTTTTCAAAATCAGAAGAGTAACAGGAGACGAAGAGGTCAATGTCTTTTTTTAAATTTGACTGCCGAACGTTCTCAAGGAGAGTTTTAATATTTCCTATCTCTTGAGCCTCCGCAGAAGGCGTTTTAGGAATCTCAGGAAGAGGTGGGGGAGCCGGAGCCGCTTCTTTAGAAATGGATGAACTGGAAATGGATGGACTCCCTTCCGTACTCTTGGATTCCCTCGACTCCACAACAGGGGCGGCAGGAGGGGTCGAGGAAGAGGAATTGGGGAGAGTCTGGACGGCCACATTCTTAGAAATGGGTGTCCCTGGCTCAGGTTGCTTCGGCTTTGCAAAATAGGAATAAACTGACCAGAGCAAATATCCTCCTGCCAAAACCATGATCATGATGCTGCCCACTTCGATGCCTAGGCGGCGATAGTCTTTCTTAAGCTTATCCAAGAGAGAAACCCTCTTATGCGAGCGGTCCTTTGATTTCTTGGCGACGGACTGTTCAGGGGTTTCGGCTTGAAAGAAACCCTCTTCTAAGCCAAGTTCCTGAGCAGGGGTGGTTCGAGATTCCCTCTTTTTTCCCCGTTCAGTGACGCCGGAGTCTTTTTCTTTAGGACTGGTAGGACTGAAAAGGGAAGGCTGCTCAGGGGCAGACCCGGGTCCTCGGTCTGAGGCTTCCGGGAGAACGGTCGAGCCTCTTTGGAAGAAGCCATCTTCAAGGCCATCGGGTTCGGAGGGCGGAAGATTGAATTCGATATCGGATGATTTCGGTTTTTCCTTTTCTTTGGATGCAGTTTGAGGTACAAGGGCCGAACCGCATCTCACGCAAGAAGTTCCACGTTCGTAGATAATTTTACAGGAGGGGCAGATAAGTTTCTTCCGAGGTGTCTCTACTACGACCTCTGCTACGAGTTGCTCCTCCATGGTTTGTACTTGTACAGGTTTCCCGTCGACTTCGGATCCACTCGATGTTTCAGGCGCTCCATTCGTTTGAACAGAAGTTTGAGGAACCAGGGCTGACTCACATTTTATACAAGAAGTTCCGCGTTCGTAGATGATTTTGCAAGAGGGGCAGATGAGTTTCCCACGAGATGCTTCGATCTTTTGCTCCTGGGAGGTTTCCACCGGGGGAAGCTTTTGTTCAGATTCAATTCCACGACCGGCCTCAGGCTCTTCCTTTCCCTGAGAAGGGGTTTGACGCCCGAGAGGGGCGCCGCATTGTATGCAAGAGCTCCCAAATTCATAAGTTATCTTGCATTGGGAGCAGAACAACTTTCCCTCTGATTTTTCCTCGTCGGCTCGATTCACTTTTTTGGGGGTTGAGATGGGTTCTGATTTTGGGGTAAGGGAGCCCCCGCAATAATTGCAAAACTTTTTATCTTCCTCGTATTCGATATTGCAGCTCGTACAGACCGGCATAGACGCCTCTTTGGAGTTAGCTCTTTCGATATCACATGGGTGCTGGTTGAATAGAAGTCGTTGGAGAAGTCGTTGGAGGAGGAGGAGAAGAAGAAGAAGGCTTGGGTGCCTCGGAAGTGGCCAATTTACTCACCCACGCGGTACTTCCATCCTCAAGTCGAACACGCAACCAATCTCCATTCACTTCAAGAATTCTAAGAGAAGCTCCCTTCTTTACGTTGCCAACGATTTTATAGCTTGTTCCTGGCCCTTTGCGCAGATTCACGGAGTCCCATACAACTTGGGTGGTGGGAAGGGGAGGGGGTGGGGGCGGGGTGACTTTCGGAGCGACGGGAATCGGCTTTGACGCTTCCTTCGGCGGAGCGGGTAGAACTCTATAAGACTCAGGCGGTGTCTTAGCAACGATAAAACTGGCCGATTCCTCAATGACAGTACGTATTGCTCTCTCCATCGGTGTTTTTGAGAAATCTTTAAATGCTTCCGGCAGTCCGCTACGCCTTCCAGATGTCTCTGCGATATCCGTCGCCTTCCCTTTCACTTTTTCAGTAGCGAGCATCTGGTTGGTCCTTGGATCGGTCACCGTTACGACGACCGTCACATAGGATGTCCCCCCTGTTTTATCTCCGGCTCCTGGGATACCAGGCTTGAATTCCTTAACCACCCCCTCAACAAGTAGGTCAATCTCCTCCTCTTTATTAGGACGACGGCCCTCTCTAATCTCCTGGTTTTTGATAACCTCATCCGAAGATTTGCGCGCTTGAACAATATACCGCTTGGTGGCCGACAAGGCATTGCATAACATCTCAGCCACTCCATCTCCAACCTGGCTCATCTCTTTCCCGCTTGATTTGTCGATGAACTTAATTACTGTAGCTCTTGCTTTGGGCCCTTTATAATTTTCCTTCAATATCTGCTCATAGGTTTTCCGTGGCGGGGAGGTGGGTTTCTCATCCGGATGAATTGTTTTGTCAATGGCCGAGCAACTTATTAATAAGAATACAGAAGCGATAGGAGCCAGAAACTTAGGGATGAAGTTGATGAACAATTCCCTCATAGGAAATCCCCAACTTAATGTCCTGAAAGCTAAAACTGAATTTCAAACTGAAACTTAGTACACAAATTCTTTTTAGAAGTAAGCAAGATAAGTGCCAGTTCTTCCTTAGCCTTAATTACTTGAATTTACTTATCTTTAAAAATATTTTGTCTGTTACTTTTGAAGAAAAGTGACAAATTTTTGTTCAATGGTCATGAAATGTCCAGCTGTTGAAAGATTATCGGGTGGCCCTCTCATCAAATACGAGGGAGGAGATAGTCCTTCATTTTGGGTAGGTGGCCTCTAATCGAATCGCCTTGTTTCGCAAGTGTTTGAATATGCTTTCCGTACCCCTAATCCTCAGTCACTGCTTCCCGTTTTACATGTTCCAGAATACTCCCCAGGGTGGGGCCAGCCTGACCATGAACGACAAGGTCCGCCATGTCATCGTAAGGAGTTGGGTCACGGTTAATGATCACCAATTTTGCTCCATTTCTCTTTGCGATCACAGGCATGGAGGCAGCGGGTTGGACAACCAATGAGGAGCCGACCACAATGAACAGGTCGCAGAGTGACGATCGGTGATAAGCCTCTTCTGTTTCCTCCTCCGGCATCGATTGGCCAAATGAGATGGTGGCGGGCTTGAGAAGGCCGTCGCAGTCGTCACAGCGGGGCGCCTTTTGTCCTTTTTTTATTCGCTCTTGGATTTCATTGCGATCATATCTCTTTTTACAGCTCAAACAGGAGACGAAGGTAGCCGTCCCGTGAAGCTGAATCACCTTTTCTTCCGAATTCCCGGCCTTAAAATGAAGACCGTCAATATTCTGAGTAATCACACGGTCGAGCTTGCCCAGTTTCTCCAATTCGGCAATGGCGAGATGGGCCTGATTCGGTTGGGCCGTTCTTATCGGTTCGTACATTTCCGTTGCCATCTGCCAATATTTTTCCCGGGAGGTTTCACTGGCAAGGAAATTCTGAAAGTAGAAATCCTCTGGATGATATCGGTCCCATACTCCACCCGGGCTGCGGAAATCCGGGATGCCCGATTCTGTGCTTAGGCCCGCCCCCGAAAAAACGATCACCTTCTTAGAGGTGACAATCCACCGGGCGACTTGTTTTAGTTTATCCTCCATTTGATCCCTCCTGCCTGGATGTCCTGCAAATCCGAAATTCGAATATCGAAATCCCTGCCTCCGCGCAGGCAGGCGAAATAGATTCAAGGTTCAAATGATCAAATGTCCCAAACATATTCCTCTCTTGTTTTCATTTCATCTTTCGGTCATTCGAATTTGTTTCGAATTGATCCCTTTGGGATGCCTCGCCCGGATTTCGTCCTTCGGATTGATAGTCCTATATCACACGGTCCGTATGACTTGCAAGGGGGAGAGGGCATGTGATAAAATCTCATGATGAAATGCAATTTAATCAAGCAGGGATATCCTCAGGGGAACTGTTTTGTTGAGGTTGAACAAGGGAAGTCCCCTGCCTGCGAAGCGACTCTCAAAAAGACAGACGATGGCCTTCTCAGGCTGATCTCCGCGGTTCATCTCTCCCGTCCAGAAAATTACCTCTCCATCTACCAATCAGGCTGCAACTTCTCCTGCCGAAAATGTCATTCCTGGAATTTCACAAAAATCGCCAAAGGCGATTGGTGGTCTCCTGCCGATGTCTTAAAGGCATGCAAAGAATATGAAAAGGAGGTTACGGTTCGAGAGCCTCGAGACAGGGCCACTGCTTATCACGCCCAGGATTCCTGCCGTGGTTGCGGGGCTTGTGTGATGCACGGAAAGCGGTCTTCTCTTTGTCCCAAAGTGATCGAGAAGAAAGATCTCGTTTTGAGCCCTCAGGGGTGGGGGCCGGCACGCAACATCGTCGCCTTCACGGGGGGGGATCTGGCCTGTTGTCCGGAGTACTATATCGAATGCACTCGCCTCATCAAAGCAGAAACCGAACTCTGGGTCCTGATCGAAACCAATGGCTACGGCCTTACCCCTCAGAACCTCGACGCATTAAAGGAGGCGGGGGTGGACTCCTTCTGGCTGGATATCAAGGCCTATGACGGGACCGACCATAAATGGCTGACGGGCTGTTTCAACCGGAATATACTCAAACTCCCCGGAGAGATCGTTAAAAGGGGTTTTGTCCTGGAAGTCCTTTCTCTCTACATCCCGAATCTCGTGGAGACGCCCCAGTTGAAAAAGATTGCCCAAATGATTTTTGACGTTGATCCGGAGATCCCTTTTGCCATTTCGGCCTTTTTCCCCGAATATCAGATGAAGCGGTACAAAAGTCCAAAGGCTTCCGAGATGATCGAGGCCTACATGGGAGTCCGGACCGTCGGGCTGAGGAATGTGAGGCTGGGAAATACTGGAAGTTTCGCTTCATCAGAGCAGGACTATGACCTCCTGAAAAAGAAGGTGGGGGTAGGAAACTATTAGAGGCGCAAAGTTCAAAGTTTGAAGTTCAAAGTTGAAAGAAAGGGCGGGAATGGAACGCATTCAGAATTACATCGATGGGAAATGGGTTGATTCCAAATCGGGGGAAACTTTTCGATCGATCAACCCGGCGAATAAAAGTGAGGCGGTCGGAGTGGTTGCCAGATCGGGCCGAGAAGATGTGGATCAGGCAGTCAAGGCCGCACAAGGGGCCTATGAAGCGTGGCGACTCACCCCAGCCCCACATCGGGGCGAAATCCTGTTCAGGGCTGCGGAGATTCTATTGAGAAACAAGGAGTCTTTGGGAAGGCTGGAAACACGTGAGATGGGGAAAATTCTTTCCGAAGGCCTGGGGGATGTCCAGGAAGCCATTGACATGGGGTACTACATGGCCGGAGAGGGAAGGAGGCTTTCCGGAGAGACGGTTCCCTCCGAGCTTCCCGATAAGGATATGAAATCCATCCGTGTTCCCGTGGGGGTGTTCGGCTTGATCACCCCCTGGAATTTTCCTATCGCCATCCCGAGCTGGAAGGTCTTTCCGGCTCTGATCTGCGGCAATACGGTTGTCTTCAAACCCTCCAGTGACACCCCTGTCTGCGCGACAAAATTTGTGGAAGCCCTGTTGGAAGCGGGATTGCCAAAAGGGGTTCTCAATCTAATTCATGGGCCGGGAGGAGAGGTGGGGGAATATTTGGCGAGTCATCCGGGAGTGGATGCTGTTTCCTTCACTGGTTCCTTCGATACGGGGAAACGGCTCGAGGGAATTTGCGGGGCGATTCATCGGATGATCGTGACGGAGATGGGTGGAAAGAATGCAATCATTGTGATGGACGATGCGAACCTCGATTTGGCCGTTGAAGGGGCCATCTGGGGCGGTTTCGGAACGACCGGCCAACGATGCACGGCTGCCAGTCGAATCGTTGTGCACAGGAAGGTCTACCGGAAGTTCATCGAGAAGTTTAAGAGGAGAGCCTCCCGCCTCAACCTGGGAGATGGCCTTCAAAAAGGGACGGACGTGGGCCCGGTGATCAACGAATCTCAGTTCAACAAAATTCTGAGATATATCGAGATTGGAAAGAAAGAGGGAGCGAAACTTATCTTGGGAGGAAAGGCCTGTCAGAAGGGCAATTGTTCCGACGGATATTTTATCGAGCCCACCCTCTTTATCGACGTTACTCCGGAGATGCGGATCGCCCAGGAGGAAATTTTCGGGCCCGTCGTTTCGGTGATCAAAGCGGAAGACCTTGAGGACGCCATTCAGATCGTCAATCGTACCCCCTATGGACTTTCGTCTGCCGTTTATACGCAGGATGTCAATTCATCCGCCGTCGCAGAAAGGGACCTGGAGACGGGGATCGTCTATATCAATGCCTCGACCATCGGGGCGGAGATACAGCTGCCGTTTGGGGGGATCAAACATTCGGGTTATGGTAGGAAGGAGGCCGGAGGTCGAGGAGGCGCTCTGGATACCTACAGTCGATGGAAGGTAATCTATCGGGATTTCAGCGGTCGCCTTCAGAAGGCCCAGATCGACAAGTAAATGGAATAAAATGGGATGTTGGAATAATGGAACGATGGGTCACAAACTTGATAGCGATTAACTGTCCTAGCCAATGGCGATGTCTTAATGAGGGATAAATACTTTTTAACCCCAATATTCCACTCTTCCATTATTCCAACAAGGGGTTGATTCTTTAGTAGGGTTATGATACTGAAAATCCAAGCTTCGTGTTCTTAATGGGAGGTCTCATGGAGAAGAAAGTCCTCATCGTGGATGATGAGGAGAGCGTTGTTCGGTCGATCGAGGGAGTTCTGGAGGACGAAGGCTTCCGGGTCGCCAAGGCGGCGAGTGGAGAAGAGGCGATTAAAGTCTTCCAACAGGAGGCGCCGGATGTCACCCTCCTCGATATCTGGTTGCCGGAGATGGATGGCATCGAGGTATTGAAACGACTCAAATGGATTGCTCCGGAGTGCCAGGTCATCATGATCTCCGGCCATGCAACGATCTCTACGGCCATGACCTCTGTGAAATTAGGGGCCTTTGACTTCATCGAGAAACCTCTTTCTCTTGATGTTCTTCTGCAGACGATTCGTCGAGCCCTCGACCGTCAAAAGGACTTGTCGGCCGGCGAGGGATCGGAAAAAATTGCCACTGAGGAACCTTCTCGAGACAGGAAGATCTTTCCGAAGGAGATCGGCGGAGAACTTCCTGGCCTCCCTCCTGCCTCTGTCCGCGAGGCTCTCCCCTTGGCTAAGAAAGTTGCAAGAGGAAAAGGGGCTTCCTTATTACCTCAGCGGACTCTAAAGCAGAGCATGGTGCTTTACGGGACGGGACTTTTTTCCGGAAAAAAGACAGGGCTTCTCCTCCAGCCCCTGCCCCCTCAAAGCGGGATCCTTTTTGGAAATGTCTCATCGGATGAAGTCGTTCCTGCCCATGTCGACTATGTCGAAACGACGGAGTTTGCCACTTCTCTTAAAAAGGGGGGAGCGATTGCTAGGACGGTCGAGCACCTCATGGCCGTGCTGCATGCCTATCGTATCACCAACCTGATGGTGAAGATGATTGAAGAGATTCCGGTGATGGACGGCTCTGCTTTGGAGTTTTGCAAGATTGTAGAAAAAGCGGGCGTAGAGGATCAGGAGGAGAAGGTGGATGAACTGATCATCGATCGAAAGCTGGAGACGGTTCACAAAAATAAGTCTCTCATCATCGAGCCGGCGGACGTCTTCTCCGTCCACTTCTTTTTGGACTACCCTCCTCCTATCGGGCAGCAGACCCTGGACTTTGTCTTAGACAGCGAGTCGGCCTTCAAGGATCAGATCGCCCCGGCGAGAACCTTCGGCTTTGTTAAAGATGCAGAGATGCTTGGACGGATGGGAAGATTGGGGGGTGGGCGGCTCCACAACTTTATCCTGGTTGATGACGAGAAGATTGTCAACACCGAACTTCGATTCCCGGACGAATTTGTCCGGCATAAAATTCTCGATTTGATCGGCGATTTTTATCTCCTGAATCGTCCGATTCGAGGAAGAGTGACCGCCCGTTTGACCGGCCACACAGAAAACGTCGCCCTCATGAAGAAGATTCAAGAAGCGACGAGAGGGAAAGAGCGGTAAGAGATCACCCGATTGTTTGGAGGGACAAATGGCACAAGAAGAACGACCCCCGATCAAAGAATTTTTAGACACGCTCGCAGATCTCCTGGCCGAGAAATATTTCGAACGGATGGAAGATCGAATGAAAAAGATTCCGGAACTCCGGAGATTGATTACCGCCAAAGAGGCGAGCCAGTACCTGAGCCTTTCGACGGACACGGTCTACCGGATGGCCTCGCTGAAAAAACTTCCGTACCTCAAGATCGGGGACAGGGTTCTTTTCGATGTGAAGGCTCTCGACCACTGGGTTGAGAGACATATGATCCGGGAGAAGGAGTGGAAAAAAGAAGAA
>Ga0326726_10006912_pt1 | contig 10198 bp, 12 predicted proteins | sample MHFenrmetagenome_2_FD_207603 | JGI IMG/M metagenome (GOLD analysis project Ga0326726, IMG submission 207603) | Lab enriched peat soil microbial communities from Michigan Hollow, Ithaca, NY, United States - MHF15MN | ecosystem: Environmental > Terrestrial > Soil > Wetlands > Peat | place: USA... | reverse complement strand
ATCCGCCATTACAAGAAGGATTTCGGCGCGCTCACCGTGGCGATCGTCGGCGATGTGCTGCACTCGCGCGTGGCGCGCTCGCTGATTCACGGCCTCACCACGCTCGGTGTGCCCGAAGTGCGCGTGATCGGCCCGCAGACGCTGATTCCGCCGGGCGCCACCGCGCTGGGCGTGCGCGTATTGCATTCGATGGCCGAGGGCCTGAAGGGCTGCGACGTGGTGGTGATGCTGCGGCTGCAGAACGAGCGCATGAGCGGCTCGCTGCTGCCCTCGGCGCAGGAGTTCAACAAGCACTACGGCCTCTCGGCGGAGAAGCTCGCGCTCGCCAAGCCCGACGCCATCGTCATGCACCCCGGCCCGATGAACCGCGGTGTGGAGATCGACTCGGCGGTGGCCGACGGGCCGCACTCGGTGATCCTGCCGCAGGTGACCTTCGGCATCGCCGTGCGCATGGCGGTGATGAGCATGATCGCGGGCGGCTGATGAAATTGCTGATCAAAGGTGGAAGAGTGGTCGATCCGGCGAGCGGGCGCGATGCGCTCGGCGACGTGTACGTCGCCGACGGCAAGATCGCGCAGCCATCGGGCACGCCCGATCGCACGATCGACGCACGCGGCCTCGTGGTGGCGCCGGGCTTCATCGACCTCGCGGCGCGGTTGCGCGAGCCGGGCTACGAGCACAAGGCGACGCTCGAGTCGGAGATGGACGCCGCGGTGGCGGGCGGTGTCACGAGCCTCGCCTGCCCGCCGGACACCGATCCGCCGCTGGACGAGCCCGGGCTGGTGGACATGCTGCGCCGGCGCGCCAAGGCGCTCAGCCGCGCACGCGTGTACCCGGTGGGCGCGCTCACCGTGAAGCTCGAGGGCAAGCGTCTCACCGAGATGGCCGAATTGGCGGAAGCGGGCTGCGTCGCCTTCTCCCAGGCGAACACTCAGGTCGCCGACACCCAGGTGCTGTGGCGCGCGCTGCAGTACGCGGCCACCTTCGGGCTGCCGGTGTGGCTGCGCGCCGAAGACGCGTGGCTCGCCAAAGGCGGCGTGGCGCACGATGGCGAGGTGGCCACGCGCCTGGGCTTGCCGGGCATCCCGGCTTTTGCCGAAACCATCGCGCTTGCGCAGCTCTTCGAACTGGTGCGTGCCACGGGCGCCCGCGCGCACGTATGCCGGATCTCCAGCGCCGCGGGCGTTGCCATGCTGCGCCGCGCGAAGCACGACGGGCTGCCGCTCACCTGCGACGTCGGCATCCACCACTTGCATCTCTCGGACATGGACCTTGGCTACTTCGACTCGCACTGCCGCATTGAGCCGCCGCTGCGCAGCCAGCGCGACCGCGAGGCGCTCGCCGCCGCCCTTGCCGACGGCACCATCGACTGCGCCGTGTCGGATCACGCCCCAGTGGACGAGGACCAGAAGCTGCTGCCCTTCGCCGAGGCCGAGCCCGGTGCCACCGGGCTGGAACTTCTTCTGCCGCTCGCGCTCAAGTGGGGAATGGAAAAGAAGCTCACACTTGCGCAGACCCTCGCGCGCATCACGAGCGAGCCGGCGCGCATCCTCGGGGTGCAGTCCGGGCGCATCGAGCCCGGCGCGCCGGCCGACCTCGCGCTCTTCGAGCCGCAGGCCGCTTGGCGCGTGACGCCGGCGGCGCTGAAGAGCCAGGGCAAGAACACGCCCTTCCTCGGCCTGGAGCTCGTGGGACGCGTGCGCACCACCCTCGTCGCGGGGAACGTCGTCTACCAGGCATGAGGCACGTCGCGCTCGCGCTCGCAATTCTCGCGGCCGGCTGCAGCTCGACGCCGGAGAAGCGCCCTGGCGGCTACTACAAGGACGACGGCCCGGGCGACACCTCGAGGCTCGCCTCGGTTCCGGACGCCGTGCCGCGGGCCGAACCGCTGCATCGTTACGCCAACCAGCCCTATGAGGCGATGGGCAGGAAATACGTGCCGCTCACGCGTGTCGGCGTGTTCAAGCAGCGCGGCTCGGCGAGCTGGTACGGCAAGCGCTACCACGGCAGCCAGACCTCCAGCGGCGAGAAGTACGACATGTACAAGATGTCCGCCGCGCACCCGATCCTGCCCATTCCGAGCTACGCGCGCGTCACCAATCTCGCCAACAACCGCAGCGTGGTGGTGCGCATCAACGACCGCGGCCCGTTCCACGCCGGCCGCGCCATCGACGTCTCCTACGCCGCGGCCTACAAGCTCGGCTTCATCGGTCAAGGCAGCGCGCAGGTGGAGATCGAGCAGATCGTGCCAGCCGGCGCGCCGGTCGCGCGGCGCTAGCTTCCGCCGATGCGCGCGCTGCTGCTGTCGCTTGCCCTCGCATTGGCTTGCATCGGCGCGCGCGCGCAGCAGGCGCCGCTCGTCGCCGCCAAGGCGTGGCTGCTCGCCGACCTCACGAGCGGCCAGATCCTCGCCGAGGAAAAGGCCGCCGAGCGCTTCGCGCCCGCGTCGCTGACGAAGCTCATGACCGCGTACGTGGTGTTCGGCACGCTGCGCGAAGGCAAGCTTTCCCCAACAACGAAAGCCGAAGTCTCCGAGCGCGCGTGGCGCGCGCCAGGCTCGCGCATGTTCGTGCAGCCCGGCAAACCGGTGGTGGTGGACGAGCTGATCTACGGCATGGTGGTGCAATCGGGTAACGATGCGGCCATCGCGCTCGCCGAGGCGGTCGCGGTCTCGGAAGACGCGTTTGCAGATTGGATGAACCGCGAGGCGGCCCGCCTCGGCATGCAGAACACGCACTTCATCAACGCCACGGGACTTCCCGGGGCGCAGCACTACAGCACCGCGCGCGACCTTTACCTGCTCAGCGCGGCGCTGATCCGCGAATATCCGCAGGAATACGCGCGCTACTACCCGATGCGTGAGTACCGCTACAACAACATCACGCAGCTCAACCGCAACCGGCTCCTGTGGCTCGACGCGAGCGTCGACGGCGTGAAGACCGGCCACGCCGAGTTTGCGGGCTATTGCCTGGTGGCCTCGGCGCAGCGCGGCGGGCGGCGCCTGCTTGCCGTGGTGCTCGGCGCCGCGTCTGATTCCGCGCGCGCGCAGGAGGCGCAAAAGCTGCTCAACTGGGGCTATCAGCACTTCGACGGCGTGCGCCTCTTCGCGGGCGGCGAGGCGGTGAGGTCGGTCGCGGTGTGGAAGGGTGCGTTGCCCGGCGTGAATGCCGGCTTCGCCGATCCTCTGGTGGTGACCGTGCCCAAGGGTCAGGCGGCCAAGCTCAGCGCGGAGCTGCTCACGCATCCGCCGGTGCTTGCGCCGGTTGCCAAGGGTCAGCGCGTGGGGATGCTGAGAGTGCAGCTCGACGGCAGGCCGCTGGGCGAATACCCGGTGGTGGCGCTGGAGAACGTCGACGTGGCGGGCTTCTTCGGCCGCGCCTGGGATACACTGCGTCTGTTGTTCGAGTAGCGGGGTCCATATGGTTTTCCTGAACGGCAAATTCCTTCCGATCGAGCAAGCGACGGTACCGGTGCTGGATCGCGGCTTCATCTTCGGCGACGGCGTCTACGAGCTGATCCCGGTGTATTCGCGAGCGCCGTTCCGCATGGACGAGCACCTTGCGCGCCTGGAAAAGAGTCTGGACGCCGTGCGCATCAAGAATCCGTACCCGCGCGAGAAGTGGCGCGAAATCATCGTGCAGCTTATCGCCAAGCAGCCCTGGAACGACCAAGGCGTGTACCTGCAGGTGACGCGCGGCGTCGCCAAGCGCGACCACGCGTTCCCGGCCGGCGTGGAGCCGACGGTGTTCATGATGTGCAACCCGCTCGTCAATCCGCCCAAGGGGCTGGTGGAAATGGGCGCGGCGGCAGTGAGCGCGGTGGACTACCGCTGGCATCGCTGCGACATCAAGTCCATCTCGCTCATCGGAAATGTCCTCTTGCGCCAGGTGTCGGCGGACGCGGGTGCCGTGGAGACGATCCTGTTCCGCGACGGCAAGCTTACGGAGGCTTCCGCCTCCAACGTGTTCGTGGCGAAGAACGGCGTGCTGCTCTCGCCGCCGAAGTCGAACCTGATCCTGCCCGGCATCACCTACGACGTGGTGGTCGAGATCGCGCAGGCGGCGAAAATTCCGCTCGAGTTCCGGGACGTCACCGAAACCGAGGTGCGCGCCGCGGACGAGGTCTGGGCCACCTCGTCGTCCAAGGAGATCCTCGCCATCGTCACGCTGGACGGCAAGCCCATCGGTGGCGGCAAGCCGGGCCCGCTCTTCCGCAAAGCGTGGCAGGGGTACCAGGAGTTCAAAGCGAAAGTGATGCGCAAGGAGGCGGTGTCGGCCTAATGCCGATCGCCAACGAAGAGTCGCTCATCTCCTATCCCACCGACTTCCCGATCAAGGTGATGGGGAAGAAGGAGGGGCGCTTCGCGCACAGCGTGCTCACCATCGTGCGCAAGCACGCGCCGGACTTCGACGCGGCGACGATGGAGCTGCGCCCCAGCCGCCAGGGGACCTACCTCAGCGTGACCTGCACGATCCGCGCCACATCGCGCGAGCAGCTCGATGCGCTCTACAGGGACCTCTGCGACCACCCCTCGGTGGTGATGGTCCTGTAGATGGAAGTCGCGCTCGCGCCGCGGCTGAGGAACTTCGGCCTGGTCGAGTACCTGCCGCTCGTGGCGAAGATGCGTGAGTTCACCCTCAACCGCACGCTGGAAACGCCTGACGAGATCTGGGTGCTGGAGCACCCGCCGGTGTACACGCTCGGGCAGGGCGCCGATCCGAAGTTCGGCCCGAAGTCCGCGAGCGGCATCCCCGTTGTGCAAGCCGAGCGTGGCGGCGAGATCACCTACCATGGTCCGGGGCAGGCGGTGGTGTACACGCTCGTGGACCTTTCACGGCGCGGCATCAAGGTAAAGGAATTCGTGAACCTGCTCGAGCAGTGCGTGATCAACTTTCTCGTCGGGCACGAGGTCGCGGCCGAGAGGAAGCCGGGCGCCCCCGGGGTCTACGTCGGTGGCGCCAAGATCGCCGCGCTCGGCATCCGCGTGACGCGCGGGCGCGCGTGGCACGGGCTCTCGCTCAACGTGGACATGGATCTCGCCCCGTTCAACGCCATCGACCCCTGCGGCTATCCGGGGTTGAATGTGACGCAGGCGAAGGAGTTCGGCATCAAGGGCAGCGCGAAGGAGATCGGCATGCGCCTCGGGCGCATCCTCGTGCACAGGCTCGAGCATGCGTGACGCCGGCGTGAAGGAAAAGGGCCGCGAGAAGACGGCGCGCATCCCCATCAAGATCGTGCCGAAGGCGCCGCTCGCCAAGCCCGCCTGGATCCGCGTCAAGGCGGCGAGCCCGGGCTCGCGCTTCACCGAGATCAAAGAGGTGCTGCGCGAGCAGAAGCTGCACACCGTGTGCGAGGAAGCCTCCTGCCCGAACATCGGCGAGTGCTTCGGCAAGGGCACCGCCACCTTCATGATCCTCGGCGACATCTGCACGCGGCGCTGCCCGTTCTGCGACGTGGCGCACGGCCGGCCGCTCGCGCCGGACGCGCAGGAGCCCGCGCACCTTGCGGACACCATCGCGCGCCTGAAGCTCAAGTACGTCGTCATCACCAGCGTGGACCGCGACGACCTGAAGGACGGCGGCGCGCAGCATTTCGTGGATTGCATCCGCGCGGTGCGCGAGAAATCGCCGCAGACCACGATCGAAGCGCTGGTCCCGGATTTCCGCGGGCGTCTGGACCGCGCACTCGAGATCCTGCTCGCCGCGCCGCCCGACGTGATGAACCACAACCTCGAGACCGTGCCGCGGCTCTACAAGCAGGCGCGTCCGGGTGGGGACTACAAGCACTCGCTCAGGCTCCTGCAGGAATTCAAGCAGCGCGTGCCCGGCGTGCCGACCAAGTCAGGATTGATGGTAGGCCTGGGCGAGACGGACGAGGAGATTCTCCAGGTGATGCGCGACCTGCGCGCGCATGGCGTGGACATGCTCACCATCGGCCAATACCTGCAGCCCTCGCCGCACCACCTGCCGGTCGAGCGCTATGTGCATCCAGATACTTTCGCGATGTTCGAGCGCGAGGCGCAGGCGATGGGGTTCAAGCACGCGGCAATCGGGGCGCTGGTGAGAAGCTCCTACCACGCGGACCGGCAGGCGCACGAGGCGGGGGTGGGCTGAGTCGTAGTGCACACGCTGCAAGAGCGGCGTTGGTATCGCGCAACCAGACAACTCTCTGAACGGTTTCGTACAGATGACACGGGCGCTAGCGTGGGAGCCTCACTAGGGGTCATCCACGCAGTTCCCTTCAGACCTTGGATCTCGGCGAACGCCTCACAATGCTCTCTCGATTTCTGCTGCTGGCGGTAACGCTGTCGTTCGCAGCCGCGTTGCCCGCTGCACCCCCTTCCGACGCTACGCGCAGCGAGATCTCGCATCTGCTTGACTACCTCGAACATTCAAGGTGTGACTTCTTCCGAAATGGTTCCTGGTATAGCTCCCTTGAGGCACGAGCCCACCTCGAGAAGAAGAACAACTACCTGATGAATCGCTCTCTCATCACAAGTGCCGAAGACTTCGTAGAGCAGGTCGCTAGTTTCAGTAGCGTGAGCGGAGAGAAATACATGGTTCAATGTAAGCCCAATGAGCCAGTTCTGAGCTCAAGCTGGCTCCAAGCGGAACTGCGCCGATTTAGATCCCGACCGTCGGGTCAAAAGAAATGAGCCGCACTCGAACACAGGGAGTCAACGTGGCAACTGGCCGGGCGACGCCAGAGACCATCGACGAGTACCTTGAAGCAATACTTGGCGCAGGCAGCATCGAAGATCAAGAGAAGATCCCGCGCTGCCCGAAGTGCCGCGTCGCGCTCTCGAGCAATTGCGCGGGCGCGGGCGATGCGGAGCGCTTCATGCGGCTGGGGACGCTGGACGAGGCGGGACGCTTCCCACCCGATATTCACATCTTCACGTCCGCGAAACAGCCCTGGGTGGTACTGCCGCCAGAGGCGCAGGCGGTGCCGGAGTTCTATAAGATTTCCGAGCGCTGGCCGAAGGAGAGCCTCGAGCGGCGCGCCGCGCTGATGGCGGCGCGGCAATAGCCCCAGCGAGTCCCCTGATCGAGGGACTGCCAAGGTCGGCGCGGCTCGCTATCCTTTTGCGTTCCCATGCACATCGTCTACTACGTCGCCTCCAGCGTCGACGGCTTCATCGGGCCGCCGGACGGCAGCCTCGGCTGGCTTTCGCGCTTCGAGGGCGGCGCGGAGGACTACGGCTACGCCAAGTTCTACGGCTCGGTGGATTCGGTGCTCCTCGGCCGCAAGACCTATGAGCAATGCCTCGGCTTCGGCAAGTGGCCCTACGAGGGCAAGCGCTGCTGGGTGTTCTCGCGCCAGAAACTCGATACTCCCCCTGCGGGCGTCGCCGTCACCACGGACAGCCCGCGTGAGGTGGCGCGCGAGATGGAGCGCGAGCGCCTGCGGCGCGCATGGCTCGTCGGCGGCGGGGAGCTGGCGGGCGCGTTCCGCGCCGAAGGGCTGATCGCGGAGTACATCATCTCGGTGATCCCGGTGATGTTGGGGAAGGGGATCCAGCTCTTCGGCGGGAACGGCGCCCATGAAGCCCTCACGCTCGTCGAATCGCAGCGCTACGCGAGCGGAATCGTCCAGCTCCGGTACGTCCGGGAAAGATAGCGCGCTAGTTGCGCACCGCCAGCCCGTCCTTCACGCCGGTGACGCCGGCGATGGTCGAGGCGGTCTGCACCGCTTTCTTGCGCTGCGTCTCGTCCTTGACGAAGCCCGAGAGCAGCACTTCGCCTTGGTAGGTCTCGACCGAGACATCGAGCGAGCTCAGCGCCGGCTCGCGCAGCAGCGCGGTCTTCACTTTCGCGGTGATGAGGCTGTCGTTCGCGACGCGTTCCGCGTAGGCGCGGTCGTGCAGCGATTCGGCCTTCACGAATTCGTTCGCATCCAGCTTGCCGTCGTGGTTGGCGTCGGCCTCCTTGAACGGGCCGGCGTAGCCGCGGATGTTCTTCACTTCGTCCTGCGACAGGAAGCCGTCGCGGTTGGCGTCAAGCTCGATGAACTTGGCGTTGCCAACGCGCAGCGCTGCTTTGTCGTCTGCTTGTGCGAACGGGATCGCCCAAGCGAGAGCGGTGACGCTGAGGATGGTGCTTGCGGCACGGGTCAGTTTCATCTGCGACTCCTCTTCCGTTGTCGAAAACGGCGCGAGCCCCGAAGGGCCCGCACCGTCCCTCAGACCCGCAACGCGCGTGCCAGGTTCATCGTTCATGCGAAATCAAGGACTTGCATACTTGAACGGGTGGACGCGCGAGAGAATAGCGTCGCAATATGACGACAGTTCGCGCGCGCCACGGGCGCGCGGCGGCGACACTTCAGGAAATCAGGCCGGGTCCGCCAGAACGCGCTCGACGAGCGCGTGGAACTCGCGCCAGTTGGGCTCGCCGAGGTAACGCTTGACGATGCGGCCGCGGCGGTCGAGCAGGAACGTTGTCGGCGTGACGCTCACGTTGCCGAAGCCGCGCGCCACCGCGCCGTCTCCGTCAAGCGCGACCTGGAAGGGCAGCGCGCGCTTTTGCGCGAAGTCGGCCACCAGGTTTGGATTGTCGTAGCTCATTGCGACGGCGATCATGTCGTAGCCGCGCGGAGAGAACTTCTTCCAGGCCTCGATCATCTGGGGCATCTCTTCGACGCAGGCGACGCAGGAAGTAGCCCAGAAGTTGACGAGCACCACCTTGCCGCGCAGGTCCGCCGTGGCAAGGTTCTGCCCGGAAAGCGTGACGAAGCGCACATCCGGCGCGGGCGCCTCGCGGGTGAGCGCGGCGACGGCGGCGCCGGCGGTGATTGCCACCGCGGCGACAGCAACGATAAGCTTCTTCCGCATGAGGGGCGCTATTCTCGCCGCGTTTGCGGCGCTTGTCATGGGCTGGGCGGGTGGGGCCGCCGCGCAGCTCGAGAACATCTCCAACCGCGAGGCGGTGAGCGCGCTCCGGACGGCGCTGGACAAGGGCTCGCGCGCCGCGGTCGAGCAACTCGGGCGCGAGAACGGTTTTCTCGGCGACGCGCGCGTCAAGATCCCGCTGCCCGAGTCCCTGCAGCGCGCCGAGCGAACGATGCGCCGCTTCGGCATGGGCAAGTACGCCGACGAGCTGGTGCTCTCCATGAACCGCGCGGCGGAAGCTGCGGTTCCGGAGGCGAAGCAGCTCTTCGTGGACTCGGTGAAGAAGATGACCGTGCAGGACGCAAAAGGCATCCTCACGGGCGGCGAGACCGCGGGCACGGAGTACTTCCGGCGCACTACCTCCCAGCAGCTGCACCAGCGTTTTCTGCCCATCGTGAAGAAGTCCACCGCAAAGGTGGGTGTCGCGCAGACCTACAGCCGCTACGCGCAGAAAGGCGCCGCGTTCGGCCTCGTGAAGCAGGAGCAGGCCGACCTCGACGAATACGTGACGCAGAAGGCCCTCGACGGCCTTTACTTCATGGTGGCGGAGGAGGAGAAGAAGATCCGCAAGGATCCGGTGGGCAGCGCCTCCAGCATCATCAAGAAGGTCTTCGGCGCGCTGCTCTAGCCCATCAAGCTCTTCCTCGCCTTTGCCATCATCGCCGCGGGCCTCGCCGGCCGCTCGGCGGTGGACAAAGCGCTCGCGCTGCGCGGCGGCGCCGAGGGCGTCGCGCTGTGGGCGCAGCTTGCCTCCGTCATCGACCTCGTGAGCAACGTCGCGCTCGCGGGCGTCGGCGCCGGGCTGACGGTGCTCGTGGCGCAGGCGGGTGCGCCCGAGCGGCAGCATTCGCTTCTCGGCCAGGCGCTGGGGCCAGCGCTCGCCGCCTCTCTTGCGGCGGCAATCGCGGTCTGGGTGGCGGCCTGGTTCGCCCCTGGCGCCGGCAGCGCGCAGTACGCGCTCGCTGCGCTGTGCGGCTGGATCGCGGTGGTGCCCGGACTGGTAAACAGCTACTGGCTCGGGCAGGAGCAGCGCGGCCGCATGCTCGCGCTCGCGGTGGGCACGGCGCTCGTACCGCTCGCCGCGGCGCTGCTCGCGCCGAGGGAGATCCTCTACGAGTCGCTTGCGGTCTCCATGGCCGTGCCGGCTGTGGCGCTCTTCTGGCTGCGGCTGGCGCCGCAGGCGCTTCCGGCCGATCCTCTGCTGGGAGCGGCGTTGCGGCGCTACCTGCTGCCGGGGATCGTGATCGGCGTGTTCAGTCCCGCTTCGATGCTCGCTGCGCGCGCGATCGTCGCCGGTGCGCTTTCCTGGCA
>Ga0326726_10006911_pt1 | contig 10199 bp, 9 predicted proteins | sample MHFenrmetagenome_2_FD_207603 | JGI IMG/M metagenome (GOLD analysis project Ga0326726, IMG submission 207603) | Lab enriched peat soil microbial communities from Michigan Hollow, Ithaca, NY, United States - MHF15MN | ecosystem: Environmental > Terrestrial > Soil > Wetlands > Peat | place: USA... | reverse complement strand
CCTCGGCGCTGTTCTGACAGCGTTCGTCGCCGCCCTGCCCGCGTACGCCCAAAAGGCATCCGCGGCGGCCGGGAACAAAGAAGCCATGGTCGTCGTCGATAAGATGATCGAGGCCATGGGCGGACGCAAGGTCCTCGAGTCGATCAAAGACACGACGATCTCCGGGACCGCCGAGGTCGTCCAGTACGGCATCACGGTGCCCGTCACCATCTACCAGAAGGAACCGAACAGGATGCGCATGGACATCACCATCGCCGAGGCCAACATGACCATCATCCAGGCCTACGACGGCCAGAAGGGGTGGTACACGAACCCCCAGTCCGGGGCGACCGAGGAGATGCCCGATTTCATGGCCAAAGAAATGGCCCGGCAGGCCGGAGAGAACCAGGCCCTCCTTCACCCGGAGAAGGCCGGCGTCGCCTATGCCCTGAAGCCCAAGGCGGCCATTGAGGGCAAGGACTATATCGTCCTCGAGCAGACGCAGGCCGACGGCCACAAAACCACCCTCTATCTCGATCCGGCAACGTACCTGCCGTACAAGACCGAGACGAGGACGATGGACCAGAACGGGGCCGAGGTGGACGCCGTCACCTATTCGACCAATTATCAGAAGGTCAACGGCGCCATGGTCCCCTACTCCATCCGCGTGGTCCAGAACGGCGCGGACGCCCAGAGGATAACGATCACGGCCGTCACCTACAACACGAACCTGGACGATGCGTTCTTCACTCTCAAGTGAGAGGGAGGTCACCATGTCTCGGACGAAACTCGCAGCCCTGATCCTGATTCTCGCCGCGGCCCTCGCCTGCGCCGTCAATCCTGTCACCGGCCGGAAGGAGTTCATGCTCTACTCCGAAAGCCAGGAGATCGAGCTCGGCAAGCAGACGGACGCCGAGGTCGCGGCCACGTACGGCGTCTACGACGACCCGGCGCTCCAGGCCTATGTCGGCAAGCTGGGCCTGGCCCTGGCCGCCAAGAGTCAGAGGCCCAATCTGCCCTGGCGTTTCACCGTGGTCGACAGCCCCGTCGTCAACGCCTTCGCCGTGCCCGGAGGAGCGATCTACGTCACCCGGGGCATCCTGGCCATGATGAGCTCGGAGGCGGAGCTGGCCGCGGTCTTGGGACACGAGATCGGCCACGTCAACGCCCGCCACTCGATGAGCCAGATGAGCAAGCAGCAGGTGGCCCAGATCGGCCTCGCCGTCGGCAGCGTCATCAGTCAGAAGTTCGCCAAGTACGCCGGACTGGCCGGCGCCGGCCTCCAGGTCCTCTTCCTGAAATACAGCCGCGACAACGAGGACCAGGCCGACGCCCTCGGCGTCGATTACTCCCGGGCCGGCGGCTACAATCCCGGGGACATGGCGGTCACCTTCACGGCCCTGCAGAAGATGGGCGACCTCTCGGGCGGCGGCTCCCTGCCCGGGTTCCTCTCGACCCATCCCCTGACCGCCAATCGCATCACCCACGTCCAGTCCATGCTGAAGCCCGAGGACCAGTCGCTCGCCCGCAAACCCGAGGCCTATCTCCGGACCGTCGAGAACGTCGTCTACGGCGAAGATCCCCGCCAGGGTTACGTCGAGAACGGCGTCTTCTATCACCCCATTCTCCGTTTCCAGTTCGCCGTCCCGGCAGGCTGGAAGGTCGATAATACGCCATCGCGGGTGACGCTCGTCGCCGCGGACCAGAACGGGGGCGTCGTCATGCAGGGGGGGAAGACGACCGACAGCGCCGAGGAGTTCGCCAAGAAGCAGGCCGCGGAGATCACCAATTCGGGCGGCCAGCTCCTCAACGAGAACCGGACGACGATCAACGGCCTGGCCTGTTACCAGCAGGCCTACCAGATCACGCAGCAGAACGCGGAGCCGATCCGGATGAGCCTGTCCTGCCTGAAGAAAGGGGACTGGGTCTACGCCTTCTCGGCCATGAGCTCGGTCAACGGGTTTGCCAAGTACGATGGGGACTTCAAGAGGATCGTGGCCTCCTTCAGGGACCTGACAGACGCCTCGAAGATCAACCGGTCTCCCAGGCGCCTGACCCTGGTCAAGGCCAACGGCTTGGACACGCTCCAAACGATCCTCAAAAAGACGGGGGCGGCCGAAAAGTCGTGGCCCCAGCTGGCCATCATGAACGGCCTGGAGCTCACCGCCGTCCCGGCCGCGGGGAGGCTGGTCAAGACGGTCAAGTAAGCGGCGACTTGACCTCGGAGACGTCGAGGATGGTGGCGGTGATCTCCGCCTCGGTGACAAGTTCGCCCTCGACGAAGGCCTTCCCCTTCATCAGGCAGATCCGCCCCTTTTGCCGCGTCCACTCGACGTCCAGCCGGAGCTGGTCGCCGGGGACGACCATCCTCTTGAACTTGGCCTTGTCGACCTTGCTCAGGACGAGGAACTTCGTCTCCGGATCGGGGATCGAGCTGAACAGGAGCACGGCGCCGGCCTGGGCCATGGCCTCCACGATGAGGACGCCGGGCATGATCTTCCATTCAGGGAAGTGGCCCTGGAAGAACTGTTCGTTGCAGGTCACGTTCTTGATGGCGACGATGCCCTTCTTGGGGACGATCTCGATGACCCGGTCGACGAGAAGGAAGGGGAACCGGTGGGGCAGGAACCGCATGATCTGTTCGATCGGAATCATGGTCCGCCTCCCCGGAGCTACTTTTTAACCGGCGGAGCCGCCTTGGTCGCGTCGTAGCGCCGGATGACCTCGTCGGTCAGGTCAAGGGCCGGGTTGAAGAACACGGCCCCGCTCTTGGTCAGGTCGAAGATCAGGTCGAGTCCCTTGTCCTTCCGGACCTGCTCGATGAGGGGCATCAGGTCCGCCTGGACCTTGCTGAGCGTATTCGCCTGGAGGTCCTGCATGGACCGGGACGCGTCCTCGACGGCCCGCTGGCGGTCGGTCTGCTTCTTCTGGACGTCAGCCTGGATCCCCGCGGCGGCCTCGGGCGTCAGTGTCAGGCGCTGGGCCGAGAGGCGGTTCTGGAGCTGCTTGATCTGGTCGTCCATCCGGGTGATGTCGTCGGTGTACTTCTTGTCGGCGGCTTGGAGCTGGGCGATCGCCTTCTTGCCCTCGACGGATTTCTCGAGGACCGTCTGCGAATTGATCATCCCCAGCTTGCTCCCCTCCTGGGCGAAGGCGAGCCCGGCCAGGCCGGCCGCGGCGAAGACCGCGAAGAGCGCGAAAAGCGCAGTGAGCCGTACGTGGTGTTTCATAGTGCAAACCTCCCTAGAACGTCGTGCCGACGGCAAAACGGAATGCGAAATCCGGGTCGGTCGCCAAGATCTTTTTGTTGTTGTAAGCGAAGATGAGACGGAAAGGCACGCGCAGCGCCGGGATGAAGAGCCGGGCTTCGATGCCCATGGACGAGTACATGTTCTTCCAGGAGAGGGGGGTGCCGTAGGCCACGGTGTTCCCCCGGTCGTAGAAGAAGATGGTGTAAAGAGGGCCGCCGACGGGGATGATGTACTCCGCGTTGAGGACGAGCTGCTTCTCGCCGCCGAGCATGTAGCCGCTCACGTCGCGGGGGCCGATCGTGTAAACTTCGTAGCCGCGGATCGAGCGCTCGCCGCCGAGGAAGAACCGTTCCCAGTACGGGGCCTGCGAGCCGTGGAGGGTCTTGAGGAAGCCGTACTCGGCGTGGAGGCCGATGACGTGGGCCTTGGGCCCGCGGCCGATGAACGGCTGGTAGTGGGTGAAATCGAGCATCGGCTTGATCATATCGACCGCGCCGCCGAGAAAATTGCCGGCATATTTGAAGCTGGCCGAATAGGAGGTGCCGTGGGTCGGCGTCAGAGGGCTGTCGACCGTCGATCGCCAGATCATCGGCGTGACGGAGTTCTCGAAATACTTGCCGGTCATGGCGCCGTAGTAGGACGCGTAGTAGGACCCCTCGGGGTAGTCCATCTCGATCCGCTGGACGGTGTAGGTCAGGTTGGCCCTCCACATGCCGAACAGACGCGTCCCCAAACTCAAATCGATACCCTTCGTGAGCTGCTTGTAAAGGCCATAAGTGCTGTAATCGGTCTTCCGGTCGTAGACGTTGAAGCCGGCCGTAATGGGCTTGTCGAAGAGGTAGGGCTCGGAGAAGCCGATGGAGTAGTTCTTGACGAGCTTGCCCTGCTGGACGGCGAGCTCGAGCGTCTCGCCCGCCCCGAGGAAGTTGACCGTCGAATAGCTGAAGGCCACGAACGTCCCCTCGTAGCCGCTGTACCCGGCGGTGAACTGGATGTTGTTGCGCTGCATCTCCTTGACGTTGACCTGGACGTCCATCTTGGTGGGATCGCCCGGGTCGGGCTTGATGTCGGGGTCCTTCTCGAGGTCGACGAGCCCGAGCTGCTTGATGCGGAGGATGCTGTTCTTGAACAGGCTGAAGCTGAAGCGGTCCCCCTCGCGGATGATCATCTCCCGGCGGATGACCTTGTCCTTGGTATAGATGTTGCCCCGGAACTCGAGACGGTTGAGGAAGGCGACCTCCCCCTCGTTGATGTTGAAGGTCACGTTGACGATCTTGTTCTTGGGATCGAGGTTCTCGACCGGGATGACCTGGGCGTAGACATAGCCGTAGTCCCGGAAGACCTCGCCCATGTCGTCGATGCTCTTCTCCCGGTCCTTGGTGCTATAGATCTCGCCGGCCTTGAGCCGGACCATAGCCCGCAAGCTCTTCAGGTTCAGGGCTTTGCTGCCCTCGATCTTGATCTCGCCGGTGCGGTAGAGATAGCCGGGGTTCACGGGGAAGACGAGCCGCATCATCGTCTGCTTCTTGAAGAAGAGCGAGCGCCGGACGAACTCCTCGGTCCGCGGCTGGCCGACGGACGCCTCCATGTAGCCGAGCTCCTGGTATTTCTTCTTGATGACCTCGACGTCCGCATCGATCTTGTTCTGCTTGTAGACGTCCTTGCCGGCCATCCAGTTGAAGAGGCTGTGGGGGCGGTTGTCCTTCATCGACCACTTGAGCGTGCTCGCCGGGACCTTGGTGCCGCCGTCGAAGACGACGGCGCCGACCCGGAGCTTGGGCCCTTCGTCGATCCGGATCTGGACGTCGACCTCGTTCTTGCCCTGCTTGACGGTCTCCGTCTCGATCTTCGAGGCGAGGAGGCCCTTCTCGTAGAGCAGATCGGTGATGGTGTCCTTGATGCGCTGGACCTTGTGGGCGCTGTAGTAGGAATAGGGCAGGATGGCCTGGTCCTTTTCCTTCAGCTTGTCGACGATGTCCTTTTCCTTGATCTTCTTGCCCGTCTTGAACGTGACGGCCCGGACGACGGGGTTCTCCTGGACGGTGATCTTGACGATCTTGCCCCGCGTGCCCTGGGCCTCTTCGAACTTGATGTCCGAAAAGAAGCCCGTCGACCAGAGGACCCGGAAATCCCGCCGGAACTGGTCGGCGCTGTAAAGGTCCCCTTCCCTGACGGTCAGGTAGTACAGGACCGTCTCGGTGGTCACGCGGTCGTTGCCGGCGATCTCGACCTTCTCCACGACCTCCTGGGCGGCCAAAACGACGGGGAGGACGAGGAGTCCGAGGACGACGACGAGGACGAGCTTTCTCATGTCACCTATCTTCCTATTATATACCATATCGTCGTGGGGCGGTCAAAGCGCCTCCGGCCCTCCGGGCGGCGGGACCCGCCCATAGGTCCTAACTCGGGATCGAGGTCAGAAGTTTCATCGTGCCCGCTTCCATCATGTAGACCTTGTGGCAGTAGCGGGCGATCTTCTCGTTGTGGGTGACGAGGATGCTGGACAGTCCCTTGCGCTCATGGAGGTCGAGGACGAGGCGGAGGACCTTCTCCCCCGTCTTCCAGTCGAGGTTGCCCGTCGGCTCGTCGGCCAGGAGCAAGCATGGGCCGTTGACGAGGGCCCGGGCGATGGCCACGCGCTGCTGCTCGCCGCCCGACAGCTGGCTCGGCCGCGAGGGGACCTTGTCCTCGAGGCCGACCTCCCGGAGGAGCTCCGCGGCCCGCCGGAAGGCCTCCTTCCGCGGCGTGCCGCCGATCATCGGCGGAAAGCTGACGTTCTCGAGGGCGGTGAACTCCGGCAAGAGGTGGTAGACCTGGAAGACGAAGCCGATCTTGCGGTTCCGGATCGAAGCCACCTCACGGTCGTCGCCGGCGAAGAGGTCTTCCCCGTCAAGATAGACGCGGCCCTCGGTCGGCCGGTCGAGACCGCCGAGGAGGTTGAGGAGCGTCGTCTTGCCCACGCCTGACGCGCCCATGACGGCCGCGAGCTCGCCCCGCTTGAGCTCAAAATCGAGCCCCTCGAAGACCCGGAGCTCCCCCTTGGGCAAGGGATAGGCCTTCCCCAGGCCTTCGGCGACGAGGACGCGGTCATTCATATTTCAACGCCACCGCGGGGTCCACCTTGGCCGCGCGGCGGGCCGGAAAGAGGGTCGAGACGAAGCTGATGAGGAGGGTGACGCCGACGATGAGGGTGAGGTCGAGCGGCCTCATCCGGAACGGGACGTAGGAGATCTGGTAGATGTCGACGGGGATCTTGATGAGCTCGAAGGCGTTGGCCAGGCCGCACCAGCCGAGGCCGAGGGCGACGCCGCAGGCCGTCCCGATGACGCCGATGAGCGCCCCCTGATAGAAGAAGACCCGGTTGATCATCCGGGGGGTCGCCCCGATGGCCATGAGGATGCCGATGTCACGGGTCTTCTCCATGACCATGAGGATGAGGGTGGCGATGATGTTCAGGGCGGCAACGATGACGATCAGGGTGATGGTCAGGAACATGATGTTCTTCTCGAGCTTCAGGGCGGAGAAGAGAGATTTGTTGAGCTCCATCCAGGTCGTGATATAGACGACGGGCGCCAAGGCCGCCTTGATCTTCTCGCCGATCGCGGGAGCCGCGAAGATGTTCTCGAGCTTGACCTGGATGTAGCTCGCCCGTCCCTCGAGGCCAAAGAGCTTCTGGGCGACGCCGATCGCGACGAGGGCCGTCGTGCTGTCGAATTCGTAGAGGCCCGTGTTAAAGATCCCGGCGACCTCAAAGCGCTTTCGCTTGGGCAGGAGGCCCAGGGGCGACAGGGTCGAGGAGGCGGTGACGATGTCGACGACGTCGCCGACCTGGGCCCCGATCCGCAGGGCCAGCTCCCGGCCGAGGAGAAGGCCGTCTCGGGTTCCCCCGGCCTTCGGCATCTCGCCAGCCTCGAGCCTCTGAAGCCAGGCCGAGCCGGGCCGCTCCCGCTCGAAATCGATGCCCTTGACGAGCGCCCCCGAGCTTTCCCCGACCCCGGTGATGAGCACGGTGTTGTAGACGACGGGCGAGACGGACTCGACGCCCGGGATGACCCGGATCTTCTCCGCCATCCCCTCGTAGTCCTGCAGGCCGCGGCCGCCGAGGTCTGACACCATGACGTGCGAGGTCGCGCCGAGGATCTTCTCCTGGACGTCGCCCTGGAAGCCGGTGATGAGGGCGATGGCGATGACCAGGGCGGCGACGCCAATAGCGATGCCCAAGACGGAGATCAGGGTGATGACAGAGATGAAGGCCTGCTTCCTGCGCGCCGTGAGGTAGCGCCTGGCGACGAACAACTCAAAGCTCATGGGTCTATTTCGGCCTCAGCAGTGGGAAGAGGACGACCTCCCGGATCGTTTTCCGATTGGCTAGGATCATGGTCAGCCGGTCGATGCCGATGCCCTCCCCGCCCGTCGGCGGCAGGCCGTACTCAAGGGCCTCGACGTAGTCTAAGTCGACGGCGTGCGATTCCTCGTCGCCCCGGCGCCTCTCCTGGGCCTGCTCATCGAAGCGGGCCCGCTGTTCGGCCGGATCGGTCAGCTCCGAAAAAGCGTTGGCGACCTCCATGCCGGCGACAAGGAGCTCGAAGCGTTCGGACTCCTCCGGGTTCTCGCGGGACGTCTTGGCCAGGGGAGAGATCTCCCGCGGCGGATTGGTGATGAAGGTCGGCTGGACGATGCGGTCCTTGACGAACCGGTCAAAGATGATGTCCAGGGCCTTGCCGTACGTCTGGGGCTTCTTGTCTGGGGCCAGCTCGGCCGCGAACTCGATAAGGCCCTTGCGGTCCTCGAAGCGGCTCGGGGCCAGGCCGCTGTGGTGGATGCAGGCCTCGAGGAACTTGAGCCGCTTGAAGGGCCTCTTGAAGGAGATCACATGCTCGCCATAGGGAACCTCGTCCTTGCCGAGGAGGTCCACGGCCAGGCCGGACAGGAGCTCCTCGGTGAGGTCCATCATGTCGTAATAGTCCTTGTAGGCTTCGTAGAACTCGAGCATGGTGAATTCAGGGTTGTGCTGGGCGTCGATGCCCTCGTTGCGGAAGCTCCGGTTGATCTCGTAGACCCGGGGCAGGCCGCCGACGACGAGGCGCTTGAGGTAGAGCTCCGGGGCGATGCGAAGGTAGAGGTCGAGGCCGAGGGCGTTGTGGAACGTCTTGAAGGGCCGGGCCAGGGCGCCGCCGGGGATGGGGTGCATCATCGGCGTCTCGACCTCGAGGTAGCCGCGGCTGTCGAAGAACTTCCGGATGGCGGCCACGATGGCGCCGCGGAGGCGGAAGACCTCGCCGACCTCCGGGTTCATGATGAGGTCGAGGTAGCGCTGGCGGTAGCGGAGCTCGACATCCTGGAGGCCGTGCCACTTCTCGGGCAGAGGGTGGAGGCACTTAGCCAGGAAGGTGACGGTGTCGCAGAGGACGGTCAGCTCGCCCGTGCGCGTCTTGAAGAGCGTCCCCGAGACGGAGACGACGTCGCCGAGGTCGTAGAGGGCGAAGCGCTCGTAGGCCTCGGCGCCGACCTTGTCGGCCCGGACGTAGGCCTGGAGCTGCTGGCGCCCGTCGGAAACGTGGAAGAAGGTCGCCTTACCCATCTTGCGGATGGACATGATCCGGCCGGGGACGACGACGGCCGGCCTCTTCTCCTCGAGCTCGGCTGCGGTCAGGCAGGCGAAGGCCGTGACGGTCTCAGCGACCTCGTGCGTCCGGGCCGCCGTGTAGGGAAAGAGCGGGACGCCGGCCTCGGCGAGCTTCCGGTATTTTTCCCGCCGGGCGACGTCCTGGTCAAGCTCGACGAGCTCGTCTTTTTTGCTCATGCTCACCTTCTTTGCCCGGCCCGCCGGCCGTCGCCGCCGTCCCCTTGAGGCGCCGGTCGACCGCGTCGAGGACGCCGTTGACGAACACGGCCGACTCCTCGCCGCTGTAGCGCTTGGCGATCTCGATCGCCTCGTCCATCACGATGGCCGGGACGAGGGCCGGCTCGTAGAGGAGCTCGCAGACGGCGATCCTTAGGATGTTCCGGTCGACCACGGCCATCCGGGCCAGGCGCCAGTTCTTCGAGGCCGCCTGGATGGCCCCGTCGATCTCCGGGCCGTGGCCGCGGATCGTCTCGACGATCCAGGTGCCGTATTCGCGGATCGGCCGCGAGGTCTTCTGATGGTCCCAGTAGACCCTGACGAGGTCCGTGGGATCGCCGGAATTGAACTCGAGCTGGAACAGGATCTGGAGGGCGCACTCCCGCGCCTTGCGGCGTTGTCCCATGGCTCGAGCCGGTCGCCCGCTCAGCGGAGGCCCGCCTCCTTGATCACGTTCAGCGTCTCGATGAGCGAGAAGGCGGCGTCGTAGCCCTTGTTCCCGGCCTTGGTCCCGGCCCGCTCGATGCCCTGCTCGATGGTGTCGACGGTCAGGATGCCGAAGGAGACGGCGACGCCGTCCTCCATGGCGATCTGGGCGAGCCCCTTGGTCACCTCGGCGCTGAGGAAGTCGAAGTGGGGGGTGTCGCCGCGGATGAGGGCGCCGATGCAGAGGATGCCGTCGGCCGTCTTGGCCTTGGCGATCTTCTTGGCGACGAACGGGACCTCGAACGAGCCAGGCACCTTGTAGACGGTCAGGTCGGTTTCCTGGGCCCCCATCTTCTGGAGGGCTTCCAGGGCCCCTTCGAGCAGCCGTTCGGAGATGAAGCTGTTGAAGCGGCTGACCACGATCGCGATGCGGAACCCCTTGGCTTGGAGCTTGCCTTGATGGATTTTCATGGACGTCACTCCCCTTTTTCGGAGATGGACCGGAAGGGCCGTATTCTCATGGGGCCTTATTCTATCAGATGTCGGGCCGCAATTCATCACAATATCCGTGTCCGGCCAGGATCGCCGGCTCCTCCACATCTCCCGGCCGCCGCGTCCCGGTCCCGCGGGCCGTCGCCTTGAGGAAACCGGGTGATTATGATAGTTTGGGATAAAGGAGTGGGTCTATGATCACGAAGATC
>Ga0326726_10006910_pt1 | contig 10200 bp, 7 predicted proteins | sample MHFenrmetagenome_2_FD_207603 | JGI IMG/M metagenome (GOLD analysis project Ga0326726, IMG submission 207603) | Lab enriched peat soil microbial communities from Michigan Hollow, Ithaca, NY, United States - MHF15MN | ecosystem: Environmental > Terrestrial > Soil > Wetlands > Peat | place: USA... | reverse complement strand
CCGCCCATCGCAATAGATAGTCAGGTATCAACGGGGTGTAGCGCAGCCTGGTAGCGCACTTGCTTCGGGAGCAAGGGGCCGGAGGTTCAAATCCTCTCACCCCGACCAACCTGCCATATCAAGACGATACTGCGTTAAATCCAATTACCTGCCAACTGACGATTCCTATATAAACTATCACTATGGGTCAGCTGTTACGCATCATTATTGTCTTGTTCGGACTCTGGCTGGTCCTGCAAATCATCAAGCGGGCCCTGGCTTCTCACGAAAATCATCCCTCTCGAAAACTTTCCATAGCCAGTATGGTTGCCTGCGCCCATTGTGGCGTACACCTGCCGGAATCGGAGGCCATCCAGAAAAACGGCAAGCATTACTGTTGCGAAGAGCATCTGAAAGTCTCGAAGAATCACTAGAATCAGTACGTCACGAATTTTGCTTTAGGCAAAATCGCCCCGCTCTTGTCATGAGAATCGGCCTTCTCTGCGGCTATATTTAAGGATCAGGGCATTCCTTTTCCGCGCACAAAACCAGCCTAGCCGGGAAAAATAATATACTGACAATTTTTGCCACCCTTCCATATCTGTGCTATTTCAATAAGGTATGACAGCTATGGAAAGCGCGCTCCCCACGCCTGGACTGAGTAAAGCAGAGGGCGAGGCCGCAGTAGAAGCTCAAAACTGGAAGCTTCTTAAATACTTCAATTTCTACCGCCTGGCGATAGCTTTTGCCGCGTCGGCGATAGCCATTTTCATTGGAAAATACACGCCTTTTGGCGAGGTGTATCCGGGTCTGTTCCTCAGCTCGAGCGTGGTTTACGCCATCATCAGCCTGACGGCGGTTTTTGCCATCCATTGGCGCAAACCGGACTACGAGAGCCAAGCCACGCTGCTTTCCTTTTCCGACATCACGCTGCTAACCATCATCATGCATTCCAGTGGCGGTCTGGCCAGTGGCCTGGGTTTGATGCTGGTGGTGGCCATTGCCGGCACCAGTCTGATGCTCGGCAAGCGCCTGACCATTTTCTACGCGTCGCTTGCCACGATTGCCGTGTTGCTGGAACATTCCTGGAGCTGGCTGATCGGCGTTAGCGTCGGCGAAAGCGAAATGATGCAGGGCTTTCCGCAGGTTGGGTTGTTCGGGATCGGCCTGTATGCCACGGCATTTTTCGGTTACCTGCTCGCCACGCGCTTGCGCGCCACCGAGGAACTCGCCCAGCGCCGCGGCGTGGACGTCGCCAACCTTACTCAGCTCAACGAACTCGTCATACAGCGCATGCAATCCGGTGTCGTTATCTGCGACCCGCAGGGGGGCATACGCCTGATAAATCAGTCGGCGTTGAAATACCTCGGCATCCATGACGAAGCTGAGAAAAAATCTACTCTCAATGAGATTTCTCCGGATCTGGCCATCCAGTTGTTTCAGTGGCTGGGCAACAGCTCCGTGAACCGCGGCCGCAAGGTATTTACCTCGCCCGTCGGTTATACCCTGCTGCCGCGCTTTGTTTCCCTGGGCGACAAAAATGCGGTCAAGCTGATCTTCCTCGAAGACATGGCGATTCTGAAACAGCAGGCGCAACAATTGAAAATGGCGGCACTCGCGCGGTTGACCGCGAGCATCGCACACGAAATCCGCAACCCCCTGGGTGCGCTCACCAATGCCGCCCAGTTACTCGGGGAGACAATGGAATCCGATAACGAAGAGGAACAGCGGCTAGTCAAGATCATTGACGAACAAAGCAAGCGCATGAATGTGATCGTGCAGAACGTCACGCAGCTCAGCCGGCGCGACCGTATCAATCCCGTCCAACTCGAACTAGATTCCTGGCTGGAGGACTTCCTGCGCCAATACTCCGAGACCGTGTCCGTCCCGCGTGAAGCATTTGTCGCTCATGACATGCATGGCATTAGAGTATGCGTGGATCCGGATCAGCTGTACCAGGTCATCTCCAATCTGTGTCAGAACGCGTTGCGCCACAGTCCGCCCTTCACCGGCACACCGCTAATCAAATTCCAGGGCGGCCGGGACGGCGAAGATCGGCCGCTCGTGGACGTGATCGATTGGGGGGCGGGAGTCAATCCGGACATCGCGGACAATATTTTCGATCCCTTCTTCACCACCACCCCCAAGGGCACCGGACTCGGGCTGTACATCGCGCGGGAATTGTGCGAAGGCAACGGTGCGTCGCTGAACTACCATCCGGGTGAAGGCGGAGTGGGCAGCCGTTTTCGGGTTACTTTTGTGCGCGCGGAAGACTGCGCTGAACTAGGGACGCTATGAACAAGTCGAAAAGCCAGATCCTGATTGTCGACGACGAACCGGATATTCGTGAAGTGCTCGAACTTACACTGGGGCGCATGAATCTCGAGACCCGCTCCGCCCCCAACCTGGAAGAGGCGCGTCACCTGCTGACGGAATTCGAGTTCAACCTGTGCCTGACCGATATGCGCCTCCCGGATGGTAACGGCATCGAACTCGTGCGTCATATTCAGGAAAAATATCCCTACCTGCCGGTGGCGGTCATCACCGCGTTTGGCAACATGGAAACGGCGGTCGCAGCGCTCAAGGCCGGTGCCTTTGATTTCGTCTCCAAACCTCTCGATCTCAACGACCTGCGTAACATCGTGCGTGCCGCCCTGCGCGTGGGCCAGACGCCGGCCGTAAAAGCGACTGTCAGCAACACCGAGCCCTCCAGCAATGGAGCCAGAAAGATGCTGGGCGAATCGGCGGTCATCGAGAAAGTGCGGGTCATGATCGAGCGCCTCGCCCGCGGCCAAGCGCCGGTTTATATCGCCGGCGAGTCCGGCACCGGCAAGGAACTGGCTGCTCGCCTGATCCACGAGCTGGGCCCACGTGCGGAAAAACCTTTCGTGCCGGTCAACTGCGGCGCCATTCCCGAGAGCCTCATGGAAAGCGAATTTTTCGGTCACCGGAAAGGCAGTTTTACCGGCGCGGTCACGGACAAGGATGGCTTGTTCAAGGCCGCCGACGGCGGCACGCTGTTTCTCGACGAAGTGGGTGATCTGCCGCTTTCCATGCAGGTCAAGCTGCTGCGCGCGATCCAGGAAAAATCCATCCGTCCGGTCGGCTCGCAGAGCGAGATCAAGGTGGATGTGCGCATTCTTTCCGCCACCCATAAAGGCCTGCAGGATCTGGTGGCACAGGGGAAATTCCGCCAAGACCTGTATTACCGGCTGAACGTGATCGAACTGCATATTCCGCCGTTGCGCGAACGCACCGAGGACATCCCCCTGCTCGCGGATGCGCTGTGCCGCAAGCTTTCCGACAATCTGGCCATGAAGCCGCCGCAGCTGACCGCGGATGCCAGCGAGGCGCTGCAGCGTTATGCGTTCGCAGGCAACGTGCGCGAACTTGAAAACATTCTGGAACGGGCGCTGACCTTGTGTAACGGTACGGAAATTTCGGCACAGGATCTGCAGCTGCAGGCCGATGCCCCCGACATGGACAACGAAGACACGGTCATGGGCGGCAAGGAATCGCTGGACGATTATCTCGAACGTGTGGAACGAGCCACCATCGAGAAAGCACTGACCCAGACCCACCAGAACAAAACCGCCGCCGCCAAGCTCTTGGGCATCAGCTTTCGCGCCCTGCGCTACAAGCTGGAGAAGCTGGGGATTGAATAATTTAATGACAGGCTTGGGCAGCTTTGCCCAAAAATGGCAGCACCGCTATGAAAATTGGCTCTGGAAAACTATGAATGGAAGTGGTAACTTGAAAAAATCTATTATATTTCAATGGGTCATATCCACCTTCTTGCCGGGAATCGGCGGGCGGGCGTTGGCATAAAACATGCACCATTAATGCCCAGACGTATGTAAATCTGGCCGCGCCCCTGCTGAATTGACTTCGGGAGGGGCTCTGCTAAGTAGGTAAGTGAGGATGTCGCGGAAAGCATCGGCCTGACTGGAAGTCAGGACCCCTTGCTTGCAAACGGTCCCCGTTTAGAGAAACAGGGCCGGTTATTTCCGAGGCACCCTCGTAACAGCAATATCCAATTGGAGGTTTTATGAAAAAGCTGCAACAGGGTTTCACATTAATCGAATTGATGATCGTGGTCGCGATCATCGGCATTCTGGCCGCCATCGCGGTACCGGCGTATCAGGATTACACCATCAGAGCTCGTGTATCGGAAGGCGCTGCGCTCTCGGGTGCCGCAAAAACCCAGATTGACGTTCTCAACAGCGAAGGTATTACACTGGCCAACATGACTCTTGCCGTCGCTCCGGGCGGCTTGGGAAACCAAAATGGGGTGACTTATGGATTGATGTCGCCAAGGAGTTACTCGAGCAAGTACGTGGCCAGGGTATCCTTACGCGACAACGGTGTCATCGTGGTCAGCCTGACCAACACGCCTGAATTAGGCAAGGCTCGTGGCACAGCGCTGATGTACGCGCCTACCTACCCGGGCGGCGGTGGTGAAGGCGTCCTGCAATGGACTATTCCGGCGTCCACCGGAGCATCCGATACACCGACCAAATACCGTCCGAAAACCTAACCTAAAGCAGGTGGTTTGATGTACGACAAAGGCGACTTCGGTCGCCTTTGTCTTTTGTGCCATTTATGATTGGGCATGACGAATACTTTTTAAAAGTTCAAAGTTATCCCTTCGTGCTGCCTCCCCGAATGTACATACGGCGCGGAAAACCTGGTAAGCAGATGGATGATTGCGGCAATGTTAACTTTGGTAATTGCTGCCGGAGGAATGGACTAAGATTATGCCTAACATGATCTCCGCGATTCAATCACTTACAAACCCGCTCCGTCGACACCCTGTCTGGACTACGGTGAAACATCGATTAAACAGTCGCTTTCTGAAACTCCTTTTACTGGTGTCTTTTCCAGTTCTTGGCGCGCTGATATTCCTGCCCGGTAAATCCGGTCCACTGGTTTTTGACGACGCCAGCAATCTGCTCGGTAACTCTTATGTTCAGATAACTTCACTGGACCCTGAGACGCTGTATAGGGCGAGTTTTTCGCTCCAAGCCGGTCCGTTAAAGCGCCCTGTGTCGATGCTGAGCTTTGCGCTGAATTATTATTTTGCCGGATCATTTGACGACAGCACGCCCTTCAAGCTCACTAATATCGCCATCCATGGTGTTAACGGGTTGCTACTTTTCTGGATGCTGAGCCTGGTCTTTCTCCGGTTGACGCAACTTCAACCGTCCGCCCAATTGAATACGGGCATCAATCGTAATACTTACCTGTTGCTGGCCTCGGTCGTCGCGTTGCTTTGGGTAATGCACCCTGTCCAGTTGACCAGCGTGCTGTACGTGGTACAGCGCATGACGGCACTTTCAGGCCTGTTCACCCTGCTGGCCCTGATTTGTTATCTCTCCGGACGTCTCCGCATTGTTGCCGGCAAGCCCCGCGGCGTTGGTTTGATCGTGGCCGGAACGGCTGTTTTCGGCACGCTAGGAATGCTCAGCAAGGAGACCACAGCCCTGCTCCCGGTATACATGCTTGTTCTTGAGCTGACTTTGTTCGGCGCTGAACAACCGTGGCGAAGCTGGCACAAGCTGCCGGTAAAAATGAGGTGGGCGCTCATCCTGACCGGCATCGTCGCAACTCTTGCCATCGTGGGATGGGCAATACATCATTTCCTTCCCAAGTATGTTCTCCGGGACTTCGGCATGACCGAGAGGGTGCTGACCGAGTCCCGGATTTTATTTTTTTACCTCTCTCTTATTCTGGTCCCGCGGCTGGATCAATTCAGCCTGTTCCACGATGATATAGAACTGTCCACATCCGTTCTGTCCCCTTGGACGACATTGCCCTCACTGGCGGGCATAGTCTTACTGTTGAGTCTCGCCTATGCAGTGCGCAGACGGCAGCCGCTTCTAAGTCTCGGTATATTCTGGTTCTTCGGCGGTCACGTGCTCGAATCAACCATACTGCCGCTTGAATTGGCGCATGAGCACAGAAACTACCTCCCCAGCGTCGGGCCACTTCTTGTCATCGTTCACGGCATCGACGCCACTTGCATGAAATTACAACGCCGTTGGCTTTGGGGGATTTTGCCATTGCTCGTCGCGATGCTTGCCGTACTCGGTTTCATGCGCGCCAACCAGTGGTCTAACGACTACTCTCTGTTTCTGTTTGAAACCTTGCACCATCCCAACTCCGCCAGTATTGAGTCCGGGTTTGCCCAAAGACTGATTCAAGTGGGCAAGTATAACGAAGGAATGCAGGCCTTTCGCCGTGCCGCGGAACTCGATCCGGAAGAGCCTTCCTATCTTTTGTTCATGAATATGTTCGCCGCAAACGCCAGGGAGAAATTCGATCAGGCCGGCGCCAATGAAACGCTCAGGAGGTTGGCGACCGGGCGTATCACGGCTACGACCGGACAGGCGATGCAATATCTGGGAGACTGCATCCTGTCATGGTGCCAATCCTTGAGCCCCGAAATGGAGATCTGGATGAAAACCCTCCTCGACAGGCAGGATCAAACCGGGGTTGACAGGTCTTACGTCAATTTTCTATTGGCACGAGCGCTTGTCGGCCAAGGGAAAATCAAAGAGGCGATAGCGACTTACAATCTGTCACATGAGCTGGACACGAATTATCTTCACCCGCTGTTCGACCTTGCCTACCTCTACGTGCGGGAAGGTGACGGCGAAAAGGCCAGGGAAACCATTCGCCGGCTGCAAGAAGCCAATCAGACCACCAGGTACCCGAAGACCGAACAAATCGAGGAAACGGGAAAGGAGATAGAAAAACTGCTAAATCAGCCTCGGGAAAATCCTCGCGCAACAAAACGGAAACGATGAACGTCATTTGGGAACGGAAAAAACTCAAGACGCTTCTCGCCGTTCTTGCTGTTTTTGTCGCGATCGTCGTTGCTTACTATCCGGGGCTACACGGGCCCTTTGTTATCTATGATCAGGTCCACGGGCTGTCCGGCATTTCCATTAGTATAACGTCGCTCAGCGCCCAAAGCTTAACACACGCTTTTTTGATGGACGATGGATCGCTGTCAATTCAAACCATCGCCAAAGTCGGCTTGGCGATCAATTTTTATTTTTCGAAAGGGGCGTCGAGCGCATATGGATCCAAGCTCACAAATCTAGCGATGCGCCTCGTCAACGCCAGGCTGGTTCATGGGTTGACACTATTGCTTGTCAGACAGCAAGTATGGCCCCCGCGTTGAATTGTCCGTTTTATATCCATGGACACGCACCAGAAAAAACCTAGTTTCAACCGGTTTAAAAACCGCTTGTTAATCGGCATGGCATTGGTGTTGCTGGCGGTCATAACCTTGTCGATATATTTTCCAGGACTATCCGGCCCTTACATACTGGACGACGACGAAAATATTTCAAAAAATGAAGCAGTGGCAGTCAAGGAGCTAAGCGCGACGGATCTGTGGCGCGCGATGCAAAGCAATGACAGCGGCCCCTTCAAGCGTCCTTTGGCCACCCTCAGTTTCGCCCTGAATCATTATTTTTCGGGGGGATTCGACAACACGTTCCCATTCAAACTGACAAATCTGGTTATCCATATCACCAACGGCGTTCTGCTGCTGTTTCTGGCACTGAAAATCCTGCGCCTCTCCGAAGCGGGTCGGGAACTGACACCCGCTGAACAAGTTTGCGTGGCAATACTGGCAACGACGCTGTGGACCGTGCACCCCATTCAGCTGACCAACGTTCTCTACGTGGTCCAGAGAATGAACAGTTTGGCTGCGCTTTTCGTCATTCTTGGCTTGATAGTGTTCCTTGAAGGACGACGGCAATTTGCCAGCTCGGCGCTGAAAGGACTCGCGCAGATGGGAACGGGCGTATTATTGGGGACACTGGTCGGGATGGGATGCAAGGAAAATGCCGCCTTGCTGCCATTGTTTGCGCTGGTGATCGAGCACTCATTTTTCCAGAATGAAAATCTCGATACCAGAAAACGTTTTCTGTTGCGATCATTTTATGTTGCCACTATCGCCGTCCCTTTGACGGTCTTCCTGGCGTATCTCTACATTCATCCCGACTTCCTGACCGAAGCATACAAAGTTCGCCACTTTTCCATGACGGAACGAGTGTTAACGGAAACCCGGGTTCTCTGGGAATACATAGGCCTGATAACCCTGCCGAATACACATAATCTTGGACTGTTCCACGACGACATCCAGATTAGCCGGGGATTACTCGCACCGCCGACTACATTGCTCGCAATAATCGGATTGATCGCCTTGCTGCTGATTGCCTTCGTAAAAAAGATTCCAGTCATCAGCTTCGCCATCCTCTGGTTCCTGGCAGGACATCTTCTTGAGTCGAGCCTGTTCGGGCTCGAAGTGGCTTATGAACACCGGAATTATTTACCAGCCTTCGGTATCGTTTTCGCAGCCTCATATATCTATGTGCAGGTCAGCAGACATTGGAACACAAGCCTGCGTTTCGTTATCGCCATCGCCGCCATTTTTACCTTCGGCATCGTCACGTGGAACCAAGCGTATGTGTGGAGGGATATCTATTCCCTCGCCGAGACCAATGTAACGAATCACGCAGATTCACTGCGGGCAAACGGATTTGCCGCACGCGTGAACGCTATAGAGAAAGGGGATTTGGTTCCTGCCATACGTTATTCCATTAAAGCGGCGAAAGTTGCGTCAGATGAAGCAGGCGTCTATATCGACCTGCGTCTCTTGCTGGCGATGCTCTCCTCGCAGCTTGACCAGGGCGTACAGCTTACCACCCTGAAAAATATGACGGGCGCGGGAATACAAATCGCGGGATTGCCTCCGGAGATAAATGCAACAATTGTTAATAATAAGATACAGGTGGTATACCCTCCTTCGACGAACAAAATGATTGAAGATCTCTTGAAAACCCGTCCTATCACAGTGCATACGCTGGCATCGCTGACAAGTCTCGGGCGCTGCATCGTTGAAAAACCAGACGTATGCCAGCGACTGTTTGACCAAGGACTGCAATGGTATGACATCGCGGCCGACAACTTGGTCACTGCCAAGTCCTATCATGCCTTAATATTGAATAATGCGGCCGCGTTGCATGCACACCGTTTTGACTACACAAAAGCTCTAGCCTACATCGACAGAGCTACGCAGAGTTCCCCCGATGTGCTTTTTTACAGGTTGAAGAAAACCGAGTACCTGATAAAACTGGGACGGCTGGATGAGGCAAAATCGCTGCTTTTGAGCGTTGAGCACATCGATCCGGAACACGACATCCGGTATTTCAACAACCGCGCTACGATTAAATCGGTGCAAGACATGTACGCCGATGCGATCAAGAACCAACACGAGACACCGGCGCGTCAGGGTCTCCGGCCATAGGGCTCGTGGTTCGCCGACTGAACAGACGGCCCTGATTACGAAATTCCTTGGGCGTGAATGGTCTATAATTAGCCGGAAAGTCGTGTCACCCACTGAAAGGGGCCACGGAGACTGATACGCCCTTCAAGGACAGACGATACGAAAGCGATATGGCCACGCACAAGATTAGAACATCATCTGTCTCTATTATTCTCCCGGCAAAGAACGAAGAAAAAGGCCTCGCCGCCCTTTTACCGGAACTGATACGGCAGTATCCCGAGGCCGAGATCAACGTCGTTGATGACGGCTCCACCGATGCGACGGCCCGTATTTGTCAGACGCACGGAGTCAGGGTGATCAATCATCCTTACAGCATGGGCAACGGCGCCTCTATCAAGTCTGGCGCGCGCGCCGCGACCGGCGACATTCTGGTCTTCATGGATGCCGATGGGCAGCACCACCCCGAAGACATCCGGCGCTTGCTGTCGAAACTGGATGAAAATTACGACATGGCCGTCGGCGCGCGTCACAGCAGCTCGCAATCCAGCATTGGCAGATCCTATGCCAACCGGATATATAACCGGCTGGCGAGCTGGATGGTGGGAAGAAAAATCGACGATCTGACTTCGGGGTTCAGGGCGGTCAGGACCGAAAAATTCCGCAAGTTTCTCTATCTGCTGCCCAACGGGTTTTCATACCCTACTACGATTACCATGAGCTTCTTTCGTGCCGGTCATGCTGTCGCCTATGTGCCGATCGTGGCCGGACAGCGCGTCGGAAAAAGTCACATCCGTGTCATGCATGACGGTGTCCGCTTTCTGCTCATTATCTTCAAAATCGGCACCCTATATGCGCCGTTAAAGCTATTCTTCCCGGTCAGTCTCGGGTTTTTCTTTACCGGCTTGTTCTATTATCTC